>Ga0209343_10009481_pt1 | contig 11189 bp, 8 predicted proteins | sample RifCSPlowO2_02_FD_184026 | JGI IMG/M metagenome (GOLD analysis project Ga0209343, IMG submission 184026) | Groundwater microbial communities from Rifle, Colorado - Rifle CSP2_plank lowO2_0.2 (SPAdes) (version 2) | ecosystem: Environmental > Aquatic > Deep subsurface > Groundwater | place: Rifle... | reverse complement strand
GGCCAGTGGGGCGTGGGAGTCGTGATCGACCGCTGGCCGCAGAGCGCTACTGGCTATGATCCGCAGGCGTATACGTATGCGTTCGGTGCGCTGTGGGTGGCGATGTTGGTGGGACTGGTGTGGTTGTGGCGTGGACGCCGGTTGTTCGAACGCAAATAGGAATCGCTGCCACCCGCGAAGTTGCCGTCGTCGTTGCCTGGGCGACTCGTTTCTTCCCGGATCTTCATTGGCGGGGCTACTATTCACGACAAACCGTAGTAGGCCGAGTCAGGAAGGGATCTGGAAGTGGCGCGAGCTGGCAAGCAGAAGCAGGGAGGAAACAGTGCGACCGTGGGCTACGAGGCTCAGCTCTGGCAGATGGCCGATGCGCTTCGCGGCAGCATGGACGCCGCCGAGTACAAGCACGTCTGCCTCGGTTTGCTCTTTCTCAAGTACATCTCCGACGCCTTCGAAGAGCAGCACGCCAGGCTCGAAGCCGAAAGGAAGAAAGGCGCCGATCCCGAGGACCCGGACGAGTACCGCGCGCTCAACATCTTCTGGGTGCCGCCCGAGGCACGCTGGTCGCATTTGAAGGCGCAAGCGAAGCAATCCACCATCGGCCAGCTCGTGGACGACGCGATGGCCGGGATCGAGCGCGACAACCCCATGCTCAAGGGGGTGCTGCCCAAGGACTACGCCCGCCCTGCGCTGGATAAACAGCGGCTCGGCCAGTTGATCGACCTCATCAGCAACATCCGCGTTGGCGACGCCGAATCGCGCTCCAAGGACGTGCTCGGCCGCGTCTACGAGTATTTTCTGTCGCAGTTCGCGAGCGCCGAGGGCAAGAAGGGCGGCGAGTTCTATACGCCGCGCTGCGTGGTGAAGCTGCTGGTGGAAATGCTCGAGCCGTACAAGGGTCGGGTGTATGACCCGTGCTGCGGCTCCTCGGGCATGTTCGTGCAGTCCGAGGAATTTGTTACTGCGCATGGTGGAAAGCTCGGCGCGATCAGCATCTACGGCCAGGAATCCAACTACACCACTTGGCGGCTGGCGCGCATGAATCTCGCCATCCGCGGCATCGACGGCCAGATTGCCCACGGCGACACCTTTCACAACGATCACCACCCCGATCTCAAGGCCGACTACATCCTCGCCAACCCGCCGTTCAACATTTCCGACTGGGGTGGCGAGCGCCTGCGCGAGGATAAGCGCTGGAAATACGGGGCCCCGCCGGCGGGCAACGCCAACTTCGCGTGGGTGCAGCACATCATCCACCACCTCGCGCCGACGGGCCTCGCGGGCTTCGTACTCTCCAACGGCTCCATGTCCTCCAACCAGTCCGGCGAGGGCGAGATCCGCAGGAACCTCGTTGAGGCGGACCTTGTCGACTGCATGGTGGCGCTGCCGGGCCAGCTCTTCTATTCGACACAGATTCCTGCCTGCCTCTGGTTCCTCGCGCGCGACAAGAAAAATCACAAGTTCCGCGAGCGACGCGGACACATCCTATTCATCGACGCCCGCAAGCTCGGCCGCATGGCGGACCGCACCCACCGCGAGCTTACCGAAGATGACGTCGCGCGCATCGCCGACACCTACCACGCATGGCGCGGCGAGAAAGAAGCGGGCGCGTACACCGATATCGCGGGGTTTTGCAAGAGCGCGCCACTGGAGGAAGTCCGCAAGCACGGCCACGTGCTCACCCCCGGGCGCTACGTCGGCGCCGAGGCGCACGAGAACGACGGCGAGCCGTTCGAGGAGACGATGAAGCGGCTCACCGCAATGCTACGGCAACAGCAGGCCGAGGGCGCAAAACTCGACGCCGCCATCACTGCCAACCTGAAGAGGCTCGAATATGGCGGATGAGTGGTCGACGGTGCGCGTTGGCGACGTAGCCGACTCAATTTCCGACACGCACGGATTCGATAAAGACCGTCTCGTCTTCCTGAATACATCTGACGTTCTTCTCGGAAAGATCCTGCATCACTCTTATTCCACCGTGCGTAATTGGCCGGGCCAAGCGAAAAAGTGCATCCGACGAGACGACATCTTGTTCAGCGAAATCCGACCCGCTAATGGCCACTGGGCCTATGTCGATATTGATGGTGAGGACTATGTCGTTTCAACTAAGCTAATGGTGATTCGTCCGCGGCAAAATCGCGTTGTTCCGCGATTTCTGTATCACTTCCTCACCTACTCGGAGACAACGCGATGGCTACAACACTTGGCCGAGTCTCGATCGGGAACGTTCCCGCAGATTACGTTCGATCAAGTCGCCGAGCTTGAGCTGTCGTTGCCACCTCTTGAAGCGCAAGAGCAGATAGCCGGATTCCTAGACTGCATCGACGACAAGATCGAGGTGAATCGGCGGATGATCGAAACGTTGGAGACGATGGCGCGGGCGCTGTTCAAATCTTGGTTCGTGGACTTCGACCCCGTTCGCGCCAAGGCGGAAGGCCGCGACCCCAGCCTCCCCAAGCCCCTCACCGATCTGTTCCCTGATTCCTTCGAGGATTCGGAGCTGGGGGAGATTCCGAAGGGGTGGGGAGTGGGAGCGCTCGCCGATCTTGCGACGCTAAATCCCGAGAGTTGGTCGAAAGTATCTCGGCCCGCCACTATTCAGTACGTCGATCTGTCGAACACGAAGTGGGGGCATATCCAGTCTGTCACAACGTATGCGCGAGACGATGCGCCGAGTCGTGCTCAGCGCATGCTCCGACTTGGCGACACGATCGTTGGCACCGTGCGTCCCGGGAACGGGGCATACGCCTTGGTAGCCGACGAAGGACTCACAGGCAGTACTGGTTTCGCGGTTCTTCGACCGCAGCGACCCGAGTATCTCGAGTTCGTGTATCTCGCTGCGACTACAGCGGAGAACATCGAGGCGCTTGCTCATCTTGCGGACGGTGGCGCTTACCCGGCCGTTCGGCCCGAGGTTGTCGCATCAACGCAGGTCGTAGGCGCGCCAGATGCCGTGGTCGCCGCTTTCTCCAATGCAGCATCGCCGTCGCTCTTGCGAATGGCAGCCAGCGCACGTGAATCCCGCACTCTCGCCGCCCTGCGCGACGCGCTGCTTCCGAAGCTCATCTCCGGCGAGCTGCGGGTGAAGGATGCGGAGCGGTTCGTTGGGTGCGGGCCCACTACGTTGAGCGGGGTTCCGGCATGAGCGAAACTCCTAGAGTCCCAAAACCATTCGAGCTGCTCTCGGGTGCTCGATTCGAGATTGGCGGGGAGGACCAGCTCGCAGACGTCCGCTCGAAGCATTCAGAAGAACTGGCGGATGCGGACAGCCAACGCGGACTCGAAACGGACTGGACGCGGCTTATTGCCGACATGCACATCCGAACGGGCACCCTGCTCAAGACGGACACATTATCATTCCTGCTCGGCGCCGGCGCTTCCAGGGAATGCGGCGGCCTGTTGATCGGAACGATCCCGCTGGAGCTGGAGCGCAGGCTCCTAGATGAAGGCATTGCCGGCCAAGCGAAGCCGCGCATCAGCACATGGTTGAAGTGCTTCTATCTCGCAGTGCGACGGGCCGGAGGGGATGGCGTTGCGGCCCCGGCAAACCGGGGTGCGATGCTCAAGCGCCGGGCCGAGGTGGCGGGCGGTACCGCGCGACCGTTTCCCGTTAACTTCGAGACGCTGCTCGGCCTCCTCCACCGGTGGCGCTCGGCGCTTCCGCCCGGGGGCGGGCGCTTGCGCCTGAATGGCGATCCCGCCGTCGATCTGCAGGCGGAGGTTATCGAGGAGTCCCTGCGCTGGGCGACTTCGGCCCTTGCCCGTCTCTGCAGACTCCCGGTCGCGGGTACTGCCGCTGCGGGCTTCACCGCCTACAAAGATCTCCTCCGGAAGGTGCTCACCCGTCCTCTCAATCTGAAACGCCCGAATATCTTCACGCTCAACTACGACACGCTCGTCGAGCAAGCTGCAGACACCGAGGGGGTCGTCGCGGTAGACGGCTTTGTCGGATCGGTTCGTCGCACCTTTCGGCCAGAGTCGTACGACCACGATCTCTACTTCCCGGCCGAGACGACCGAAGGCCGTGTCCACCGCCTCGATCGCTTGCTGCATCTGTACAAGCTGCACGGGTCCATTACCTGGACCGCAGAGAAGCCGAGCTGGGAGAACCCCTACGGGATTCGCGCCCACGCCGAGGAGGTGCCGGACGATCAGCCCGTCCTGATCTACCCGACTCCGGCCAAGTGGGGTGAGGCGCTCGGAATGCCGTACGCGGAGTTGCTCCGGCGCTTTGCGGCGGCTGTAGTTCGGCCGCAGTCTGTCCTCTTTGTCCTTGGGTACGGGTTTGGCGACGAGCACATCTGCGCCATCGTGCGCCAGGCGCTCGCTATCCCGAGCTTCACCCTGGTCATCGTGGATCCAAACCCGCAAAGCGACTTCGTCGGCAAGCTCAAGCAGCAGAGCGACCGGCGCGTGTGGATCTTCTCAGGAAGCACCTTCGGGGCGTTCACCGGATTCGTGCGGCACGCCCTCGCCGACCTTCGCGACGAAAGCATCCGCCGCAAGGTCATGGACACGTACCGGGCGCTTGAGGAGGGCAAGCCGGCGGAACCAGATGAGGGCGAACTCGATGCCTGACGACTTCGAGATCGGCCGCGTCATCGCGGTGGACACCGCTCAGGTCACCATCGAGCTGAACAAGGACCTGAAGTCGCTGACGCGCACAACCTACGAGGGCGCGCTTGAGGTTGGTCGCATCAACTCCTACGTGATCCTTCCTGTCGGCGCCCGACGTCTCGTGGCCATGGTCACGCGCGTGGTGCTCGCCGAGGAAGCAGAGATCCGAGCTGATCGCACGATGGTTGCGCTCCCCGCCGCGCGCCGAACCATGAAGGCGACCCTCATCGGGACGCTCGACGGACAGGCGTTCACCCAAGGTGTTTCGGTCTTCCCCGTTCTCGACAATCCGGTCCACCTTGCGGCCGCCGGTGATCTCGATCTCATCTTTGACCGCGCCGACCGGGCCCAGCCGACCGCACATGACCCCGAGCGCCCTGGATTCTGCGTGGGCATCGGCGAGTCGGCGGTCTTCAGCGGATACCCGATCCAGATCGATCCGGACGCCCTTTTCGGAAAGCACTTGGGGGTTCTGGGTAGCACAGGGTCGGGCAAGTCCTGCACGATCGCGAGCCTCATCCAGTCCATCTTAGGCCGCACGGAGATCCGCCGAACTCACTTCGTCATCCTCGACACGAACGGGGAGTACCGGTCTGCCTTTCAGCGGCGGGCCGGGGATGGAACGTGGGCGGATGTCGGAGAGCGCAAGACTCTCTACATCCCATCGGACCGACGCGAGAGCGCCCAGCGAGTTGCGATTCCCTACTGGTTCCTGAACGCGGACGACTTCGTGCGTTTGTTCCGCGCTTCCCAGGGTGTTCAGCGCCCAGTGCTGCTTGAAGCATTGCGCCTGGCACGAAACGAAGGACCGGGGCGAACCACAGTACAGCTTCTTCGGGACGAGTTGATTCACGAGCTGAATCGGATCTGGTCGCTGTCGGGCAAGGACGAGAAGACGTCGAAGGATGTGCGCGACCTGGCGAAGGGGCTGCTCGCGCGAATAGCTGAGCCGGTTTTCACGAACGTATGGGCTGCGATTGAGTCGGGCGAAGGCATACGAAAGGACGACGTGACAAAGGCCATCGAAGCGGCCAGAAATGAGGCTTCAAAGTGCATCAGCCCGGACAACAAGAATCCGAAGGTCGAATACCCGCAGACTCTTCCGGCGGACGTCCGGGCGCGCATTCGCGACTCGATCGACCCGATCTACACAGCGTTGACCGGTGCCAAACTCGGCGGAGTACCGGGAGCCACGGGCCTGTCGGCCGACACGCCGGCGTTCTTCTCCAAGACACACTTCCGAACCCGGCATATCGAGCAGGTCCTCCGGCGAGAGGAGTCAGGCGGCGCACGATCGCGAGACTTTTCAGGAACCATGCTCCTGCGCATCGACCGGCTCCTCGCGGACACGCGGTTCGACTTTCTTCTCGGGCCGACGGACGGAGAGTTTCCCAATCCTGAGCATGGACTGGCGACGTTCCTCCGGGACATCTTGGGAATGCTGTCGTGCGGGGAACCCTCGCTGGCGCTCTCCGACGAGAATGCAGTCCCGTTGGGAGCACTGCCGTTCTACGATCGGCAGCGAGCGGGCAGCCAAGGCCACCACATCGTCATCCTCGATCTCAGCCTGCTGGCCGCCGAGGTGCTCGAGAACGTCACGGCCCTCATCGGCCGGCTCATTCTCGAGTTTCTGCAACGTCTCGGTGAATTCGGCGGTGAGGACGCGCGCGGCTCGCTGCCGGTGGTGCTGGTGCTCGAGGAGGCCCAGAACTACATCGGACAGCCACGCCAAGGAGAGGAGGAGTCCATCTCGCGTATGGTCTTCGAGCGGGTCGCCCGCGAAGGGCGGAAGTACGGGCTGGGGCTCGTCGTGGCGTCCCAGCGACCGAGCGAGCTTTCGCGGACCGTCCTGTCGCAATGCAGCAGCTTCATCGTGCACAGGCTTCAGAACCCGGAGGACCTCCGCTACTTCAAGGACATCGTGCCGGGCATCTACGGGCCCCTCCTCGATCAACTCCCTGCCCTCGCACCGCAGACAGCGCTCGTGCTTGGCGAGTGTGTGCGAGCCCCGGCGCTCGTCCGGATCCGGGAGGCGCAGCCGTTGCCCCGTAGCCGCGATCCGCGCTTCTATCGGTACTGGGTGAAGAACACCGAGCCAGCTGTAGACGTCGAATCGATCTGCGCGCGGTGGGAAGGAAAGAGCGATGGCGGCGATCAGACCCCGCCCGCGGGTGCGGACGATGAGGTCGGAACGTGATGACGACATTCACCGAAGCCGTCGTCGAAGAAGCCGCCCTCGCCTGGCTCGAAAGCCTCGGCTGGCGGGTCACACACGGCCTCGAGATAGCGCCGGGCGAATCTAAGTCCGAGCTACGGGTACGCAAGAGAAGATAGCGCGGTAGCGGCTACATGACGTCACGCAAGGGAATCCAATTCGACGAGATCGGCTACTGGTCTGAAGTAAAGCTCGACATCATCAAGGAGTATGCGGCCGCCTATTCAACAATCCTGAGTGCCCAGAGAAATCCAGGCCTGTACCACATCTACGTCGACGCTTTTGCAGGTGGTGGTCTCCATAGATCGAAGGCCTCCGGAGAGTTCATCCCAGGAAGTCCCAGCAATGCCCTTCTCGTCAACCCCCCTTTCCGCGAGTATCACTTTATCGATCTTGATGAGGAGAAGGTAGCGAGCCTTGAGAGCATTGCCAAGCAACGGGGGGACGTCCATATCTACCCGGGAGACTGCAACCGGGTGTTGCTGGAGGAGGTATTGCCAAAGGCGAAATACGAGAACTATCGCCGGGCACTATGCATATTGGACCCTTACGGCCTTCATCTCGACTGGAAGGTGATTGCCGAAGCCGGCCGCATGCGATCCGTAGACATCTTTCTGAATTTTCCCGTGACCGACATCAATCGGAATGTCCTCTGGGGAGACCGGAAGGGTGTAGCGCCTGAGCAGATCGCGCGAATGAATACGTATTGGGGAGACGCCTCCTGGAAGGAAGTTGCCTATAGGCCTTCTTCGCAGATGGAAATCTGGGGGCCTCCTGCTGAGGAAAAGGCGTCAAACGAGGAGGTCGCGGAGGCGTTTCGGAAGAGGCTCAAAGATGTGGCCGGGTTCAGCAATGTTCCCAAGCCGATCGCCATGCGCAATTCGCAGAATGCTGTGGTCTATTACCTCTACTTCGCGTCGCAGAAGCCGGTTGCCGAGGAAATCGTTCAGGACATTTTCAACAAGTATCGTGATCGGAGGAATGTCTAATGGCGCAGTCGTCCATCGAGTGGACCGAATCGACGTGGAACCCGCTCACGGGATGCACCAAGATCAGCCCAGGGTGCAAGTTCTGCTATGCCGAGCGAATGGCGAGGCGGCTCCAGGGAATGAACCAGCCGCGGTATGCGAATGGATTCAACCTGACCCTGCATGAAGACGTGCTTGAACTTCCGCTGTCGTGGAAGAAGCCTCAGCTCATCTTCGTCAACTCGATGAGCGACATGTTCCACCACGATGTGCCGATCTGGTTTATTCAGAGGACGTTTGATGTAATGCGCCGTGCGTCGTGGCACCAATTTCAGGTGTTGACGAAGCGCTCCGATCATTTACTGGAAATCTCGCCGTTGATAGCTTGGCCGGAAAATGTCTGGATGGGTGTTAGCGTGGAGCGGCACGACTACGGCTTTCGCATCGATCACCTTCGAGAGACTGGGGCGGCAGTCAAGTTCCTTTCCCTGGAGCCTCTGCTTGGACCGCTTCGCAAGCTCGATCTGCGCGGAATCGACTGGGTAATTGTCGGGGGCGAGTCCGGCCCCGGAGCGCGGCCGATGGAGGAGGAATGGGTCCTCGAGATTAAGGCGCAATGCCGAAGAGCGAGGGTGCCTTTCTTTTTCAAGCAGTGGGGTGGCTTCAACAAGAAAAAGGCGGGTCGGTTGCTTCGGGGACGAACGTGGGACCAGTTTCCGACGGTTCCGACGCCTGCGCTGGCGTCTTGAGGTGCGACTCTACGGTATTCGTTGTCGAGGAAGCTGTGCTGGAGTGTTACAACGCGCTCGGCCACACAATCGCGCGCGACTCGGAGATTGCGCCGTCGCGGTGTTGGTGAGGTTCAACTGACTGGCATGTCCTACGCATATCGCGTCTACGTTGACGAGTCGGGGGACGAGGGATTTGTCTTCCGGCCGGATCGCAACGGCAGTTCGGAATGGTTCGTTCTGTCCGCAGTTGTGGCGCGCACAACGCACGATCGAGCGTTGATGGAACTCGTGGATGCGATGCGCGCGCAACTCGGCAAGAAGCCTCGTGAACCTCTTCACTTCCGCAATCTGAAACATGAGCACCGGTTGCCGTTTGCGGCGAGAATCGCCGCAGCAAGGATCAGGGTAGTGTCCGTGCTGGTGCACAAACCGAGCATTCAGGAGCCGGAGAAGTTCTCGGAGCGCTTCCTCTTGTACCGTTACGCGTCCCGTTACCTGCTCGAGCGCGTATCCTGGCTCTGCCGCGACAACGCGATCGGAGGCGAGAAGACAGCAAAGGTGACGTTTTCCAACCGAAGCGCGATGTCGTACGACGAGCTGCGCGGCTATCTGCGCCGCCTCAAGGAAAACACTCAGGAGTTCGACGTGCGGATTGACTGGGATGCCATTGACCCGGATCGCGTCGAGGCGCGGACGCACGATTCGCTTTGCGGTCTTCAGGTGGCTGACGCGGTCGCATCAGCGTTCTTCTTCGGCGTCAACCGGAGCCGCCACGGCTTTTCGGAACCGCGATACGCTCAGCTGCTCGCGCCGGTGGCGTACCGGCACAAAGGCGCTGCCCTCGGTTATGGCGTCAAGCTTTGGCCCAAGGAGATTGCCGGCCGGCTGGCCGACTTGAAGGGGGCCGAATGGATTATCGGAACCTACAAATAAAAATGCAGGCCCCGAGCTCCAGGATCCCACCCGTTCGGGCTGCCGTCCGAAGACGACCTGGAGGAACCTCGCGCATGCCTGCAGTGCGAATAGTGGGGGCGCACCAAAGGGTTGGTCAAAGAAAACTTATTTATGCCGGCGCAACGCACCAGTAATGTCAAAGGCGTGGAGATCCGGGCGGCGGCCCTGATCGTTCACAGTTGACCGGGATCTCATGGCAAGGTTCATGGAGTCCGTCGTTGAAGAAGCCGCTCTGGCGTGGTTCAAGGCGCTCGGCTACTCGATCGCGCACGGCCCTGAGATCGCGCCAGGCGAGCTCGGTGCCGAGCGGGGGGACTACGGCCAAGTCCTGCTTGAGGACCGGCTGCGCCAGGCGCTTGCGCGACTCAACCCGAAACTCCCGGCCGAGGCGTTAGACGACGCCTTCCGCAAGATCAGGAACATCGAGGGCTCGACGCCAGAGGCACGCAACCGCGCCTTTCACCGGATGCTGGTGGACGGGGTCACGGTCGAGTACCGGCGGCCCGACGGTTCGATCGCCGGCGCGCAGGTGCGCATTCTGGATTTCGCCAAGACCGACAAGACCGACGAGAACGACTGGCTGACGGTTAACCAGTTCACCGTCAGCGAGAACAAGCACACTCGGCGGCCGGACGTGGTGCTCTTCGTCAACGGATTGCCGCTGGTCCTCATCGAGCTGAAGAACCCCGCCGACGAGAACGCGACGATTCAAGCCGCGTGGCAACAGTTCCAGACCTACAAGGCCGAGCTGCCGGTCCTCTTCGCCTACAACGCGCTGCTCGTGATTTCCGACGGCACGGAAGCACGCATCGGCACCCTCACCGCTGGGCGCGAGTGGTTCAAGCCCTGGCGCACGATCGCGGGCGAAACCCTGGCGCCGGCGAGCATGCCGGAGATTCAGGTGATGATCGAGGGAGTGTTCCAGAAGCGGCGGCTTCTCGAGCTGATCGCCAATTTCACCGTGTTCGAGGACGAAGGCGGCGGAAAGCTCGCAAAGAAAATGGCGGGCTATCACCAGTATCACGCCGTGCGCGTGGCAGTGGAGGAAACGCTGCGGGCAGCGCACGGGCAGCGCGATCCTTCCGCGGGCCGATACGAGACAAGAAAACCGGGAGGCGAAGGTGGTGACCGGCGAATCGGAGTGGTCTGGCACACGCAAGGCTCGGGAAAGAGCCTGACGATGGCGTTCTATGCCGGGCGCATCATCGGCGAGCTCGCGATGGCGAATCCGACGATTGTCGTCCTCACCGACCGCAACGACCTTGACGATCAGCTTTTCGGAACGTTTTCGCGTTGTCAGGATTTGCTGCGGCAGCCGCCCGTGCAGGCGGAGAGCCGCGCCGACCTGCGCGCGAAGCTTTCTGTGGACGCGGGCGGGGTGGTGTTCACGACCATCCAGAAGTTTTTTCCGGAAGCCCAAGGCGACCGGCATCCGGTGCTCTCCAACCGGCGCAACATCGTCGTCATCGCCGACGAGGCACACCGCAGCCAGTACGACTTCATCGACGGCTTCGCGCGCCACATGCGCGACGCGCTGCCGAACGCCTCGTTCATCGGTTTCACCGGCACGCCGATCGAGCTGATGGACAAGAACACCCGGGCAGTGTTCGGCGACTACATCAGCGTGTACGACATCCAGCGCGCGGTCGAGGACAAGGCGACCGTGCCGATCTATTACGAGAGCCGGCTCGCGAAGCTCGCGCTCGA
>Ga0209343_10009474_pt1 | contig 11192 bp, 10 predicted proteins | sample RifCSPlowO2_02_FD_184026 | JGI IMG/M metagenome (GOLD analysis project Ga0209343, IMG submission 184026) | Groundwater microbial communities from Rifle, Colorado - Rifle CSP2_plank lowO2_0.2 (SPAdes) (version 2) | ecosystem: Environmental > Aquatic > Deep subsurface > Groundwater | place... | reverse complement strand
CCGTAGTGGGGTGCGGTGGATGCCACCAGGAAAAAGACCGCGCCGCCGATTAGCCAGGGCATCATCCAAGACCGAAGCCATTTTCTCGGATTTATAACTCTATTCACTGATATCTCCTCATGAACGCGTTGAACCGGATCTGGATGAGTCCGAGAAATGATCCGACAACATCTCGCCAAAGTCTTACCTTGGTGCGCTCATCGTTACGCCAATGAACTGGAATCTCCAAAACCGGGTAGTCTTTGAGGTGGGCTAGATAGAGGATCTCAGCATCAAAGCTCCAGTTTTTAAGCTTCTGGCGGGAAAATAGCTCTCTAGCAGCCTCTCTTCGGAATCCCTTAAACCCACAAGTGAAGTCGGAAGTTGACAGGCCCAAAATCCAGTTGGAAAGCCTAGTGTATATCTTACCCATAAACTCTCGATAAAAGGGCTGATGAACCTCAATGGTGGCCCCAGATTTTTGCCGCGTACCGATGGTTACGTCGCAGTGTTTCTCCAGGTAATTGAGAAACGTCGGTAGCGTCTCGATGGGAACCGAAAGGTCTGCATCGGAAAAAAAGAGGTATTCCCCGTTGCCCAGGAGCATGCCCTTTTTGACGGCTTCGCCTTTCCCGAGGTTGCGAGGCTGGTGGTAGATCCTGACTCCATCCTGGTTTCCGTAACGCTCCCGGATCAGGTCCCTTGTCCTGTCCTTGCTGCCATCATCGACGATGATGACTTCTGAAGAGTAAGGCTGAGATCGCAAAAAGCTTAAAATCCGATCGAGACTTATTCCGATGCGTGTTTCTTCATTAAAGGCCGGAATAATCAGGGATAAATAAATGCCCTGGTTTTTATTCTTCACGTCGTCTGTCTCCTTCTCAGTCACTTTTTTGTGATGACGGAGATGACCGATAATCCAAACGGGAGCCTCAGGCCGAGTCTAGCGATCAAAAGTTGTTCCAAGCGCCCGATGAGAATGAGGAGATCGTTGATGACTTTGGGGATGGGGATGAAATCCGAGGAGTAATTCATGGCATCTCTCCGAAGAAGTCGCTTCATTCCCCTGATCAAGACAGCAACCGGAAAGACGAAGAAGAACATATAGGTCAGTTTTTCAACTGATAGACCTAGTTTTCGGATTTTCTCCGCTAGCGCGGAGGCATTGTATCTTCGCCGGTGCCCTAAGGCCTCATCCCACGGGCTCCAAAGAGCCATATAGGCTGGAACAGTCACGATTAAAAGACCTCCGCCTTTAAGAATTCGTTGGCACTCCTTAAGCGCGTGGACATCATCTTCCACGTGCTCAATAACATCCAGGGCCAACACTAAGTCCAATGAGCCTGTCTTGAAAGGTAAGGAAAAACCAGTCATGTCAACCTGGCACAAACGTCTAAGTCCGCGTCGCTGACATAACTGGAGGGCCTCTCTAGAGAGATCAATTCCTACCGTGTGCCAGTGGGATTCAAAGACCTTCGCTGTGTATCCTCCGCCACACCCGATATCGACGGCCAAGCCGATTTTTCCCTGAGCCTTCAGGGGTCTTGCGCGTCCCAATAGAGCAAGAACCATCTCCCTCTTGGATATATTCCACCAGTAGGTAGCCTCCTTCTCGAAGAGGTCCCTAATCAGATCAGGTCGCATGGTTTTTTATTTTAATCAATCAATATAATATAACAACCAGTGATGAAAAGGATAGATATCAGGCACTTTGTTTTTGGGTTTTTGCTCGTGTCCTCGCTCTTCTATTTTTTCTCTTACCCGGAAGTCGATCCTGATCTTTGGGGTCATCTCTTTTTCGGCAGAGAGATCCTGTGGAGCGGTAGGCTCCCTGTGCATAATCTTTACTCCTATACCGCCCCGGATCAGGTCTGGATCAATCACGAATGGCTCGCTGAAGTTATCTTTTACAGCATCTACCACTTCTTTGGCGCTCCCGGCCTTATTCTACTTAAAGTGATCTTGGGAGCCGGGGTTATCTGGATTTTGGACCTTGTTATCAGACAACGTGTCCCTTCTTTTCTTGTCCGTATGATTACCCTGATCTGGATAATGGCAATTCTCTCCCCGGGTTTTAATATCCGTCCTCAACTCTTTACTTATCTTTTTTTTGCCACTTTTCTTTTCCTTTTCTATCGATACGAAGGGGGAAACAAGAACAGTCTCTATCTGGCCGCTTGCTTATTCGTGCCTTGGGTTAATCTCCATGGCGGCTTTGTGGCCGGAAACGCAGCCTTGGGCCTGTTTACATTCTGGACCGCCGTGCATGAGTGGTGGAATGGGCGGGCAACGAGATCGGTTATCAGTTACATCCTCGTTCCTTTCATTCTCTCTTTACTCTTTTTGCTTCTGAATCCCTATGGATTGGACCTCCTGAGTTTCTTAGCCAGAGACCTACTCCCCGACCGGCCGATTACTGAATGGGAAATGATCCCTCTGCTCGACTTATCGTTTATTGAGTTTAAGCTGGCCCTGGTTGCCGTCTTTGTTTTGGGCCTCTGGAGCGGCTCTTGGCGGCGCTGGGATTTTGTCCTGGTGTTCCTGGCTGCTCTTTTTTCTGTGCGTTATCAGCGACACATGCCGCTTTTTGCTATCGCTGCGGCTCCATTTTTGGCTCAGGGGATCGAGAAGGTGAACCACTGGATAGAAGGGAGGGCAAGGGAATGGGTTCTCGCCCTGGGTATTGTTGCTGTTGCGCTCTGGCAACTTCACTGGATGGGTGGAATTCACTTGCAGCATCGGTTCCAGCTCGTTATGAGCCGTGAAGAGTATCCCATCCAAGCGGTAGATTTCCTGCGGCGCAACGGGGTCAGGGGAAACCTGGCAGTCCCTTTTGATTGGGGTGAGTATCTTATCTGGAAACTCTACCCAGAGGTCCGAGTGTCGGTGGATGGGCGCTATACTACTGCCTATCCAATGGAGGTCATTCAGGACAGTTGGGAATGGATGCGTGGGGGAAAAGGATGGAAGAGGTTATTAGAGCGCTATCCCACTGAGATCGCTCTTACGAACCGTTACCATCCGGTGACTGCGCTGCTCCGCAAAGACCCTGAATGGGTCTACATCTACTCCGATCCCATCGCCTTCATTTTCGTCCGAAAAACGCCTTCTCAGGAGAACCTCTTGGGCAAGTTCAAGGGAAAGCGGCTTCTTCCCCCGCAGCCTCCACCCATCTATTTCCCGGGATAAAAAATTAGGATATAAGGTTCGCAAGTCATGAGGGAATTAACGAAGCAGATGTCCTCGTGGATACTTGGTTATTCACCGTTATTCCTGCTATCGTTGCTTTGCTTGCTGTTATACCTTCCTGCACTTCAGCATGACTTTGTGGCCGACGATAGAGTGCTGATTGTTGAAAATCCCTACATCAAGAGCTGGAAATACTGGCCCCAAATGCTTGGCAAAGACCTCTGGAATATCTCTGACCCCACTAATTATTGGAGGCCGGTACTCTCTACAAGTTTCGCCCTTGACTATTCCCTATGGGGGTTAAACCCTCTAGGGTTTCACCTAATCAACATCCTCTTCCACGCCCTAAATACGGTCTTGCTTTACCTGATCGCTAAAAGACTCCTCAATGCAACAGGTGCTGTATTTGCCTCTCTTTTATTTGCTCTCCATCCTATCCAAGCCCAGGCTGTCAACCTAACCTCTTCAAGAGGGGATCTCCTGGCGGCCTTTTTCACCTTGCTTTCAATTCAGGCCTTTCTTTCAAGAAAATTAATCCCCTTTGCCATCACATTGATGCTCGCCCTTCTATCTAAGGAAACATCCATGGTTCTTCCGCTGGCCTTCCTCTCTGCTTGGTTTATAATCCAAAGGGATAGGAAAGATTTAAGGCTCATTTTAGCTTTCGCCATTTTAATCATCTATCTTTTGGTCCGGATTTCCCTAGGCTTCTCATTTTCTCTTATCCCGCTGGTCTTTTCGTACCATGCATCCACGGCTAATCGTTTGCTCCTCGTTTTCAAAGTCTTAGCGCTTTACTTCCGCGCCCTTTTTAATCTGTTTGAGATGCCACATCCCTTTTGGACCGTGGAGATCCCTGCTTCCCTTAACGACCCTTACGTCATAAGTGGGATATTAATCTCTGGGCTCCTTATCGCAGCCATCTGGAGAAACTTGAGGAAGAATCCTATTCTCGCCTTCGGCTTGATGTGGTTCGTCATTTATTTCCTCCCCATCTCTAACCTTAAACAGCTTAACCAACCCATGGCAGAGCACTGGCTCTATATCCCCATGATCGGCCTATCCCTAGCTTTCGGTACGGCTATAGACGCCCTCTCTCTTTTCAGATTCTCCGGAGCCCGCATGGTACGGTTGGGGGTCGTAACCAGCGTCATTGTTTTTCTATTTTTTGCAGGGCTGGTGGTTAGGGAAAAGACAAAAATTTACCAAGACGGTGAATCGTTTTGGCTGGCAGCAATCCGCGCAAATCCTCAGGTTGCAAGACTCTACAGCATTTTAGGCAGCACCTATCTTGTAAAGCAGGATATCCCGAGAGCCAAAGAGTTTTACATTAAGACCCTCACCCTCGACCCAAATGACTTTACAGCCAACTACATGCTTGGTTTCCTCGTCCACCAGGCCGGTCAAACTGACGAGGCTAAACGCTACTTGGAAAGGGTCACTCAGATCAACCCCGTGCTGATATGGGACTTCCTAACTGTAGCCCATGCCTGGGAGATGTTGGGGGATAAACAAAAAGCGCTCTCGTATTACCGTAAGGCCCTTGAGCTCAGTCCGGACTCTGCTCAGACTAGACAAAAGGTTGCGACTCTAGAGAACACCTTGGCTCCGCCCTCCAGGTAACCTAACTCCTTGTCCTCTATTTTTATGACTCATCACTATGGGTAACTTAAGGAAACAAGTATCCTCCTTCGCCCTGGGCGATTTACGGCTATTCATTCTCCCTTTGCTCTGCGTGTTGCTCTATCTCCCCTCGCTCAATCACAACTTTATCTTAGACGATAGATGGCTGGTAGTGGAAAATCCCTATATTAAGAGCTGGAAATATCTTCCTCAAATGCTCACAGAAGATCTGTGGAATATTTGGGACCGTCACAACTACTGGAGACCGGTTCTGTCGATAAGTTTCGCGCTCGACTTCTCCTTATGGGGCCTGAACGCTTTCGGGTTTCACCTCACCAGTGCCCTGCTCCACGCTATCAACGCGATCTTGTTTTATTTCCTGGCCGAGAAATTTCAAAACCGATCCAGCGCCTTACTTGCGGCCCTCCTTTTTGCGCTCCATCCTATCCAAGCGCAAGCTGTCAACTTGATCACTTCCCGAGGAGAGCTCCTGGCGGCCTTTTTTACCCTGCTTTCGATTCAGGCGCTGTTTTCCGGCAAAACCTTTTTTTCTCTTCTCCTAATGATTCCCGCGCTGCTTTCCAAAGAAACGTCTATGGTCCTGCCGGCTGTCCTTCTGGCCTCGGGCTTTATTACCCGGGACAAGCGGTGGGCCACAAAAACCGCCCTGGCCCTCATGGTCTTAGCGATCTATCTGCTCGTTCGATTCTCCCTGGGGTTTACCTTCTCTCTTCCCCAGAGCGTTTTTTCCTACAATGCGCCATTACCCGCCCGCATTCTTTTGGCCTTTAAAGTACTGGCGCTTTACTTCCTGGCCCTCGTGAATCCTTCTCAGGTGCCACATCCTTTTTGGTCGGTGGAGGTCCCGACTTCTTTCAGCGACGCTTATGTAATCCTGGGAATAGGGGTCTTGGGGCTCCTCCTTGGAGCCATCTTTTGGAACTGGAGAAAGAACCCTGCTCTGGCCTTAGGTCTCGCCTGGTTCGTCATTTATTTCGTCCCTATCTCCAACCTGAAACAGCTCAACCAGCCCATGGCCGAGCATTGGCTTTATGTCCCTATGATCGGCCTGTGCCTTTCCTTCGGGGCGGCCTTAGATGCCTTGCTTACGCGGCTTTCGAGCAAGGCTCTTCTTAAGGAGGGGTTGGTGGCTGCGGTCGGAATATTTCTCGTCTTGGGAGCGATAGCGACGGGCGAAAAGATAACAATTTACCACGATGATGAATTTTTGTGGTTGGCGGTGGTCCACGCCAATCCTCAGCTTGCAAGAGCCTACAGTATTTTGGGTACCATCTTTCTTTCGAGGCAGGACATCCCCAGGGCGAAAGAGTTTTATACTAAAGCCCTCTCTCTCGATCCGAATGAGTTCATAGCGAACTATCGCATGGGCTTCCTTTTATACCAGGCCGGCCAGCGCGATCAGGCTCAGAGCTTTCTCCGTAGAGTCGTGCGATCAGAGCCCTCACCCTTGTACGCTATCCTTACGGTGGCCCACGCCTGGGAGATGTTAGGGGACCAACAAAAAGCGCTTTCCTATTACCAAAAGGCCCGCGCGATTGACCCTAACTCCTCCCGAGTCCAGGAAAAGATTGCTGCCTTGTCATCCCCGCGGCCTCATCCGGAGCCCGAACGATAAGGAAAAACACGAATACGATACTCGGCCAGAGTTGCATGAGAAGGCGCGCCTGCGAGGTTTTTACGTACCAATCTAGATCCCAAGGGGTTACGACATAAACGAGAAAGTAGCCAATGAGCACGAGAAGTAACGCGCCGGCGGCAGTGCCAACCGCCTGCCTCTCCTTGCTCTCGGCCGATTTCCCCATGAGGAGCGCGTAGAAGGCCAGAGCCAGCGGCACTACCCAGTTGCGGAATGAGCCGGGTTCCCATTGAAACGCCTGCCAAACTTGCAAATATCGGCTTAGGTTTCCTAATTTGGCAATAGCCTGCCACCCCTGCGTTAGGAGCGGATCTTCGAATGGAGCAAGCCATAGTTTGAGGTAGCTGACGGTCACCAGCATAGGCAGCAGTCCAAGGGGGAAAAAAAGCCACTGGCTGGCGCCCCCTGTTCGCTCTTTTGTAACAGCCGTTATCGCTAGCCGAACAGCGAATACGGAAGTCAAAAACAGCAACCCCTCGTTTTTTGTCCAGGCGGAAAAGCCGGCCATCGCGCCGGCCAAGATCATCCATGAGTTTTTGCCGCTCGGCTTGTGTTCGGCGAGGCAGACCAGGACGAGTGTGGCCAGGATATAAAAGCCAATGGGAATATCCGCCTGTTGCGAAGCGCCGTGTTCGAAAAAAAAAGGCGTTCCCATGAACACGATGCCGGCAATAAGACCTTGGGTTTTGCCGCGAAAGATGCCGAGCGATGAAACCAAGAGGCCGAGGGTTGCGAAGGTAAAGAGCGTCGCTACAAGCGCAGGCGCGACGACGCTGTTTTGCCCTGTGTAAATCCAGGCTCTGGCGACTAGAGCCGGGAGGAGCAACGGATAATCTGGATGGGACCAGCGAAGCGCGCCGGAAAAGCCGTCTAGCCAGTGCTCTCCGCCTAGAAAAATAAATCTCGCTCGGAGGTTCCACACAGCCCAGGCGTCCCAGACGCCGTGCGGTCCGGCGGTGAACAGGAAGGCGAAGCTAAGAAGCGAAGAGATTAATAATACGTAAAAAAAGATCTGGAGCGGAGATAAACGCCCCGATCTCAAGGAGGCGCCCGGCGGCGTTTGCGATGGCGCGGCGAGAGGTTTTGTGGTCACCCGATAGATGAGGGGTACAGCCAAAGCTACGACCAGGCAAAGCTCGGCCAGGATATAACCTGCTGAGGGGTATAACAGGACTGACCAGATAAAGAGGCTCATTGAGGAAATCCCTAGGCCAAAACCGAGAGAAAGCCACAAACAGAGCCAAGGATAGTAGCGAATGGTAGCGAGGTCGCCGTGAACAAGGGAGAGCGCAACTGCGCCGATCCCTACCGCTACCAGCAGCGAAAAAAGTAGCGTCACTTCATTTCCCGGCGAAACAAGATGACTCCTTTTCCGAAGTCCTTCACAAGAACCAACTGTGCCGCGCCGGCGGGCAAAACCCGAGCGGAGCCGCGAAAGTTCCCGATCACCAGAGGTTGGTCTGACGAATAGATCACGACGAGCGGTGCAAGAGCATACTGAGCGAGGTAGTACTCGCCGAATCCTGGATCGAACCGGATATCCTCAGCTTTTAGATTTGAAATGTAACCCACTGTCCCGTGCCGAGGAAGGGCTTTCTTGATTCGTTCATATCGACTTTCGCTCATAGTGATTCTGTCTCTACCCCAAAGATTTGGATCGAAGGTGGTTGACTTGTCGAGCAGCAAGTCGAGGTTTGCTAAGAGGGCGCAGAACACTACCAAAATAACGGCCAACTTCGATAGGAAGGGGAGTCGGTTCATAGACTTAGTATAGCAGAGAGCAAGATGCCCGCACAGCTAAGAATTACTTTCGTAGACTTTGGATAATGGAATGAGTTCTAAGCTCTGACGAGCTCGACGTCCAGAAAACTCGCCCAACCCCGCCCAAGCTTCATCAAGCCCTGATCGATGGCGGTCGCGGTGCCAAAGGCCCAGCCTGGGAGCAGGCTCCAGCCCTTGAGCCCTCCTGTGAGCCAGTAGCGGAGCGGCGTGTGGGGCTCGTAACGCTCCAGGTGGAGCGCGGGGAACTCGGCCTCGAACTGCGCCCGATCCCGTTCAAAGACCATCCAAGCCAACGCTCCGTTGGCACCCGAGAGAGGCCCCGTGGAATCGAACTTCCAGTCCCGCGCCTCAGGATGGAACGACTCGTGGTGCGCGTAGCGGTAGATCCAGCGGCTGAACCAGCCAGGGAACTGATCCACAATGAGCACGCGCCCGCCCTGAACGAGGCAGCGTTGCGCCTCCCGCAAGAACGCGGCGGCGTCCGGAATATGATGAAACACGTTGAGCATGAAAATGGCGCGCAGGCTCCCCTCCTCAAAGGGCATGGCGGTAGCATCGACCACGCGATCGACGCCCTCGTACGGGATCGTGTCCGAGGTGACCAGATCAGGGATGAGGTCCTTGGCGAAGCCGGCGCCCGAGCCTAGCTCTAGGGCAAGCCCGCGCGAGGGGCAGCGCGCTAGGCAATCGGTGTACTTACAATAGACTTCCAGGTAGTACTTTCTCAGAGCAGGCTTGGATTGGATGCGGGCGCGCAGTTCCCGAACGTGCCAAGGATCATCGAGCCCTTTTGGCAGTTTCGCCGACGCGCAGGACATCGCTCAAATCCTGCCCATCTTGATCCGCAGCAGCCCGACGAGCGTCATCCTGAGCAGCAAAAAGCCATGGCGAAAGCGATGGATGTTGGTCGCCCCGTACGTCCTGGCCCGGTAGCGGATCGGGATGTCGATGATGCCGAAGCCAAGATCCGCGGCTGGAAACAAGAGGTCGAAATCGCCAAACGGGTCGAAATCGCCAAAATCCCCGCGCCAGCGCACGATACGCTCGTAATCATGGCGGGACAAAAGCTTCGTGCCGCAGAGCGAATCGCCGAGCCGGGTCGAGAGGACCGCGGAGAGCGCCTTGGCGAAGAAGATGTTGCCCAGGCGGTTGAGAAATCGCATGGCCTCCCCTTCCATGGGATAAACTAGCCGCGTCCCGTTGATGAAATCGCCCTTGCCCTCGCAATAGGCGTCAAAGAAGCGCCCGAGCAGCTCCGGCGGCATGGTGAGATCCGCGTCCAGGATCGTCAGGACTTCTCCGCTCGCCTTCGCGAATCCCAGACGGACGGCGTCGTTCTTGCCCTTTCCTGTCTGGCGGAAAGCCCTAAGCTTGAAGCGCGAGGAATACTCCGCGACGATGCGCTGGATCTCTTCCCATGTCCCATCGCTCGAGTTGCCCTCGACAAAGATCACCTCGATGTCCGTGTCCAGATCCGGCATCCGCTTAAGCGCGTTTTCGATATTCCCTTTCTCATTGCGGGCCGGAATGACGACCGAAAGCGAGGGCCGCTTTCCGGCCTCGGGGATGACTGGCCGGATCACCACCACGTTGACCAGCCCGAGAGCCCGGAGCAGCGGTATCGCCGGAAGGAGACGGTTCAACAAAACACCTACGCCCAAGCACTTCCAAGGAAAGAAAACCGCCGGGCGGATGCGGGCAATCTCATAACCCGAGAGAAGGACCAGGTTCCTGAGATCCGTCTCGGTCACGAAGGTCGTGGGCTCGGCGCCAGACCTCAGCCCCAAGCGATTGGCCAGGCGGTAAAGCCAACTCCAATAGGGGTTGTAAGCCACGACCACTGGCCGGGAAGTGCGCGCAAGCCTTGACTTCATCGCCAGGAGCAATCCCTGGATATCCAAGTGGTGATTGAAAAGGCCGTTGAGCAAGATGGCCGTGCGCTTTTGTGGCTCCACGCTCAGGTCGGGAAGCTCCTCCCCGGGCGCCACCTCTGACTTGCTCGGGCAATCGATGAGGCTGAGAAGAAGGCCACTGTCGTGCTCCAGCCGCTCAGCCTGGATGATCCGGTCGTAGTAGCGCGTGAAGGCCGAGATCTCGGCCGCGATCACGCGATTGACGTATCGCCAGCGGCTGCGCGCCATCTCAGCGGGCGTGGCCCATGTTTGCGAGACCATACATTCGATGCTAACATACGGCATTTGTAAGAGTCCAATCAACAAAAACCTCGCCAACGTTGAACTGGATATAGCGATGGGTCGGATCGGCGATCAGCGCCGTGCCTTCGTATTCACCGGGTGCTGCTTGGGCCATTAAACTTCACTTACAGATCGAAGATCACCTGGGAGGAAATCTCCAGAGCAAGACCGAGGGAAAGCCATAAGCAGAGCCACGGGCGAGAGCGAATGGTAGCGATATTGGTGTGGACCGGGCAGAGCGCGACCGACCATCCCGTGCCGGGGAAGGGCTTTCTTGGTGTGTTCATACCGGCGTTCGTGCACAGTGATTCGGTCCCTACCCCAAAGCTTCGGCTTGAAGCTGGTTGATTGATAGAGCAGAAAGTTGAGATTCGCCACGAGGGGGGAAAACGCCAGCAAAATGACGGCCAACTTCGATCGCAGGGGAACTCGGTTCACCAAGCCCGTATAGCAGAGAGCAAGACAGACGCGCAGCTAAGGAGCGAAAGTTGCGGCTCAGGGCGGTCAGCACATCGGCCAAGTCGAGGCCTTGTTCTAGGAGCTGATGCGCTACTCATGCTTGGCCCCGGCCTTTTCCTCCTTGATGAACTCGTGGATGAGCCTTGGGACGGCCCCGCAGCTGACACACCTGGGCGATTGCGGCCTGGTGCCGTCAGGATATCTCATGAACCGGAGGTAAAAGGGCTTCTCGGTGCCGACGTAATCATCATAGTAAAAGGCGATCTTGCCGCATTCGCTGCATTGAAGGTATTTCGCCATTAAAAGCT
>Ga0209343_10009473_pt1 | contig 11193 bp, 13 predicted proteins | sample RifCSPlowO2_02_FD_184026 | JGI IMG/M metagenome (GOLD analysis project Ga0209343, IMG submission 184026) | Groundwater microbial communities from Rifle, Colorado - Rifle CSP2_plank lowO2_0.2 (SPAdes) (version 2) | ecosystem: Environmental > Aquatic > Deep subsurface > Groundwater | place... | reverse complement strand
AGACGGAGGGCCGCGCAAGCCGAAGAGTGAGCTGCGAGGTCGCGGCTGTCGCGTTCGACCGGGAAGCGAAGCTTCTTTCGACCGCTCAGCCGGGCAGCCTGCTGGCGATCAGCGGTTTTCTCGACCGCAAGGGACGCTCCAGGCACCAGCTGGTGCTGCATGCAACGCAGATCGAATTCGAGACGGAAAAATAGGAGAAGCACATGGCAACATTTGGCAGGGGCCCCGGCGGAAAGGGCAAGGGTAAGGGAAAGGGTAAGTTCGGCAAGAATGCCCGCGACCCGAAGAAGGCCAGCGCGCTGTTCAAGCGGCGCAAGTTCTGCCGTTTCACGGTGGAGAAGATCGAGTGGATCGATTACAAGGACGTGGATCTGCTCAAGGACTTCATCAACGAGAACGGCAGGATCATTCCGGCCCGCATCACCGGCACCAAGACCGGCTATCAGCGGCAGCTCTCGGATGCGATCAAGCGTGCGCGCTATCTCGCGCTGCTGCCTTATACCGACCTTCACTGAGGAGAGACGGCGATGCAAATTATTCTGCTTGAGAAGGTCGTAAACCTCGGCGGCCTGGGCGAGGTGGTGAAGGTCAAGGAGGGGTACGCGCGCAATTTCCTGATTCCGCAGGGCAAGGCGAAGCGCGCCACGCCGGCGAATCTGGCCGAGTTCGAGAAAACCCGCGCGACGCTGGAAAAGGCGCAATCCGAAGCGCTTTCGGCGGCGCAGGAAAAGGGCGCCAAGCTCGACGGCCTCATGGTGCAGGTCACCCAGAAGGCGGGTGTCGACGGGCGGCTGTTCGGATCGGTGACGAGCTACGATATCGTCGAGGCACTGAAGGGCCAGGGCTTCGACATCGAGCGCTCGATGGTCCGCTTGCCGCAGGGGCCGCTGAAACAGGTTGGCGACCACCCCTTGGCCATCGCACTGCACTCCGACGTCGTTGTTCATATTACCGTGTCGGTGCTCGGCGAGCAGGCCCAGTAGGCCCTGATCCGATCGGCACATGAAGGCCCCCACCCCTGCGTGGGGGGCTTCCCCGCAGGGCGTTTGCGCGCACTATCGAAGATTCCGCGACCCCCCTGGTGGTAGAATTTTCGTTCCCTTGCGTTCATGAAAATGGCACAGCCCCTACCGTCAAACGACTCGCAACTGCTCGCGCTCAGGATGCCGCCTCATTCGATCGAAGCGGAGCAATCCGTGCTGGGCGGGTTGATGCTGGATAACACGGCATTCGAGCGCGTCGGAGACCTTCTTTCCGAGCGAGACTTCTATCGCGACGATCACCGGCGTATCTGGCGCCACATCGCCAGGCTCATCGAAAAGGGCCGCCCTGCGGACGTGGTGACGGTCGACGAGTCCATCAAGTCCAGCGAGGACCGCGACAGGACCGGGGGGCTCGCCTATCTCGGCGCGCTGGCGCAGAACACCCCGTCGGCGCAGAACATCCGCCGCTATGCCGAGATCGTTCGCGACCGCGCAATCATGAGAAAACTGGTCGAGGTAGGCGCCGAAATCTCCGATTCGGCGCTCAACCCGGCCGGCAAGGATATCGGGCAGATCCTTGACGAGGCCGAGTCCAAAGTGTTCCAGATTGCCGAGTCCGGTGCCAGGGGTCAGCAGGGATTTCACGACATCCAGCAGCTGCTCACGCGCGTCATGGAGCGGGTGGAGACCTTGTACCAGCGCGACAACCCGTCGGACATCACCGGCGTTCCGACCGGTTACCACGATCTGGACCAGCGCACCTCCGGCCTGCAGGGGGGCGACCTCATCATCATCGCCGGCCGGCCGAGCATGGGCAAGACGGCGCTCGCGCTCAATATCGCCGAGCATGTCGCGGTGGACAACCGGTTGCCCGTAGCGGTATTCAGCATGGAGATGTCCGGCACCCAGCTTGCCATGCGCATGCTCGGCTCGATCGGCCATCTCGATCAGCACAAGCTGCGCACCGGGCGGCTCACCGACGAGGACTGGAACCGGCTCACCAATGCGGTGGGCAAGCTGCACGATGCGCCGATTCACATCGATGAAAGTGCCGCGATCAACGCGCTGGAGCTGCGCGCACGGGCACGCAGGCTGCACCGGCAGTATGGAAAGCTGGGCCTGATCGTTATCGACTACCTTCAGCTCATGTCGTCGACCGGCGATAGCGAGGACGAGAATCGCGCCACCCAGATATCGGCCATGTCGCGTTCGCTCAAGGCATTGGCCAAGGAGCTCGATGTGCCGGTGGTCGCGCTTTCGCAGCTCAATCGGGGCCTGGAGCAGCGGACCAACAGGCGGCCGATAATGTCCGACTTGCGCGAGTCCGGTGCGATCGAGCAGGATGCGGACCTGATCCTGTTCATCTACCGTGACGAGGTCTACAACGACAGCACGCCGGACAAGGGCATTGCCGAGATCATCATCGGCAAGCAGCGCAACGGCCCGATCGGCACTCTCAAGCTCACGTTCCTTGGCGAATACACCCGGTTTGAGAACTACGCGCAGCCGGGCTCGTTCTGAGATCCCTCGGGAGGCGGTTGCGGCCGCCTGTGAAGGAGGAATGCATCATGGAGCGATTCACGATTTCGCTCGACTCGGCGCTCGCGCTGGAATTCGACGCGCTCATCAAGGCGCGCGGCTACAGCAACCGGTCCGAGGCGGTGCGCGACATGCTCCGCCACCAGCTCGAATCGTTCCGCCGCGAGCGCGGCGAGGCCCGGCACTGCGTGGCGAACCTCAGCTACGTCTACAACCATCACGAGCGCGAACTGGCCGAGCGGTTGACGCAGCTCCAGCACGATCACCACAATCTGGCGGTGTCCACGATGCACGCGCACCTCGATCACGAGCACTGTATCGAGAGCCTGATTCTCAGGGGTCCGACTGCCGAGGTGCGGAACTTCGCCGATGCGCTGATCGCGCAGCGGGGCGTGCGCCACGGTCAGCTCAACATGGTTTCCGTGGAGATCGCCTCGGACCGCCACGCTCACCCGCACGGCGACCACGAAGCGGGCCACAGCCACCGGCACGAGCATATCAAGCCGAAGAACTGATCCGCGTCATCCCCGGGGTCCGACTCGCCGGAACGCTGCGAATAACGCCAGGTCGTAGGCGATCTTCAAGACGCCGCACGCTGCCAGCGGCGCAGCCATCGCTCCGGCAGCGAACATCGCTCCAGTGAGGGACGGGCTGATCGCGGCGGCAAGGCTGCGCGGCACCGCGGTGAAGCTTGCCGCCGCCGGCCGTTCGGGCGGCGTCACTACCGACATGACGAACGCGCTGCGCGCCGGAACGTCCATCTGGGAAAGCGCGCTGCGCGCGAGCAGCAGCGCCAGCGCGACCTCCAGGCTCGACGCGTAGGCGGCGCCTATGAGGAACAGGCTGGCCGGAATGTGCGTGAACACCATGGTGTTGACGAGGCCGATGCGGCGCGCAACGGCCGGCGCGACGAGCTGCGAAGCCGCGGCGAGGAGGCCGGTCCAGAAGAAAAAAGCGCCCGCCGCGGTGAGCGACATGCCGAAGGACTGGAACAGCCACAGCGCGAGCAGCGAATTCAGGATCAGTCCGCCGGCGAAGGAATCGACGCTGAACAGGCCCGCCAGCTTCCACACGATGACGCGCGAAGGACCGAGGGGCGCGTCAGGTCCGGTACTTTCCACGTGCGCCCTTGGCAGGCGCAGGTACAGCGCCCAGACGGCAAGGCCGATCGCGGCATAGACGACGAACATGGCGCGCAGGGCGTCGACCGTCTCCAGACCCGCGGCACTGGTCAGCCAGTCCGGAACCGCCGCGGCGAGCGCTCCGACGGCGCCGAATATCGATCCGAAGAAGCTGTATCGGGCAAAGATCGTGGTCCGCGACTCGGCCGGGGCCGCCGCGGCGAGCACGGTGTGTTCGAGGGGCAGAAAGACGCTTGCGTCGCCGCCGCTGGGATTGAGCGGTCCCATGAAAGCGATCAGGAGCAGCGGCCAGAACGACGACAGCACGGCGAACCCGGTTCCCGTCAAGGCCATCAGGAGCGCGGCGCCGAGCAACAAGCCCCGCATGGATGCGCGATGTCCCCAGCGGCCGATCGCAAGGGTCGCGAGCGCCGAACCGAACAGCGTCGCCGTGCCGAGAAAACCGACCTCGAGCTGTCCATGGCCGAGGGCAAGCAGATAGGCGGGCAGGAGTACGGCAACGAAGCCGTCGGCGAAAGCGCGCAGCGCGCGCGATGCAAGCAGCAGGCGGGTCGGATGAAAAATGCGTGCGTCCATGAGCGCTCCCCGGCAGAGCTTGGACGCGGTAGGCGTCTTGGGCGGGGGGTCTGCTGCGCCCCCGATGAGGAATTCTATTCCGATTGAGCCGGTAGCGGTCAAGGCCACTGAAACGGGCAGCAGGCCCTTTCGGACAAATTGCATCTTCGTGCGCTGGATCACCATGCCTGTGGCTGTATCCTTGTGCTTCGTCCTTGCATTGGGCTCGCGCTGTTTCTAAACTAAGTCAATCGGTCAACCGTCAATCAGAGGGGAGGTAACCATGTCGGCATTGAAGCCGTTGCTCGGATTTCTCTTTTCGATCCTGCTTGTCGCCGGGAACACGGCATTCGCCCAGCAGTTCTCGGGGCAGGTCGTCACCATGATCGTCAATTACGGTGCAGGCGGTCCGACCGACATCGAGGCGCGCATCGCCGCCAAGCACCTGCCGAAATATCTTCAGGGCGTGAGCACCGTGATCGTTCGCAACGTGGGCGGGGGGGGCGGGAACATCGGAGTAAATCAGCTTGGCCAGGCATCGGAACATGAAAAATTGAACATTTCGTTTTTCACCTGGGATCCGATAGACCAGTTCCTCCAGAACCCGAACTTACACGTGCGCTACAACGACTTCAAGTTCATCGCGGGATTCAAGATGACGACGCTTATCTACGCGCGCCGCGATCTTCCGCCTGGAATCAGCAAGCCGGCCGATGTGGCAAAGGCGCCGCTGTTCAAGGCCGGGTCTCTGGCGCCGAGCAGTCACGCGACGGTTCGCATGCGCTTGGCGCTCGATCTGCTGGGCGCGAAGTACGAAACCATTGCCGGCTACAAGGGCTTGGCTGACGTTTATATGGCGGTTCGCAGGGGTGATGTCCAATTGTCCAACATCTCGCTGCCGAGCTGGTCTGTCTCGGTGAAGCCGACGCTCGTCGATACCGGCGTGGCCATACCCGTGCTTCAATATGGAAGCCTTCGCGACGAGGGCACGGCGGGTCGTAGCGTCGACTTGCCGGACGTGCCTGCGTTTCTCGAGGTGTACAAGGAGGTTTGGGGGAAGGATGCGATGCCCAGCGGCGAGAAATGGGAGGCTCTGCAACTTCTGACCCGGATAATGGACAGCATGTATCGCACCGTGTTCATGCCGCCGAATGCGCCGGCGGCGGCCGTGGCAGAGATGCGCAACGCCATGGCGAAACTGGAAAAGGACCCGGAGTTCGTCGCCGATTATGAGAAGGTCGTGAAGGGCAAGGCGCGGTTCGTCCTCGGCGCCGACGGCGAGCGCATCATCGCGGATCTTGGCAAGATTTCGCCCTCGTTCGTGAATTTTCTGCGCAAGTACATCGCGCAGATACAGTAGGAGCGTCCGGATTGATAAGAGGAAAAGATGAGATCCTCTTAATGATCCTGTATCATTGCGGCTGCTCCTCGAAACCGTGAGTCGTCGCCGTGGAATCGCTGCCCCAGGATCTGTTTGCGCTCTCCCTGATCGTCTTCGTGCTCGGCCTGAAGCACGGCTTCGACGCCGACCATCTCGCCACCATCGACGGTCTCACGCGCTTCAACGCGCGCGCCAATCCCCGCCTGGCGCGTTTCTGCGGCGTGCTGTTCTCGCTCGGGCACGGCGCCGTGGTCACCATCATCGCGCTCGTGGTCAGTGCGCTCGCGGTCCAGTCCGAAGTGCCGCAGTGGCTGCAGGCGTTCGGCGCCTGGGTGTCGATCGCATTTCTCGCCGCCCTCGGCCTGCTCAACATCCACGCCGTGCTGCGGGCGCATCCGGCGCATATCGTGCAGCCGCAGGGGCTCAAGGGGCGGTTCCTCGGCCGTCTCACGCGGGCGGCCAGCCCAGGGCTGGTGGCGCTGGTCGGCGCGCTGTTCGCGGTTTCATTCGACACCATCAGCCAGGCTGCGCTGTTCGCGCTGACCGCGACCCATTTCGGCGGCTGGCAGCACGCCCTGATGCTGGGCCTGCTGTTCATGCTGGGCATGCTGCTCACCGACGGGATCAACGGCCTGTGGATCTCGCGCCTGATTCTCCGCGCCGATCAGATCGCGCTCGTCGCATCGCGGGTGATGAGCCTCGTCGTCGGCGGGGTCAGCCTGCTCGTCGCCGCCTTTGGGGTGATGAAACTGTCCCTGCCCGCGGTCGATGCCTGGAGCGAGGGCAGGGAACTGGTGTTCGGAGCCGGCGTGGTTGCCGTGATCGCCGCGAGCTTCGTTCTCGCAGTGCGGCTGGCGGCGCCGTCCATGGCGACCGCGGCGGAGTGAAATCAGATATTGGCCAGCTCGTCGTAGAACGAGATGATATCGGAGGTGTCCCAGTCGCCTCTGCCTTTGGACATTTCGGAGGCCAGCGCCTGGGCATTCAAGCTGAGCAGCGGCAAAGGACAATTCAGTCTGGCACCTACGGCGAGCATGAGCTGCACGTCTTTGTAATGCATGGCCAGAGGGCCCTCCGGCGGCACGAATTGCCTGTTCACCATCCGGAGACCTTTCTGATCCATGCTCTTGGAATAGGCAGCGGATTTCTTGAGTACCTCCAGTGTCTGCAACGGATCCAATCCGGCTTTCTTCGCCAGCGTGAGCCCCTCGGCAAGCGCCATGCGAGTCAACGCCAGCACCAGATTGACAACCAGCTTGATTGCCGCGCCTGTGCCGTTGTCTCCCATGTAAATCCATCCCTTGGACATCGCGGCGAACAGGGGCTCGCACTGCTCGAATATTTCCTTCTTCCCGCCCACCATGAAGATGCTTTCTTTGGCTGCGCACATTGTGCTGGTTCCGCTGATGGTGGAGTCCAGCATTTCGATGCCATTTTGCCTGAGTCGCGCCGCCAACTCAGTCGATATGACAGGATCTGCCGTCGACGTATCAAGCAGGATGAGTCCCTTTCTTCCGGTGTCGAATAATTTCAGGGAGTCGTTCACCGCCTGGCTTACGACCTGTGAATCGGGCAGGGACATTATGATGACGTCTACCTGAGCGGCAATCTGATCGGGAGAACTCACTGTTTTCCCGCCAGCCTTCACGATTGCATCCACCTTGGCCGGATCGAGGTCGTGCACGGTCAGCGGGAAACCGGCGGATAGCAGGTGCCTGGCCAGGGAACCTCCCATCAATCCCAGCCCGATGTAGCCAATTCTCGGTTTCATTTCACGCGGTCCAGGAGCAGCAGCAGGCCGCCGAGGATGGCGACGTTGTTGAGCAGGAATTGCCGGAAAATAGTGCGCTGCATGGGGTCCTTCTTTTCCCAGAAGCGGAGAAAAATGGCGGTCGCCGCAATGATGAACACGATCAAGCAGTAGACGCCGATTGCCGGATGCCAGCCGGCGATGATCAGTGTGCAGCCCGTGAACTGCAGCACGATGCCGATCCAGAACGCGGCCGCGGGGTAGGGCGTTCCGGCTTCTCCCATGTAGTCGATGTGGGCCTTGATCTGCTCCCGGGTAAGGTTGCAGAGGCCGGCGACCACGAAGAAGCCGATCAGCAGCAGCCGGCCGCCCGCGTCGATCCATGATCCATAATCCAGTGGCTTGAGCTGCGTGCAACCCAGGAGCAGCAGAACGGCCAGACTCGAAATCAAGTTCTTGTTCATGATGACCTCCCCAAAATGATTTTCACTTTCTTGCCTGCCGCGCGCCGTTCATCGCGTCGAGGATCCGTTCCGACGGCGCGCCGGCCAATCCCCACTGGTCCAGGCGGTTCGGCGGCCGGTCCCAATCCTGCGGCCTGCCGGGCTTGTGCCGGGCCTCGTCGATGCGTTGCAGCTCGGCCGTGTATTCAATGACGAAACCGTCGGGATCGACGAAGTAGGCGAACACGTTGTTCCCGGGGCCGTGACGGCCGACGCCCCACCCGAGCGCATGTCCGTTCTCCTTCATGCGGCCAGCGCCGCGCATCACGGCTTCCCAGCCGGGCATCTCGAACGCCGCATGGTTGAGCGATACGTTATCGGCACGGACGAAGGCGACGCTGTGATGGTCGGCGTTGCAGCGGATGAATTCCATCATCGCGGTTTGATCGCTGAGACCGAACTCCAGCGCATCCAGGTAGAACGCGGCATCGGCGTCGGCATCGGTCGAGTTCAATACGACGTGACTCAGCTTGCGCGAGCGGTCCGGCGCATCGCCCGCGTCGGCATGGGTGGCGACGTCCGCAAGGATGCGCAACTCACGGCCCGCCCGGTCCGCAAATGCGAAACCGTATCCGCCTCCCGGGTCCTCGACCGGGCCGGGCTCGGCGCGAACCGCGGCGCCGAACGCCTTGAGCTCGCCATGCAGCTTCCGAACCGCGCGCGGGCTTGCTGCCGCGAAATCGATGCGGATGAGCATCGGCGCCTGCCGCTCGCGCAGCGCGAGCACATGATGCTCGGGACCCGTCGCACGCAGGAAGCAGTATCCCGGTCCTTCCGCGACCGGCCGCAGTCCCCAGCATTCGCGATAGAAAGCGGCGGACCGTCGCAAGTCGGTGACGCCAAGCTCGATGCTTCGCAGAGCGGTCACGCTTGCCATGTTCGAGGTCCCTTCCTATGGAGCATCGCCGGCCTCAGCCGATCACCCCCCGCGCGCGAAGCTTGGCGCCCGTCTCGTAGTAGCGTCCCTCCACCGCCAGTCGGGCCTCCTGCTCGTTCTCGTCCTCCCAGGCGCCCAGGTTGTAGCCGTACCAGGGCTGGCGCGGGTGCAGCGCCGGCAGCCCCAGGTTCTCCCACATCTTGCGGGCGTGCTCCATAAAATCGCGCCGCGGCAGGGATACAGGCGTGTAATCCCACTTGCGGGTGGCGTTGATCAGCAGCGCCGAGGGTCCGTCCATCTCACTCAAGGGAATGGCCGCGTCCGTGATCGGCGGCGCAATCGACGGGTCGAGGATGGACTCCTTGCGCCGGCCGATCATGGTCACCCGGATGTCACGGTGCGGCTGCACCCGGAAGCCCTGCACCCAGATTATCTGGTCGGAGTCCCGCGGGTCGATGTCGTCGTCCACGCCAATCACGACCTTGGCGACCGTGGGGTCCATGTCTGCGATGGCCTGCAGCGCGCGCCAGACGTCATCTTGAACCGGCGCCTTGAAGCGCACGCCGATGTAGTCGTGCTCGCAGACTTGGTTTATGGCCACTTCGATGACGCTCTTGATCCCCATCTGGCGGTTGACCAGCCGGTACATGTAGGCCTCGAAGCTGGCCGACCGCATTACGCTGGACTCGCTGGGGGGAAGCTGGCTGATGAAGGTCTGGTAGACGGCGTCCCGGCGCCGGGTGATGCACGTGATCTCGAAGATGGGGCTGAGCGTGCGCCTGCCCAGGTGGCCGGTGAACTCGCCGAAGGGCGCCTCCGGCTCCCGGTAGTCGGTGCGGATCACGCCCTCCAGGACGATTTCCGCGGTGGCGGGAACCTCCAGGTCCACCGTCTCGCACTTCACCAGGCGGATGGGTTCCCCGGCGAGGCCGCCGGCCACGCCGTATTCGTCCACGCCGTAATCCAGCTTGGCCACACTTGCCATGCCTATCACCGGCTGTGCGCCGAGGACGACCGCGGCCTGCATCGGCTGGCCCCGCTCGCGGTACTTCCGGTAGTGAATGCCGATGTGCTGGGTCGGTACGCACAGGACCCCGACGCGGTTGGGTGACTTGATCATGCCACGGTAGGTGCCCACGTTGCGCGCGCCCGTGTCGGGGTCCTTGGTCACCCAATAGGGCGAGGCGAGGAACGGGGCGGGGTCCCAGCCCGGGGTGGAGATGGCCAATGGAATATGATCCAGGCCGTTGCCGGGTTCCGCCAGGGACGGGCCCTTCTCGATGATGTCCTTCACCGGGCCGGTGGCCACCATTATCGGCGCGACGGGCGCGTCGAGCGCCCGGATCCAGCGCTCGGTGATCTCATCGGGCGCGCACTGCAGCCCCAGCGCGTACACCTCGCGCGAGGCCCCGAGCAGCGCCACGCCCACCGGCATGTCGTACCGATTTCCCCGCGAGTCGGTCACGTTCTCGAACAGGAAGGCCCGGCGCTCGGACTCGGGCAGGCCGCGATACTGCCAGCGGACGAGCGGCATCAACTCGGTGTCCTTGTTCACCGGCGCAGTCACGCGCACCAGCTTGCCGGCACGATCGAGCGCATCGATGAACGCGTGTAGATCTGGATAGTAGCTCACTGGGTATGCTCCCTTTCACTAAGTAATGGGGCTCTTGCGAAGTCGTGTGCGCAATTCGAGAGGGTGGCCGGAAGCCGCATGGATATTGGCTCTCAGGCGCTTTGCGAGGCTGAGCGGCATGGTCCTTGACAGGTTGCACATGATACGCCACCTGGGAAAAGCGCTCCGCATCGTTCTTGCCATCCGACGGTTCCGGTCTCATCATGCCACCTGTCGCAGGCTTCCCTTCCCTGGAGCTGCAGACATGGAAATGGCGCGTCCCTCGGAGCGAATGATGGAACGGGCGAAGCGGGATATTCCGCAGAAGTGGGGCAAGGTGGCGCGCGACGCGAAACTGAAAGTTGACTGAGGGTGACTGATCCATGAGCGATTCCAAGAAGGACATAGCGGCCGATCTCGCGAAATTCCGCGACAGCTACGTGGAGTTGTTCGGCTTCCTGCCGCCGCTTCCCGCGGCGCGCTTCGAGTTCTCCGGCGAAGTGAACCCGGAGTTCCTGCACTGCGCGGAAAAACTGCGCGAGCATGCATTCTATTCGGACGTGTTCGACGTCAAGACGACCAACCTCATGCTGTTCGGCATGCTGCTCGTCGAGCACAACCAGGCGGCGCAGATGCATGCCCTGGCCGCGCGGCGCGCCGGCGCGACCTGGGAGCAACTGCACAAGGTGGTGGAGCTCGCCGCGGCGACGCAGTCGCTCGGGCCCGCGAACCAGGGCGGCTTCATGCTCAAGGCGCTCAGGGACAAGGAAGCCGGCGCCTAGCCCTACTTTCGCACGGCAGCGTGAGAATCGACACCCTGGCCTCAGTTGGGGGGCGTGCGCGTTGCCATA
>Ga0209343_10009469_pt1 | contig 11195 bp, 4 predicted proteins | sample RifCSPlowO2_02_FD_184026 | JGI IMG/M metagenome (GOLD analysis project Ga0209343, IMG submission 184026) | Groundwater microbial communities from Rifle, Colorado - Rifle CSP2_plank lowO2_0.2 (SPAdes) (version 2) | ecosystem: Environmental > Aquatic > Deep subsurface > Groundwater | place: Rifle... | reverse complement strand
AATGATATATATTAAAGGTATCACGTGCCGTGTATTTATCAGTTGATGGTTCAAAAGGCGTTTGCGCGTAAAACTCATTTTTGGGGTAAATTATGGCCCAGTATATATCAGGATAACTGCTATTCCAAATTGTGTTATCCATTCCGGCTGGTGAAAAAGTTGAATCGTTTTTCAGTTCCAAACCCAATCCATATAATGTACTTTTATAAATAGACGGGACATCTATATCAAATTTCACCCTCGCGTTTAACAAAGGTCTGGTTTCATATAAATGGATGTAAGTCTCTGAACTATCAGGATTAACAACACATGCAATATCTGTAAATACAGTTTGTGACATGGTTAATTCAATTGTTTGTTTACCTCTTTTTAAATTATGGAAAGCGAACATTGGAATTTGAATCAATAATGTATTTGATTCCCTTAAATCGACAGTATCTGTTGAAACACTCAAATTTGCTGCTGCAGGCAATGTATCTTTAAAAAACCGGAAACTATTTTTTAATACCGGATAATCAGAAACTATAATTTTATTGTTGGAATAAAATGTGAAATTAAACGCTGTTTTAAAAAGTGTGTCCTTATATTTTTTGCTGACAGGGAAAGGAAAGTTTGTTAACTCATTAATAGTTAACTTTAAATACACTTTATTATCAAGAGAGTCTATGGAAAATGAAATGTTTTTCTCATTAAAAAATGCCGACTTTTGTTCTACCGAGTACCGTATAGGTTTCTGAGCCTTCTTTTTATTATATCCACCGTACTCACAACCAGTCAAAAAAAGTGCACTAAAATAAAAGAATATATATTTTAACTTTGTTTTCATAACGAATCAAATGTAATTAAAGTCTGTTTATTATGTCCGATTTACTCATAAATATATTGTTTTTTAAATGTATTCTTGAGTTCGTTTCAACGGGTCTTCGTTATTCTTGTTTTAAAAATCAGTCATTTACAAAATTAAACCTTCTGATTTTCAAAACTACGAAAGCCTCGAACTCGAACATTATAGATCAGACTCTAGACCAATGTCATTAAGTTAAGGATTTTTCTAACAAAATATCCTTACACGCGGTTCTCGACTTCGCTCGAACTGACATCCCGCGTTGTCATTTCGAGCGGAGTCGAGAAAGTGTGAGGGGTAATTTTTCTTAACTTAATGACATTGGACTCCCGACTGTATAGACAGAACACTAATTAATATTATGAATTATCATCAAATAAGTGTTGTTTTCATTTATTCCAAAACAATTTTTATATCGATTTTTAAACATGTTCCTTCTTTTTTTTAAAATTCATTTTTTTTGATCTTTTTATTATTAAGCCATCAATTTTTTTAGATAATTTAAAACCTTCTACCCTTTATTTTCGTAAACTATATACAATGAAAAAAAATTTAAATGATTTACTTAAAAAAACGGGTTAACTTCCGGTTAAATTTTTTATTTTAGAATTATAAATCCCTTTAGATAATCTTTTTGATTCTCGCCATTAGCTTAAAAAAAAATTGTTACTATTTTTAAAGGTTAGCATTTTATTTGTTGTTAATGAAATTCAGAAATTTTCATGAAGAAAAAAGCGTTATATGTATTAATACTTCTCTCTTCCCTGGATTTTTGCCTGTTGGCACAATGTCCGCAGTTTTACAATGGCGCAGGAACGGCATCATCAAATCCTTATTGGATAGGGTGTTCAGGCGGAAATTTTACAATCTTTGTTCAGCCCACCATTGCTATAATTGGCGGTTATACTATTAACTGGGGAGATGGTACCAATGTTAGCGGAACAGATTTAATTCCACCCGCTTTTATCAGCCATACGTATGCGGCAACAGTTGATACCTTTCCCGTAATTATTACCACCACTTCACCTGCCTGTGTTATTTCCGGAGTAGTGGTAATGGAACTCACCCCATCGGCATCCATCCAGATACCGGCAGGAAGCCCTATCAATGGTTGTACACCGGCTTCGTTTAATTTTCAGAATTCTTCTACAAACATTTCGGAAACTACATTTTTCACATGGACTTTTGGAGACGGATCCCCTGCACAAATTTTTAATTCTACAAATGTTGGCCAGATTTTAAGTCACACTTATTTACCCGGCACATCTAATTGCAATATGGCAGTAACACTCCGGGCCGAAAACTACTGCAACAGCGGTAATCCGTCAACTAATATTTATCAGCCCATTCAGGTCTGGGATAGGGATAACGTAACTATTACTCCTGATGCTTTAATTAAATGTTCGCCAAATACATTTCATTTTAATAATACAACAAATTTAAATTGCAGCGCTCAGGGCAATTCGCAACAGCGGTACGAATACTGGAATTTCGGTGATTACTGGGGACTCGGGTACGATTCGATAATAAACTGGCAACCTTTTAATCCCCCGAACAGGGCTGGTTATGACCTCACTTATCCGGGTATTGGAACATACAACGTTTTACTAAGGGACAGTAGTTTTTGCGGGGTAGATGAGGATATTATTTCTGTGCAGATTATTGCTGCACCCATAGCCGGGTTATCATTAAATACAGATAGCATTTGCGAAGGACTGAACATCACGGCTACAAATTTATCTACCGGGGCCGGCAATCAATTTATATGGGATTTTGGTGATGGCTCTGCACCTGTTACTGTTACTACTACTGCCGCCCAAACCCATACTTATTCCACGGCAGGGCCTTATACTGTTACATTGATCGCGAATATATCAGGAACAACGGGTTGTATTTCCTCTGCCTCTGAACAGATCATTGTAAAACCTTCTCCAACAGCTAACTTTACTTTAGGCGCAAATAATTTTTGTGATACCGGTACTGAAACTTTTACAAATACCTCTTCAGGTGCAATAAGCTCCTATTCCTGGATTTTCGGCAATGGCAATTTTTCCGCACTGCAAGATCCTTTGCCTGAAACTTATACCGGTGCAGCAACATACAATGTTATTTTAAACGTTACCGGAGCGAATGGATGCCTGGCAACCAGAACGAGACAGGTTAGGGTATATCCATCTCCAAACGCACAGATAAATCCATTTAGTGTTTGCAAAGGCATTTCCGGAACCTTTTCAGATGCCTCTACCACAGCAACAGGAAATCCGCTTACTTCATGGCTTTGGAATTTTGGCGATGGCACCGCAACAAGCGGCTCACAAAACCCGTCACATATTTTTGCCGATTCCGGTTTTTATAATGTAACATTAAAAGTTACCACCGCGTTTTGCAGCAATAAAGACAGCATAGCTGCAAGGGTTAATCCTTTGCCGGTTGCTAATTATTCGCAAAACGTTAATTCGGGCTGTACCCCTTTAATTGTTGGTTTTACAAACCAGTCGGCAGGTGCATCCACTTATAGCTGGAACTTCGGTGATGGGACAGCAACCAACACAGCTGTAAATCCTAACCATACGTTTACCAACACGCAAACTAATGACACTACCTATACTATAACTTTAACCGCAACGTCTTCCTTTGGCTGTATAAAAACGTTCAGCAGTATTATTACCGTATTCCATGCTGCTCATGCATCATTCACATCCGATTATTTAATAAACTGTAGCCCCTTACCTGTACAATTTACAAACACCTCAACTGGTTCTACCGGTTATTCCTGGGATTTTGGTGATGGTTCAGCGGTATCAACTACTGAAAATCCAAATCACACTTTTGTAAATAACTCTTCCTTTTTACAAACTTTTGCAACAGGCCTTACGGTAACTTCCCTTAACGGATGTACAAATACCGCTACGCAAAATATCCTTGTTTACCCCAGCCCTAATTTTAGTTTTGTAGCATTGCCAGCAGACACGGGATGCTCACCATTAACAATTAGCTTTAATGCGGCTTCAGGTGGCGCTGTTTACCAATGGGATTTTGGTGATGGATCAACAAGTATAATTCAGTCGCCCAATCACACTTTTATTAATAATGGAATTACCAACCTGGTTCGCCAGGTACAACTAATAACAACTTCTCCTTTTTCATGTAATGATACTTCCAATTTAAATGTACTTGTATATCCAAATCCCACAGCTAATTTTTCCCGATCGTCAAGTTTAGGTTGTTCTCCTTTAACAGTGGGCTTTACTGACAATTCAATTATTGCAAATACACGTTTTTGGGATTTTGGTGATGGCAACTCTTCAACAGCTGTTAATCCAAATCACACTTTTGTAAATAACACATCAGCAACAATAATATATTTGGTAACACTTCGTGTGGAAAGTGTTTCAGGATGTATCGATACCATGATAAGGCCTGTAGAAGTATTTCCAAAAGTTACATCGGCCTTTGCAAACCCTACAAGCGCATGCAGTCCTTTAAGTATTACAACTACAAATAATAGTATAAATGCAACAATTTACAATTGGGATTTTGGTGATGGTACACTTTCTAATCAAACCAATCCATCGCATATTTATATTAATCCGGGGACTTCAAATATAACCTATACAATATCTTTAGCCGCTCAATCGCCCGTAGGTTGTGTTGATACAAGTACCTACCCGATAACCGTTTTCTATAAACCGGGTGCGAATTTTAATTTGAGCAGTAATGCCGGCTGCCCGCCATTTCCGGTAAATTTTAATAATACATCGGTTGGCGCTTCCAATAACAACTGGACATTCGGTGATGGAAACAGCACGAATGGAATAGTTAGCCCAACTCACACTTATTTAAATGTAACTGCAAACCCTGTTACCAATAATGTACAATTGATAGTTACCACCACAAATTCCTGCAGAGATACAATGACCAGTCCGTTTGTTATTTATCCCCAGGTAATTTCTGCATTTACAGGACAAGCTGACGGTTGCAGCCCTTTAAATTTAACGTTAACAAACCAGTCAACCAATGCTGATTTTTACGGCTGGAACCTGGGAGATGGTTCACTGTCCGCACAAACAAATCCAACACACACATACAGTAACAATACAACCGTAAATAACAATTTAACTATTATTCTTACAGCTTCATCCACGTTTGGCTGTTCCGATTCGATACAAAAACCAATAAACGTATTTTACAAACCCAATGCAAATTTCAACATCAATTCCGCTTCGGGATGTCATCCTTTAAACATTTCTTTTTCAGATCAGTCGGTTGGAGGTGTTTTTTATTCCTGGGATTTCGGAGATGCCTCAGCAATAGATAATACATTAAACCCATCACATACATATACCAATTTCACCTCTTCATCCATAACGTATGTGGCAAAATTAAAAATAACAACTTCGGATGGTTGTGTTGACAGTATTTCAAAAAACATTGAAGTTTTTCCTCATGTAATAGCCGCCTTTACAGGTGAAGCTAACGGTTGCAGTCCATTAACAATAAGTTTGATTAATCAATCAACAAACACAAATTCCAATACCTGGGATTTAGGTGATGGAACTTTTTCCCAACAAACTAATACTTCACACACCTATATAAACAATTCTGCCCTGAACATCAGTTACACTATTTTACTAACTGCAACTTCTTCTTTTGGATGTGTGGATACGCAATCCACTGTAGTGCTTGTAAAACATAAGCCAAGTGCGGTTTTTAGCCTTAATACAAATGCGGGATGCAGTCCGTTGATGGTAAACCTTACAAATCAATCTGCGAATGCATTAGTTCACCAATGGGATTTTGGCGACAGCTCCCCATTTGAATATGTGCTAAACACATCTCATACTTACATTAATGGAACAGCTTCAACGGTTACCAACAATATCGTTTATGTAGTCACAGCAAGTAACGGTTGCGCTGATACAGCTGTAAATTCAATTGATGTTTACCCTAAAGTCACTGCTGCTTTTACGTCTCCTGCTTTGGGCTGCAGCCCCTTCACCATATTTTTTACCAACCAGTCGGATAACGCGACAACGTATCTTTGGGATTTCGGTAACGGCAGTTTTTCCGGTCAGGCCAGTCCTTCCAATACGTATATTAACTCAACAACAAATGACCAGGTAAACACCATCCAGCTAATCGCCTCTTCCGGTTTTGGATGTGCGGATACGGTCACCGGCACTACAACAGTAGCATATCAGCCTATTGCAGGCTTTTCAGCCACTCCTGTTTCGCAAACTTATCCATCGGCAGAAGTAAGTGTAGTAAACACCACCAATACCGGCACCTGGGATTATTCGTGGTCATGGGGGGATTCAAACAGCTCCGCGCTACAAAATCCGCCCTCAAATACCTATGCTACCTGGGGAAACTATATCATTACATTGATTGTTAATAGTGCTAATTGTGCCGATACCATTTCAAACGCTATTACAATTATTCCCCCACTACCTATTGCAACGTTTACTATTTCTCCGTATGATGGTTGTGAGCCTGAAAAAATTTGTTTTGTGAATAATTCCCAATACAGCGTTTCTAACACCTGGGAATTTGGTGACGGCAACAGTTCAAACTCCACAAACCCTTGCTATACTTATTACAGCGCAGGTTCTTTTACCGTAAAATTAATTGTAACAGGGCCGGGCGGCCAAACGGATATTGTTACCACTACCGTGATTATCCATCCCCGTCCGCAGGTTAATTTTTCTTCAACACCAACCATTGTTCAAATTCCGAATACCCAGGCGCAGTTTTATAACTTTTCTATTGATGGAGATACGTATTTATGGTATTTTGGTGACGGAGGTACTTCAACGGATGAAAACCCAAACTATGCATATTCGCAGGTGGGGCAATATGATGTTACCTTAGTAGCTACTAATCAATATGGCTGTGTTGATTCAATGACCAAAATAAAATACATCAGGGCCGAACTAATCAACGACATTGTTTTACCAAATGCTTTTACCCCAAATCCAATAGGCTCAAATGGAGGATTATATGATCCAACAAGTTTTAATAACGATATTTTTTTTCCTTTTACAATCAACGGTATTGATGAATATCTTTTAACAATTTATAATAAATGGGGTGAAATTATTTTTGAAACCGCTGATTTAAAAATAGGCTGGGATGGCCTGTATAAAGGAACAATCTGTCAGCCTGATGTTTACATCTGGAAAGTGAAAGGTATATATCTTGATGGAACTTCTTACATGAAATTTGGTGATGTAACCCTGCTCAGATAAGTACTATCTTTACATGCGCCCTCAAAAAATTCTTTACTGATATGAGAATCCTGTGTATAATTTTATTCTTTATTGCTTCCTCCCTTTCTCTTTTTTCGCAGAATCCTCTCAGCAATTCTGACAGTTCAGCTTCAGAGTCCGATCATTTTAACACCATTGATACATCCTTTCTAAATAAAAAAAATAACGCTGATAATCCACCAACTTCTTCAACTGACAGCATAAAAACTAAAATCAGCAATGCATACAAAAAGCTGGACAACAACCCTCGAACTCATAAATATATTAAGCAATTTGAAGGGTTAAAAGGAACAGCTGACAATACCTATAAAAGGCTGGACAGTATTAAAAATGCAAAAATTACAGCAGCAAAAACTAATGCTCTCCTACAGCCTATTACGAAATCATTGAAATCAAAAAAGGAAAACAGAGACAGTATAAAGAACAGTAAATTAATTACATCAAATAGTACGCTAAAAGTCGATACTTTATTTTCCGGTCTTCAACCTGAGGATTTAAAAACCATGGAAAAACAAAACCGGCTGGAAAAAATTGCCCAGGATTATGTGAATACAGGATTATTATTTCTGCGCTTAAATAAAACCCATGAAGCAATCACCTATTTTGAAAAAGGTTTGGTTGCAGCAAAAGAAACTCATTCACTCCCGGTAATTCAGCAAGCGTTAAAAGGATTGTCGGATGCTTATTCTCAAAAGGCCGACATAAAAAAAGCCTTGTTTTATTATAAGCAGTACAGTGAAATAAAAGATTCACTTTTAGAGTTAAAAAATGAACAAGCTATTTTTGAAATAAAAACAAAATACGAGGATGAAAAAAAGCAGGTTAAAATACAATCGTTGTTGCTGGAAACGCAAAATAAAAAATCAGAATTAAAAAAAACGCAACAACAAATCAAGGAACAAAAACAATTCATCCTGCTAATTATAGTAGCACTTTTGCTAACAATCCTTTTAACAGTAACCCTTTTCAGGCAATATCGATCAAAGAAAAAAATCAATAAAAAACTCCTTATTCAAAACAATAAAATAGTTGAACAAAAAAAAGAACTCGAAGAAAGTTTAAGTTATACGCAACAATTGCAGCAGGCGCTCAAGGAAGATTTAGATCATTATATGCAAGCCGCATTGCGAAAGCAAATGAACCCGCATTTTATTTTTAATTCGCTTAATTCTATTCAGAGTTTTATTTTACAAAATGATAAACTTTCCGCTAATATATATTTGTCGAAATTCGCTGGCCTTATACGTAAGGTTCTTGAGAACTCCCGGCACCATTTAATTACACTGGGAAAAGAAGTAGATGTGCTGAAACTTTATATTGAATTAGAGGAACAACGATTTGATAATAAATTCAATTGTATCTGGAATATTGATTCAAAAATTGATCTCTCAGCACATAAACTTCCTCCGCTTATTTTACAACCATATATTGAAAACGCTATATGGCATGGCCTTCTTCATAAAGAAGGAGAACGGATACTCACAATAAATATTAATAAAAAAAATGGAATCCTTCTTTGTTCAATTGAAGATAATGGAATAGGAAGGACAGCAGCAGCTGAGATCAGCAAAAACAAATCAAATCATGAATCTCTTGGAACCCGGATTACTCAAAAACGTATTGATCTGATAAATTCCTTAAATAAATCAGGTATTTGTATTCAATATTACGACCTTAGCGACAACAACGGCTTACCTGATGGAACCAAAGTAGAAATTACAATTCCTGCAATTGATTAAGCGTGATAAATGAATACGAATGATAAAAGCAGTTATAATAGATGACGAAAAGAGTGCAGTGATATCAATAGAACTGGCACTCAGGGAATATTGTACTACCGTAGAGGTGGTTGGCAAATCATATAATGCCAAAGACGGCATTTTGGAAATAGAAACAAAAAAACCCGACCTGGTATTTCTTGATATTCAAATGCCACACACTTCAGGCATTGAATTACTTGAACAGCTCGAACAGCGCAATTTTGAAGTTATTTTTGTAACCGCTTTTAATGAATTTGCTGTAAAAGCTTTTAAATTAAATGCCATAGATTATCTTCTTAAACCAATTAGTATCCCCGAACTTATTAAAGCAGTGAACAAGGTAAGTTTGAGCAAGAGCAATCAATTATCGTCAGATGACAAATTAAATAAACTCAAAGCAACACTCTCAGGTAAAGTAGGGCTGCCTTTTTCGTCAGGAACAGAATTTGTAAAAATTACCGATATCATCCGTATTGAAGCCGATGGAAGCTATTGTAAAGTAATAACCATAGATGGGAAATCCCGTTTAATTTCCCGTAACCTGAAAGAAATGCACACTTCACTTGAAGATGAAAGTTTTTACCGCACACATAAATCTCACCTCATTAACCTGGAACATATAATAAAATACTCCCCTTTAAAAGATGGCGGCCTTATTGAAATGGCGGATGGCGCTAAAATAGAAATTGCCCGAAGCAATAAAGCTGAGTTTTCAGCACTTTTAAGAAATCTCTATAATTAACTCTGCAGGAAAACTCTAAAACTATTGAAAAATAAGGCATTAAATACATTTTTGCTTTTGAATCTAAACTCTTTTCTCTGTGGTTCTCTGTGGTTCTCTGTGCCTGCTCTGTGCTGCTCTGTGTAATTTTTTTGTTTCACAGAGATCCACAGAGAATTTTTCACAGAGAACCACAGTGAATAAAGGAAAGATTTGTTTTCTTGCAGGCACTAATTAAAGCAAAATTTGGGTAATCTTAATTGTATGTTGTCGCGCTGAGCTTATTAAAAACCTGAGTTCGATTGTAATTTTTTACCTGAAGCCCAATAAAAGCGGTGAAGTTCTTCATCAATGTTTAATGCCGCGTTAGGGATTGCAACGGAAATCCTTCTCTTCCGCAATTTTGCGGAAGGGAAGATTGGAGTGAAAAGCCCGGCCCTTTCTTTTTCAGAAAGAGAACGCCCAAATGAAAGGGTTTCAGACAAATTGTTTCTATTTTATTAATCGAACTCAGGTTAAAAGAGTGTTCAATAACTTGTCATCAGCCCTGCCCCCACCCGGTTTCCAGGAAGTGCATGCATCTCATTATAACCTTTCCATACAACAATTATTCAATCCCCGCTTCGCTTAATTTAGCTAAAAACTCTCTTTTCTGATCGTTTACAAACCCAAAGAAGCACTTAGTGAACTCACTCTTTTTTCTGATCAGGTTACTACATTTCTTTGTATCCAATTAACAACGATGGATATGAAAACATACAATCCGCTGTACACATGTTAAGTTTATTAATGTCATATAAATTAAATTTAAATCCAAACAAATGAAAACTATAAAAAAAACAATCATGCTGTTAAGCATGTCCGCTGCTGTTTTTATCTGCTCATGTAAACAATCACAAATGCTCCCATTATCATTTACGGGGCACAATAAAGTTGAATTTGCGGGAGTGGCCCTGAATGGGGTTAAAGGCAAAGTAACGGTACACATTAAAAATCAAAACCCTTTAGATGTAACCATTTACAAATCAAATTTTGACATCAGAGTAAATGATATTGCCATAGGTAAAGCGAAAACAAGAAAAAAAATTGTAATACCTGCAAATTCTGAGATTGATCAGGTATTGTATTTAAAATCCGACTTCTCAACTATTGGTTATTCAGATATCCCAAAAGTACTCAGAACAGTACAAAGCAAAAACATTCAGCTTTCAGTAAAAGGTAATCTTAAAAGCGGACGGTATATTCATAAAACAAAAAATCCTATTTGTATGACTGATACAATTAAATTGCAAGAAAAAGTAAAACCTGTTTTAACTTTTGTTTCAAAAATCGGGAAAAGAAATGCGTTATTACAAAGCAAAGAACAATCTGAATATTAAAATAATATAAACCTATTTTCGACTTAATAAACAGAAATAATTGTTTGAAACCATTTCATTTATGCTTTTTTTTTTGCATATCCATTTGGTTTTATTATATCCTATTATTAAATCCAGGTTATAAAAAAACCAATCCCGTAAGAGATTGGTTTTTTTTATTATCATCTGCGGTACGCAGAAAAAAGTGTTTTTTATTCTTTACAATTCGCTACCAGATATTCA
>Ga0209343_10009454_pt1 | contig 11203 bp, 9 predicted proteins | sample RifCSPlowO2_02_FD_184026 | JGI IMG/M metagenome (GOLD analysis project Ga0209343, IMG submission 184026) | Groundwater microbial communities from Rifle, Colorado - Rifle CSP2_plank lowO2_0.2 (SPAdes) (version 2) | ecosystem: Environmental > Aquatic > Deep subsurface > Groundwater | place: Rifle... | reverse complement strand
GTTGGGCGAGGGTCCGCCTCGACGGCCGGTTCAGGACGATGCCGATGTGACGGCCACCCTCGGTCGGCAGCGCGAGAATAACCGACTTGCGATAACTGGAAGTATCGAGCGCCGAGGTGGCAACCAGAACGAAAGCGTCACCTTCTTCGCTGCCCTGTCCCCATGCGGCGGCTGCGGTGACGAGCAGACAGACCAGCGTGAGAACCGCGGCCGGAATTGCGCTGCCCTTGCCCCATGGGTGGCGCCGCTCGAGTCGAAACGTCTGCTTCATGGGCATATGATAGCGGCTGCGGCGGCAATGCACGCAAGCTGTCATCGCTCACTTGCGGATAATGGGGTCACCGATTATTCATTGGAACGCGACGCGCCCGGCGTCGGAGGCAAGCCCCTTTTTTTCCGTATACGGCATGACGCACAACGGGGTCGGGCCCATGGAGGCAAATACGTCGATGCAAGACGTGACCCCGCCGATGCGCATTTTCTCCTTATGGCAAAATGACACGCCTGTAATTTTGACTATAGGCAAAAATCCGGGTAGGCTTTTGGCATGCCAGGATCACGCCGCCCGCGTTACCTCACCGCTGCATTGCGGGGCGACCTCGCGCGCAAGATGGCGTTCGTCGCCGGCCCGCGCCAGGTCGGCAAGACTACGCTGGCGCTCGGCCTGCCGGGCGCGCGCGCTGCCTATCTCAGCTGGGACATCGCGCGGCACCGCGACCGTATCCTGCGGGGCGAGTTGCCCTCCGGAGCGCTCTGGATCTTCGACGAAATCCACAAGTACCGGCGCTGGCGCAACTACCTGAAGGGACTCTACGACGGCCGGCCGCGCGGCCAGCGCATCCTGGTGACGGGCAGCGGGCGGCTTGACTTGTATCGCTTTGGCGGCGATTCGCTGCAGGGACGCTATCACCTGCTGCGGCTGCACCCGTTCTCGGTGGCGGAACTCGGCATGTCGCGCCCCGCGCAACTGCTCGATTTGCTGCGGCTGGGCGGCTTTCCGGAACCCTTTCTTGGCGGCAGCGAGACGCAGGCGCGGCGCTGGTCGCGCGAGTACCGCTCGCTGCTCGTGCGCGAGGAAGTCGCTGCGCTGGAACGCATCCAGGATCTCGGGCACCTGGAGTTGCTCATGCTGCGCCTGCCGGAGCTGGTCGGCTCGCCGCTCTCGGTGAACGCGCTGAGGGAGGACCTGCAGGTGAGCCACAAGACGGTGGTGAACTGGATCGGCGCGCTCGAGCGGCTGTTTGCAGTGTTTCGGCTTGCGCCGTTCGGCGCGCCCCGCATCCGGGCGGTCAAGAAGGAGCAGAAGCACTATCACCTGGACTGGACGATGGTGCCGGGGGACGCCGCGCGCTTCGAAAACCTGGTTGCGTGCCACCTGCTCAAGTGGGTGCATTTCGAGCAGGACACGCAGGGACGCGATCTGGAGCTGCGCTACTTCCGCGATATCGAGGGCCGGGAGGTGGACTTTGTCGTCGTCGAAGGCCGGCGTCCGCGCCTGCTGGTCGAATGCAAGTGGGGCGATGCCGAGGTTGACCGCAGTCTGCGCTACCTGAAGGCGCGCTTTCCCAAAGCCGATGCGTGGCAGATCTCGGCGACCGGAACCAAGGACCATCAGACGCCCGAGGGCGTGCGCGTCGCGCCCGCCGTGCGGCTGTTGCGGACGCTCGTCTAGAATCAAGGAAGCATTGATATCCGCAGATGACCGGACAAAGCACCTTGCAAACACGCCGCTACCAGGTTGAGTGGATGCTGCTCGGGACGGTGCTGCTGGTTCTTGGCGCGCTCATCGGCTATTGGCTTTATACAGAACGCGACCATGTCGAAGCGCGGGAGAGGGACCGGCTGCAAACGCAAGCCCGGGTGATCGATGAGAACCTGGGGCACCAACTGGAGGGGGTGAACAATGCCCTGGCCGGTGTTCGTAATGACTTTCCACTGTCGGACGGCAAGAACATCGGGCCGGCCGTCTCCCGCCGTCTAAGAGCCTTGAGCAATGCGATGCCCGGTGTGCGCACGATGCTCCTCGTCAATGCCGAAGGGTCGGTGCTGGCCTCGAACCGGGACGAATTGATCGGCCTGAACGCAAGCGAGCGGGAGTATTTCAAGGTCCCGCGCGAGCGCCCAGACCCGGCCGCGCTTTACGTTTCTCCGCCATTCAAGACCACGCTAGGCGTGTTTTCCATCAACGTGGTGCGAGCGGTGACCGGCGTCAAAGGAGAGTTTTCCGGCATCGTCGCGGCGACGCTTGATCCCGATTATTTCAACGTCGTGCTGCGCTCCGTGCTTTATGCGCCCGACATGTGGGTTTCCATTGCACACGGCGACGGCGTGGCGTTTCTGTACATGCCGCCGAACCAACGGGCAGCCGGAATCGATCTGACGAAACCCGGATCTTTTTTCACCCGGCACCGGGACAGCGTGCAGACCGCGACGGTCATGACCGGTACGGTCTACGCCACCGGCGAGGAGCGCATGATGGCCGTGCGCACCATCAAGCCGGCAAATGTTTTCATGGACAAACCCCTGGTCGTCGGCGTTAGCCGGGATCTTGCGGCCATCTACGCCCCGTGGCGCAAGGATGTGCTCATGGATGGCGGGCTTTACGGGGTGATTGCACTGACGACGATCCTGGGACTGACTTTCAGCCAGCGGCGACGGCGGAAGCTCGACTACCTCGAAGCCGATCGCGAGAGAGAGCGGCGCGAAAGCGCCGAGCGGCAGGAACGCGCGCTGCGGGCGAGCGAGGAAAAATACCGGGGCATCTTCGACAACCTGCAGGACCTGTATGTCGAGACGGACCAGGACGGGACCATTTTGGAAATCAGCCCCCAAGTCGAGACCTTGTCACGCGGTCAATACAAGAGAGAAGACCTCCTGGGGAGGTCCGCGACAGCGTTCTATTGCGATCCGGAACGCAGAGCCGCCTTCGTCCGCACTTTGACGCTGTTGGGGAGCGTCAAGGATTTTGAATCGACATTCTTCAATCGTGACGGATCCGTGGTCCCGTGTTCCATTTCTGCAACGATTCGGCCCGATGCCGAAGGAAAGCCCAGCAGGATCGTCAGCATGATGCGCGACATCACGGCGCGCAAGCGTGCCGAGGAGTCGCTGCGCGAATCCGAGGAAAGGCTGCGCGCGATTTTCGAAGGTGCGCTCGATGGCATTCTGGTTGCGGATGCCGGGTCCGGAAAAATTCTGACCGGAAATCCGGCAATCTGCCGCATGCTCGGATACACGCTCGAGGAATTCGTTCGCCATGGCGTCTCGGATATCCATCCGAAGCAGGATCTGGCGCATGTGATCGAGGAATTCGAAAGACTGCAGCGCGGCGAGAGCCAAGTGGTCGCGGATTTCCCCGTGATACGCAAGGACGGCTCGACGTTTCGCGCCGATATGCAGTTGGCGCCCATACGCCTTGGCGGGACGGACTGCGCGCTGGCCATAATCCGCGACATCAGCGAGCGCAAGCGCGCCGAGCACGATTTGCGCGAGAGCGAGGCCAAATTCCGGTCGTTGGCCGAGGAGGACTTGGCCGGCGTCGTGATCATTCAAGATGGCCGGCTCAAATACGTCAACCCGGCTATTGCCCAAATGCTCGGCTATTCGCGAGAGGAATTGCTCGGAGCATCCAGCGTCCTTGAATTTGTGGCGGATGAAGACCGACCCTTGGTCCAGGGGAACCTGCGTCGCCGCCCGGAAGGGGAGGATCAAAGCATCCGTTACATTTTCCGTGGCCGAAAGAAGGACGGCTCCCTGGCTTACTTGGAGGTGTTCGGCTCGCGCATTGCCTTAGACGGCCGCTTCGCCGTGATGAGCACCGTATTGGACATCACCGAGCGCAAGCGGGCTGAGGAAACGCAAGCAAAGCTCGTAGCGATAGTGGAGCATTCCAACGACGCCATCATCGGCCGTGCACTCGACGGCACGGTCACGTCGTGGAACGCCGCAGCCGAGCGCATCCTGGGCTATAAGGCGGCTGAGACCATCGGCCGTGATCCGGTCGAAATCTTTCCGCCTCCGATGCAGCAACGGATCGCTGAGTATCGCAAGCGGGTCAGGGCAGGTCAAATGGTGCCGAGCCACGAAACGGTGTGTATCGCCAAAGATGGACGCCACATCGACTTCGCGGTCAGCCCATCGGCGATCAAGGACAACAGCGGCCGCATCATCGGCACCGCGACCACGCTCCGAGATATCACCGAGCGCAAGCGGACCGAGCAGGCGCTGCACGACAATGCCAAGCGGTTGCGGGGCCTGTCGCGGCGCCTGTTTACGGCCGCGGAAACCGAGCGGCGCAACATCAACCGCGAGCTGCACGACCGCGTCGGCCAGACTCTCGCCGCGCTCAATATGAACCTCAATATTATCCGTTCCCAGCTCCCGCAGCAGTCGCTCGACGCAGTCGGCGCCCGCCTCCAGGATACGCAGAGGCTGCTCGAAGAGACGGCAGCGCAGGTCAGAAACGTGATGGCGGACTTGCACCCGCCGGCGCTCGACGATTACGGCTTGCTGGCGGCGCTGCACAGCTACGTCGAGTCCCTAGGCGCGCGCTTCGCCATGCCGATCACCGTGCGCGGCGAAGATCTGGCGCCCCGGCTGCCGCTCGCTGCCGAGACGGCCCTGTTTCGCATTGCGCAGGAGGCGCTCGCCAACGCCGCCGCGCACGGGCGCGCGAAGCGTGTCCAGGTCCTGCTCGCCGCGACCCCGGTCCGGGTGACGCTCACCATCGCGGACGATGGGGTCGGTTTCGACGCCGAGCATGCCGCCCTTGCGCACCCAAGTTGGGGGCTCGTCACCATGCGTGAGCGGGCGGAGGCGATCGGCGCCGCGTTGCGCATCGACACCGCGCCGGGGCGCGGCACGCGCGTCGTGGTGGAGATCGAACGGGAGGCGGCGTGACGATACGGGTGCTGCTCGTCGATGATCACGCGGTGGTGCGCGACGGCCTGAAAGTGTTGCTGCAGCAGGCCGCCGACATCAGCGTTGTGGGCGAAGCGGCCGATGGCCGCGAAGCCGTGCGGCGGGCGCAGGAACTCAAGCCCGACGTCGTGATCATGGACATCGCGATGCGCGAATTGAACGGCATCGAGGCGGCGCGCCTGCTGCGCGACCAGTGCCCGGCAATACGCGTCGTAATGCTCTCCATGCACTCCAGCGCCGAGCACGTGTTCCGCGCGCTCGAGGCGGGCGCCGCGGGTTTCGTCCTCAAGGAGTCGGCGGGCGAGGAGGTGGCGGCGGCGGTGCGCGCGGCGCACGCCGGACAGCGCTATCTCTCCCGCGCCATCGACGCCCACAAGTTGAGCGCGCGATCGCGCATCGGCCGCGCAAGTCCGCTCGACAGCCTGAGCGGTCGCGAGCGCCAGGTGCTGCAACTGGTGGTCGAGGGACACTCCAGTGCCGAGATCGCCGCGACCGTTTGCCTTTCGCCCAAAACGGTCGAGACCTACCGCGGCCGGCTGATGAAAAAGCTCGGCGTGAGCGACGTGCCGGGCCTGGTCAGGTTCGCCATCGAGCACGGGCTGACTCCGCCCGGCTAGGGATGGGGTAACGCTTCTCCACGGTTCGAGCGAGCAGCGGCGGACGGGGGGTTACTCTGACTCCATCCCCCCGACTTCATCCCCCCGACTCCATCCCCCCAATTGTCAGGTTCTCCCGACAGACCGCCCGTTGCCTGAGGTTTAGGGTTGACCTTGGGAAAACGGGTCGCGCACGGATCGCAAAATTGCGCCGCGCGGCCGAACCCGAAGGGCAACTTGTCGCAGACGGAGCAGCGGATCGCCATGTTGATCGTCGAAGATCAGGACTTCATGCGCCAGATGCTGCGGGAATACCTGCAGTCCGCGTACCCGGACGCCGCCATCATTGAAGCTGCCGACGGCGCGCGCGCGCTGGAACTGTGCCGCAGCCGCAGCCCGCAACTGGTGTTGATGGACGTGGGGCTCCCGGACGCCAACGGCATCGACCTCACCGCGCAGGTCAAGGAAATGCTGCCGGACACCGCGGTCATCATCGTTTCCCAGCACGCCGGCCGCGCCTACGTCGAACGCGCGCGCGCGGCGGGCGCTTTCGCCTACATCACCAAGGACAAGGTCTACCGGGAGCTGTTGCCGACGGTAGGGCGAGCGCTGGATCGTGCGCCTTCCGGCGGTGGACATGGCGACCCGCAATGAATGACGCTCGCGATCTCACTTGGCGCGGTCGCGGCCACGGAGTGGATTAGGCCGAAATGCCTATCGCCCCCCTTCCCGGCTAGGCGCATCATACCTGATTAATTTATAAGGGTATTCACCAATCATCTGCTGAATCCCCACGAAAAGGGCCATGCAAACTTCCAGCACAGTTGTGCAGACGCGCGAACATAGCCAAAGACCCGCCCCAAGCGTTTTCGCCCGGGCATGCGCGACGATTGCGGCTGGTTTCGGATTCATCGCCCTGCTTGGCTGGATCCTGGAGCTTCCGATCCTCACCAGCCTGGGATCAGGCTGGATCCCGATGGCGCCGAGCACCGCGCTGTTGTTTCTGCTTTATGGCACCGCGGTGTTCTTCTGCGCCGGCACGCCCCTGGTCCGCGGCGCGTGCCGGATCGGCATGGCCATAGGATCGGCCGGTGCCCTGGTCGCGCTGCTGTTGCTGGTCCTGTCGCTGCTCGGCATCGCGCCCGAGGCAGAGCACTTGGGCATTACCATTGCCGGCGCCTCAAACGGCAAGCCTTAGGAGAAGCAGAAATGGACATCAAGAGAAAGCAGAAGCAAGAAGCAGACAAACAGCGCGACTCGCAGTACGCGCGCAGCCTGATCGAGGCGAGCCTGGATCCGTTCGTGACGATCAACCCGGAAGGCAAGATCACCGATGTCAACGAGGCCACGGTGAAGGTGACCGGGGTGCCGCGCGAGCATCTGATCGACACCGACTTCTCGGATTACTTCACCGAGCCGCAGAAGGCGCGCGGCGGCTACCGCGAGGTGTTCGAGAAGGGGTTCGTGACCGACTATCCGCTGACCATCCGCCACAAGGACGGGCAACTGACCGACGTGCTCTACAACGCCTCGGTGTACCGCGATGCCGGAGGCAAGGTGCTGGGGGTGTTCGCCGCGGCGCGCGACGTGACGGATTCAAAGCGCGTCATGCGCGAGTTCGCCGAGACCAAGACCTTCCTCGACAACATCCTGCAGAGCTCCACCAAGTACTCCATCATCGGCAAGGACCTGAACCACAACATCCTTTCCTGGAACGAGGGGGCGCGGCGCAACTACCAGTATTCGGCCGAGGAGATCATCGGCAGGAACTCCAACATCCTGCATACGGCGGAGGACCTCGCCTCGGGGGCGGTGGACCGGCTCTTCACGATGGCGCACGACAAGGGGCTGGCGGAATCCGAGTTCCAGCGCATGCGCAAAGACGGCAGCCGCTTCGCCGCCAGCGTGGTGATCACGCGCCGTGACGACGCCGCCGGCCGTCCCATCGGCTACCTGCTCATGAGCACCGATATCTCGGACAAGAAGCAGGCCGAGGAGCAGTTACGATCGGCCTCCCAATACGCCCGCAGCCTTGTCGAGGCGAGCCTGGACCCGCTGGTGACGATCAGTGGGGAAGGCAAGATCACCGACGTGAACGAGGCCACGGTGAAGGTGACCGGGGTGCCGCGCGAGCGGCTGATCGGGACGGACTTTTCCGACTACTTCACCGAGCCGCAGAAGGCGCGCGGCGGCTACCGCGAGGTGTTCGAGAGGGGGTTCGTGACCGACTATCCGCTGACCATTCGCCACAAGAACGGGCAACTGACCGACGTGCTCTACAACGCGTCGGTGTACCGCGATGTCGGGGGTAACGTGCTGGGCGTATTCGCCGCGGCGCGCGACGTCACCTCGCAGAAGAGGGCAGAAGCCGAAGTCGCCGAGCAGCGCGCCAGGGAGATGGACCGGCTCGCCGAGCTCGAGCGCTTCCAGAAGCTCACCGTCGGCCGCGAGCTCAAGATGATCGAGCTGAAGAAGGAGATTTCCGAACTGCGGCGCATGCTGCCGCCGGAACAGGCAGCGCAATGAGCGCCGACGCAGAAACGCTTGCGCCAGGGGGACACGCCGTCGAGCAGGGCAAGTACGCGAAAGCCATTCTCGACATCCTGGGCGACTTTGCGCAGGAGAACATGCGGCTGCATCAAAAGGCGCTCCTGAACGTGCAGGAAGACTCGCGGCGGGAACAGGAGCGGCTGGCGGATACGCAGCGTGCATTCCTGAATATCATGGAAGATTCGGCCGACGAAAAGCAGCAGCTCGAGTCCATGCAACGTGCCGTGCTTAATATCCTGGATGATGCAGCTGCCGAGCGGGCGCAACTCGAGACGACGCAGCGCGCCGTCATGAATATCCTCGACGACGTCAGCACCGAGAGGAGCGACCGCGAGAAGGCCGAGGCGCAGGTCCGCGCGCTCAACAAGGTCCTGCAATCCTACGCAGCAGAACTCGAATCGAGTAACCGTGACCTGCAGTATTTCGCCTACGTCGCCTCGCACGACCTGCAGGAACCGCTGCGCATGGTGGTTGGCTACGTGCAATTGCTCGAAAAGCGCCTCGCCGACAAGCTCGATCAGAGCACGCGCGAATTTATGGGCTATGCAGTGGACGGCGCGCTGCGCATGCAGAGCCTGATCCAGGACATCCTCGCGTATTCGCGCGTCAGCACCAAAGGGCAGCCGCTCGAACCGGTGGACAGCGCTGCAGCCCTCAAGGAGGCGCTCGATCGGCTCGCGAGCCGGATCGCCGAGACGGGCGCCGAGGTCGATGCGCGGTCACTGCCGATCGTGATGGCGGACCGGACGCAGCTCGCGCAGTTGTTTCAGAATCTGATCGGCAATGCGATCAAGTTTTGCAGGGACCATGCGCCGCAGGTACGAGTGGAAGCCGCTCGTGAGGCAGGGCGGTGGCGCTTCTCGGTCACGGACAACGGCATCGGCATCGCGCCCGAATACCGCGAGCGGCTTTTTGTCATTTTCAAGCGCCTGCACACGCAGCGCGAATTTCCGGGCACCGGGATCGGGCTGGCGATCTGCAAGCGCATCATCGAGCGCCACGGAGGGGAAATCGGGATCGGGTCCGCACCCGGTGGCGGCTCGGTGTTCTGGTTCACGCTTCCGGAGGAGAAAAGCCTATGAATGCCATGGAAAACGACACCCGCTCGATCGAAATCCTGCTGGTCGAAGACAACCCGGGCGATGCCCGTCTCACCATCGAGGCCATGCGCGAAGCCAAGGTGCGCAACCGCATGCACGTGGTCGAGGACGGGGTCGAAGCGATGGCGTTCCTGCGCCGCCAGGGCCGCTTCGGCGAGGCGCCGCGGCCGGATCTGATATTGCTGGACCTCAACCTGCCGAGAAAAGACGGCCGCGAGGTGCTCGCCGAGGTGAAGGCCGATCCAGCGCTCAAGCGCATCCCGGTGGTCATCCTCACCACCTCGCGGGCCGAGGAGGACGTGCTGCGCGCCTACGATCTGCATGCAAACTGTTACGTGACCAAGCCGGTGGACCTGGCGCAGTTCATGAAGATCGTGAGCCAGATCGACGAATTCTGGGTCAAGGTGGTGACCTTGCCGAGGAAATGATTCCGTGACCGCAGTGCCCATCCGCTTGCTGTTGCTCGAGGACAACGCGGGCGATGCGCGGCTGGTGCAGGTGGCGCTCGCCGGGTATGCCCCGGGCGAGTTTGTCGTCGTCTGCGCCGAGCGGCTCGCGGACGCGCTGGCGCGAATCCAAACCGAGGGCTTTGACGCCGTGCTGTCCGACCTCGGCTTGCCCGACAGCACGGGACTGGCCACCGCGCAGGCGATCGCGGCCTGCGCTCCGGCGCTGCCGCTCGTTGTGTTGACGGGATCGCACAATCAGGACCTCGGGCGCGAGGCGATCCGGCATGGCGCGCAGGATTACCTCGTCAAGGGGGAATCGGACGGAGCGCTCATCGCGCGTACGCTGCATTACGCGATCGAGCGCAAGCGCCTCGAAGGCGGGCTGCGCGCGGCGAACGCGGCACTGGAGCGCCGCGTCGCCGAGCGCACCGCGGAACTCGAGGCTGCGATCGGAGTCCTGCGCGAGAGCGAGGCGCGGTTCCGCCAGATGGCGGAGAACATCAGCGACGTGTTTTTTCTTCAAAATCCAGACAGCTCGCAGATATATTACGTGAGCCCGGCCTATGAGCAAATCTGGGGCCGGACGTGCGATAGCCTGTACGCGAATCCGGCGTCATGGGCGGATTCAATCCATCCGGACGATCTCGACCATGCATTCACGGAACGCAACGAGGACCCGAACACCGGATTCGATCACGAGTTTCGCATCGTCCGTCCCGACGGCGAGACGCGCTGGATACACGTTCGAGAATTTCCGGTTCTGGACGACGCCGGCAATCCGTACCGTACAGCGGGCGTCGCTTCAGATATTACCAAGCGCAAGCAGGCCGAGATCAGAATCAAGCGCCTGAACCGCGTATACGCGGTGCTGAGCGGCATCAATACGCTCATCGTGCGCGTGCGCGATCGCGACGAGCTGTTCAGGGAGGCGTGCCGGATCGCGGTTGAGGAAGGCGGGTTCCGTATGACCTGGATCGGCATCGTTGATCGGAGCGCAATGAAGATTGTCCCGGCCGCCTCGGCAGGCGCCGCTGGCGGCTTCCTCGAGGAAGTGCGGGCACGGTTGTCGCTGCACGATGGTGCGCCCGCGGGGCATGGCCCAGCCGCGATGGCGGTCAGGGAGAAGCAGGCGGTCGTCGTGAACGACGTGGAGGCCGATTCACGAATTCGTTACAAGAAGACGCACGTCGACCGAGGCGTCCGTTCCTTTGTGATCCTGCCTTTGCTGATCGCGGGAGAACCGGTTGCGGTACTCGGCCTGCATGCTGCGGAAGCCGGATATTTCGATGAAGCGGAGATGAAGCTGCTGCGCGAGCTGGCCGGCGACATCGGGTTTGCGCTCGATCACATCCAAAAAGAAGAAAAGCTCAACTACCTCGCCTACTACGATTCGCTCACCGGCCTGGCCAACCGCACGCTTTTCCTCGACCGGCTGAGCCAGCCGCTGCACGCGAAGGACGCCGGGCGGAGCATGGTCGCGCTCGCGCTCCTCGACATTGTCCGCTTCCGCGCGATCAACGACACGCTGGGCGGGCAGGCGGGCGACGAGCTGCTGCGGCTGGTCGCGCAGCGTCTCGCAGCGCCGCAT
>Ga0209343_10009453_pt1 | contig 11203 bp, 9 predicted proteins | sample RifCSPlowO2_02_FD_184026 | JGI IMG/M metagenome (GOLD analysis project Ga0209343, IMG submission 184026) | Groundwater microbial communities from Rifle, Colorado - Rifle CSP2_plank lowO2_0.2 (SPAdes) (version 2) | ecosystem: Environmental > Aquatic > Deep subsurface > Groundwater | place: Rifle... | reverse complement strand
ACCTCGACCGCGAAAGTCACTACGTCTGGGGTCGGCGCTATCTGCTCAAGCGCATCGAGCGAGACGCTGCCCCGGCCATTGAACTCAGGCATAGCAAGCTGGTATTGCAGGTGCGCCCCGGCACCGACGAGGCGCGTAGCCAGGAGATTCTGGACGGCTGGTATCGCGAGCAGATTCGCGCGGCCGCACCCGCGCTGATCGCCAAATGGGAGCCTGTGATGGGCGTGAAGGCCGGTCGTGTGTTCGTGCAGCGCATGAAGACGCGATGGGGTAGTTGCAATCCAGCTTCCCGGTCAATTCGTCTCAACACAGACTTGGCCAAGAAGCCGCCCGAGTGCCTTGAGTACATCTTGGCGCATGAAATGGCGCACCTGCTGGAGCCGACCCACAATGCGCGCTTCAAGTCGCTGATGGATCTGTTCATGCCCCAGTGGCAGCACCTTAGGGATGAGCTGAACCGTTTGCCGGTCAGGCACGAACACTGGGGATACTGAATAGGCTCTCCATCCACTTGAACATTCGCCCCGAACGGTGGTTTCGAGTTAACGGGGTCGACACGACGGCTATCGCGTTTTGTTATGGCTGCGGCCGGGAGGCGTGGGCGGCACCGTCTCGGCGGCGGCCAGGATCAGTTCGCGCAGCAGGCGCAGCACATGCTTGCTCAGGGGCGTCGAGGGCTTGTGCGCGGAGACCGCCAGGCACAGCGTGCTGGTCAGGCGCGGTTCGGTCAGCTTGCGCAGGACGAAGGCTTCGGGCTGGCCCGAGGCGGCCAGTGCGGTGGGCGTCAGGATGGCGTGGCCGTAACCGGCGCGCACCAGTTCCAGGATCGACTGCACGCTGGAGATTTCCAGCGCCACGTTCAGCTTGTGGCCCGCCAGTGCCGCCTGGGTTTCCAGCAGCTTGCGGATGGCATGGCTGCGTTCGGGCAGGATCAGCGGAAAGCCCGTCAGTTCGGCCAGGGTCACCGTGGCGCCGGCGCCGACTTTCCTTTTCGGGCCGGCGCCGGCTGGGCTGACCATGCCCAGCGGCTCGTCGAGCACCGGCGTGAACTCCAGCGCCTCCTGCGATTCGGGGTTGTGCAGCAGGCCGACATCGACGCGGCCGGTCGAGATCCATTCCGCGAGGTGGGTGGACAGGCCTTCGACAATGGCCAGCCGCGCCTTCGGCAAGCTGCGGCGAAAGCCCTCGACCAGGGGCAGCGTCAGCAGCCGGCCCATGCTTGGCGGCAGGCCGACGACGATGCGTCCGGCCGGCTCGCCGCGGGTGGATTCGATGTCCTCGCGCACCCGCGACATCAACTGCAGGATGCCGACGCTATGGTCGAACAGGCGCTGGCCGGCCTCGGTCAGCACCACGCCGCGGCCGTTGCGCATCAGCAAGGTCACGCGCAGGTCGGTTTCCAGCAGGCGCACCTGGCGCGATAGCGCCGGCTGGGCGATGTTCAGGATCAGCGCCGCCTTGCTGAAGCTGCCCAGCTCGGCGACGCGCACGAAGTATTCGAGTTGCTTGAGGTTCATCGAGCCACCACAAATCGGACTCCCGGCCATGGCAGGATGCCATGGCAATTGGCCCGGGCGATTATCGCCAGCCGGCGCCGCGTATGCAAATGCGGCCGGCGGCTGCGGCGTGGCGGCTCGAATCGGGGTGCCGCCTCAGGCGGGCATTCGGCCGTAGTCCGGATGATTGACGGCGGTCCGTAACGATGCATGAAACTCGTCGTCGTAATCGGCCAGCGTCGCCACGTGCTGGCTGCAGCCGGATATCATCGCCGCGATCCGTTCCGCGGGCAGCGCGCGGTTTTGTGCAGTCATCGGCTGGGCCCACAATCCGGCCATCTGGTCGTAAAGCCCGACACAGACCCAGGAGCGATCATGCCCCGGTGGCGACGACAATTCGGGAACGTAGCCGCCGTCGGCCACGCGGGTGTGGCAGGCCAACTCGAAGCCCAATTGCTGCGCCCTGTGGTGCAATGCAGTCCAAGTCATTTTTCGTTCCTCCTGGTTTCGCCATCGCGGTGTCGATGCCTTCTTCTTATAGGACGCTCTGCGCGGGAAGTCATGACGCGGTGCATTAGCTGCGCTGCGTCAAGGCGATTTCGGCGATTGCCGGCAGGCCGCGCGGCCATAACAATTTGAGATAGCTACTAGTACCCACATTCCCTATACGGTACTCGCCGCCCCTGCCAAAATGGCCCGACTCAACAGGGACAAGCTATGCAGGAACCGCAAGCACCCACTCCGTTCGCGCTCAAGGACAGCTTCGGACCCGGAGGCCTCTTCCTCCTCTCGGTCGCGCGGCTGATGGCCATCATCGGCGGCCTTATCTTCGTCGGTCTGGTCGTCATGTCGATCATTTCCATCGTCGGCCGCAAGACGGTCGGCTTCGTCGTGCCCGGCGATGTCGAGGTGCTGCAGATGCTGGCCGCCTGCGCGGCGGCCTCCTTCTTTCCCTATTGCCACCTGCTGCACGGCGAGGTCAAGGTGGACTTCTTCACCCACAACCTGCCGCAGCAGACCTTGTGGCGGATCGACGCTTTCGGCTCGCTGCTGGTCGGCCTGTTCGGTGCGCTGATCGCCTGGCGTTCCTGGGCCGGCGCGATGACCGTCAAGGAGGCCGGCGAGACCTCGATGATCCTGGCCTGGCCGGTATGGATTCCGCAGGCCTTCATGGTGCCGGGCTTCGCCCTGCTGGCGGTCGCCGGCGGCTACATGTGCGTGCATCAGTTGCGCATGGCAATGAAGGAAAAGCCATGAGCGCCGCGCACGGCCGCCCGCAGAGGCGCCAGTCAATACATGGAGCTGCGCAGCGGCGAACCGCCGTCACCCCCACCCCCGGGGTGGGGGCTGGGGGGAGGGTCGTCCCATGAGCGGTACCACGATCGGCTTCCTGATGTTCGGCATCCTCATGGCCTTGCTGGTGGTGCGCATTCCGATCGGCATCGCGATGTTCATGGTCGGCGCCGGCGGCTACGTCTATCTGGTCGGCGATACCCTGCCGCTGCTCAACTCGCTGAAGAACCTGGCCTACGCACGGCTCTCCAACTACGATCTGGTGGTGATTCCGCTGTTCCTGCTGATGGGCCAGTTCGCCACCCACGGCGGCCTGTCGCGGGCGCTGTTCCGCTTCGTCTCGTCCTTCCTCGGCCACCACAAGGGCGGCGTCGCGATCGCCGCGATCGGCGCCTGCGCCGGCTTTGGCGCGATCTGCGGCTCCTCGCTGGCGACGGCGGCGACCATGGGCCAGGTGGCTCTGCCCGAGCTGCGCCGCTACGGTTATTCCGGTGCGCTGTCCACCGGGGCGCTGGCTGCCGGCGGCACGCTGGGCATCATGATCCCGCCCTCGGTGCCGCTGGTGATCTACGCCATCCTGACCCAGGAGTCGATCGGCAAGCTGTTCATGGCCGCCGTGCTGCCCGGCGCCATCGCCATGCTGGGCTACATGATCGTGGTGCGCATCATCGTCACGCTCAACCCGGCGGCCGGCCCGGCCGGTGCCGCGGCCAGCTGGAAGGAAAAGCTGACCAGCTTTTTCACCGTGCTGCCGGTGCTGCTGGTATTCGTCGTGGTCATCGTCGGCATCTACGGCGGCTGGGCCAATCCGACCGAGGCCGCCGCGATCGGCGCGGCAGCCTGCGGCATGCTCGCCGTGATCACCGGCGGTATGCGCTTCGAGGGGATGATGGAGAGCCTGGTCGGCACCGCCCAGGCCACCGCGATGATTTTTCTCGTCCTGCTCGGCGCCGACATGCTCAACACAGCGCTGGCGCTGTCGCAGATGCCGGGCGAGCTGGCTACCTGGGTCAAGAACAGCGGCATGTCGCCGCTGCTGGTGATGGTGATGATCCTGCTCATCTACGTCGTGCTCGGCTGCGTGATGGATTCGCTGGCGATGATCCTGCTCACCATCCCGATCTTCTACCCGGTGGTGATGGGACTCGACTACTGGGGCATGTCGCAAGTCGACAAGTCGGTCTGGTTCGGCATCCTTGCCCTGATGGTGGTGGAGATCGGCCTGGTGCACCCGCCGGTAGGCATGAACGTGTACATCATCAACCGCCTGGCCAAGGACGTGCCGCTGGTGGAAACCTTCAAGGGCGTGATTCCCTTCCTGCTCTCCGACTTCCTGCGCATCGGCCTGCTGCTGTTTTTCCCGATCATTTCGCTGTACCTGGTGCATACATTCAAACAGTAGTTTTCCACGGAGGAGACACACGACATGAAGACCCGCAAACTTACCGGACTCATCGCCGCCGCGGCGCTTGCCGCCGCTGCCGGCACCGCCCTGGCGCAGGAGGTCACGCTCAAGGTGCACCATTTCCTGCCACCCAGCGGCAACGCCCACGCCAACCTGATCGTGCCCTGGTGCGACAAGATCGCCAAGGAGTCGGCGAACCGCCTCAAGTGCCAGATCTACCCGGCGATGCAGCTCGGCGGCACGCCGCCGCAACTGTTCGACCAGGCCAAGGACGGCGTCGCCGACATCGTGTGGACCCTGCCCACCTACCAGGCCGGCCGCTTCACCAAAGCGGAAGTCTTCGAACTGCCGTTCCTGACCAAGAACGCCACCACCGCCAGCCCGGCGCTGTGGGAGTACGTGCAGAAGAACGCGCTCGACGAGTTCAAGGGCACCAAGATCATCTTCATGCACATGCACGACGGCGCCGTATTCCATTTCGGCAAGCTGGGGCCGAAGACCCTGGAAGAACTCAAGGGCCTCAAGGTTCGCGCGCCGAGCCGCCTCGGCTCGAAGATGATCGAGGCGCTGGGCATGATTCCGGTGCAGATGCCGGCACCGCAGGTGTCCGAGGCGATCTCCAAGGGTGTGGTGGATGGCGCCAACATTCCCTGGGAAGTGGTGACACCGTTCAAGCTGCAGGAAATCACCAAGTTCCACGTCGAGGTGCCGGCCAACACGCCCAAGCCGGGCAACTCGATTTTCATCTTCGCCATGAACCAGGCCAAGTACGACAGCCTGCCGGCGGACCTGAAGAAAGTGATCGACGCCAACAGCGGGCTCGAAACCTCGAAGTGGGCGGGCAAGGTCTTCGACCAGCCGGAAGTCGAGGCACGCAAGATCTCGCAGCAGCGCAACAACACCTTCATCACCATCACGCCGGCCGAATACGCGCGCTGGAAGAAGGCCGCCGACCTGGTCGACGACGCCTGGATGAAGGAAGCCGCCGCCAAGGGCGCCAACGGCAAGGCGCTCTACGACGACGCAGTGACGCTGCTGAAGAAGTACGGCAGCTAGCAAGCGGTATTTTGCGCAAGAAAAAGGCAGGCCCGCAGGCCTGCCTTTTTTATCGCTATCTATCGTCTTTCCTTCGTTTCATATTTTGCTCATCCGCCGGTCCATCCATGTTTTCCCTGACCGAAGACCTGAGAGATGCGAGAGTACTGTCTATTGCCTGCATAAGCTCAAAACACTCCGCCTTCTTCTTCCCATCAAGAGCAGCCTGGAGTTTCTCGACGTGTATCCTGATTCTGCTGACCTTTCCTCTCCAGTAGTATTCGGCGTTTGTTAGATCGACTGACATGAGTTTGGAATATATTGGAACATTGAATTAATCTGAATTATTGCCAAGCGAGCTATGGAATAACGTGTTTTCTTCGCAAACGGGATAGGGAATTCAATGGACCCTCGGGGAGTACCGCTGGTGCCGGGTGTCGCAGCCAATCGCCAATATCGCGTCAGCCACCTTCACGAGTTGCAGAAAGGCCTCAAGGATAGCACCCCAAGCAGTGCCTGAGGCCCGGCGAGCGGCTGCAATGGGCAGAGTCGGAGCACCTCGGTAAGTGGCTTTCTGCGCATAACGCTATACGCAGATAACGTGTATGTCATTCACGGTCGCCGCCGGCAATCGCTAACGCCAGCCGCAGAAAGATTGCGCCGATACGGGTTGTTGCGGGCACCAAGCGGACCAGCGTTCACTACGGTCCGGATTGGATTGCCAGGAGCCTGAAAGCTATCTGGCCTTGGTCTTGTTCTGGTCGGGAACCGCCGGGCGGTCAGCAGCACAGCGCCTTGATGTCCTCGGGAATCGGGATCGGCTTGATGCGCTTCGCATCCTCGGGATCGCGGATGGCGAAGATGCGCACTTCGCGGCCCTCGACCAGCACGGTGTCGCCGCGCCGCGCGACGTGGCGCATGACGAAACTGCGCGTGTTCCAGCTCTCGACGAAGGTCTCGATCTCGATGTCCTCGCCGTAGGTGGCGGAGTTGAGGAACTTCGCCTGGGCATCGACCAACGGTGTGCCGATGATGCCGCGCTCGCGTTCCGTCTCGCGCCAGCTCGGCACGCCGCAGGCGGTGAAGAATTCGCGGCTGGCGGTGTCGAACCAGGTGAAGTAGTTGGCGAAGAAGACGATCTGCGCCGGATCGCAATCCGAAAACGCGATGCGGTAGTGCTGGATGTGGCTGCGGCCGGTAGCTACCGGCGTCGCCGCGTGCTTGGTCATGAAGTTCTCCCCTCTCGTTTGAGCCAGCGCACCGGGACCGGCTTGAGCGGTCGCGGCGCAACGCCGGCCTGCCGCAGCGCCTGGTCCAAGGCGCGGCCACCCTCGTCGGCCAGCGCAGCCTCGCGCGCCTGGTGGATGGCGTCGGCATCCTTGTTTGCCAGGTGATCGATGATGTGGCGCAGGTTTTCCTTGGCGCGCTCGTTGGTCGTGCCGTAGCCCTTGATCAGCCGTGCGCACAGCGCCAGCTCGAAGGCGGGCTGCCACTCGCGCGTCGCCGCGTCTTCCACGGCCGCCAGCCAGCGTTCGATCAGCGCCTGCTCGTCGGCGTAGCGCTGGCCGCGGCGGCGCAGCCAGCGCAGGGATGCCAGCAGGCGCAGCGCGAGGAAGCCGGAGATGCAGTCGGCGCGCAGTTTCAGCGGCACAGCCAGCGGCGCCCTGCCACCGCGCCAGCGCTGTGCGTTCCTTCGGGAACTCTCCCAGGACAGCAGGCGCTGCGCCAGCGTCGGCGGCAAGACACCGGCCAGTTCCGCGACGCCGGGCTTGAAGTGGTCGGCGATGCGCAGCAGGTCGCCCGGTTGCGCACCGGCCTCGGCGCGCACGCGCGCAAAGCGGCTGGCGCGGCTCTTGAGATCGGCCACGCGCACCACGTCGTCGAAGGCCATCCACAGCGCGAGGAAGCGACCGCCTTCGCGCGCCAGCGCGCCGCCGTGCTTTGCTTGCGGATCGGCCAGCAGTTCGGCCGCACGCAGCCGTTCGATTCGTTGTCGATAAAGCTCGCCATAGGCGGCATCCTGGAAGTCGACAACGCGGGTGTGGCCCAATGCGACGAGGTCGGGCTCGGGGGTAATAGTCGGCGCCGGCGCTGCGCCGATCGCCGCGCGGCAGCGCTCGAAGCCGAGGGCGAAGCCGCGCAAGCTGGCCTCGACGCCGCGCCCGGAAGCGCGGATCACCTCTTCGAAGGAGGTCCGCGCGAAGGGCAGCACCCCGCTCGCGGCGATGGCGCCGAACAGCACGGCGCTGGGCACGGTGCCCGCCTCGCGCGCCGTGGCCTCCACCTCGAATGCAGCCAGTTGCAGACTGTTGGCCGCGGCGACCGCAAGCAGGCGCGCGCTGTCGAAACGGCCGTCGCCCAGCGCGATTTTCTCGAAGGTGGTCAGGGTGCGCTGCGAGGAGGTCAGCAGCAGGCTGCGTTCGCGCGAGACGAAGCCGTTCTGGATCGCGCGCACCGCCTCCAGTAGTTCCGAGGCGACCATCAGGTCCACGCAACCCGGCACCGGCGCCAGGCTCAGTACCGGCACGCGGCCGTCGAGTGCGGCCAGGGTTTGCGGATGGATTTCGACGTAGTAGGTGGTGGCGCCGGTGCGCTGGGCGACGCCGGGAATCGAGGTGGCCTGCGCCGGGTGGCCGGCGCGGACGGCCAGCTCGACCAGCCATTCGGCCAGTACGCCGCCGCCCTCGCCGCCGAGCGCGGCGATCAGTATGGCGATGGGCTGTTGCTGATTCATGGCTTCTGGAACATCCCGATGACGCCGCGCCGCAGCGCGTCGAACGTGCGCTCGGCAAGGCCCGGATTGCGCACCACCTCGACGCGATAGAAGGAAGGACACAGTGTCGCGGCATGGGCGTTCTCGCCGCACAGGCCGCAGCCGACGCAGCCGTCGATGACGGTGGCGACCGGATCGACCTTGAGCGGATCGTCGCTGTCCTTGAGGGTCAGTGTCGGGCAGCCGGAGAGGCGGATGCAGGAATGGTCGCCCGAGCAGACCTCGTCATCGACACCGTACTTAACCCGCACCACGCGCTTGCCGGCCTTGAGCAGCGAGGCCAGCCAGGGCTTGACGCGGCGCTGCCGTTCGAGCTGGCATTCGCCTTCGGCGATGATCACCTTGAGTCCGGCGGTGTCGGTGGTGAAGGCCTCCTCCAGCGTGCGCCGCATGCGGTCGACTTCATAGCTCGGTACGGTACGCAGCCATTTGACGCCGATGCCGGCCAGCGTGTTCTCGATGGTCCGGTTGCGATCGACCAGGCTCTGCTGCTTGTCCGGCGCGCTCGTCTTCTCCTCGTCGTCGGGCGTGGAGATGATGTCCTGGGTGCCGGTGGCCGAGGTGTAGCCGTTCTTCATGATCAGCAGCACGGCATCGTCATTGTTGAACAGCGCCGACTCGACGCCGGTGAGCAGGCCGTTGTGCCAGAAGCCGCCGTCGCCCATCACCGCCAGCGCACGGCGCTTGAGCATCGGCGAGACGCCGGCGCGGCTGGCCAGGCTCATGCCGTAGCCGAGGATGGTGTGGCCGAAGGAGAAGGGTTCGAAGGTGGCGAAGGCATGGCAGCCGATGTCGCCGGCGATGTGCACCGGCCCGACATTCTGCTGCGCCAGCTTGAGTGCCGAGAACACCGGCCGCTCCGGGCAGCCGGTGCAGAACTGCGGCGGGCGCGGCGGCAGCGGCGCGGCGAGCTGCTCGGCGACGGCCTGGCGCCGTTTGGCATTGGCTCCCAGCCAGTCCTGCGCCGTGGCGGGCGAGAGGTCGGCGGCATGGCGGGTGAGGAATTTGAGCAGGCCCTGGACGATGACTTCGACCGTGTATTCGCCGGCCATTTGCAGCATGTCCTTGCCGTGGATGGCCGTGTTCACGTCCTGGCGGCGCAGCGCCGTGGCGATTTCCTGTTCGATGAACTCGGGCTGGCCTTCCTCGACCACCAGCACGGCGCGCTTGCCGCGGCAGAAGTCGCCGATCTGCTCGGGCACCAGCGGATAGGTGACGTTGAGTACGAGGATCGGGAACTCGGCCGCGCCGAAGGCATCGGCCAGGTCGAACTGTTGCAACGCACGCACCAGCGCGTTGTGCAAGCCGCCCTGGACGATAATTCCGACAGCATCGGAGCCCACCCGACGTCTGCCGGCGAACAACTCGTTAAGCCCCTGTTCGACGATGAAGCGTCGCGCGGCAGGCAGGCGCTGGTCGGTCTTGAGCTTTTCCTGCCTGAAGGTGGCCGGCGGATGCGCCAGCCGTTCGTAGTCGAAGCGTGCCGGCTCGGCCAGCAAAGCCTTGCGCGAGACGGCCGGCGAGACGTTGTCCTTGCATTCGAAACTGCCGCGCACGTGGCAGGCGCGCACCCGCAGCTGCAGGATGGCCGGCGTGTTGCAGGCTTCGGACAGCGCGAAGCCCTGCTCGACCATGCGCACCATGTTCGGCAGCTGCGGCCGCGGATCGAGCAGCAGCAGCGAGGACTTCATGACGAAGGCGTGGGTGCGTTCCTGGATCACGCTGGCGCCTTCGCCGTAGTCCTCGCCGACGACGATCAGTGCGCCCCCGTTGACACCGGCCGAAGCCAGGTTGGACAGCGCGTCGGCGGCGACGTTGGTGCCGACCACCGATTTCCAGGTGACGGCGCCGCGCAGCGGATAGTGGATCGAGGCGCCCAGCATCGCGGCGGCGGATGCCTCGTTGGAGCAGGCCTCGACCTGCACGCCGAGCTCGGCCATATAGTCCTCGGCCTGGACCATGACGTCGAGCAGGTGCGACACCGGCGCACCCTGATAGCCGCCGACATAAGCCACGCCCGATTGCAGCAGCGCCTTGGTGATGGCCAGGATGCCTTCGCCGTGAAAGCTCGCGCCGGCGCCCTGGCGCAGCTGCTCCACCTCCTTGCCGAAGGAAACCTCCATTGCCGCCCTTTGCCTCAACGTTCAACCGGCGCCACCTTACCCCGGTCGGCGAATTCCTCCATGCAATAATGGCTCTAACTGCTATTCAAAAAAGTGTCATGCGATGACCCTGCACGCCGTGTGGACACAAGCCTTCGCCGCTGCCGTGCGGTGGGCAATCCTTCCCGGGGGACGCCAGGTTGACGGACAAGTCTGAGCTGGATCTGGCGGCCTACCTGCAGCGCACCGGCTATGTCGGCGACATCGCGCCGACTCGCCAGGCGCTGGAAGCGCTGCATCTGGCGCACGCGACACGGATTCCCTTCGAGAACCTCGACATCCAGCTGGGCAAACCGATCGCGCTCGACCTGGCCAGCCTCCAGGCCAAGCTGGTCGGCCAGCGCCGCGGCGGCTACTGTTTCGAGCACAACCTGTTGTTCGCCGCCGTGCTGCGCGAGTTCGGCTTCGGCGTCACGCAGCTCGCCGCGCGCGTGCGCTACGGCACAACGGCGGTGCTGCCGCGCACCCACATGCTGTTGCTGGTGGACGTCGAAGGTGGCCGCTGGCTGGCCGACGTCGGCTTCGGCGGCGAGGGCCTGCTGTTGCCGGTGCCCTTCGGCACGGGCGAAGAAGTTCGCCACTATGCCTGGCGCTACCGTGCGATCGAGGAGGCTGGCGCCACCTGGGTCCTGCAATCGAGTCGCGACAAGGTCTGGCACGACTTGTACGCCTTCACGCTGGAGCCGCAGCAGGCAGTCGATTACGAAGTCGTCAATCACTATTTGACCACCCATCCCAATTCGCGCTTCGTGCAAACCCTGACGGTGCAACTGCCGGGTCCGCAGAAGCGGATGATCCTGCGCAATCGCAAACTGGTCGAGGATCGCGGTGCCGGTGTCAAACTCGAAAGCCGCACGCTGGCCGACGACGAGGAATTGCTGCGCGTGCTGCAGCAAAGCTTTGGACTCGGTTTTCCGCCGGGAACGCGGTTTCGTGCGGGACACGATCCCAACTGAAACAGGCTCCCAGGGACCTGAGCCCGCCGCAGCTTTGCCCCTATCTTTGGTAGGCCCTCCGCCCGATTCCCTTTCGGTAGTAT
>Ga0209343_10009451_pt1 | contig 11203 bp, 10 predicted proteins | sample RifCSPlowO2_02_FD_184026 | JGI IMG/M metagenome (GOLD analysis project Ga0209343, IMG submission 184026) | Groundwater microbial communities from Rifle, Colorado - Rifle CSP2_plank lowO2_0.2 (SPAdes) (version 2) | ecosystem: Environmental > Aquatic > Deep subsurface > Groundwater | place... | reverse complement strand
GTTCAACCAGGCCGGCGCCCTGGTGCATGTGTACACCGACGGCAGCGTGCAGGTGAACCACGGCGGCGCCGAAATGGGCCAAGGCCTGCACACCAAGGTGGCGCAAATCGTGGCCGACGAGCTGGGCGTGCCCTTGGCCCGCGTCTTGTGCACCGCCAGCGACACCAGCAAGATCCCCAACGCCTCGGCCACGGCCGCATCCGCAGGCACCGACCTCAACGGCCGCGCGGCCCAGTTTGCCGCCCGCCATGTGCGCGACAACCTGGCCGCCTTTGTCAGTGGGCTGGACGGCTGCGGGGCGGGCGCCGTGAAGTTTGAAGGCGGCCAGGTGCATTCGCCCACCACCACCCGCAGCTTTGACAACGTGGTGAAACAGGCCTATGCCAACCGCATCCAGCTCTGGAGCGACGGCTTTTACCGCACCCCCAAAATCCATTACGACAAGGCCACGCTGAGCGGACGGCCGTTTTACTACTTTGCCTACGGCGCAGCCTGCACCGAGGTCGCCATCGACACCCTCACGGGCGAGAGCAAGGTGCTCAAGGTGGACATCCTGCACGACGTGGGACGCTCCATCAACCCGGGGATCGACATCGGGCAAATCGAAGGCGGTTTTGTACAGGGCATGGGCTGGCTCACCACCGAGCAACTGGTGTGGAACGACAAGGGGTATTTGAGCACCCACGCCCCCAGCACCTACAAAATCCCCACGGCGGGGGACGTGCCCGAACACTTCAAGGTGGACCTCTGGCCCGAACCCAACCCCGAGGACAACGTGTTTGGCAGCAAGGCCGTGGGCGAGCCGCCTTTCATGCTGGCGATCAGCGTGTTTGAGGCGCTCAAGGATGCGGTGGCGCAGGCCTGGGGGGATGGCCGGGCCGTGCAACTGACGGCGCCGGCCACGGCGGAGAATGTGCTGAAGGCTTTGGCGGGATAACGCCGCCTGCGGGCAAGACCACACAGCCCACAAAAGAGGGCGACAATAGGCGAGGTGGGCGCTTGCTGGTGGTTGAAAATGGAGTCCGCCATAAGCGCTATTGCCCTGCCACCGCACCCATTGAGCCGCTAAAAAGGGGAACCCCATGACCACCATTCAAGTTGAATTGCCCGATGTGCTGGCACAAAGCGCACAAGCCGCTGGCCTGCTCACACCGCAAGCCCTGGAGGCCATGCTGCGCGAGCAGCTCAAGCGTCAGGCGGGGGATGCCTTACGCGCTCTATGGGTCAGCGCACCACCCGAGGAGTTGACGCCGGAGGTGGAGAAGATGATTGACGAACAGGTGCAGGCGGTACGCGCCCAACGCCGCAAGCAGGCGGCCCATTGAGTAGTAGCCTGCAAGGCACCAGGCTGCGCCTAGTGCTCGATACCAATGTGGTGGTGTCCGGTTTGTTGTGGGGCGGCCATTCGCGCCGTTTGTTGGAGCTGGCATTGGACAACAGCATTGCCCTGTACAGCAGCCCGGTGTTGATCGATGAGTTGAGCCAAACCCTGCACTATGCCAAGCTGACCAGGCGCATCACAGCGCTGCAAACCACGGCGCAGGCGCTGGTGGCGCACTACAGCGCCATGGTCACGCTGGTAGTGCCCCAGCAGGTGCCCCGTGTGATTGCGCAGGATGCCGATGATGACCAAGTGCTGGCGTGTGCAGTGGAAGCACACGCCCATTTGATTGCCTCGGGCGATCAGCATTTGCACAGCCTAGGCGGCAACTACCAGGGGGTGCGCATCGTGACGCCCGCCGAAGCGGCGGTGCTATTGCAGGCGTTGTAGCCGGGCGAACCAGCGGCTACAAAAGAAACCACCTGGAACCCCAGCTTTAGCAGCTAGAAGATTGCGGGGGGCTTTTTTATTTCTTGATCAATAGAGAAAATGGCCGCTGGCCCTCACAGGGATTGCGTCATCAATCGCGACCTCTATCGCATTGGCTGAAGCAATCGAAGTATCTTCGCCGCTGGTGAACTTCTCGATAAGCACGAAGAGTGCATCGTTACCCGATTTCATGGCTAATACGAGCCCAACCCCGAGGCCAATGTGTTTGGCAGTAAGGCCTTGCGCGACGCGGTGGCGCAGGCGCGGGGAGAGGGTGACCGTGGCCAGGCGGTGCGATTGACGGCGCCGGCCACGGCGGAGAATGTGCTCAAGGCCCTGGCGGGCTAAGAATGCACTTCCCCGGTCACTGCGTTATTTGTTTGGGTATACCAAATCAGCGCGGCGGTTTTGTGCGTGGGCCGCTTCGTCATGGCCGGTGGCCTTGGGTTTTTCTTCGCCCAGGCTGACGGCTTCCATCTGGGAATCCTTCACACCGTAAATCTTGAGGGTCTTGGCCACCGCTTCGGCACGTTTTTGACCCAGTGCGAGGTTGTATTCGCTTCCACCTTGTTCGTCGGTGTTGCCTTCAATCTTGATCGACACGGCGGGATGGGAAGCCAGGTACTTACCGTGCTGTTCAATCAGACTCACGCCTTCTGGCTTGACCAGCGTTTTGTCGAAGTCAAAGAAAACACTGCGTTCTTTGTACAGCACATTCTGGGGGTCCAGATAGGCCGCCACCGGTGTTTTGGCCGTCACAGCGCCCGTATTGGCCGATTTGGTTGCTGCAGTCGTCGTCGCAGCAGTTGATGCATTGACAGGTGTAGCCTCTTTAGAGGCCACGGGTGTTGCCACCGGCGTGCTGCTGCAAGCGCCCAATAAAATCGAAGCGGTCAATGCGGCCGAAAAAGCAAAACGGTTGCGGATGTTCATCCAAATTCTCCAAGTGGTAATGACAAATAGTCTTCAAAGTGGTGCGCAGCAGTCATGCCACGCAGACCATGGCGCGCCTGAGCGCATGCATGTGGCCGGAATTTTGCCATCCGTGCTGGGAAAAGCTGCGAATATCCCATCGACAATTATCAAGCGTTGCGGATTTGGCAACACCAATCCCTACAATTTAAGTTTCGCCTAAGTGTTTACGGTCAACATGCACGCGAATCCCGCCGGTTGTACCGCACCGCACTCCCCCCCAAAAATCCGAACCAAGTGAATACCTCCTGCACGCTCCCCCTGTTTTTGAAATCATTGCGCTGGATCGCCGTCAGTGCCGCCATCGCCTGCGGTAGCTGCTATGCATTGCCACTGAACTCCCAGCATGCCATCGTCATCAGCGATGACACCGGGCAGGTTTTGTTGGAAAAAGACGCCAATACGGTGGTCCCCATTGCATCGCTCACCAAGCTGATGACCGCCATGGTGCTCCTGGACAGCAAACCCAATATGCGTGAAATGATCTCCATCCAAGAGTCGGATGTCGATGTCCTGAAGCACAGCCGCTCCCATGTACCGTTGGGGACCACACTGCCCCGCCAAGAGATTCTTCGCCTGGCACTGATGTCCTCGGACAACCGCGCGGCAGCCTCCCTGGCACGCACCTACCCCGGAGGCAATGCGGCGTTCCTGCTGGCCGTGAAGAACAAAATCAAGGCACTGGGCATGACCAACACCGTCATCCTGGAGCCCACCGGTTTGTCACCAGAAAACACCTCCACGGCCGCTGATTTGGCCAAAATGGCGGCGGCCGCTTCGCACTACCCCAGCATCGCCGACATCACCACAGACAGCTCTGACCAGTTCAAAATGAAAGGCCGCAACGTTACCTTTCGCAACACCAACCGTTTGGTGGGGTCACCGGGATGGGATGTTTTGTTGTCCAAAACAGGGTTCACCGTTGAGGCGGGGCACTGTTTGATCATGCGCATTGAACAGGCCGGACGGCATGCGACCCTGGTTCTGTTGAACGCACAAGCGAATTCCTCGCGTATTTTTGATGCCATCAGCATCCGGCGTCTCTTGTCCTCCACCAAGGCGCATGCACCCAAAACCCGGCAGTCCCGCCGACCACAAATTCGGTGAATTTGCATGCGATTGCTCCTCATAGAAGATGATCTGATGATTGGCGAGTCCGTCCTGGATCTTCTAAGAGATGAGGGTTACGCGGTGGACTGGGTCAAGGATGGGGATATGGCCCATACCACATTGGGCACACAAAGCTACGATTTGGTTTTACTGGATCTGGGGCTGCCCAAACGCGACGGACTGGCGGTCTTGCGTGCGCTTCGGGCACGCAAAGACCGCACGCCCGTGCTGATCACCACCGCCCGTGACTCGGTGGGGCAGCGCATTGAAGGACTGGATGCTGGCGCTGACGATTACGTCGTCAAACCCTATGACCTGGATGAACTTTTGGCCCGTATACGGGCACTGGTGCGGCGCGCAGCGGGGCGTGCCGAACCAGTGTACACCTACCAGGGTGTGAGCATCGACCCGGCCACCCGGGAAGTGTCGGCCCAGGGCTTGCCAGTCGTCCTGTCCTCGCGTGAATGGGCTTTGCTGCAACTGCTGATGGCACGCCCCGGAACCATTTTTTCCCGCAAGCAACTGGAAGAGAAGCTCTACAGCTGGAAAGACGAGGTCAGCAGCAATGCGATTGAGGTCTACATCCACGGGCTGCGCAAGAAGTTGGGCAACGGCTTGATTCAAAACATCCGGGGCGTGGGCTACATGATCCCCACGGTGGACCCATGAACATTGACCTGTCGCACTCCTTGCGCGCACGCTTGTTGTGGTTTCTTTTTGCCGCCATCATTCTCACGGCCATTGCGCAGGCCTTCATTGCCTACCGGGCCGCCCTGGCCGAAGCCAACGAGATTTTTGACTACCAAATGCAGCAGATGGCCCTGTCGCTGCGGCCCGGCTTGCCGGTGAGCAGCGAACTGGTGGACCGATTCATCACCAACGAAGACGAAAATTTTGACTTTGTGGTCCAGGTCTGGACTGCCGATGGACGCCGTGTATTCCAGTCCACCGAACTGGCTGAACTTCCGCAACGCTCGGCGCTGGGGTTCTCCAGTGTGGACGCACGCGGCACGACCTACCGGCTGTTTTCAGTCGCATCCGGCACCCAACTCATTCAGGTGGCCCAGGACTTGGCCGCCCGCAGGGAACTGGCAGGGGCCTTGGCCCTGCGTACGGCGGGTCCGATTTTGGTCATGGTGCCCTTGTTGATGTTCTTGGTGTGGTGGGTGGTCAGCACCTCTCTGGCCCCGGTCACCCGGGTCCAAAAACAGATCGCTGCCCGGGAGGTGGACGCACTCACAGAGGTCAGCGAGCAGGGTCTGCCCGATGAAATTCGGCCCTTGGTGCAAGAACTCAACCTTCTGTTTCACCGCATGCGGCAGGCCTTTGATGCGCAGAAAAATTTTGTAGCCGACGCCGCCCACGAGCTGCGCTCCCCGCTTGCCGCGCTGAAGTTGCAAGTCGAAGGCTTGCGGCGTGCCCAAAGCGACGCGGGGCGTGAAGTGGCCGTCAATCGCTTGAGTTCCGGCATCGACCGCGCCACCCGGCTGGTAGAGCAGTTGCTGGTGTTGGCGCGCCACCAGGCCAGCACGGCCACCGCCACGGGGAACACGCTGGTGGACTTGGCGCAAGCGGCCCGGCTCGCCATGGCCGATGTGGCAACAGCCGCCCAGACACGAAGCATCAAACTCAGCCTGGTGCAGGCCAGCGAATGCCGGGTGTCTGGACAAGAGGAAGCCTTGCGCATATTGCTCAGAAATTTGCTGGACAACGCCATCAAATACACCCCCCTAGGCGGTCAGGTCGATCTCACCTTGGACCACGATGGCGACCACGCCGTGGTCGTCCAGGTGGACGACAGCGGACCTGGGATTCCACAGGAAGACTGGAACCGCGTACTCGACCGCTTCTACCGGGTGCCGGGCGCCAAGGGCGGCGGAAGTGGACTGGGACTGGCCATCGTGAAGGCGATTGCGGACTTTCATTGCGCCGAAATCGCGATGGGACGCTCCACCCGTTTGTGCGGGCTGTGCGCAACAGCCACCTTCAGGCCCGGCAAATAAACCCTGCCCTGCCGACTGCCATCCCTCAGCCCCATTAATTTGTGATCACACACTTGCAAAAATAATCGTATTTATTCAATTTGACACGATTTGTGATCACAAATATGATTCAAGCCATCTATCCAACGGACTTTGGCATGAACGACACCATCACCACTTTTCTCTCCCACAACCGCATCCACGAGGTGGAATGCGTGATCCCCGACATGACGGGCATTGCACGCGGCAAGATCCTGCCCAAGGATTTGTTCCTGTCGGCGGGTGAAATGCGCATCCCCAAAAGCGTGCTGCTCAACACCGTCAACGGTCAGCAGCCCGAGAACGGCCCCTTTGTGGGCGAGACCGACCCCGACATGGTGTGCAAACCCGATGTCAGCACCGTGCGCATCGTGCCCTGGGCGGCAGAGCCGGTGGCCGTGGTGATTCACGACTGCCATGAGTTCGATGGTTCGCCGGTCCACCTGTCACCGCGTAGCGTGCTGCGCCATGTGGTGTCACTGTACGAGAAGCAGGGTTGGAAGCCGGTGGTGGCCCCCGAGATGGAGTTCTACCTGGTGGCCCGCCAGCAAAACCCACACGAACCGCTGCAGCCGCCGCTGGGGCGCACCGGCAAGCCCGAGGCCGGACGCCAGTCCTACTCCATCGACGCCGTCAACGACTTCGACCCCTTTTTCATGGAGCTGTCCCAGTTTTGCAGCGTGCACCGGCTGGGGGTGGAGACACTGATTCACGAAGCCGGTGCCGGCCAGATGGAAATCAACTTCTCCCACGGCGACCCCATGGACCTGGCCGACCGCGTGTTCCTGTTCAAACGCACGGTGCGCGAAACAGCGCTGCGCCACGGCATCTTCGCCACCTTCATGGCCAAGCCCATGGAACGCGAACCGGGCAGCGCCATGCACATCCACCAAAGCCTGCTGGACCTGGATGGTGGCCACAACGTTTTTTCCAAAGCCGATGGCACGGCCAGCGAACTGTTTGGCCACTACATCGGCGGGCTGCAGAAATATGTGCCGCAGGTCATGCCCATGTTTGCCCCCTATGTGAACTCGTACCGGCGCCTGTCGCGCTTCATGTCGGCGCCCATCAATGTGCAATGGGGCTTTGACAACCGCACATGCGGCATTCGGGTGCCCAAGTCCAGCCCCGATGCGCGCCGTGTGGAAAACCGGGTGCCGGGTGTGGATGTGAACCCCTATCTGGCCATGGCCGCCACCCTGGCCTGCGGCTACCTGGGCTTGATGGAAAAACTCAGCCCCACCGACCCCATGGACAGCAGCGCCTGGGACCGCGACTACGAATTGCCCAACCACCTGCAAGACGCCATCACCCGCATGCGCAACTGCGACGCACTGTCCGAGGTGCTGTGGCCCGAATTCACCAAAGCCTTTTGCGCGGTGAAAGAGCTCGAATACGCCACCTACAACCGCGTCATCAGCTCCTGGGAGCGAGAACACTTGCTGCTGCTGGTGTAAGGAGTACGGCCCCATGAACACCCCCCTGCACCCCACCCCGTGTGCCAGCCGCACCGGACTGTCCGCCTCCACTCTCGCCCGCATGGCGACCCGGGAGCGTGATGCCTTCATCACCGCCAACCCGACCTCCCAGGCCCTGGCGCAACGCACTGCGGCCCACTGGCTGTTTGGCGTGCCCCTGCACTGGATGAACGACTGGTCCACCCCTTTTGCCCTGCATGTGGCGCACGCCCACGGTGCCCATGTGAGCGACGTGGACGGCCACACCCGCCTGGACTTTTGCCTGGGCGACACCGGTGCCATGTTTGGCCATACCCCCACCCCCGTGGTGCGCGCCGTGCAGCGGCAGGTCGCACAGGGTTGCACCACCATGCTGGCCAGCGCCGATGCCGCCTGGGTGGGCGAAGAACTGGCCCGGCGCTTTGGCCTGCCCCTGTGGCAAAGCGCCCTGAGCGCCAGCGACGCCAACCGCTTCTTGCTGCGCTGGGTGCGTGCGGCCACCGGACGCAAAAAATTGCTGGTGTTCAACGGCTGCTACCACGGCACCGTGGACGATGTGTTTGTGGACTTGGTGGGTGGCCAGCCCCGCCAGCGCGACAGCCTCCTGGGCCAGGTGCATGACCTGACCCTGCACACAGTGGTAGTCGAGTTCAACGACCTGCCAGCGCTGCAAGCCGCGCTACAAGGCGGCGATATAGCCTGCGTGCTGGCCGAGCCGGTGATGACCAACATCGGCATGGTGCTGCCCGAGCCCGGCTACTGGGAAGCTGCGCAGCAGCTCATCCGCCAGCATGGCGCGATGCTGATTCTGGACGAAACCCACACCCTGAGCAGCGGCCCCGGCGGCTATGCGCAAGCCCATGGTTTGACCCCCGACGCCCTGGTGCTGGGAAAACCCATGGGCGGCGGCGTGCCCTGCGCGGTGTACGGCTTTAGCGCCGAGCTGGCCGAGCGTGCCATGCAGGCCAAGCGCAACGCCCCCCCCGGACACTCCGGCATAGGCACCACACTCACCGCCAACATGCTGGCCATGGCCGCCATACGCGCCACCCTGGCCGAAGTGGCCACCGAGGCGGCCTACCACCACATGCGCACACTCACCGGACAGATGGCCGATGGGCTGCGTAGCTGCATTGCCCGCCACGGCCTGCCCTGGTGCGTCACCCAGGTGGGCGTGCGCTGCGAATTCCAATTTGGCGCCACGCCGCCGCGCAACGGCTCCCAGGCCGAAGCGTTGCTAGACCCCGGTCTGGAGCAGCTCATCCACCTGGCGCTGCTGAACCGGGGCGTGATGATCACGCCCTTTCACAACATGTTGCTCACCTGCCCTGCCACCACCCAGGCCGATGTCCAGACCTTGCTGACCGCCTTTGACGCAGTGCTGGCGGAGCTGGTGGCGCACTAAACTCGGAGTTTTCCCTGCACCCCATGCCCAAAGCCCCCGCCACCTCCAGCACCCAGCAAGACGACACCTACGACGTGCTGCGCCAGTGGGTAACAGTGGGTAAATTCCTGCCCGGTCAGCGGCTCAAAATCCGCGATGTGGCCGCCGAGTTGGGGGTGGGCGTGATGCCGGTGCGCGCCGCCTTGCTGCGCCTGGCGGCCGAAGGCGCACTCACCCACAGCCCCAACTGCGGTGTGGCGGTGCCCAAACTTTCGCGGGCCGAGTTTGACGACGTGCTGCAAAACCGGCTGCTGCTTGAAGGCGAAGCCGCAGAGCGCGGCACCTTGCGCCTGTCGGCCGAGGACAAGCGTGCCCTGCAAGCCCTGGTACACACCATGGGCGAGGCGCTCCAGCGTGTGGATGCCAAAGCTTATCTGGACGCCAACGAAGCATTCCATGTGCGGCTCTACCGCGCCGCAGGCTCTCCCCTGCTCATGGCCTTGATAGAAACCGTGTGGCTCAAGGTGGGGCCATTGTCCAACCAGCTGTTTGAGGAAGCGGCCGCCCCGGCCGTGCTGAACGATGCCCACGAAGACCTGATGCGTGCCTTGGAAACGGGCGACGCAGGGGCCGCGCGCCGCGCCATCGAGCGCGACCTGTTTGTGGCAGGGCAGTTTTTGCGGCGCAGATGCACCGCCTGAAAGTTGGGGTGCTTACACCCCGGCCAGCGAACGCAAGCCAGGAATATCGACCAGATTGACCACGCGGCCCGTGCCACTGATGAGACTGCGTTCACGCAAATGGCGCAGCACCCGGGATAGGGTCTCTGGCGCAATGCCCAACTGGGTGGCGATCATGCGTTTGCGTTGCTGCAGCTGCACGGAGCAGTCGCCCTTATCGGTGGTGCTGGCTTGGCGCAACAACCATTCGGCACAACGCGCCTCGGCGTCTTTGGCCAGGCGGCTGACCACCAAATCGGTCTGGACCCGGTGTGCCCGGGCCACATCCATCAGTATCGTGTGCCCGCCATTGCAGCAGGTGTCCAGGGATTTTTGAAACTCCACCATCGGCACACGCCGCAAGGTCACGTCGGTCTCCGCCACAGCATCCACCGCGCTGGGCAAGTTCAGCACCGCAGCGGTTGCCTCCAGCCAGCAGGGGCCTACCGCCACCCGCAACTGGTGCTCCAGCACCTCGCCTTTGACGCTGCCCGCAGGTGCAACACCCAGCACCCCCAAGCCCACCCGCCCGCTTTCAATGTAGATGACCGTATCCGCCATCACCAGGCGCTGAAGCAGCAGTGATCCCGCCTCCATCGCTTTGACGGGGTGAGAAGAAAGAAGAGATTGGTTGACAAACATGGGAGCGACTTTGACGCGTCCAGGTCAAACCCGCTTTGAGCAAGATCAAACATCACTGCTACAAGCCTAGGCGCCACCGGGGAATACGGGTTAACCCTGAAATTCTGCATCCATTCCCACGGATGCAGCGCCTCCTGTATAGACACTATGTGAAATGGCTCTGGGTTGGAACAAAAATTCGTACGATCATCACACCCTATCCGTTTTAGCCCCGCTGAGCGTTCTGTTTGCCAAGGCCCCAGATGTCTACCCTGCTGATTAAAAATGCCCGTTGTGTGGCGACCTTTGACCATGCCGACCCCACGCACGCACGTGAACTGCGGGATGCATCCCTCTTCATCCGCAACCACCGCATTGCCTATATCGGCCCCGCTGCCGACCTTCCCCAGGACGCGGTGGATGCCGACGACACCATTGACGCCCGCAACCATCTGGTCACGCCAGGCCTGGTCAACACCCACCACCATATGTACCAGAGCCTCACCCGGGCCATTCCCCAGGTGCAAAACGCCGAGCTGTTTGGCTGGCTGCGCGGCCTGTACCCGATCTGGGCGGGGTTGACGCCCGAAATGGTGCGGGTGAGCACCCAAATTGCCATGGCCGAGTTGCTCTTGAGCGGCTGCACCACCAGCAGCGACCACCTCTACATCTACCCCAACGGCGTGCGCCTGGACGACAGCATCGAAGCAGCCCGCGAGATTGGCATGCGTTTTGTGGCCACACGCGGCAGCATGAGCGTGGGCCAATCCCAAGGTGGATTGCCACCGGACCGGGTGGTGGAGCAGGAAGACTTCATCCTCCAGGACACCCAACGGCTGATTGAGACCTACCACGACACCGCCCATGGCGCGATGGTCAACGTGGCGGTGGCGCCCTGCTCGCCTTTCAGTGTGAGCCGCGACCTGATGCGTGAATCGGCCCTGCTGGCGCGCGCACTGGGTGCGCGGCTGCACACCCATCTGGCCGAAAACGACCACGACCTGGCCTACTCGCGCGAAAAATTCAACTGCACGCCCACCCAATACGCGCAAGACCTGGGCTGGCTGGGGCATGACGTATGGCACGCCCATTGTGTGAAGCTCGATGAC
>Ga0209343_10009446_pt1 | contig 11210 bp, 9 predicted proteins | sample RifCSPlowO2_02_FD_184026 | JGI IMG/M metagenome (GOLD analysis project Ga0209343, IMG submission 184026) | Groundwater microbial communities from Rifle, Colorado - Rifle CSP2_plank lowO2_0.2 (SPAdes) (version 2) | ecosystem: Environmental > Aquatic > Deep subsurface > Groundwater | place: Rifle... | reverse complement strand
CAATCATGACGCGCGCCTCTACGACTGCGACGCCGAGATGTTCAATCCCAAGGAGCTTGGCCTAGAGGTGCCCGACGTACTAACGGCGGGATTTCCCTGCCAGCCGTTTTCACAGGCGGGAGATCGACTGGGGTTCGGAGACGATAGAGGAGTTCTTTACAAGCAGATAATCCGCATCCTGCACGAATTTGGAAAAAACCGGCCGCCGATCGTAGTGCTCGAAAACGTCGCCTCCCTTCTTTGGCACGAAGGCGGCAGGACGTACGCCAGAATTGAATGCGACCTAAAGAATGCCGGGTATTGGGTGCTTCCGCACAACATCGCCCGCCTTAACACCCGGATACACACTGAGATTCCGCAGAATCGGGAAAGACTTTTCATAGTCGCCCTCGCTACATCCCATTTCAAGGGCGGACGTTTTCGATTTCCGGAGGCAGTTCCAAGCACGCTCAAGGTTCGCGACCTTCTCCATCTGGGAAAACCGGCCGAGGAGTATTACTACTTCGATACTACAAACAATAGGTTCGGCGAAATGCTGATGCGCCGCGCGATGTCAGGCGATCGAGCGAGCGTCTACCAGCTGCGTAGATCCTATGTCCGCGAACACAAAAACTTTTTGCCGACCCTTACCGCAAACATGGGGGACGGCGGGCATAACGTTCCAGTTGTTTTAGACGCGTGGGGATTGCGTCAACTCACGCCGGAGGAGTGCGCAGCCTTCCAGGGCTTCGTCGGAGATGGCGCCGAGTTTCCTCCCGATATTTCCAGGGTCCAGCGCTACAAACAAATCGGCAACAGCGTGACGGTCCCCTTAGTAGAGAAGCTCGCGTGCGGCTGTGGCGAGCTGCTGTCGGATTCAGCCATCAAAAGGAGGTCAGCCCAATGAAGTACGCGTTCCGCTTCGTCCCGAGCATGGACGGCTCGCTGGAGGGCATCAGTGACGCCGGCATTGAGACCTTCGCTGGGCACCGCCTTGCCAACTTAGCCCGCGAGCAGGCGCAAAACTCTCTGGACGCGAAGAATACCGCGACAAAAGGTCCCGTTGAAATCGAATATAAGCTTGAAGTGATCGACCGAACCCAATTGCCAGGCGCCGACGACCTGGCCGAGGCAATCGATCGATCCATTGCCTACTGGAGCGAGCCTGCCCGCTATCACTCTAAAACCATTTCAATACTGCACAAAGCGAAGCGAGCAGTCGCCCGAGATCGGATCAAGTTCCTCCGAATCTCGGACCGCAATACCACGGGCTTGCTTGCTTCCGACAAAGTGGAGGAAGGCGACTGGTTCAGTTTGACGAAAGCATCCGGCGTGTCCCTGAAGGGGGAGGATTCGCTTGGTTCGTTCGGCATCGGCAAGAACGTCTTTTGGCTGAACTCCGTGCTGCGCACGGTTTTCTTCTCCACGCAGGATCTCGATGGCAGACACGCATTCCAAGGCGTCACCAAACTCGTCTCGCATCCCGGTATCGACGAACAAGGACATGCGATAGGAATCACTCGTTCGATTGGATTCTACGGCCTGACCGACGGATTCAAACCCATTAGAACCTGGAGCGAGATTCCGGAGTATTTCAGACTTCCGCAGGTCGGCACCGATATATTCTTGGCTGGCTTCGAGACTTTCGAGAACTGGGAGAGGGACTTAATTGCAGCCTTTGCGCGAAACTTTTTCGCGGCATTCCACCAAGACATCCTCACTGTCCGAATTCGCGAGCACGAAATCTCGTCGGCCACCATCGCCCCCATCATCGAGGGGCTGTATACCCGCGATGCCGACGAATTCCGCGAATTGCGGGATTACTTCGATTGCCTTACTGCTCCCGACGCAAAGACCTTCGAAGAACAGCTGCCGCACATCGGCCGCGCTAAATTGCGCCTCATGCTTCGGGAAGGCGCCAAGAAGCGCATCGCAATGTTCCGCGCCACCGGAATGATGATCTTCGAGCAAGGCCGTTTCCGAACGCCTCTCGAATTCGCGGGCGTCTGCGTGTGCGATGATCCCGAGGGAAACAAATTCCTGCGGCGGCTCGAGCCTCCGAGCCACGACGACTGGGAGCCGGAACGCGATGAGGAAGATACCAAGGCCGCGAGGGACGCGATCAATTCCCTCAAGTCCTGGCTTCGCAGATGCGTCCAAAGCCTGTATCCCGAAGCCGACGCGGGATCAATCGACATCCCCGATCTCGAGCGCTACTTGCCGGACGAGGAAGACGAGGAACCGCTCGATGCGCCCCGCGGCGAAGCCGAAGGCGACCCGGTGCCACCCGACGAAAGGGTTCTGGAAGGCAAGATGAAACGCCCTCGCCAGCCGGGCGCTGAGGCCGTTACCGACGACGGCCTCGGCGACGAGGAAGGCGACATCGGAGGTCAGGAGGAAAACAGGGGAGAGGGAGGCGATCGCGGCTCGAAAGGGGGACCCGCGCCGGGCGAGACCGAGATCTCGGTTCCTCTACGGATCTTTATGGATCCGGCCTCCGACTCCCGATACCTGATCCACGGCGAATTGCCCGAAAGCGGCCGCTACGCGATCTATCTCTACGCGTTCGGAGACGATGGAAAACGCGATGCAATCGAAATCGAACGGCCAAGAGCTAAAGCGAGCGACGACAAATGGATCTCGATCCCGCGCAAGGCCGCCAATGCATTCGGCCCGATTGTTGCCGAAGGCAAAGAAGCGATTCGAATCGAATTCAAAGTTCCTACTAGGCTGCCCCTCACTCTCGGCACTAAGGTGACCAAATATGCCGACTAGAAACTGGCCGCATCCCGTCCTAGACGCCCAGAGCGGCGACTATCCCAATTGCGCATTTCAGACGCGGCTTATGATAAAGCAGACGAAGCTCGACTACGAAGTGCAGGCCGAGTTTGATCTCGGCTGCGACAGCCTCGAAAAATCGATAGGAGCCGGCGATGCCCAATTCCTCGTCCAGGTCAGCTGCGCGAGGACCGCATATCGAGACGCCTTCCCGACTTCGGCCCAGGAATTGGACTTCTCAATTCCCGAGCACGAGCTGCGCGACACTTTCATAATTGCGCCTTACATAGTCTCGAAAGCGACGTTTCAGCTCGGCGCGGAAGAATTGGCGCCCACGTTCGAAGGGCTCACCTTCACCGTCCGGCCGGGAGCCATCTTGGCCGCTGCACCCGCTGCGGAATATGTCGCTGAGAAGGTATTTGACGAACTCAAGAATATCTCAGCCATTTTCGAAGTCATCAAGCAGTACGATCAACACAATGATGCCGTCGAGTACGACCTAAACCGTAACAAGATCGCAATCGCTTTGCCGCATAGGGCGTACGAAGACTATCGGATATTTCGATCGCGCCCGCCCTACCGCGAGATGTTCGTATGTTCGCTGGTCCTTCCCGGGCTCGCCGCCGCGCTAGAAGCGCTCGGCCCCTCCGATTCGGATTCCGCCGATTCGCTTCGTTGGAGGCGCGTCCTCAGGCGCCGCCTCAAGGAAATTCGGCGCATTGATTTCAACAAGGACGAAAGTTTCAGGATCGCGCAGGAGATGCTCGAATTCCCCTTCGGCCGCGCTTTTCAGGCTATTAAGATCGCAGAAAGCGAAGAGAGTTGATACGCTATGAAGCTTCAATATTTGAAATCCTGGGCCCTGACCGAACTCTATCGTGTCGTCCGCAGCGATCCGGCCAAATACGCAACCGATTCCTCCTGGCTTGCTGAGCTCTTCTTTGGGCGGTCCTACCTGGCAGAATCGCGCTTGGATATCGGAGGACTGCCGGAACTTACGCTCCCGACCAGCGACACCGTACTTTTCGAGCTCGACAACACGGTTCTTCTTCACTCAGCGCTTCGGAGCCTCAATCGGAGCCAAGCGGCCGATGACCGTCTTTGGTCGTGGCTAGCGCACGGACCCTACTGGACCTACATGCGTAAGCGCTGGCCTATTGAAGGCAAGGACAACAGGCTCCGATATGTGCATGAACATTATTTTCTCGGCGATTCGCGGAGCCTTGTTAGGCACGGGCTTGCCCGGCTTTGGTGGTTCGGCCAGGCGACGTACATGCCTGACGCTTCCGACCCCTACGCTTTGACCCGCTTGCTGCTTAGAACCACCGATGCGCGGCAGCAGATTATGGAGCGCCAATTCTGGCGCAACCAAAACATCCTTCACCCGTTCCTGCGCCGCGTTGCCCACTGGATAGACCAAGGGCTCGACCTCTACGCACCGAGAGAGCGTTTCCGCGCCCTCTGCAAGATCATGAACCTAACCGGCGGCGCGGCGGTGCTGGATACGTTCGCCGCCCTGGAGATAGCTGCACTCGTGGACCGCTACGCGGTGGAGCAAACACCTCCAGGCTAGGCGGAACGTCCTCGACGCGATCGACGCCCGGCGGCTCCGAGAAATTTTTTGAGCGCCCGCTCGACGGATTCCGGATTACGGCACTGGCACTCCCATACGACCAAGATTTTCCATCCCCGCTTCCGAAGATCGCGGACGTTCTCGTTGTCCCGCTCTACGTTCCGCGCAAGTTTTGGAACCCAGTAGGCTTTATTGCTCTTCGGCACATTGGAGCGCGAGCATTTCGCGTGCTGGTGCCAGAAGCATCCATGAACGAACACGGCTCTGCGGCCGCTAAAGAGCGCTATATCTGGGCGGCCTGGAAGGGAACGTGCGTTTGAGCGGAAGTAACCGACCAGGTGGCGGGCAATCGAGGAGACGATGCGTTCCGGACTCGTGCGTTGGGACTTGATCCGGCGCATAAGTGCGCTGCGCGCTGAGGCGGATAGGTGATCCATTAATCCTGAATAGCTTGGTTGCGCAAGCGACGAGCAATATAGGACGAGATTATGAGCCTGAGGGTAGACCCCAGAAGGCCGGAATGTCGAGCAGCCAGGCACCCATAAGGCGGATGACGCGGCGCGAGCAGCCGCCGTAGTCAGCAACCCGCATTGTGACTATCTAAATCTCAAAAAAAGCCCCGCTAAGAGCGGGGCGTGAGGTGTCAGGGAAGCGAAGCAGCTAGGTTAACTGATCATTGCAAGGCGGCTTCCAGCGAGTGATCAGATCCGCTTCTTCGGTAAGGCGAGCATCTTCACCATTGCCATTTGTGTGGACGTGAAGATGCGTGGCACCGCCTCGCTTTGCGCATGTCTCTTTTTCATGATCAGCAAGGCGATCTGAGAGATTCCTGGTCTGTCCGATATAAACCGGTGACCAAAAGCCGGGGCGAGTTTCCTTTGCGAATATGTAATTCCCCGGCTCGCCTTTGAACGACGTCCCGATTGGGTGAATCCAGTACCTGTATTTCGTACCGGATCGGCCCTCCCAGTCGATGGTCTGAGTATTTGCCATGGCGTGCTCTCATTCGGCATCGACGAGCGGCAGCAATTGTCGGAGCTTGGCAGCGAACACGCGCCGGCCAGCACTGCTGCTGTACGAACCTGCGGCACCTTTCGGCGCAGCTGCCCAAAAGTCGATTCCATCCACCGTCTCGCCATCCCCATTTTCGCCCTGCAGCTTTGTTAGCGGGGTTTCGAGGATGCTCTTGTATGAAACCGGATCCGTGGTGGCTGAGCCCTGGTTGCGGACCAGTTCCAGCACATGAGGGAGCACAGCATGAAGGACGATTACCCCGACACCCTTCTGGATCGCAAAGCCCGTCGGCTCATCGAAGGCAGGCCGCAAAATGTCGCGGATTCCACGCCAGTAGGCGTCGAGAACCTTGAGCTGAAGATCCGGCTTCAGTGCTCCGAAAAAGGGGGATGCGAGCAGAGGTTTCAGAGACGCCACAAACGACGCAGAAGAAATGGTCGTCTCGCCCTTTGCCATACTCGGCAGCCGAATGCGCTCCCGCCAGATCGCCGACTCACTCGCGAGACGTTCCACAAGTGTTTGCCCATCGACCTGCCATTGCCGGCCGCGCTCTTGCAGCGCGGTATATATATCGCCATCGCCTATAGCCAGACGGCGGAGAAGAGTAAGCGCAAGGTCCGTTTTTACTGATTTGGCCGTAGAGTTGACGATGTAGAACTGGCGCATCTCCTCCTCTTCATCGGCCCCCAAGAGGCAGACGAAGGGAATAGAGAAATGGGCCCATCGCTCGGCGTCCTCGTCCATCAACTTTTCGAGCGCAAGCACGCGGTGCTGACCATCCACGACATAGAACTTGGACGACGCGCGCGTGTCCGCGAGCCGCTGCAAATCAAGCCTGTGGCGGTCAACCGCATCATGTGCATTGCGATTTCTGACGTTGAGGAGCACAGCGGTCGGTAGGTCTGTGCGGTCCTTGCGCAGATCGCTGGCGAGCTGATTGATGCGCGAGTCCTGCGGTGGTCGCTGATACCCCTTTTTTGTCCGCGAGTCGTAGTAAGGGATGGTGTACCCGTCTGGAATAAGGAGCCCTGTTGGCATGAAGCCAACAACCGTAGGAGTACCGGAGCGCAGCTTTGGGCCTTCTACGACTGAGATCGACAGGGGACGCTCGAAGGGCGCGCGATCGACTGGACGACGCATGACTGCAACCTCACTTTCAGCTAGACTATCCATGTTGTTCAATCCTTTAATCGAGGGTGAATGACTACGGGCTCCCCGGTGCTAGCCGGTGGGGCCCAGTTTTTTTGCGCCCCGGAATCCGCGCGACTGACCACCAGTCGCAAGTCGGATTCTACAGAAGTCAGGATCTCAAATCAAGATCCTGATATCGAGATCCCGGTATTAAATGCTATGCCATTGATTTTTAAATGATGTCAGCCAGTTGATTCGCCTGACGGTGCCCAAGTTATTCAATTAGTAGCGGGGTGGCGGGAATCGAACCCGCCGTTCTTCGTTCATCCCGTCAACCGAGTTTCTGGACCAGATCCTGTGCTCGTGGGTGGTAGTAGCGGCGGAGCATGTTGAGATCTAGATGCCCGGTGATGGCGGAAAGCTCTACTACGTTCGGAATGCGTTCGGCAATCCGACTTGTTGCCTCGTGCCTCAGGTCATGGAAGCGGAGGTTTGAGAACAATCCCTTGTCGCAAAGTTCTTGCTCCAAGCAGTGTTCGAGATAGACCCTTCGCGCACGCGACCGGAGACGAATCCACGCCAGCTTCACGGCGTTAGGCGAAGCCGGAATTACAGGACCGCTAATCGCCCGCGGTAAAGCTCGCAAAGCGGCAACGGCACGCGAACTCAACGGTACGTCTCTCGGCTTGCCATTCTTCGAGGTGTGCAGCCGCGCGATGCGGCGTTCCAAGTCAACATCCGGCCACTTGAGCGCGAGCAGCTCGCCACGTCGCATAGCCGTTTCGATGGCCAGTACGACAAGTGGACGGAGCCACCAGGTGAGTGTGCCGCAGTCCGCGTAGGTCCCGCCCTCGGAACGCTGCCGCTCGGAGAGTGCGCAGGCGGCGAGTAGTTGCTCCTCCTCGCCGCCGAGCAGCCGTCTTTGGCGCTCGTTGTTTAACGCGGGCAACTTAACCCTTCGAGCCGGGTTGTCCGGGATGTAGATTGTTTCTTCGTCGCGCGCCCATTCAATGATCGCGTGGAAGAGCTGGATCTCGCGGCGAACGGTCGCGGGCTTGCGCACCTTAAGCCGGGCGCGCGCGTAGTCGCTGAAATCCCGGCGACGTAGGGTTGCGACGATGCGGCCAGCCAGGTCCGTCTTGGCAAGGGCCGTACAGCGCAGAATCTCGGGCTCCCTGCCCCGGTGGTCGGGGACGACCTCGGCCGCGTAACGCTCGATCAGATCTCGGAGCATGGTTGACTCGGCCAGATCGCGGCGCACGAACACGCCGCGGTCCATCTCGCTCTCAAGCTCGCGCCCCCACGCCTCGGCATCCGCCCGGGTGCCGAATCCCCTGCTCTGCTTGGGCCAGCCTTTCCTGCGAATGACCGCCTGCCACCGCTTGCCACGGCGCCGAATCAATGCCACGAAACACCTCCGTCGAATCCGATGTGCCCAAAATGTGCCCAAAACGGATTCGGCGGACCGGCCAAAATTCAGCCGCGCGCGCTAAGCGCTTGTTGCACCGAACGAAAGGATTGGTCGGGGTGACTGGATTTGAACCAGCGACTCCTGCGTCCCGAACGCAGTACTCTACCAGGCTGAGCTACACCCCGAAGCCGGCGACGCCGCTAGCTTCGGCGGGTCACGGAAAAGGCCGCCAATTCTAGCAAAGATTCCATGCGTCCCGAGCGCGGCAGGCGTGCGATCGCGCGCCGCGCAGCGTCCGCTTCGCGTCCGGCCACCTCGCGCGCGTACGCGAGCGCGCCCGTCGCTTCGATCGCGCCGAGCACCTGCGGAAAGTCGGCACGCCCGCCCTCGACGATGGCGCGCCGCACCAGCGCGGCCTGTTGCGGCGTGCCGGCGCTCATCGCGCGGATGAGCGGCAGCGTGGGTTTGCCTTCGGCAAGATCGTCGCCGAGGCTCTTGCCGATCTCGTGCGTGTCGCCGGAATAATCGAGCACATCGTCGATCAGCTGGAAGGCGGTTCCCACATGCATCCCGTAGTCGGCGAGTCCTTCCTCGACGCCGGGCGCGACGCCGCCGAGCACCCCGCCCAGGCGCGCCGCGGCCTCGAACAGTTTCGCGGTCTTGCGCCGGATCACTTCCAGGTAGCGCGCCTCGTCCACGCCGGCGTTGTGGCAGTTCATGAGCTGCAGCACCTCGCCTTCCGCGATCGTATTGGTCGCGTCCGCGAGCACGCGCATCACCCGCATGCTGTCCACGGCGACCATCATCTGGAATGCGCGCGAGTACAGGAAGTCGCCGACCAGCACCGACGCGGCGTTGCCGAACGCGGCGTTTGCCGTCCTGCGGCCGCGGCGCAGTTGCGATTCGTCGACGACGTCGTCGTGCAGCAGCGTCGCGGTGTGGATGAACTCGATGACCGCGGCAAGCTCCAGGCGCGCCTCGCCGCGGTAACCGATTGCGTCGGCGGCCAGAAGCAGCAGCGCCGGACGCAGGCGCTTGCCCCCCGCGGCGATGATGTACTCGGCGACCTGGCGAATGAGCGCCACGTCCGAGTCGAGCCGCGCGCGGATCACTTCGTCGACCCGTTGCATGTCGGCGGCGACGGGAGCGAGAAAAGGAAGGGTTTGCATGCGGGCGGGGCGCGAAGCTTAGCACGGGGGGCTTTGACCGGCGAGGTCGAAATCCCCTATAATTCCAAGACTTTGCGAATTGAGAGCGGGTCATTTCCCATGTACGCAGTGATGAAGTCCGGCGGCAAGCAGTACCGCGTCAAGCAGGGCGAATCGGTGCGCATCGAAGCCTTGCCGGCCGAGGTCGGCGCCGCGGTTTCGTTCGATCAGGTATTGATGGTCGGCGAAGGCGAGAGCGCGCGCGTCGGCGCGCCGTACGTCGCCGGAGCCAGAGTCGATGCGACCGTCGTGTCGCACGGCCGCGGCGAGAAGGTGAAGATCTTCAAGCTGCGCCGCCGCAAGCACTCGCAGAAAACCCAGGGGCACCGTCAGTCCTACACTGAGGTGCGCATCGACGGCATCGTGACACAGGGGTAAGAGATGGCACACAAGAAAGCAGGCGGCAGTTCGCGCAACGGCCGCGATTCACAGGCCAAGCGCCTGGGCGTGAAGATATTCGGCGGCGAACGCGTGAACGCGGGCCAGATCCTGGTGCGCCAGCGCGGCACGCCGGTGCACGCGGGCACCAATGTCGGGATCGGCAGGGATCACACGCTATTCGCCAAAATCACGGGCAAGGTCGAATACGCGATCAAGGGCCGGGACAACAACAAGACCGTGAGCATCGTGCCGGCCTAGGACCGACGTCCGGCTCCGCGAAAAGCCCTATCGGAGTCGATAGGGCTTTTTAATTTCCGAACCATGAAATTCATCGACGAAGCGAAAATCCAGGTGCACGCCGGCAAGGGCGGCGACGGCGCGGCTTCGTTTCGGCGCGAAAAGTACGTGCCGCGCGGCGGACCCAGCGGCGGCGACGGCGGCCGTGGCGGCAGCGTCTGGGCGGTCGCCGACCGCAACATCAATACCCTCGTGGACTACCGCTTCGCGCGCATCCACCGTGCGGAGAGCGGCGAAAACGGACGCGGCTCGGACCAGTACGGCCGCGCAGGCCGCGACATCGAACTGAGGATGCCGGTCGGCACCATCATTCGCGAGGCGCGCGGCGCCGAGGTCATCGCCGATCTTGCACAAGACGGCGCGCGTGCGCTTCTCGCAAGGGGCGGCCGGGGCGGGCTCGGCAACATCCATTTCAAGTCGAGCGTCAACCGCGCGCCGCGCCAGTTCACGCGCGGCGAGCCCGGCGAGAGCCACGAGCTCGCGCTGGAGCTGCGCGTGCTCGCCGACGTGGGACTGCTGGGGCTGCCGAACGCAGGCAAATCCACGCTCATCCGCGCCGTTTCCAGCGCGCGGCCGAAGGTCGCCGACTATCCCTTCACCACGCTCGATCCCTCGCTCGGCGTGGTACGGATCGGCCACGATGCGAGCTTCGTGGTCGCCGACATTCCGGGACTGATCGAAGGTGCTGCCGAGGGCGCGGGGCTCGGGCACCAGTTCCTGCGCCACCTTGCGCGCACGAAACTGCTGCTGCACCTGATCGATGTCGCGCCGCCCGACGGGACGACGGACCCCGCGCGCGGCGCCCGCGCGATCGCGCGGGAGCTGAAGAAATACGACGAATCGCTTTACCGCAAGCCGCGCTGGCTGGTGTTCAACAAGGCCGACCTCGTGCCGGACGCCGACCGGCGCATCCGCGGGATCCTGCGCGCGCTGCGCTGGAAAGGCCCATGGTTCAAGATCTCCGCCCTGACCGGCGAAGGCTGTCGCCAGGTCTGCGCCGCGGCCTACCGGTTCATCGCGGGCGGCAGGGAGCACATCGATCGCCCACGGCGAGCGGCGTGAGGACGGCGGCGACATGCACGGACCGATCGCAAGCGCGAAAACCCTGGTCGTAAAGGTCGGGTCCTCGCTCGTCACCAACGAGGGGCGCGGCCTCGACGTGGAGGCGATCGCACGCTGGGCGGGACAGATCGCGCGCCTGCACGAAGCCGGCAAGCGCAGCATCATGGTTTCCTCGGGTGCGATCGCCGAAGGCATGCAGCGGCTCGGCTGGACGCGCCGCCCGCACGCGATGCACGAACTTCAGGCGGCCGCCGCGATCGGCCAGATGGGGCTGGTGCAATGCTACGAAACCTGCTTTCGCGAACACGGCCTCGCCACCGCGCAAGTTCTGCTCACGCACGCCGACATGGCCGACCGGCAGCGTTACCTGAATGCG
>Ga0209343_10009442_pt1 | contig 11212 bp, 11 predicted proteins | sample RifCSPlowO2_02_FD_184026 | JGI IMG/M metagenome (GOLD analysis project Ga0209343, IMG submission 184026) | Groundwater microbial communities from Rifle, Colorado - Rifle CSP2_plank lowO2_0.2 (SPAdes) (version 2) | ecosystem: Environmental > Aquatic > Deep subsurface > Groundwater | place... | reverse complement strand
TAACTGAATTTGTATTAAATGAAGACAAAAATATCACCAACTTAACTAGTCCAAAATTTCTGCGGATTAATATCCTACCAAAAGTATTTAATTTATGCTAATTAGATACAAAGTGGGGTAATGTCAGTCAAAAAATTAGTGGTTATGATTCCCTGTTTCAACGAGGAAAAGACGATAGTCTCTGTTATAGAGTCTATTCCAAAAGAAATTTCAGGCATCGGGGAAATTGAAGTTTTAGTCATCAACGACGGCTGTACGGATAATACGGTTAATCTTGCCAAATTAAACGGAGTCAAACATATTATTCATAACGGGACAAATAAAGGGTTGGCCAAAACTTTTATTAAGGGTTTAAATTACGCCCTGGAGCTTGGGGCAGATATTATTGTCAATACAGACGGTGATAACCAGTATCCGCAACAGGATATCCCCAAACTGATTGAGCCGATTGTAAAAGGTGAGGCGGATATTGTCATTGGTGACCGCCAAACCGGCAAAATTCCCCACTTCTCATTATCTAAGAAACTGTTTCAAAAATTTGGATCGGCAGTAGTGAGGAAATTCTCAAATACTAATGTTCCTGATGCAGTATCGGGCTTTAGGGCATTTTCAAGAGAATGCGCAATGAAGCTGCATGTTTACGGCGATTATACGTATACAATTGAAACGCTGATACAAGCAGGCAGGCAAAAATTTACAATTACTTCTGTTCCCATAACAACTAATCCAAAAACCAGAAACAGCAGACTGGTCAAAAGTGTTTTTTCCTATTTAAAAAAATCTATTGCTACGATATTTAGAATCTTTGCAATTTATGAGCCGTTAAAAGTTTTTACATATATCGGAATATTTATTTCTTTGCCGGGAATTTTCCTGGTAGGAAAATTTTCCTACCATTATTTAAACGGGGAAGGCCAGGGGCATGTTCAATCTGTGGTGATCGGATCAATTATTATCATTATCGGTTTTCAAACCGTCATGTTTGGTTTAGTTGCCTCTCTTATTGCCATCAACCGCAAGCTCTCAGAAGAAACTCTTTACTATATTAAAAAGGGTCTTTTAAGAAAATGAAAATCACCGTTATTGGTCCGACGCATCCTTATAAAGGAGGTATTAGTCATTTTACGACAATCCTGGTGCAGTATCTGCGTAAAATTCACAATGTAGACTTTATCAGCTGGAAAAGGCAATACCCGGCGTTTTTATATCCGGTTGAAATAAAAGATACTCAAAGTAAAAAACCCATTAAAACAAAGGCAGAATTTTTACTTGATTTTTTGAATCCTGTCAGTTGGTTTCAGTCGTTTATTCAAATACGCAAAAATAAATCGGATCTTCTTATTCTAACCTGGGTGAATCCTATTCAATCGCCAATCTATTTTATACTCTGTTTTTTAACAAAGTTTTTTACTGAAACAAAAATATTATATATTTGTCATAATGTCTTACCACACGAGCAATCATTTTACGATGAAGCCCTAACAAAGCTTGCATTCAGTCATGCAGATTTGTTCATAGTTCATTCAAGAGAAGATAAAATAAAGTTACAAAGAATTGTCACCAGAGGCAAAAAAATAATATTGGGTTTCCATCCTATTTATGATGTTTTTAATTCCGGTCAAAAAATTAATATTCAAAAGGTTAAAAAACAGTTAAAACTGCAAAAAAAAGTTTTGTTGTTTTTTGGTTATATCCGTCCATATAAAGGTCTTAAATATCTTATCCAAGCCATGCCGGATATTTTACAACGCTTTCCTCAAACAACCTTATTAATAGTAGGCAGTTTTTGGTCTAAAGATAAAAAATCATATTTTGACTTAATTAAAAATCTTCAGTTAGAAAAAAATGTGGTGATGATAAATAAATATATTCCCAATGAAGAAATAGCCAAATACTTTACTGTGGCGGATGTAGCAGTTTTTCCATATACCTCAGCAACGCAATCCGGCACCATACAGATAGCATATGCTTTTAATAAACCGGTTATTTCTACTGCTATGGGAGGATTAAAAGATGTAATGGAAGATGGTGTTACCGGTTATATTATTAAGCCAAAAGATACGAAAGATATAGCTGAAAAAGTGAAGAGATTTTTTGCTTCCTGGAAACCTAACAGGCATTTTAATAAATTCAAATCGCAATTTACTTGGGAAAGATATATAGAGCTGATTAAAATATAATCTAGAAAATTAAGAGATAAACATTACCAACTAATATCAAAATGAGAAATCCAAAAGTTTTTATCATATTAGTAAATTGGAATGGAATAGATGATACAGAAGAATGTCTCGAATCTATAAAACCTGTTAATTATAGAAATTATGAAGTTGTACTGGTGGATAATGGATCGAAAGATAATCAGGCTGAAGTAATCAAACAAAAATATCCCTCCATTCATGTATTAAAAAACAAAACTAATACTGGGTTTGTTGTAGCCAACAATCAAGGAATAGAGTTTGCTAGGGAAAATAACGCAGATTACTATTTATTGTTAAATAATGATACTGTAGTTGATCCTGACTTTCTAAATATTTTAATAGATTACGCCGAAAAAAACCACGACACTGGGATACTTTCCCCGAAAATACTTTATTACAAGTCGAACAAGATATGGTCTATGGGTGGAAAAATATCTTATCTAACAGGTATTTCCATCATGATCGGTAAAGGCAAAAATTCGAGCCTTTTCAATAAAGTGATTTCTCCTGATTTCTTAACAGGTTGTGCAATGTTAATAAAAAAAGAGGTCATAGAAAAAATTGGTTTATTAGACCCAATTTATTTTGCTTATTATGAAGATGTTGATTATTGTTACAGGGCACGGGAAAAGGGCTTTAGACTTAAAACTATACCTAAAAGTGAGGTAGCCCACAAAAAATCAGCTAGTTCGGGGATTACTGGTTCCGACAAAATCTGTCCCTTGCAAGCCTATTATTGGGGTAGAAATTCGTTGATTTTTGCTTATAAAAATCTTTCTTTCTTTCGAAGAAAATATTTTATCTTTACTAAACTTTCTATTTATGTTGTTTTTATAATAGCTAGGGCTACAGGCTGTAATAGCGTCTTTAACTACTTCAAGGGGGTAATCGATGGTTTTAGAGTGGCATCCCTCCTTAGGAGAGGCTAATTGTGTATACAGGACTAGTGATATTATTTTTTTTATTGAGCTCTCTTTTTCTTTTTAAATATCTAAGAAGCTTTTCCCCTAATCTTTTTGCATTGTTGTTAACAAGTATTTTGATTAATTTGGTTTTTTTATCTTTATTAACTTTATTAATATACTATATAAATCTCTATTCTCCACTTAATTTCCTGATGTTTTTGTCAGTAGTGAGCCTCATTTTGATTGCCTTACTTGTGAGAAAACTAAGAGAAAATAGGCTACCTCGTAAACTATTTCTTAGGAGTAAGATACTAGATAGGTATGACCTAGCCTTTATATTAATACTTCTATTCGTAAACATAGTTACAGCCAATATTTCTTATTTTGGAATCTTAACTGATACTGATTCATTTAACTACTTAAACGAGGGATTAACAATGGGTAAGTCTTTATCTAACTCTTCAAGTAATTACCCCTTTGAACTCTCTTCTAAAATAATTAGCTCTATACCACTATTTCCTCTATGGATATCTTTGTTTAATGCGATGTTTGGAACTAGTAGCATTTTCTATATAAATACTTTCTTTTCAACCATCGCGCTGAGCGCCTTTTATTTATTTCTATGTCAACATTTAAGTAAAAAGATTGCACTACTTAGTGTCTTTTGCTTAGGATTAAACTTAAGCTGGTTACTGACTGCAAAGATTTTGTTAAGAGAAATTGCTGCTGTTTGTTTCATTTTTACCTGGTTAATGTTTATTCGCAGGAATAACTACTTCCGATTTATATCTCCTTTCATGCTTTTCTTAATCCTTCAGATAAGACCAGAATTAATAATTTTTGTTCCTGTCTTAATTTTGTTAATTTGGTTTAAAAAGATACAACCAAGGAATTATATCGCTGGATATTGTGGATCTACTGGATTATTTTTGTTAATGAGCGTAAAAGTAGATCCGGGACGATATGTTTCATCGGCATTTCTGTCAAGCATAGTGTCAAAGTGGTTATCTCTAGTCAGTCAAAATTTTCCGATTATTTTAATTACTTTTTTTGTTACAACAATATCAATCTTTCTTTCCCTCAAGATTAAAGAAAAAATGACTATTAACAAAAGTAGTTTATTAGTACTATTATTTTTAATATTATTCCTCTTTAGCGTATTTATCAGGCCGATGAGATTTAACAATCAATATAAACAGACTTTTGATGTTAACAAAATCATCACTACTGATATAGTGAACTTTGATGATATCAGTATGATTCGAGTGGGATATTTTATTCCGCTTGTAGAGATATTCTTAGCAATCCTAGGATTTAATCTATACCTTCAGCACAGTCGCAAAAGTAGGGAGTTGCTAGTTTTTTCGTCCTTATGGCTTTTGATGTCAGTAATATTTTTTATAAATCCTTCTCATGAACCTAATATCAGAGTGTGGATTAGACGTTTTATACCAGTTGTTATACCAGGAATTATTACATTCTTTAGTTATTGGATGATTAATGCCAATATAGCAAGAATATCTAAAATTACTATTCTTAGTCTCGTTTTAATACTAAATCTTGCTATCTCTTTGCCAACAGCGATGTACCAGGAGTATAAAGATCTGTATATACAACTTGTCGATTTTGCAAAACGGTTCAAATCAGATGATGTTCTAGTATTCCATTATCCTAAAGGTATAATTTCAGATTATAAAATCTCAGGAATATTGAGGGTACTCTTTAATAAAAATACCTATACAACAGATACCTTACAAGAAGAATTTCAAGATCTTTATCTTCTTACTTTTAATCAAGTGGAAGTAGGTAGTAGTTGTACTTTGCTTGTTCAGGAAAGACTAACATCAACAAGGCTTGCTTGGGAATTTTTTACTATTCCGAACAAACTAACTACAACCATCATTCCACTAAATCTTTATAAATGTCTTTAGCCTTAATTCCTTCGGTAAAACCTGCAATAAAATTGTAGCCTATCACTAATTTTAAAAAGATCACTGGTAAGAGGTTACTCGGGATTAATTTTATAATAAGAACGGCGTATTTTAGAATATGCCTTAATCTTAATATCATAGGGGGAGGGATGTTAATGTAACCTTTGATTTGGGGGTTTTTGGTGATCAGATATGATAAATTTATTCCTGCCTCATACTTATTTTGGCAAAGCTTATTAAAATTATTATTCTCTAAATGAATCCCGATGGCTTTTGGGTTGTAATGCAGTTTATAGCCTTTTTTAAAAAGTCTAAAACCTAAGTCTAAATCCTCATATCCATATTTCACTATTAATTCATCGAATCTACTATTTTTTAAGAAAGCTTTTGGGATTGATAGATTAGCTGTAGAATGGAAAAATAACAAATTACTAAGTTGTGAATCAGTCTTAATAAATGTACCCGAAGAGATAAATTTCTCAAAATTTGTACTTGGTTTGGAATTACCGTATAAAATTTTACCGATAGTTATTTGATGATAGGTTTTATAAAAATTAACATGCTCCTGAACGAAATCTTTGCGAACCGAAATATCATCGTCTAACAGAAGTAGTAATTCAAAATGAGATTTGTCTATTCCTGAATTTTTCGCAGCACCCCTTCCTCTATTATTATTTGAAAAATATCTTATATTTGAACGGAACGTCTTTTTTATCTTTGTTACCAGCAGTTTTGTTGAGAGACTTCTCCCATCGTCAATAACTATTATTTCAAATAGCTTTTTTGGGTAAGTCTGATCTATCAGTCGTCTTAAGGTTTCAGAGAGCGTTTGATCTCTTTTGTATGTAGGGATAATAATAGATACTCTTGTTTTATGTTTCATTTCAATTTTAAGATTCTATTTATAGTTTCCAAATAAGTGAATTTATTCTTTTCATCTGGCTCCAAATATGCTCCTTCACTCCATTCATTCCAAGCATTAATAAATATGAAATCACTTTTAATCTTTTTAGCAAGAGAAATATGTTTTGCTAAGTATTGCTCAAACTTGTGAAGTGCTACATTGATAAAGATATGGGAATTATATTTTTTTCTGGCCGTGTTATCCCAATCAATAAATGCTCCCAAAAATATCCTAAACGATGGATCTCTTTTCCTTGTGAGGATCCTTTTCCATATATAATCATAAGAAATTTTAATTAAATATTTTGGATTAATAAACTGTTTTATTAAATGTTTTGTATATCTTTTCGCTCTAAAGTATAAAGAAACATCATGGGCTAATGTAAACCCAGGTTCAAATTCAACTATTGCTTGTGAGAGTCGACTAAATTTTTTACTTTGATGTCCATTGACCGTCTCTGCAACGTAGATACCTTCTAAGTTGGCTTCCTTTGCTAAGGAGCTCCAATAGTTTATCATCTTATCGAAGTTAGGGATGTTGGTTGCCCTATATATTAAAAGGAGAGGCTTTTTGTTAATTCTTATATAGACGTTTAGTTTAAAAAATTTAAGCAGATAGTTGAAATGTTTTTTCCAATCTTTTTCCTTGCCATACTTTTGTTCCATAAGTATTTCTTTATCTTGACCATCCCAGGTTCTTGTCCATGACTCGTTAGCCCATGAAAAACAAAAGGGCATATCTAACTTTGGATCTTCCAAAATCATTTCAGCTGGTTTCTCAATAAGCAGTTTTCCATTAAACCAGTAATGATAATAGCAGAAACCAAAGATGCCGTATTTCTTTGCTAATTTTTGTTGCCAATATCTAACTTTCGGATTTAGTAAATTGTAGTAATTTTTATTTAATGGTATTTTTGGCTGATTATGACCTTTGAATAAAGGTTTTGCTTTCTTTACATGAGTCCACTCAGTAAATCCTTTACCCCACCATTTATCATTTTCAGGAATAGCGTGAAATTGTGGTAAATAAAAGGCAATCAATTTAATTTTTTTATTCATACTTTCACTAGGTATTACGTTTTTCGTAACAATAACAGTAACGATACTCCGCTCCCTAAAATGTACCCAAATCCCGACCCGATCGGGCCAAAGTAGGGAATCATTAAATAGTTAACAAATATATTTGTTAAAAAACTAATAAGAAAAGCAAAGGCCCACTGTTTCTGCTTTCTTTTAATAAGAAGCAGACTGGAAAAATAACCGGCAAAATAGCTAATTACCCCACCGATTATAAGTAATATTAATACATCTCCTGCTCCCTGGAAGTTACTTCCGTATATTAAATGTATTATTTGATTTCTCAAAAAACCTATGATTATGATTGTTGGAATAAGAATAATAGAGGATAAAGTTATAAGAAAAACTAAAAGTTTCCTTAAACCCGGCTTATTTGTATTATACAAATTGGCCATACGGGGAAAAAGGGCAACATGGAGCAAATTTACAGTTTGGAAAATATAAAGAATCTTATAAGCGGATTGGTAGATTCCTACTTCCTGATAATTTCTTAAAAAACCGAGCATTGTTGTATCAACAGACAAATATAGCGTTATACATACATTGCCCAAAAATAATGGCCATGATTGTTTAAATAGATATTTAATAACTACTTTGTTTATTCCAAAAATAATATTGAAAAGATATTTTTTTACTAAAAATACTGATAAAACAAACATTAAGAAAGCAGTAAGAATATAGGCATAAAAAATACTAATTACGGATAGTTTTAAAAATATCGCCGACAACACAAAAATACTAAGCAGTATATTTGAACCAGTGCGGACTATAAAACTAAACTGCATACTTTCATATGCCTGAAATAAAGCCGGAAATATTAATACAAAAGATTGGATTAAAGTGTATATGCCGCCAAGATATATAAGTCTTTGGACATCCGGAGGAAAGTGAATAAAGAAAGACACCAAAACTATTAACGAATAAGTCATTATACTTAATAGAAGCTTTAAGCTTAAAATAGACCCGAATAGCTTTGAGGATTCTTTTCTATCGTTTAAACTTAGTTCTTGTACCAGCATTGTGCCTAATCCAAAATCAACAATCACTCCAAACAGTGATGTGAAAGCAACAGCAAAACTATACTTCCCATACATTTCTGCTCCCAGGTAGCGGACAATGGAGATAGTAATTACAAAAAGTAATCCTTTTGCAAAAATCTCTCCCAGTACCAACCAGAATGTATTCTTAAAAAGAATTTGTCTGGTGTTTGTATTTTTAAATAGTAGGTCCTTTAATAACATATAATATATTATGGGCTTGCTTTTATAGAGTAGTATGATACAATACCTCCATGGAAAAAGCTATTTTAATGCTGCGGAAAATAAATATTAAAGAAAAACTTATAGAGCTAAACAAACTGCTAAATAAGCTAAATTTGAAAGAAAAGCTAAAAAAGATAAATATTAAAGGTAATAACAAGTTTGCTTTCGGATTAGGCATATTTATCCTGCTTATTTTAGCCTACAGATTTATCGCTCCTTTTGGCGCTTCGGTCAAATATCAATTCACCGAAAAAAATAAACAGGTAGAACAAATAAAAGGGCTGGAATCTGCTGACGAATTTAAAAAAAATGCCGATGTCCTGCTTAAGATACCGCAACAAATAATCCGTAAAAATATTGTTACTTTTAATGTTAAACCTTTATATAAAAATGTGGATCAGGTAGGAGTTTTTCTGCGTTTTAAAGGCACCCCGAAAGAAATTAAAATTGGCATCAGAGGTTCGGACAAACAAAAATATGTCTATAAACCGCTTTATCAAAGCCTGCTTAATTCTTTGAATTTTACCCGGGACGGAGAGATCTCTTTTTGGCAAAGAAAGAATGAGTTTAAAAACCTGAATGAGTTTGCAGGTAATATTCCCGTAACCGGTTTAGTCGGTTATTATATGTTTGATCCGGCCCAGCTGGCTATTTTAACCGGTCCCAAGCAAATTGCAAATTACTCAACCGTTATCAATAAAGCCCTGCGCGGCACCCACACATTTTATGTCAAGGTCACTCAAAACCCGTTTGTCTTAACAGTGGAAAAATATGATGCCAATACTTATGTTGGGGAAGACAGGCTGCTTGTGAGAGTGGAAAAAGGTGAGCAGATTTTGGCGGAAAAAGAAATAGCAGATGACGGTATGATAACCAACGGCGGCTTACAGCTTGCTCTTCAATCCGAACAGCTCAAAATTGATCAGGCTGAAAACGGAGTTTACAAAGTTACCTTAAAAGATCAGTCCCAGGGAGGGGATATCCGTATCAAAAAAATTGAAGTAAATCAAGCGGGTTTGGTTTTTGCCTCACCTGTTTTTCTTGTTGATACCACACCTTCAACTCTTATCACAAGCGCCAAAAATATTTCTTTACAGACTTACCATCCGGAAGGTTTGCAGACAGTTCAGCTGGATAACAAATATGCCTTGCCTGTTGACAGAGTATCAACTAAATTTGACTTTAATCTTTCCTTTTATAACGGTTCAAACCCGGCAGCAGGAGGGGAGTTTCATACCTTAACCATTCCCCAGAATGATTTGATTATCAGCGGAGACGGCTTTTTTGTCTTTGATAAAAATTCCTATTTTGATTTAAAATATGCCAACTTTGTTGATGTTGGCACAGTAAAATCTACGGATTCGCTGGATTTTGTGATTGCCAATTACCGCCCGGCTGTTAAAAAAGACGACTGGTATGAAGCGTTTGTAACTTTTTCGCCAAAGGATTTTAAACTGGATGGCGATAATTTATATTTTTCCCTGGAATCCCCGGAATTAAACACCTACGGCGGAGAGATTAATGTTGACTCCCTGGAAGTTTCTGTCAGCAAGTCATAATAAGATTATGGACAGGTTAATCCATACTGTCTTTGCTCATCTGCTTATTTTTTACCTGATACTTTTTATTTTAGAAAATCTTTTTACGGGTTTTGTAAGCAATAACTTTGATTTAAATATATTGCTTATCCCGATTTTTGCAGCAGGTATGCTTTCTGCTTTTTTCCCGGCTCCAAAACAAAAGAAGAAAAAAGCGACAAAGCTTGATTACCTGACAATTACTCTTTTAACGGTTTTAACATTCATTATAATTCTGACTAAAACAAGCACGCTTGGGGAAATCAGTATTGTTTTATCATCAGTCAGTAGTCTGCTTGTATTGTTTGTTTCTTTAATGATACTTTTTGAAAAATGAAAGATTATAAATTATTGGTTCTGATATTTATACTGTTTATTGGTATCCGCTTACTTCCCTACATTGGGAATCCTGTTCCCACAGGTTATGACGCGGGTATCTATATTCATGCTATAAAATCTTTCCCAAACTTACCGGACTGGCTTGTTCAGTCATTTTATTCTGCTTTATTTTTGCTAACTTGGCCAATCAAACTGGTTGGTTTGGATCCTGAGAATTTTATTGTTCCTTTGGCTTTTTTTGTGCAATTTGTACTTTTTGCCGGCCTTTTTCTTTGTGTTAAAAGAGTTTCAGACTATAAAACTGCCCTAACTGCTGTATTTTTGCTGGCTGTGTCAGCCATACAAATCCGCGCTTATTGGTTTTTTTACCTAAAATATATTTTATCTATTGCTTTTTTTCTATCCTTTCTCTCCTTTTTAGGAAAAAGATCATACTACAAAGCAACAATATTTGGTTCTTTAACTGTAATGACCCATCTTTTAACAGGCGGGATTTTAGCAGCAGTATCTTTAGTTGATACACTGATCACTCAAGAAAACCGTCTAAAAAAACTCTTTTCTATAGTCACTATATGTTAGATAACGATACGTTGTATACAACGGTGATAGGTGTTTTGTAAATAATCGGCTGGTGTTTTGTAACCTAACTGTTTTAATTTAACATCAAAATTGTAGGAATTCAAGTAGTAAATTAATTTGTTCTCAAGATCTTCTTTTCCTTCAAAAATATATCGTTTAATTACTTTCCCTTTTACCTTTCCATTAAATCTCTCAACCATGCCATTTGTCCAGGGATGTCTAAATTTAATTGTCCTATGTTCAATTTTGTTCTTTTTGCAAACTGTATCAAATGGATGTTCTTTCTTAGTTTGCCGTCTTTTTGGTAAAAACTTGTAGGAAAACTCAGGGCCATTGTCAGTTAAAGTGTAATGGATAGCATAAGGATAAAAAGCAATTACTTTTTCAAGAAATTGTTTTCCCATCTCCATAGTTTTCCTGTTGGTAATCCAAATGAATGCT
>Ga0209343_10009440_pt1 | contig 11213 bp, 12 predicted proteins | sample RifCSPlowO2_02_FD_184026 | JGI IMG/M metagenome (GOLD analysis project Ga0209343, IMG submission 184026) | Groundwater microbial communities from Rifle, Colorado - Rifle CSP2_plank lowO2_0.2 (SPAdes) (version 2) | ecosystem: Environmental > Aquatic > Deep subsurface > Groundwater | place... | reverse complement strand
GATGCGCGAACGTGCGCAACAGTATCTGGACGACCCGGCACTGGTGCGCAACATCATCGCCGACGGCTGCGAAAAGGCACGCAAACTGGCCTCCGAGACCATGCGCGATGTGCGCGAGGTAATGGGGTTGAGCTACAGTTAACCTCGATAATCCATTAGCCCGTTATTCCGGCCTGCGCCGCAATGACACAGTTTTGTGCAATGGATTATTGGGGGATTATTTGGGGTTGACGTAAAACTCGCATAGCGAGACCTTTGCGGGCAAGCAGGTGAAATCCACTGGATACATCGAATTTATCGTTTGGTTTGTGATAAAGTATCTATGAATCCATATGTACAAGGAGGTCGTCATGTTAGCTACCGCAAAACTATTCAAAACCGGACACAGTCAGGCAGTGCGTTTGCCCAAGGCCTGCAGATTGCCGGGCGACGAAGTCTGGGTACATAAAAACGAAGTCACGGGCGTAGTTACGCTTACTCCAAAAAAAAACTCGACAGATGGCCTGAATGAACTGTTCAGGCTAATTGAGGTTGCGGCTGTGCCGGAAGAATTCATGGCGGAGCGCGACAACCGGGCGGGTGAGTTTCGGGAGATTTTTTAATGCCAGGCTATTTGCTTGATACCGATATTTGCAGCTACGCGATCAAGCGTAAACAGCCGGAGTTATTGAGCAAGATACGTGTGGGGCTGGCCAACGAAGAACTTGCCATTTCTGCCATTACCCGAAGCGAATTGCTTTACGGCCTCGAGCTTGTGCCCGAAGCCACGTCGCTTAAACTTGCAGTGCTCGCTTTTCTTGATTACATGCCTTGCCTGGAATGGCCGGTTTCAGCGGCAGACCACTATGCCAGGCTGCGAAGTTCCCAAAAAATGACGGGTAATCATGTGGGCTATATGGACACCCTGATTGCTTGCCATGCCCTCGCTGAAAATCTGATACTGGTCACCAACAACGAACGTGACTTTTCCCGTGTTCCCGGCTTGAAAATAGAAAATTGGACATCTTAGCCATGCCCAACCGTATTTACGAATACATTGTCTGCCTTGAGCTGTTGAACCGGGAGCACAATGAGTAATGCGCTATCGGCATGGGGAGTAAAATCCGAATGCGAAGTAATGAATTTTAATCAGCGTGATCATAATCGTTTGTAACGAATCCTGGTTTAGGGGGTAGTCATGATTTCCGGTGAGCAAATACAACAGGCCGTGGAGCGGCTGGTCGCGGCAGCCAACCCAAGCAAGGTAATCTTGTTCGGCTCTTATGCGCGCGGCGATGCGACGGAAGATTCCGATCTGGATTTGATGGTGATCGAGCGGGAGGTGCGGAACGCCGGAGATGAAATGATCCGATTGCACAGGGCGGTAGGTGATGTTGGCATTGGCGTAGATGTGCTGGTCTATTCTGACAAGGAGGCTTCCCGCCGCAGCCAGGTGCCTGGAACAGTTTTGTACTGGGCATTCAGAGAAGGAAAGGTGCTCTATGACGCCCGGCCATGAGGAAGCGTTGCGTGCATTGCGGATGGCGGATCGCGATATTGTCGCCTTCCGCAAGATGAGGGATGATCCAGAGTTCCATTTCGCCACGACTTGTTTTCATGCGCAGCAGGGGGGTGAGAAATGTCTGAAGGCCGTCTTGTTTGAGCGTGGCATCGCATTTACACCCATGCACGACTTGGTCAGGCTGGCGCTGACATTGCAGGAGCAGGGCGTTACCGTACCCTGTTCAGCGGATGAGTTGCGAAAATTAAACCCTTTTGCGGTGACATTTCGCTATGACGATACGGATATTCCGCTCATTTCGAGTGATAAGGTGGAGAAGACGGTAGAGATCATGCGCCGCTGGGCGGGCGAGGTGGTGAAGTGAACTACGGAAGTTATACAAAGATATGCCGCAAGCCATAAGCGAACTGCAACTCCCTCTCCATTCCGTCGCGCGCATCCACGGCGAGCCGCTGCTGGAGCTGCCGCAGGATTTGTACATTCCGCCGGATGCGCTGGAGCTGGTGCTGGAAAATTTCCAGGGGCCGCTGGATCTGTTGCTGTACCTGATCCGCAAGCATAACCTCGATGTGCTGGACATTCCGATGGCGGAATTGACCCGGCAATACATGACCTACATCGAGATGATGCAGCAGCATCGCCTGGAGCTGGCGGCAGAGTATCTGCTGATGGCGGCGGTGTTGATCGAGATCAAGTCGCGCATGTTGCTGCCGCGCCCGCCCAAGGTCAGCGAAGACAGCGGCGAAGACCCGCGTGCCGAACTGATGCGCCGCTTGCTGGAATACGAGCAGATGAAACTGGCTGCGCAGAAGCTTAACGAATTGCCGCAGGCCGGGCGCGATTTCGAAATCGTGCAGGTGCTGATCGAGCGCACCGTGAAGGAACGCCTGCCGCAAGTCAGCGTGGAAGACTTGCGCCAGGCATGGCTGGGGCTGCTGGCGCGCGCCAAGTTGAACACGCATCACAAGGTGCGCCGCGAGCAGTTGTCGGTGCGCGAGCAGATGACGCACATCCTGCGCTGCTTGCGGGGCGGCGAGTACGTCGCATTCGACAAGCTGTTTGACTTGGAAAGCGGCGTGGCAAAACTGGTGGTCACTTTCATCGCTATCCTCGAACTGGCCAAAGAGTATCTGGTGGAAATTCAGCAAAGCGAAACATTGGGGAGCATTTATGTCAGAACCAGCCGAGCCATTACTGCAGAATGAAGCACAAATAACCCCCTCTCCCTTGACGGGAGAGGGCTGGGGAGAGGGTGACAAACAGGCAACGGGTGAAGTCACGGTCCCCACCGATCTGTTCGGCGGAAAGATGAACACCGGGCAATTCAAGCACCTGCTTGAAGCTGCGCTGCTGACTACTACGGAACCGTTGCAGATTTCCGAGTTGAAGAAACTCAGCGATGTGTCGCTGGACAATCATCAGATGGAGATGCTGCTCGAAGAACTCGCGCAGGACTGGCAGGGGCGCGGCGTCGAGCTGACCCGCGTCGCGAGCGGCTGGCGCTTCCGCGCCAAGCCGGAAATGCAGCCCTATCTTGACCGGCTCAATCCACAAAAACCGCCGCGCTACTCGCGCGCGGTGCTGGAAACACTCGCCATCATCACCTACCATCAACCGGTTACACGCGGCGATATTGAGGAAATACGCGGCGTGGCAGTTTCTTCACAAATCCTCAAAACATTGGAAGCGCGCGGCTGGGTGGAAGTGGTCGGCACGCGCGACACGCCGGGCAAGCCGGAATTGTTCGCCACCACCAAACAAATGCTCGACGATCTTGACTTGCGTACCTTGCAGGAACTTCCGGCGCTGGAGGAAATTGGCGCACTGCTGGAACAGGACACGGCTACAGCCAGCCAGGAACAAGCACTGGCATATTGATCAGCATGTGAAGGCGCAGAAAAGCGCGAAAGATATGCTGCGTGCCTTCTGTACACTCAAATTGTCAGCATGACTTTGCTATATAATGCGCCCTTTGCCGGGGGTTGTTTCATGCGCATCATTCAAAAAGCACTAACCTTTGATGACGTTCTGCTCGTTCCTGCCTATTCCAATGTGTTGCCGCGCAATGTCAGTCTACGCACCCAGCTTACTCGCAACATCAGCCTGAATATCCCCTTGTTGTCAGCCGCAATGGATTCCGTCACGGAATCACGCTTGGCGATTGCTCTGGCACAAGAGGGTGGTATCGGCATCGTGCATAAAAACATGCCGGCACAGGCGCAGGCGGTCAAGGTCGCCAAAGTCAAGCGTTTTGAAAGCGGTGTGGTCAAAGATCCCATCATCATTACGCCGGATATGACTGTCCGCGATGTGTTGGCGCTGACGCGTCAGTATAAAATTTCCGGTTTGCCGGTAGTACAGGGCAAGCAACTGGTTGGCATTGTGACCAACCGCGATCTGCGTTTCGAGAACAATCTGGATCAGCCAATCCGGAACATCATGACGCCGCGCGAGCGGCTGATTACTGTCAAGGAAAACGCCAGCCTGGACGAGGCGCGTAACCTGATGCATAAGCATCGCATCGAGCGCGTATTGGTGGTCAACGATGCATTTGAACTGCGCGGCTTGATGACGGTGAAAGATATTCTGAAATCCAGCGAGCACCCGCTGGCTTGCAAGGATAGCCAGGGGCGTCTGCGTGTTGGCGCGGCAGTCGGGGTGGGTGAGGGCACGGAAGAGCGAGTCGCGTTACTTGCCGAAGCAGGGGTGGACGTGATCGTGGTGGACACCGCGCACGGCCATTCGCAGGGTGTGCTGGATCGCGTCAAATGGGTGAAGGATAATTTTCCGCAGGTTGAAGTAATCGGCGGCAATATCGCCACCGGCGGGGCGGCGCAGGCGCTGCTGGATCACGGCGCGGACGGCGTGAAAGTCGGCATCGGTCCCGGATCGATTTGCACTACGCGCATCGTTGCAGGTGTCGGCGTGCCGCAGATTGCCGCAATTCAAAATGTGTCGAAAACTTTGCAGGGAACGGGCGTGCCATTGATTGCCGATGGCGGTATCCGTTATTCCGGCGACATCGCCAAGGCCATCGCATCGGGTGCACACACCGTGATGCTCGGCGGATTGTTCGCCGGAACCGAGGAATCACCGGGCGAAATCGAGCTTTTTCAAGGCCGTTCCTACAAATCCTACCGCGGCATGGGCAGCCTGGGCGCGATGCAGCAGGGCTCCAGCGACCGCTATTTTCAGGAAGGCGAAGGCAATCAGGACAAACTGGTGCCTGAAGGCGTCGAAGGCCGCGTGCCTTATAAGGGCAGTGTGCTGGCGGTGATCCACCAACTGATGGGCGGCTTGCGCGCCAGCATGGGCTATCTCGGCTGCGCCGACATCGCCACCATGCACACCAAGGCGGAATTTGTCGAAATCACCTCGTCCGGCATCCGCGAGTCGCATGTGCATGACGTGCAGATCACCAAGGAAGCGCCGAATTACCATATCGACTAACTGCGGGAAGGGAGAAGGGGGAAGAGAGAAGGGTAAAACCGGCACATCTCCTTCACCCTTGAGCGCCATAGGCGCGATCCCTTCACCCTTCACAGGCTTTGACATGCACAAAAAAATCCTCATTCTCGACTTTGGCTCACAGTACACCCAACTCATCGCACGTCGCGTCCGTGAAGCCCACGTCTATTGCGAACTGCATCCTTACGATGTGGATGCAGAATTTATTCGCGCGTTCGACCCGGCGGGCATCATCCTCTCCGGCGGGCCGAATTCGGTATATGAAGACGAGACGCCGAAGGCTCCGCAAGTGGTGTTTGAATTGGGTGTGCCGGTACTGGGCATTTGCTACGGCATGCAGACCATGGCGGTGCAGCTTGGGGGTAAGGTCGAAAGCGGCAAGGTGCGCGAATTCGGTTATGCCGAGATTCGCGCGCACGGCCATTCCAGACTGCTCGACGGCATTCAGGATAAGACTAATGCTGAAGGGCATGGACTGCTCGACGTGTGGATGAGCCACGGCGATAAGGTGACTGCGTTGCCATCGGGCTTTTCGGTGATCGCCGCAAACGATACCACGCCGTTTGCGGCAATGGCGGACGAGGCGCGCAATTTTTATGGAGTACAGTTCCATCCTGAAGTCACTCACACCTGTCAGGGCAAGGCCATTTTCGGGCGCTTCGTGCACGACATCTGCGGTTGCGGACAAGACTGGAACATGCCGAACTATATCGGCGAAGCGGTGGAAAAGATTCGCGCCCAAGTTGGCGGCGATGAAGTAATCCTGGGGCTGTCCGGCGGGGTGGACTCATCGGTGGCGGCGGCGCTGATCCATCGCGCCATTGGCGACCAGCTCACCTGTGTGTTCGTGGACAACGGCCTGCTGCGCCTGAACGAAGCCGGTCAGGTGATGGAAACCTTTGCCAACCATTTGCGCATGAAGGTTATCCATGTCGATGCCAGCGGCGAATTCCTGAAGCATCTTGGGGGCGTGACCGACCCGGAGCAGAAGCGCAAAATCATTGGGCGCGAGTTTGTCGAAGTGTTCCAGCGCGAAGCCAGGACATTGCCGCAAGCCAAGTGGCTGGCGCAAGGCACCATCTATCCGGACGTGATCGAATCAGCCAGCGCAAAGACCAAAAAAGCCCACACCATCAAATCGCACCACAATGTTGGCGGTCTGCCGGAAAGCCTGCATCTCAAGCTGCTCGAGCCGCTACGTGAACTGTTCAAGGACGAAGTGCGCGAATTGGGCGTCGCATTGGGACTGCCACACGACATGGTATACCGCCATCCGTTTCCCGGCCCCGGTTTGGGGGTACGCATCCTCGGCGAAGTTAAGCGCGAGTACGCCGACCTGCTGCGCCGTGCCGATGCGATCTTCATCGAAGAGCTGAGCGGCACCAAAGATGAAGACGGCAAGTCCTGGTACGAAAAAACCTCGCAAGCCTTCACCGTATTCCTGCCGGTCAAGAGCGTTGGCGTGATGGGCGACGGCCGCACCTACGAATGGGTGGTGGCGTTGCGTGCGGTGCAGACGCAGGACTTCATGACCGCGCACTGGGCCGAACTGCCGCATGCGCTGCTGGGTAGGATTTCCAACCGCATCATCAACGAAGTGCGCGGCATCAACCGCGTCGTGTATGACATCTCCGGCAAGCCCCCGGCGACGATTGAGTGGGAGTAGGGCGTTTTTGTGTAATTCGCTTTCCAAGTTGAAAACTCTCGATCAACAACTTGCCGATAAACAGCAGGAGTGCGCGCAGCTCCATACAGAGAATGTCCGCCTGATTGCCCTGCTGGAAAAACACGGTGTTCCACATTCCGTCGAGATTCCTGTACCCGCGCCACCTGCAACATCACTTAGATCGAGCCTGAGTATCGAAGAAAAGATTGCCCTGTTCCGGCGGCTGTTCCGTGGCCGCACCGATGTTTACCCAATACGCTGGGTCAACAAGGATGGTACACGATCCGGCTACACCCCTGCCTGTGGCAATGAGTGGAAAATCAGTCTCTGCGACAAGAAGCGGGTGAAATGCAGTGAATGCGGAAACCGCCTGTTGCTACCGCTCGCTGATCGCGTTATTTACGATCACCTTGCCGGTGAGCATATTGTCGGCATCTATCCACTGCTCACTGACGATACATGCCATTTTCTTGCTGCCGATTTTGATGAGGCCGACTGGCGCGATGATGTCAAAGCGTTTGCCGTTTCCTGCCGCGAGCTTGGCGTGTCTGTCGCCATCGAAATTTCCCGTTCCGGTGCAGGTGCTCATGCCTGGATTTTCTTTGCTTCCGCCGTGCCTGCACGGGATGCGCGCCGTCTCGGTTCTGCCATCATCAGCCATACCTGCGCCCGCACCCGGCAACTGAAGCTCGAATCGTATGACCGGTTGTTCCCCAATCAGGATACCCTGCCCAAGGGCGGTTTCGGCAACTTGATTGCGTTGCCGCTCCAGAAGGAAGCCCGCGAAAAGGGATTCAGCCTATTCGTAGATGAAGCTCTCCAGCCGCATCCCGACCAGTGGTCATTTCTGGCATCGGTCTGCCCCATGTCATCGATAGAACTGGAATCCGCCATACAGAATGCAACGGGCGGAAGCCATCCGCTGGATGTCTCGTTCATCACCGAAGAGGATGAGCGCGAGCCGTGGAAACGGCAGACACTGCCGGAAAAGATTGCCGGGCCACTACCAGACAAGCTCACCGCAGTGCTCGCCAATCAACTCTATTTCAAGAAAGCCCAGTTGCCGCAATCGCTGATGAATCGCCTGATCCGGCTCGCGGCATTTCAGAACCCCGAGTTCTACAAGGCCCAGGCCATGCGCTTCCCGGTTTGGGACAAGCCTCGCATCATCGGCTGTGCCGAAAATTATCCCCAACACATTGCATTGCCCCGAGGCTGCCTGGACGCAGCAACCAAACTGCTCGATGAGAACGGTGTCGCGTTCGAGCTTGCCGATGAGCGCTTTGCCGGAGAGCCGCTATCCCTGAAATTCGCTGGGCAACTTCGCCCCGATCAGGAAAAGGCGGTCAAAGCCATGATGGCTCACGATAGCGGCGTGCTCTGCGCGCCTACCGCATTCGGCAAGACTGTGACTGCCGCCGCGCTCATTGCCCGGCGCGGCGTCAACACGCTGATCCTCGTGCATCGCACTGAACTGCTCAAGCAGTGGCAGGAGCGGCTGCGGACTTTCCTGAACCTGGAGAAGAGTGACCTTGGCGCCATCGGCGCGGGCAAGCGCAAACCCTCGGGGAAGATTGACATTGCCGTCATGCAATCCCTCACCCGCAAGGGCGAAATCAGCGACCTGATCGAACAATACGGCCACATCGTGGTGGACGAATGTCATCACATCTCCGCCGTTTCATTTGATGGCCTTTTGCGGCGAGCCAAGGCGTGCTACGTGCTAGGTCTCACCGCGACGCCGATCCGCCGTGATGGTCAACATCCAATCATCTTCATGCAGTGCGGCCCAATTCGCCACGAAGCCAGTCGGCCTGAAGGTGCGCCACAATCACTGACGGTGATTCCTCGAATTCTGCCCGCGCCCCTGAGCAGCGATCCGGCCATGGGTATTCAGGATGTGTTCCGGCAACTTGCTGACAGCGTTGAGCGCAGTCAGCGCATTGTCGAAGACGTGCTGCTATCCTATCGCGCTGGCCGCAGCATCCTTGTGCTCACCGAACGTACCGAGCATCTCGACAAATTGGAGATGGTGCTTGCCGGTCAGATTGAAAATCTGTTCGCCTTGCATGGTCGTATGCCCCGCAAGCAGCGCATTACACTGCTGGAAGCACTTGAAGCCTTGCCTAGCGATGCGCCGCGTGTATTGCTTGCCACTGGTCGGCTTATCGGCGAAGGCTTCGATCACCCGCCTCTCGATACGCTGATGCTGGCGATGCCGATTTCGTGGAAAGGCACTTTGCAGCAATATGCAGGTCGCCTGCACCGCGAACACGCCAGCAAATCGGATGTGCTGATCTACGACTACGTCGATACCGGCAACCCTGCTCTGGAACGCATGTGGGAAAAGCGCCAGCGCGGTTATAGGGCCATGGGTTATCGGATAGGCCATATAGAGCAGCTGCAACACGGACATGTCCAACCTTGACGATATATCAAAATTGGTTTAATTTGACAGCATGAACGGAAACGACATCATCAAGCGGCTAAAGGCCGAGGGTTGGCGCATCAAGCGAATTCGCGGTAGCCACCACATGATGGAAAAGGAAGGGCGGGTTATCCCGATTCCCGTTCACGGCACTGCCGACATTGGCAAAGGACTGTTGGCCGACATCGAACGGCAAACAGGCGTAAAACTGAAATAAGGAAACCATGGACATCCGTTACCCCGCAATCTTCGAACCGCAAAAACCCTCGGGATTTTTTGTGCATTTTGTTGACATCCCCGAAGCCATCACCCAAGGGGAAACCAAGGATGAGTGCGAATTTAACGGCGCGGAAGTGCTTTCCCTCATCCTCGAAGAATACATCGAGTCCGGTCGGGAGACACCCCTGCCCACGCAGCGCATCAAGGGTGCGCATTACCTCGCGCCGGATGCCAAGGTGCAGGCGGCGCTATTGGTGCGACTTGCGCGCGGCAATCGGTCATTGGCCGAGGTGGCGCGCGCACTGGAAACCTCATGGCCCGCCGCCAAAAGGCTGGAAGACCCGCGCCATTATCCTACGTTGAAACAACTTGAAAAAGCCGCCGCCGCGCTGGGTAAGAAACTGGTGTTGTCGTTTGAGTGATAGGTTATTCGAACCTGCCTCTGATGCCTCTGCGTTCTTTTTAACAAGAATGGCTTAGCAAACGGAATGACCAGTAAAGAAAATCAACAGTTCCATCGACACGTAATAGATCTGTCCTGCGCCATTGAGGTTGGCGGGTATGGGGCTGGCATAGCTGCGGAGACTGTTCTTACGCTTTGGAGTAAGACACAGTGTCCAAGCTTGAACTGCACAGGCTTGGCATTTTCCAAAAAACTAGCCTCTGAGCCGAAATTGAAAAGTTTCGTTGCGTGGCTTCTGGAATTTCCGATGTTGGATTCAGCCTATTGGCTTAGCTCTGCTTATGCAATTTTGACTGGTGCAGAATATCGAAAAAATCTGGCGATGTTCTTTACCCCGGCCTCGATAACCAAACGCCTCTTGGACGACCTTGAGCAAGCTGGCGTGTCCTTTACGGAGCATACATTTTTTGATCCGGCATGCGGGGGAGCAGCTTTCCTTGCGCCTATTGCGCAACGCATGCGTTCGATGCTGCTTGCTCATGGTGCCACTTCCCGCCAGATTCTGGACCAAGTTGAGCAGCGGCTTTTTGGCACAGACATCGATGAGGTTCTGTGCCGAATGTCCCGCCACTTCTTGCGCATGGTACTAGCCGAAGAAATTGCAGATGCTCAATTCGAACCAGCATTTCACATTGCACAAGCAAATTCTCTAACGGAGATAGATACACTTGCCGGAACCATTGACGTAGTTGTCTGCAATCCACCCTACCGTAAAATGGTGGCCGATGAAGTTTCTGTTTATCGGGAGAGCTTTGCGAATGTTATTGAGGCCCAACCCAATCTGTACGGACTCTTCATCGCCTTGTGCCTGCGTCTCCTGAAACCAAGGGGGCTTGCTGCCTTGGTTACGCCGACAAGCTTCATGTCTGGGCAGTCATTCTCAAAGCTCCGTGGCTTCATGATGGAAAACGCGGAGATTTTGCATATCGGCATCGTTGCCGACAGGTCTGGTGTTTTCATAAATGTTGAGCAGGAAACCGCCCTAACCCTGCTTCGGCGACGGCAGCCTGAACATGCCGCTGAAACTACCGCGCACGTGGCCGTTGTTTCAAGGGACGGGAGCTTGAAGTCAGTGGGGCTTTGCATACTACCCAACTCGGGCAGTGCGTGGCCGGTTCCGCGAGCAGAGGGCGATGCAGAGATGTTGCGTTTCATCGGCACCAGCCACTATCGTCTAGCCGACTATGGCTACCGTGCGAGAATCGGAGCCGTCGTATGGAACCGGGACAAAAGGCGAACATTTCTTTCTATGAAAGACGCAAAACGTGCCAAGTCATCGAATGTGATTCCTCTGTTGTGGTCGAGCGATATACAACAAGGCCGAAAAGTTGATTTCTTGGGTAAGTGTTGGCGCGCGTATAAAAATACCCAGAAGTGGGCGCTGTAGGATTACCCAGAATGAAGGCAGTCTAAAGTTGACTGGCCTGTTGGTAAGTGTAGCGCATTTACACAGAAGAAGTTGCATGGG
>Ga0209343_10009438_pt1 | contig 11215 bp, 11 predicted proteins | sample RifCSPlowO2_02_FD_184026 | JGI IMG/M metagenome (GOLD analysis project Ga0209343, IMG submission 184026) | Groundwater microbial communities from Rifle, Colorado - Rifle CSP2_plank lowO2_0.2 (SPAdes) (version 2) | ecosystem: Environmental > Aquatic > Deep subsurface > Groundwater | place... | reverse complement strand
CCGGAAGAGTTCAGGAACTTCATCAATTCCGAAATCACCCGGTGGGCAAAGGTGATCAAGGAAGCCGGCATCGTGGTCCGGTGACGCGGAAATCATCCACGCAGGAAGCATTCAAATCGCTGTTCGCGCTGCAACAAGAGGAGGAAATGCAATGAAGACTCTCGCAAAATTGATGAAATTCGCTGCGTGCGTGGTCGCGCTGTGCGGTGCGCAGGCGGCGTTTGCTCAGGATTACGCGAGCCGAACCCTCGTGCTCGTCGTTCCGTTTCCGGTCGGCGGCGCGCCGGACGTGCTGGCGCGCACGGTCGGAGCGAAGCTTGGCGAGCGCCTGGGGCAGGCCGTGGTGGTCGAGAACCGCCTCGGGGCGGGAGGCAACATCGCCTACGCCTCGGTCGCCAACGCGGCGCCGGACGGCTACACGCTCCTGCTGGCCGCCAACGGTCTAGCGACCAACGTCAGCCTGTACAAGGATCTGAAGTACGACGCGGTGAAGGACTTCGCGCCGATCACCTTGATCGCCAACAGCCCGCACGTGCTGGTGGTGCATCCGTCGGTGCAGGCAACGTCGGTGAACGAGCTCATCGCGCTCGCCAAGGCGAAACCCGGACAACTGACCTACGGGTCCGCCGGCAGCGGCACCGTTCTGCACCTGGCGGGCGAGATGTTCCAAACCATGGCGGGTGTGAAACTCGTGCACGTCCCCTACAAGGGCTCTGCCCCCGCGCACATCGACCTGCTCAGCGGACGGATTACCCTGATGTTCAGCGACATTCCGCCGGCCCTGGCCCAGGTGAAGACCGGCAAGCTGCGCGCACTCGGCATGACCAGCCCGCAGCGCTCGCCCGCGATGCCGGACGTCCCCACCATCGCCGAAACCGGCCTCCCCGGTTACGCGATCAAGGCCTGGTTCGGCCTGCTTGCGCCCGCGCGCACGCCGGAGAGCATCGTCGCGAAACTCAACAAGGATGTCGTGGCGATCCTGGGGGATGCCGAGATGAAACGCAAGATGGCCGATCTGGGCCAGGAACTGACGAGCAACACGCCGGAGCAGTACGCGGCATTCATCAAGTCCGAGATCGCCAAGATGGGTCAGGTGGTCAAGACATCCGGGGCGAAAGTCAACTGACGCCTGACCGAGGCGGCGCCTAGCGATTCTCGACGACTGGCGTCGCACTGGCGATGGCCGACCGGTCGACGCTCGACGCTCGACGCTCGACGCTCGACGCTCGACGCGCCTGAGACTGATCAACGTCGCTTTTCTGTTCAACAAACCAAAATGAATCCACTGAAACACCGGGTGGCGCTGGTCACCGGGGCCGCCGGGGGAATCGGGAGAGCCATCGTTCGGCGGCTCGCCTCGGATGGCGCCAAGGTTGTTCTCGCCGATATAGACGAGAACGGCGTAAAGAGCGTTGCGAGCGAGCTGGGATTCCCCGAGTTGTGGCCCCTGAAGGTCGACATCACCCGGTCCGAAGACATCCAGGGAATGGTCGCGCGGACCCGGGAGCGCTGGGAGCGGATCGACGTGTTGGTGAATAACGCCGGGCGCACGCGCGTGGGTCCCTTCCTGGAGAGCCGCGAGGAACAATGGGAGGAACTGTTCGGGATCGACGTCATCGGGCTCCTGCGGTGCACACAGAGCGTGCTCCCCGGAATGATCGAGAGGCGTTGGGGGCGCATCATCAACATCGCGTCGGACGCCGCGCGGGCCGGCCTGGCCGGACAAGCGGTCTATTCCGCGGCCAAGGGCGCCGTGATCGCCTTCACCAAGTCCCTGGCCCGGGAAGCCTCTCCCTCCGGCGTGCTCGTCAATGCCGTGTCTCCCGGCCCGGTCAATACTCCGCCCTTGCAGCGGCTGTTCGAGCGCCAACCGCAGTTGGCCGCAAAACTCACGGCGGAGATCCCCATGGGACGGATGGCCGAGACGGACGAGGTGGCCGCGGCCGTGGCTTTTCTTGCCTCTGAGGACAGCCGCTACATCACGGGCCAGATTCTGAGCGTCAACGGCGGGTGGGTGATGTGATGACACTGACATTCAAAGATCTGAAGCTCCCGCATCTCGAATGCTCGCTTCAAGGGGACGTAGGCCCGGCGCCGCGAGAAGCGGCGGCGCACTTCAAGCTTCGGCGATTGCTCTGAGGGGCCGCCTCAGCGCCTGCGGCATTTCAACGCTTCTCGGCGGCGCCTATTCGCTGCCGCAATCTGCGGCGTTCCCGCTGACACCGTTGATCCGATGCCCTCCCGGATCGGCTTCAAAAGTTGTTGAGTCACGATGCGCTAGTCGCAATAATCCAGCAACTTATGTGGAATTCCGATCGTGCAGAATTCGAACACCGGAAGCAGCTCATAGGATCAGTCTCCACGAATTGCCGTTGTCTTGACGAGCATACTGTATTGCCGGATCTCGCTGCGGATGGCTTCGGTAAACTGCTCGGGTGTAGTTCCGGCGGCGTCGATACCGAGCCCGGCCAGCCGCTGCCGCGTCTCTGGCAGTCCCAAGACTTTATTGATCTCCGCGCTGAGCTTGCTCACGATGTCGTGTGGCGTCTTTGCCGGCGCGAGGAAACCGATCGAGACATCCATCGCGAAGCCTGGAACGCCGGCTTCCGCCATCGTGGGCAGATCGGGCTGAAGCGGGCTTCTGGTTCCCGACGCAACTGCGAGGAGCCGGACCTTTCCCGCTCTGGCATGGGGCAAGACCAACTGCAAGCCGGCGAACACCAGCGCCACCTCTCCGGCCACCATCGCCGGTACGGATTGCCCGCCGCCTTTGTACGGAACATGGGTCAGATCGATGCCCGCAAGCGACTTGAGGAGTTCCATGGCGAGGTGGTGGCCGGTACCGGTTCCCGACGATCCATAAAGCAGCCCCGGTTTGGCTTTTGCCAGCGCGATCAGGTCCTTCACGCTATGGATGGGTTGAGAGGCGTTCACCGTCAGCGCGAGCGGCGCGGTTCCTGCGAGCGTCACCGGGGTAAAATCGACGCGCGGATCGTAGGGCGGCTTGCGCTGAACGCTCGGGTTGATGGAATAGACAGACGAATCGGCGATCAGGAGCGTATAGCCGTCCGGCGCGGCCCTCATGACCAGTTCGGCCGCAATGACCCCGGCAGCGCCGGGTCGATTGTCCACGACAATCTGTTGTCCCAGGCTTTCCAAAAGATTCTGCCCGACCATGCGCGCCATGACGTCGGGGACTCCGCCGGGAGAGTACGGGACAACCACTCGTATCGGCTTGGCCGGAAACGTCTGGGCAGCGACATCCTCGGCAAACGTGAATATCACCGTCGCACATATCGCTGCGACCAGCGCTTTGGTGCGCATGAGTTTCTCCTCAAAGTCCCGCACTATGATTCTATTCTATTCATTTTGACATGAGCGCCCGATCGCCGGCTCCGCGCCGGCGCGCGACACGGCGCACGTTTCTGCGGAGTTTGTTTAGGTGGGCGTGTCCTGGAGGAACATGTCGCGCGGCAGCTCGGTGCCGAGGCCAAGCTGCCGCGCGCTCTCGTAGATTGCACCAGCGACTGCCGCGAACTGGATGCCCTGAATCCCCGAGCTTGCGCCCGCGTTGCCTTCCAGCACCCCTTGGGAGCTGGTGGCGATCGAGGTGACCAGATCCGGGCGCTCGCGCCGATACGGCTCGCCGGTCTCCCAGTTCACGCAGTCCACGTACCGCGCATTGGGGTAGCGATTGCTGCTGGGCACAGGCACGGGGATCATTTCCCGCTCGGCGGGCTTGCCGCCGATGTAGGCCATGGCATCACCGCGGATACCGCTAAAGTCGTCGTCGACGAAGCCGGAGATCGACATGGGGGTCCGCCTTGCCAGCAGTCCCACCGCATTGATGCGTGCGTATCCCTCGGGGGAGAGTTCCTGGGGGAGCACGTTGGTCACGTGGGCGCCCGGGCAGATCCATCCTGCCTCAACGACCGGCGCAAGCGAGTTGGTGCAAAGCGAGAGGACCTCGGCGTCGCAGGCGGCGTCTTTGGCGGAACTGCAGGGCACGACCTCGCAGTCCAGCTTGCCCGCCATCGCCGCGCAGTACGCCTCGAGTCGCTCCCGATTCGGGCTGTAGGCCTGCACACGCTCAATCGGTCGCACGGCTTTCATCGCGAACGCGAACGAGCGGGCCATGCCACCCGAGCCGATCATGCCCAGGACGCGGGCACCCGGATTCGCCATGTACTTGACCCCCAACGCCGCCGTGGCCGCGACGCGGACGTGCTGGATATAGCCGTCGTTCATGATCGCCAGGAACTCGGCGTTTTCCGTGCTGTACAGCAGCACCAGCCCGCCGTAGCGGCCGGGCTTGTACGAGTACGTCACCCGCCGTCTCTTGCCGTCGACCTGCGGCCAAGAGATCACGTCCGGCTTGATGCGCAGGGCATAGTACCCCGGGGCGCGCGAACCGCCCTCCATGGAGCTGAAGCACAGGAACTCATCGGCGCGCGTGGTGGGAAGAAAGTTGTCGATGCGCGGCCGTCGAATCGCGTCGCCGCGGGCGAACTGCTGAAGCATGCGCTCCATCGCGTTGACGGCGTCGATGGCGCGCGTCGAGCGCTGCTGATCGTCGTTGTTCAGATATAGCGGCATGTTCCGGTTCTCTTCTTCGATGAAATGGGAATACTGCATGACTGGACGGCTTTTCCCACGAGCTTGCAAACTCCGCTCCCCCGCCGGCTTCACGGCTCCGTCGCCGCACTTCGGGCGAAGACATCAAGGAGGGTGTCGCCGCCTTTCGGGAAAAGCGGCCGGCGCGCTTCAAGGGGAAGTAGGACCGGCGCCGCGAGAAGCCGCGGCGCACTTCAAGCTTCGGCGATTGCCCTGAGGGGCTGCCTCAGCGCCTGCGGCATCTCTACGCTTCTTGGCGGCGCCTGCTGGACGCAGCGCCTGACCACGTCCCCTTCCGCTGCGACGGCGCCGGCCTTCATGATGCGATAGCGCAAGGTAAATCCATTTTCGTCCAGATCCGTCACGGTGAGTTGGATCTCGACCTCGTCTTCGAGCGTCAGGGCGCGAAAGTAGCGGCAGGAATTGCTGACATAGGGCAGTCCATATCCCTGCTCCATGAATTCCTTGATGTGAAACCCGCGCTCGAAAAGATATCCATGGAACGCGTCGTCTACCCAGACGTTGTAGCGCAGATAGTGGGCCACGCGGGCGTAGTCCACATCCATCCACGTCAATCGGTGACGAAACGTCAGCACGGTGTTCCCCTGCGTGAGCCCAAAGCCGGCATAGCCGGAACCAAACAGGCCGGCTCGCTTTGCTTTCCATAATCTCCCGATTTTTGGAAGTTGCAACTTCGCAACTTCCCAAGATCGGGAGACCTATATAAACCCAAAATCTTCGCCAATTGTGTCAACACTTGAGTCACAAGAGACTACCGCGTCAAAATCGGCCGCCCCAGGTAGGCCTCCACCACCCCGGGGTCCTGGAGAGCCTGGTCCGGGGGCCCATCGAAAATCTTCCGGCCATAGTCGAGGACTACGACGCGGTCGGCCAGGTCTTTTACCATCTGGGTGTCATGCTCGACCCAGATGATCGCCACCGGCTTCTCGTGGCGGATCCGCAACATGAACCGGGACAGGTCTTCTTTCTCCTGACGACTCATGCCGGAGGACGGTTCATCGAGGAGCAGCAGCCGCGGCTCCATAGCCAGGGCGCGCGCCACGCCCACCAGCTTCTGCGTCCCGTACGCCAATTCGCCGGCGCGACGCAAGCGATACGGCTCCAATTCCATCAGCTCTATAATTTCCTCGGCCACTTCCCGGTGCCGGACCTGCTCCCGCTCGGCCGCGCCCCAGAAGACCATGGACGAAACCCAGCCGGCTCGGGTATGGATGTGCCGGCCCACCAGTACGTTTTCCAGAACCGTGGCCTGGGGAATCAGCTCGACCATCTGGAAGGCGCGGCTGATCCCGAGCGCGGCGAGTCTGTGCGGCGGAAGTCCCGTGATTTGGCGGCCGTCATAGACGATGCCGCCGCCCGTGGGCTCGTAATAGCCGTTGATACAGTTCAGGAACGACGTTTTCCCCGCGCCGTTCGGGCCGATGAGGGCGACCAGCTCATGTTCCTGCACCGCCGTCGACACTTGGTCCATGGCACGCAGCCCGCCGAAGTGGAGCGACAACTCGCGCGTCTCGAGCAGTGCGGCGGCCGCTGTCACAGCGGGGAAACCAGGTTGTTCGGGACGAGCATAGAATCGAATACGCAGGTCCTTTCCTTGAATCTGAGCCGATCCTGCTCGATCGCGATCCGGTCGCGGCACTCGCCGACGTTGAACACGCTGGTATGACTCATGGATCGGCTATTGCGGCTTGATGCCTGCGTCCCTGGCGATTTTCCCCCATTTCGCGAGACCCGCGGCGAGGGCGGCGCGCAGTTCCTGCGGGCTGCTCGATTGGAGGTCGAAGCCTAGGGGGATCAGCTTCTCCTGGATGTCCGGAAGCTGCACGATCCGCTTGCTCTCGTCGGCCAGTTGCTGAATGATTCCCGCGGGGGTGCCCGCGGGGGCGAACAGGGCGTACCAGGCGTTCAGCTCGTAGCCGGGCAAAGTCTCGGCCATCACCGGCACATCCTTGAACGCGGCCGGCCGCACCATCGCGGCAAGCGCCAGGCCTCTCAGTTTCCCCGTCCGAATGTGGGGAATCGCGGCGTTCGAAGTGACCCAGGTGATGGCGACCTCTCCCGACAGCACCGCGTTGGTTGCCGGCGCCTGCCCCTTGTAAGGAACGTGCACGATGTCGATTCCCGCCAGCGTTTTGAGCAGCTCGCCGCCGAGTTGCTGCGGCGTGCCGACACCGGGGGTCGAGTAGGTGACCTTCCCGGGGTTGACTTTCGCGTAAGCGATCAGATCGGCCACGGTTCTTACAGGGAGGTCGTTGTTTGCGACGAGATAGAACTCCTGGAAGGCGAGCATGCTGATCGGCGCAAGATCGCGTTCCGCGTCAAAAGGCATCTTGGCGAAAAAGTAGGGATTGGTGGTGAGGGTGCTCGTCGTGACGAGGAGCGTATAGCCGTCGGGGACGCTCTTGGCGACAAAATCCATGCCCACATTGCCGCCCGCCCCGGGCTTGCTCTCCACGATGAACGGCTGCCCCGATTTTTCCTGCAGCTTGTGGGCAACCAGCCGCGCGAGCAAGTCCACGCCGCCGCCGGCGGCGTAGGGGTTGATCAGCTTGACCGGCTTGTTCGGGTAGCTTTGCGCGCAGACGCTGCCGGCCAGCAGCGCGCCAACGACGAGGAATGCAACGCGCTTGAATCTGTCCATGGCATTCTCCTTCTGGAATTGGGGAAAACCTTACTTGTTTGCCTGTTCTTGTTCAACCTCACCAGCGCCGCGCGCGCCGATATTGCTTCACCTCGCGGTAGGACCGCGCGCCGGCAACACCCAGGCCGAGGTAGAACTCCTGCACATCCCCGTGCGAGCGCAGCTTGTCCGGCGTCCCGTGAAAGACGATCCGCCCCTTCTCCATGATGTAGCCGTAATCGGCCACGTCCAGCGCCGCCGCCACGTTCTGCTCCACCAGAAGGACGGAGACGCCGAGGCTATCGCGCAGTTGGCAAAGACGCGCCAGCAATTCCGAAATCACCACCGGCGCCAGGCCCAGCGTCATTTCGTCCACGAGCAGCAGGCGAGGATGGCAAACGAGTGCGCGAGCCATTGCCAGCATTTGCCGCTGCCCTCCGGAGAGGTAGCCGGCGACGGCGCTTTTTCGCTCGTCGAGCGCGGGGAACAGTTCGAACACTTCGGCCAGCCGGTCGCGTGTTCTAGGCCCCTTTGCCACCGAGGCGACCGAAGCCTGAAGATTTTCCGCGACCGTCAGCGTCTCGAAAATCTTTTCCCGCTCCGGAACCAGGACCACGCCGCGGCGCACCACCTCGTGCGGCGGCAGGCCGTCAAGACGCTCGCCGTCGAACCAGACGCGCCCGTCGGTAATCTCTTGCGGGTCGCCCGCGAGCAGGCCGGAGATGGCGTTGAGGGTCGTACTCTTTCCGCTGCCGTTAACGCCGACCAGCGCGACAATGCGCCCCTCCGGCACCTCCAGCGACACCCCGCTGATGGCAGTGACCGCTTTGTTGTAGACCGATTCGAGATTCTCGACGTGAAGCCCGGGCATCATTGCAGCGGGCGATACTTGAAGGGCCAGAGCTCGAAATAGGCTCGGGCCCGTCCCCAGATGCGTGCGAGACCGTGCGGCTCGAACATCAGGAAGGCGAGCATCAGGACAGCGAACAGGCCGGTCTGGACCGCGAACAGATGGGTCTTGAAAGTCGCCGGGACGGGAAGAGAATCTACCGCGCGCTCGACGAGAAACGGCAGCATCGTGACAAAGACGGCGCCGAGCAGGGACCCGAGCACGGATCCAAGACCACCGACCAGGATCATCGCGAGATACTCGATGGTGACCAGAAAAGTGAACGCCTCGGCTGAAACAAACGCCGTGTAGTAGGCGAGAAGCGCGCCGGCGAATGTGGTCATGGCGGTGCTGATCAAAAACGCCAACACTTTGTAGAAAGAAACGTCTATGCCCAGCGCCGACGCCGCCAGATCGCGCTCGCGGATCGCGAGCCAGGCGCGCCCGACGTGACTGCGGTTGAGATTCAGGCACAGCAGCGTCGCGAGCGCGACCAGGACCAGCAGGACGAAATACCAGTTGCGCTCCCCGGTGAGAATCCAGGCGCCAATCTGCGGGGGCGGAATAAGCATGCCGGAACCCTTGCCGAACTGGCTCTGATACTCGGTCGCCAGCGACATGATGACGAAATAGGCGGCCAGGGTGCTGATGGAAAGGTAGATGCCCCGCAGCCGCAGGGCCGGCACTCCGACCAAGATGCCCAGGCCCATGCCGATCAGGATCGCGGCGGGCAAGGTGATCCAGAACGGCGCGCTCCACTGGCCGACGAGTATGCCCACCGTGAAGGCCCCGGCGGCAAGAAAACCCGCATGGCCGAGCGAGAGCTGGCCGGTGTATCCGGTGAGCAGATTCAGCGCCAGCGCCCCGATCGCGGCGATGGCCGCGAGATTCATGATGCTGACCCAGAACGTGGATGCGACAAACGGAAACGCAACCGCCAGGCCCAGCCCCACCACCACCCAGAAGCGGCGCAATGGTGTCTCCCAGAAGCCGAGCTCGAAGGAGTAGCGCGTCTTGAAATAGCCGGAGGCGTTGGTCGTCATGCGGGCATCCGGCTATACGCGCACGACTTCCTCGCGCGTGCCGAACAGCCCCCAGGGGCGGATCCAGAGCGCGATCAGCAGCACGATGAACGCGGCGGAATTCACCATGACGGGACCGAGATACTGCGCCGCAAAGACCTCCACAAGCGCCACGATCAGCGCCCCCGGCAGGACGCCCAGCGGGCTGTTCATGCCGCCAATCAGCGCCGGGGCGAAGGCGCGCAGGCCGATCAGCCAGCTGTCGGGCTCGAGATTCACCCGCGTCGAATAGAACAGCGCCGCCAGCGTCGCGCCGAAACACGACAGCCCCCAGGACAGGGCGATGACGCGATGGATGTTGATGCCGCTGTTGGCGGCGAGGCGCGGATTCTCCGCCGTGGCCCGCATCCGCACCCCAAGGGCGGTTCGCTGCAGCAGAATGACCAGGGCGACAAAAAACACGAGCGCCGCCGCGACCGAGGCCAGGTCGAGCGTGGAGAACACTGCGTCGCCCAGGAATTGGTGAGGCGTGTCCTTGAACGGCAGCAGGTGCACCGGATAGCGCACCTGACCGGACCAGATCAGCGTGGCGAGCGAGCGAATCAGGATACCGATCGCCACGGTGACCAGCACGATGGAGGCGACCGGGTACCCGGTCAGCGGACGGATTCCGACCAGATACACTCCCACACCAACCAGGAACCCGGCGGCGAGGGCGAGGATCACCGAGGCCGACAGATTTCCCTCGGTCGCCACCAGGCAGGTGAAGAAAACGTAGCCGCCCAGCATCATCAGGTCGCCGTGGGCGAGATTGAAGACCCGGCTCGCGCGGTAGATGAGCACGAATCCCTCGGCCATCAGCGCATAGAGGGCCGCCAGAACCAGCACGTTCGCCGCAAGTTGCATCCGGGCTTACTGGATCGGGACCCTGAACCAGTCCTTCACCTTCACGAGCCGACCCTGGCCGGCGTCCCACCGGTAGACCTTGTAGTAGGTGGCGCTCCGCACATGATTACCAGTGCTCCAGTCCACCGGCCCTCCGTAGAGCCCTTGCGTGTCCACCCGGATACCCTCCATGGACGCCCGCAGCTTCTCGGCGTCGCACGGCCAGCCGCAGCGCCTGAGCGCGGCTTCAACCACCATGCCGCCGACCCATCCCAGCGACACAGCATCCGCGGAATACGTCGCCCGATACTTTTTCGCGGCCGCGTCGATCTCCTTGAATACCGGCAACCCCTCGACCGCGAAAGTGTAGGAGGGCGCGACATAGAAATTCGGTTGCGCGAACTTCACCGTGTCGGCTTCGGCGGTGGGGGAGGCTACCGCCAGATAATTCCCCGCCCAGCCTAGCTTGTTGAGACTCGAGAACATCCCCACGCCCACTGTGAACGGCGCCCAGTGCGTGATCCAGGTGGCCCCCGCGTCTTTGTAGCGGGTGGCAAACGGCGTGAAGTCCGCCACCGTGGGAGGAACCGCGATGTTCCCCACCACCTCGAAGCCGACCTGCCTGGCGAGCTTCTCGATCATGTCCACCCCCAGGCGGCTGATCGGGATGTCCATGGCGAGCAGACCGAGCTTGGCCTTGGTTCCCCCGGACAGTTCCGTCAGGAAGTGGACGATCGCCTTGCTGTCCTCACCCAACAGGTTGAACGAAGAGCAGAAGAGGTAAGGATCGGGTTTGGGCGGATAGACCTCGGCTGGGCAGACCGCGCTGCCCAGGAAGATGAGCGGAGTCTTGCTCCGCTTCGCGTCGGCCACCATGGGAGCGTAGGTCGCCGAAGTGCTGATATTGATGAGCGCGAGAACCTTCTCCTCTTCGATCAGGCGTTTCGAATCCGCCACGGCCCGAGGCGGCGCGCCCCGGTTGTCGAGGTAGACGACGTTGACCTTTCGGCCATTTATTCCGCCCTTCTCGTTCAGGTGATCGAGGTAGATCTTCAGCCCCTCGTAGGTCGGCGCGTAAACGCTGGCCACCGGACCTGTGATGGCGGCGGAGAGGCCGAGCTTGTACTCTTCTTGGGCGCTGCTCGGCCCGGCGGCCATGCTCAA
>Ga0209343_10009433_pt1 | contig 11218 bp, 9 predicted proteins | sample RifCSPlowO2_02_FD_184026 | JGI IMG/M metagenome (GOLD analysis project Ga0209343, IMG submission 184026) | Groundwater microbial communities from Rifle, Colorado - Rifle CSP2_plank lowO2_0.2 (SPAdes) (version 2) | ecosystem: Environmental > Aquatic > Deep subsurface > Groundwater | place: Rifle... | reverse complement strand
GCGCGTTGCCTTGGGCGGCGTGGTTTTGGAGTTCGGCCCATGCGTCGGCCAAACGGCGCTCGGTCAGATTTTCAGTGCGTTTTTTGCTGCGTTTTTCAGTGGGGTTCATGGTTGCTATTGTGTGTGATTTGATCCAAAGCCTGTGCAATGCTGGTGGCCATGCTGACGGCATTGCTGGGGTGCGCGATGCAGTCGGTGCTCCACACCTCTTGCACGCCTGCGTCACGCATCACTTGCAGTGCGTCGCCCGCAAAAAGTGCGTGGGTCACGGCCACATCCACCGACGCTGCACCGGCCGCCAACAGCAGCCGTGTTGCCTGCGCCACCGTATGGCCCGTGCTTGCCACATCGTCCAGCAGGACTACGGCGCGGCCCTGCACGGCAAGCTTTGGCAGCGCAACTTCTACCGCGCGGTCCCCATGGCGTACTTTGCGGCAGACCGCGTAGTCGAACCCATGGCGTGATGCCGCCAGGGCAACCCATTGTGCGGACTCTTCGTCGGGTCCCACCAAGAGAGGTTGGGTGCGGCGTGCTGCAATCAGGTCGGCGAGCAGGGGGGCGCCACTGAGCACTATCGCGTTTGCGTTGGGCACGGGAATCGCTTCTTGCAATGTGCTTACCCGGTGCAGGTGCGGGTCCACGGTGACCACGGCGTCAAACAGGCTGGCCAGAAACTTCCCCACAATGCGCTGGCTGATGGCCTCGCCGGGGTGAAAAGCGATGTCTTGGCGCATATACGCCAGATAGGGGGCAACCAGAGTGACGTGCCGGGCGCCCAAAGTGCGTGCAGTTTGGGCCACCAGGAGCAGTTCAACCAATTTCTCGTTGGGGTCGTTCAGCGTGCGCAGAATGACCACGCGGCTTGGCAGCGCTTCCGGCAAACGCAGCTTGAGCTCCCCGTCAGGAAAACGGTGGCGTTCTATGGCCCGATGTTGCAAAGAGGTGGCTTGCGCCAAGCGGAATGCACTTTCACGTTCGTCGTCAAAATACAGCAAGATGGGCTGGGAGAGGGCGTTGGCTTGCATCAAAACTCCACAAAAACATGGGGAACATCGCCGGGCGCACCGATGGTGTAACCGGTGGATTTGGCGCAGGCTTGGCGGGCAAATGTCAGGTCGCTCTGGAAACTGGCATGTACCCGATACAAGGCGTCACCCACGGCCACGGTGTCTCCCAGTTTGCGAAACAGGTCAACGCCTGCCTCCACCACCTTGGGGGCACCGGCGAGGCGCGCAATGCGGGCCACCTGGAGGTTGTCAATGCTGGCCACCACGCCGGATTCGGTGGCGCAGACCTCAAAACTCAGGGTGCCCAAGGTCGGATTGTTGTAGTCAAACGCTTCTGCGCCTTGGGCCGCAACGATGGCGTTCATCTTGGCCAGCGCACGCCCCGAGTCCAGAATATCCCGCGCAATGGCAAAGCCGTCGCCACCGCGCACATCGGGATTGCACTCAATCAGGCGTCCCGCCAGGCGCAGGGCTTTTTGGCGCAAATCATTGGGGGCGCCGGGGTCGTTTTCCAGCACACGCATCACATCCCGGGCTTCCAGCATGGGGCCAATGCCGTTCCCCACAGGCTGGCGGCCATCGGTAATGACCACATCCAAAGACAGGTGAATGCGCCGGGCCACGTATTCGAACAGCCTGCGCAGGCGTTGCGCTTCCGGCATGGAGCGTACCTTGGCGGTGGGGCCGATGGGAATGTCGAGCACCAGATGGGTGGAGCCTGCGGCAATTTTTTTGGACAAGATGGACGCCACCATTTGCCCGGGCGAGTCCACCGCCAGCGGGCGTTCCACGGAAATCAACACATCGTCGGCCGGTGACAAATTGGCCGTGCCACCCCAGGCCAGGCAGGCCCGGTGCTCGCGCACGATATCGGCCAACGCTTCAAATGGAAGCTCCACCTTGGCCAACACCTCCATGGTGTCGGCGGTACCGGCGGGTGAGGTAATCGCGCGTGATGATGTTTTGGGGCAGAGCAAGCCATGCGCCGCCACGATGGGCACGACCAGCATCGAGGTGCGGTTTCCGGGAATACCGCCTATGCAGTGTTTGTCCACCACCAGGGGTTCATGCCAGTCCAGCTTTCTGCCGCTGGCCACCATGGCTTCAGTCAAAAAATAAACTTCCTCCCGGTCCAGTTCGTCGCGGTTGGTGGCGATCACAAAAGCGGTGAGCTCAATCTTGGAGTAGCGTAAATCGGCAATATCACGCACGATGCTGCGGAAATCGTCCTGGCTCAAGCGTTCTCCGGCAATCTTTCGGTGCAGGGCGCCAATGGACTCTGCGGGTTCCGCCTGCGAGACCGATGCGGTATGGCCATCAAGAACGTCCAGCTGCAAAAATGCATCTTCCGAGAGACCCAATTCATGGCACCCGACGATGGATGGGTCATCGACCACATTCAGGGTGGCCAGAATGCGCCGCCCATTGGCACGAACCTCCACCTTGGACAGGGCCTGGAAGCCCTCGGCGCGGTAGACCGCGCAGTCGCGGTGCAGGTAGGCCACATTTTCACGGTAGGTGTCTATCGCGACCCGGCGCAGTGCCAGTTTGGACGTGTTTGCATGGTCATTGGATGGTCCATGGGGAACAAGGCTATCGTCAAGAACTTGGTTCATGCAGATAGCCTACACGGAATTTGGGGCATGAAAGGGCTTTGGCAATGCGTTTAGGTACATGCCAAGCGCGTCGAATCCAATAAAAAAGGCTTCCGAAGAAGCCTTTTGGTCGATGCGAACGGTGCTTAGACGCGTTTGCGGTACTCGCCCGTGCGGGTATCGATTTCAACCTTGTCGCCTTGCGCCACGAAAATTGGCACGCCGACGTCAAAACCGGTTGCGATTTTGGCGGGCTTGAGTACCTTGCCGGAGGTGTCGCCTTTGACGGCGGGTTCGGTCCAGGTGATTTCGCGCACCACGCTGGTGGGCAGCTCAACCGAGATGGCCTTGCCGTCGTAAAACACCACTTCCACCGCCATGCCGTCTTCGAGGTAGTTCAGCGAATCACCCATGTTTTCGGCTTCCACTTCGTACTGGTTGTATTCCTCGTCCATGCACACATACATGGGGTCGGCGAAGTAGGAGTAGGTGCAGTCCTTCTTGTCCAGAATAACCTGGTCCATCTTGTCGTCGGCCTTGAACACCACTTCGGTGCCGAAGTTGGCGATCAAGCTTTTGAGCTTCATGCGCACGGTGGCGGAATTGCGGCCACCACGGCTGGTTTTCAGAACGACCATGGGGTCTTTGCCGTGCATGATGACGTTGCCGGCACGGATTTCTTGGGCGATTTTCATAAATAGTGAAGAGCGGTTGTCGCTATTGGTCGCTTCTAGCGTGCGCTGTTAGCGGGTTAGGCCGCAGACTGCGGCGGGGGCATGATTCGCCCGAAGGGTCCAAGGCAAATTCAGCAAAGCCTAGGATTTTAGCGTTTTTTCCACACGAAAGCGATAAGCTGGGAGGCCAAATCATCCATCTGCAGCAGGCGTTCGCGGGCTGTGTGCGTGATTGCTTGCCATGCGTCAAGGTTTGGTCGCAGCCAAGGTCTGCCACCTGTTGTTGGGGCCACGTTGTTCCAGATGTGGTGGAGATTGCGTAAAGTGGTATCGGCCCCCAGCATGTCCAAAAAGGCCTCTAGCTTGTCGTGGTGGGCGTTGTCGTCCTGCGGGTAGATTTGCCAGACAAAGGGCTTCCCCGCCCACAGGGCGCGCACCCACGAGTCTTCACCCCGCACACAATTGAAGTCGCATGCCCACAACAGGTGGTCAAAGTCTGCTTGGCTAAGTGGGGGGAGGTATGAAATGGATAGCTGCCCACGCTGTATGGATGCGGGCTGCAGCCCGATTGGGCTTAAATTTTTGAGTGCTTCACTGGCTCGCCCTGGCGTCACCAGCAAGCGGGTGGACGTGGTGTCTTCCTGCAGTTGCTCCAGAAATTCACCCAACGCGGGGGGCTCGTAGCAAAACAGCGACACCAGCCGCTCGCCCTGCCAGGGAATGCCCAAGCGCTGCAGCCAATCGCTGCGATCAAAGTGGGCTTGCTGCTGTACGAGGTCCCCTTCTCGTAGCAGTCCACCGGTTTGGGGCGTAAATCCGGGGTAGAAAAAATACTTGGTCCAGCCGCTGGCAGGGCCGCTCATCACCGGCGAGGGCAGGGTGTGGCTGCGTTCGGCAAAACGTTCTGCCGTCAAGTATTCCAGATTGATCCACACCGGATGTTTAAGGTATTTTAGGCCTCTAGCCCCCATGGAGTGTGCGCAAGCAGCTATGAATTCAGGAGCAATTTCACAGCCAAAGGCTTCGATCCACACATCGGCCATAGGGCGCTTGTCCAGCACATCCATTTGCTGGGACTGTGACCATGGCAGGACCTGAATCCCGGGGATACGCCCTTCCAGAGCACCGGGTGCCATCCAGTGCAAGGCAGACGCGTCGTCGACCCAAAGCCGGACATGCTGCCCGCGCGTGGCCAGGTTCACCGCCAGACGCCAGCAAACCCCGATGTCGCCCAGGTTGTCCACCACGCGGCAGAATACGTCCCAGAGAAGGGGTTTTGTCGGTAGGAGAGGCGTGTTCATGGGGTGGATTGTCCACAAATCATCCGTCGAAATGGCCACAAGATTGGGCAGCACGCCAGCGTACACAATAGCAAACATGTCCGAAACCCACCCTGAACAATTGTTGACCGATGTCGCCTCGTTACCGGCGTTGCCTGGCGTGTACCGCTATTTTGATGCGCAGGACCAAGTGCTGTATGTGGGCAAGGCCATCAACCTGAAAAAGCGCGTGTCCAGCTACTTTCAGAAAAACCATGGAGGAACCCGCATCGGCCACATGGTGAGCAAAATTGTCCGCATGGAGACCACGGTGGTGCGCTCTGAAGCCGAGGCGCTGCTGCTGGAAAACAACCTCATCAAGGCCTTGAGCCCCAAGTACAACATTCTGTTTAGGGACGACAAGAGTTACCCCTATTTGAAAATGACCGGGGTGTCCAAGTCTGGCAAGCGGGGGGAGCCCGGTCGGAGCGAGAGTGAGGCTCCCGGCAAAAACGGAGACTCACCGCTTGCGGCCGAATTTTCCCGCGTGTCCTATTACCGCGGGGGGGTGGAAAAGAAACACCGGTATTTCGGACCCTACCCCAGTGCATGGGCGGTGAAAGAAGCTATTTTGTTGATGCAAAAAGTGTTTCGCTTGCGGACCTGTGAGGATCCCGTTTTCAGCAACCGGACCCGCCCATGCCTGCTGTACCAGATCAAGCGTTGTTCCGCACCCTGTGTGGGGCACATCAGCGCCGACGACTACGCCCATGATGTAGCGAATGCGGAAAAGTTTTTGCGTGGTGATGCCCAAGAGGTGCTCAAGAAGCTGGAATCTCGCATGATGGCGCATGCCGAGCGATTGGAGTTCGAGCAGGCCGCGGAGTTGCGCAACCAGGTGGCTGCGCTGTCCAATGTGCTGCACCAGCAGTCGGTGGACAACGTTTCCGACCGTGATGTGGACATTCTGGCGGTGAAAGTGCAAGGCGGCAAAGCCTGCGTGAATTTGGCCATGGTGCGTGGCGGACGCCATCTGGGTGATCGGCCGTATTTTCCGGTGCATGTGGAAGACGCCTCGGGGCTGGAGGACACCGAGGAATCATCCGAGGTGCCAACTTCGGTAGAGGCGCAAGTGCTGGAGGCCTTTTTGTCGCAGCATTACATCGACGTGCCCATGCCTTCTGTTTTGGTGGTGAGCGAGCCGGTGGACAAGGCCCTGATACAAGCGCTTTCTGCCCAGGTGGGCTTCAAGGTCAGTGTGGTCCACCAGCCGCGCGAGCAGCGGCGTGCCTGGTTGGACATGGCGCAGACCAATGCTGCTTTGCAGTTGGCGCGATTGTTGGCGGAGGAGGGCTCGCAGCAGGCCCGTACCCGTGCATTGGCGGATGCGCTGGATTTGGCGTTGGAAAATTTGGAAGAGCTGCGTGTCGAGTGTTTCGACATTTCGCATACGGCGGGTGAAGCGACCCAGGCATCGTGTGTGGTGTTTCATCACCACAAAATGCAAAACGCCGAGTACCGTCGCTACAACATCGAGGGCATCACGCCGGGCGACGATTACGCCGCCATGCGCCAGGTGCTGACCCGGCGCTACAGCAAACTGGCAGAGGCCCTGGCCGAAGCCAAACACGCGGGGCAAACGCCCGCAGGCACGGGGCGCCTTCCCGACCTGGTGCTGGTGGATGGAGGCAAGGGCCAAGTGTCCATGGCACGAGAGGTGTTCACTGGCCTGGGGTTGGACCTGTCGCTGATTGTCGGCGTTGAAAAAGGGGAGGGGCGCAAAGTGGGGCTGGAAGAACTGGTGTTTGCCGATGGCCGTGACAAGGTGTATTTGGGCCCCGATTCTGCCGCCCTGATGCTGGTGGCGCAAATACGGGACGAGGCGCACCGCTTTGCCATCACCGGCATGCGTGCCCAGCGCGCAAAAGTGCGTGTGGGTGGCAGCAAGCTGGAAGAAATACCGGGGATTGGTCCCAAGCGCCGTGCCAAATTACTACAGCGTTTTGGGGGTGTCAGAGGGGTGGCGTTAGCAGGCGTAGAGGACATCGCCACCGTGGAAGGAATATCTCGCGAATTGGCCGAAGAAATTTACCGGGTGCTGCATTAGCCGTGCCACAATCACGCCATGTTTATGACCATTCCTACCATCATGACGTGGACGCGAATTTTCGCGATTCCATTGATCGTTGGTGTCTTTTATTTGCCAGAGTCCGTGTCTTCCGTGGCAGAAAAAAACTGGATTGCCACGGTCATGTTCGTGGTGTTTGCTGCGACCGATTGGCTGGATGGTTATCTGGCGCGCAAGTTGAACCAGACCTCGTCTTTTGGCGCTTTTCTTGACCCGGTTGCCGATAAATTTTTGGTGTGTGCCTGCGTTTTGGTGTTGGTGCACTTGCAGCGCGCAGATGTGTTTGTTGCGCTGATCATCGTGGGGCGTGAGATTGCGATTTCTGCGTTGCGTGAATGGATGGCGCAAATTGGGGCCTCCAAAAGCGTGGCAGTCCATATGATTGGGAAGCTTAAAACCGTATCGCAAATGGTGGCGATTCCGTTTTTGCTGTTCGATGGAATGTTGTTTGGTCTCATAGATACCCATTTGTGGGGTGTGTGGTTAATCTGGGCTGCAGCGGTGCTTACCATATGGTCCATGGTGTATTACTTACAAAAAGCGTTACCTGAGATTCGTGCCCGCGCACGATGAAAAATACAAAAAATTCTTGGAACTGGTTCCGCATTCCCGCATGAAAAGCGACTAGAATTCGCGTCCTCACTGTCGTAATGTTGCACAGCGTATTGACTTAGAGACACCCTGTTGCTCTAATGAAACGGTTGCAGCTGCGGTTGTTGTTTATAAGATTTTGATGAGACATATGGGATTACCAGGCCAGGCCTACAAGGGGACTTTGTGAATAAGACAGAATTGATTGAGCACATTGCGAAACATGCCGACATCTCAAAGGCTGCAGCAACGCGCGCGTTGGAGTCCACCATTGGTGCGGTTAAGACCACTTTGAAGAAGGGTGGTTCGGTTTCCTTGGTTGGTTTTGGTACATTTGCGGTTGGTAAGCGTGCGGCGCGCACGGGTCGTAATCCACGTACCGGCGATGCGATTAAAATCAAAGCAGCAAAGGTTCCCAAGTTTCGTCCAGGCAAAGCGCTGAAAGATGCGTTGAACTGAATTGGAATTTAAGTTTTAGGTGGGGTGATTAGCTCAGTTGGTAGAGCGGCGCCCTTACAAGGCGTAGGTCGGCGGTTCGAGCCCGTCATCACCCACCACCCACCCGAGTAAAGGCGAACACCAGTGTTCGCCTTTTTTTTGTTTTTTATCGGAGAGAAAAGCGCATGTTTGATTTTGTTCGCAAGCACACGAAGGTCATGATGTTCCTCATGTTCTTGCTCATCATTCCGGCGTTTGTGCTGGTGGGGGTGGATGGTTTCAAAAGCATCAATGCGGGGGGGGATGCGGTGGCCAAGGTAGGTGGCCACAACGTTACCCAAGGTGAGTGGGATGCTGCACACAAGAACGAAGTTGACCGTCTACGCGCCTCCATGCCCAATCTGGATGCCAAGTTGCTGGAGTCTCCAGAAGCCCGCTACGTCACGCTGGAGCGTCTGGTGCGTGAGCGTGTGTTGTCTGAGGCTGCACAGACTTTCCGCCTCGGTACGACCGATGCGCGTTTGGCCCGGGAGTTGCAACAAAACCCAACCATTGCATCGTTGCGCAAACCTGATGGCACCTTGGATATTGAGCGCTACCGCCAGTTGGCCGCTAGTCAGGGTTTGACTCCCGAAGGATTTGAAGCCCGTGTGCGTAGCGACTTGTCGGTTCGGCAAGTCGAGTCGGGCATTGTGGGGACGGCGTTTTCTCCTGCAGCACTTGCGGATGTTGCTCTGAACGCGTTCTTTGAAAAGCGCGAAGTTCAAATTGCAAAATTTACTCCCGCCGATTTCGCCACCAAGGTCAATCCCAGTGATGCCGAACTGGAGGCGTTTTACCAAGCTAACCAGTCTGTGTTTCAGGCACAGGAATCCGCCAACATCGAATACGTGGTGTTGGACCTGGACTCTGTAAAAAAGACCATCACCCTCAATGAAGCTGATTTGAAATCCTACTATGAGCAGAACGCTGCTCGTTTGAGTGGTAAAGAAGAGCGGCGCGCAAGTCACATACTTATCAATGCCAACAAAGACATGCCGGCCGCTGACCGTCAGAAGGCGAAAGAAAAAGCGCAATCATTGTTAAGTCAAGTACGCAAGGCACCTGAGTCGTTTGCTGATGTCGCTCGGAAAAACTCTCAGGATGTGGGGTCGGCGCCGAATGGTGGCGATTTGGATTTTTTTGGTCGCGGTTCCATGGTCAAGCCTTTTGAAGACGCGACGTTTGCCATGAAAAAAGGTGAGATCAGTGACCTCGTAGAGTCCGATTTTGGCTTTCACATCATTCGCCTGACCGATATTAAAGTGCCGAAGCAGCGCAGCTTTGAGGAATTGCGTGCCGGTATTGAGGCTGACCTGAAAGCGCAACAAGCGCAGCGCAAATATGCCGAAGTGGCGGACGCCTTTACCAATGGTGTGTATGAGCAGTCTGACAGCCTCAAACCCATTGCAGACCGTTTGAAACTGGAGGTGAAAACCGCTTCCAATCTGCAACGTAAAGTGTCTCCGTCTGTGACGGGGGTATTAGCCAATCCCAAGTTGCTGGCCGCGGTGTTCAGCCCTGATTCTGTGGAGAAAAAACGCAATACCGAGGCCATTGAAATTGCGGCCAATCAACTTGTTGCAGCACGTATTACCCAATATACACCCGCGCGAACTCTACCTTTGACCGAAGTGCGCAGCATCGTGCATGACCGCTTGGTGGCTAAGCGTGCTGCTGAAATGGCACGCAAAGAAGGTGTTGCGAAATTGGCTGTTTGGAAAACAACTGGCACTGCAGATAGCTTGCCAGCAGCCGTTACCGTTTCTCGTGAACCCAATCAGCCCATCCAGGGACCGGTGTTGGATGCGGCCTTGAGTGCCGACACTTCCAGTTTGCCTGCTTGGGTTGGTGTAGATTTGGGCGCCCAGGGTTATGCCGTAGTCCGCGTTAACAAGGTATTGGCACGCACGCCACCTGCGGATAGTAAGCAGGAGCGGACGCAGTACGCTCAATGGGTTGCCAGCGCCGAAAGCCAAGCCTATTACCAGTGGCTTAAAGAGCGCTTTAAAGTGCAGATGAAAGTGCAGCGGCCAACACGTTCATCAATTGACGCACAAACCTCTGCGGATTAGGTAAAACACCAGCTATAATACGAGTCTTACGGTGGCTGTAGCTCAGTTGGTAGAGTCCAGGATTGTGATTCCTGTTGTCGAGGGTTCGAGCCCCTTCAGCCACCCCATATAAAGCCTTACGGCACATAAAAAGCCCGCTACTTAATTGATGGCGGGCTTTTTTGTTTGTGCCGTTTGATGGCCTCATGTAGCCAGCAGCAGACAATCGATGCAAGCAGCCATAAGTCCAATTTCGTGACCGTCGCGAAAATTGGCAAGGTATTACCCATGGCCCCGGCTCGCTTACTGCTCAAGCTCAGGCAACTCCATGGTTCAACGCAATTGCCATCAGGTATCGTCGGAGGATGACTTCGCACCGATTTGCAAATGCCTTGCCACTGCTTGCCGTACTGGGCTCTGTAACTGCCCTGGGTATTGGCACATCCTTCGCCAAACAGCTTTTTCCGCAAGTTGGTTCATTGGGCACCACTGCTTTGCGTGTGGGCTTTTCAGCCTTGCTGTTGCTGTTGCTGGGCCTGTGGCGGCCTTGGCGCTGGCCACTGTCGCGCGTAGATGCTGTGTCCCTCCTGCGTTACGGCGTGGCGCTGGGTTTTATGAACCTGCTGTTTTACATGTCATTGCGGAGTATCCCGTTTGGCGTGGCGGTCGCCATCGAGTTTTCTGGGCCGCTGGCGGTCGCCATGATTTCTTCGCGCAGACCGATTGATTTTGTGTGGTTGGTACTGGCCGTCGTAGGACTGGGGTTGCTGCTACCACTTGGCCATGACGTGGCAGGTTTGGACCCGGAAGGCGTGTTGTACGCACTGGCGGCGGCTGTGTGCTGGGGCGCCTACATCGTGTGTGGCAAAGGGGTGAGCCATTTGCATGCAGGTCATTCTGTCGCGCTGGGGCTGAGCGTGGCGGCCATCACCGTGGTTCCGTTTGGTGTCTGGCATGCTGGAAGTGCCTTGCTTGAGCCCCGTATCTTGCTCTTTGGGCTGGGTGTGGCTGCCATTTCAAGCGCAGTCCCCATTTCGTTAGAGATGGTTGCCTTGAAGCGCTTGCCGCAGGAGGCCTTCGGCATCATGACCAGCATGGAGCCTGCAGTGGCGGCCTTGCTGGGCTTGCTGATGCTCGATGAGCACCTGAGTGGCTTGCAGTGGTTGGCCATTGCCTGCACCATGCTGGCTGCCGCTGGCAGTTCGGTCACAGCACGCCGTGACCGGCCAAAAAACATTCCATCAGAAGTGATGATGTAGGCCTTTGTGCAAGGGGCGTCACGAAACAATGGAATTCGATGTTATAGTCCATCCTCTTAACGCGCGATGGAGCAGCCTGGTAGCTCGTTGGGCTCATAACCCAAAGGTCGTAGGTTCAAATCCTACTCGCGCAACCAAATATCAAATGAAGCGTTCTTGTCCATGTGTTGGCTT
>Ga0209343_10009432_pt1 | contig 11218 bp, 10 predicted proteins | sample RifCSPlowO2_02_FD_184026 | JGI IMG/M metagenome (GOLD analysis project Ga0209343, IMG submission 184026) | Groundwater microbial communities from Rifle, Colorado - Rifle CSP2_plank lowO2_0.2 (SPAdes) (version 2) | ecosystem: Environmental > Aquatic > Deep subsurface > Groundwater | place... | reverse complement strand
CGGCGGCAGGATCGCCGCGGTCGAGGTGCTGGACGAAGCCAACGCCAAGAAGCCGGTCCGCGTCAAATCCCGCCCCGGCGGCGAAAACCTGTTCGGATCCTCACTTGGGAGTGAAACCATGAATTCCTATGCCCCCGCGAAGCGCATCCAGTCTTTCCATCCGCCGCAGCGCACGCTGATGGGCCCGGGGCCGACCGAGATCCATCCGCGCGTGCTCACGACCATGAGCCAGCCGGCGATCGGCTATCTGGATCCGGTCTTCGTCGAGATGATGGAGGAGCTGAAGTCGCTGCTGCGCTACGTCTACCAGACGAACAACCCGCTCACCTTTCCGGTGTCGGGGCCCGGCTCGGTCGGGATGGAGTACTGCTTCGTCAACCTGGTGCGGCCGGGCGACAAGATCATCGTGTGCCGCAACGGCGTGTTCGGCGGGCGCATGATGGAAAACGTCGAGCGCTCGGGCGGCGTGCCGATCGCGGTCGACGACGAATGGGGCGCGCCGGTCGACCCGCAGAAGGTCGAGGACGCGATGAAGAAGAACCGCCACGCGCGCATCGTCGCCTTCGTGCACGCGGAAACCTCGACCGGCGTGCAGTCGGACGCGAAAACGCTGGTCCAGATTGCGCACAAGTACGATGCGCTCGCCATCGTCGATGCGGTGACCTCGCTCGGCGGCACGCCGGTGCTGGTGGACGAATGGAACGTGGACGCCATCTACTCGGCCAGCCAGAAATGCCTGTCGTGCACGCCCGGCCTGTCGCCCGTGTCCTTCAGCGACCGCGTGGTCGAGCACGTCAAGGCGCGCAAGGACAAAATCCATTCCTGGTTCATGGACATGAACCTGCTGCTCGGCTATTGGGGCGCGACCAGCCGCACCTATCACCACACCGCACCGACCAACAGCCTGTACGCGCTGCACGAGGCGCTCCTGATCCTCAAGGAGGAAGGCATCGAGAACGCGTGGGCGCGGCACACCCGCCATCATCTCGCACTGAAAGCCGGCCTCCAGGCCATGGGACTGAAGTTCCTGGTGAAGGAAGAGGCGCAGCTGCCGCAGATGAACGCGGTGTACGTGCCCGAGGCGATCAAGGCGCGCGAAGCCGAAGTGCGCAAGACCCTGCTCACCGAATTCAACCTCGAGATCGGCGCCGGGCTCGGTCCCCTGGCCGGCAAGATCTGGCGCATCGGTCTCATGGGCTATTCGTGCAAGCCGGAGAACGTGATGCTGTGCCTGTCGGCGCTCGGTTCCGTGCTCTCCGACATGGGCCTGCCGATCCACGTCGGTGACGCCGAAGCGGCCGCGCATGGCGCCTATGCCGCGCTGCATGCCAAGGCGGCGCAGCAGAAGCAGCAACAGAAAAAGCGCGTGGCCTGACGTTAGGGGCTGGGGCTGGACGCGAATTACAAACTGCCCTATAGTTGGTTCGTTATAGAGGAGGGAGCGTATGAAAACAGGAATCGAGGCAGGAATGACGGCCACCAGCAGGATCACCATCGACAAGCCGCGCACCATCGATTTCCTGGGGGAGGACCTGCGCATCTACGCTACCCCCGAGCTGGTGCGCGATATCGAGGTGACTTGCCGGGATTTCCTGCTCAATTATTGCGACGCCGGCGAGGACTCGTTGGGTACCGCGGTCCGCGTTTCCCACGGAGGAGCGACACTGCTGGGGATGAACGTGGAAATCACCATCAAGGTCACCAAGGTCGACGGGCGCGCGGTGAGCTTCGAGGCCGTCGCCTCGGACGGCGTCGAGCAGATCGGCAGCGGCGAGCACAGCCGGTTTGTGGTCGATGTCGCCAAAATCAAGTCCAAGGTCATGGCGAAGGCGCAAAAGGTCAGGGGCGGGTAGCTTGGGCTCGGCTCGCGGAGCCCGACGATTTGCTGTGAGCGTATCGACCCATGTTGGCATGTTCTGCGCGGCGTCGGCGAATGGCGAGTAACGACCGTAGTCCTCCCGCAGTTATGCTCTCCCGCGTCATACAGGAGTACCAGTCCGGCACCTACGATTTCTCTTCGGTGCGTGTCATTTCTTTCGGGTCCTCTCCGGCGGCGCCGAAGCTGATTCGCGATGCGTTTGCGTCGGCGTCTCGATGCGAATCGCGTTGCGCGGCCGCGGATGTCTCGGTTTGGTTCAGCGCCAGGGCACCAGCCCCTTTTCGCCGGCAAGCCAGCTCTTGAGCTCGCCTTTCTTGACTTTGGCATTCGTCGTCTTCGGCAGCTCCTTGACGAAGACGGCGTGCTTGGGCGTCTCCGGCCGGCTCAGCTTGCCGTCGCAGAACGCGATGATCTGCGCCGCAGTCGCATCCGCATGCGAGGCCTTCTTTACCACGATGGCCACCACCGCCTCGCCCCACTCCGGATGCGGCACCCCGACCACCGCCACTTCCTCGATTGCCGGGTGCTCGACCAGGATCGCCTCGACGGAGGACGGAAACACGTTCACCCCGCCGGTGATGATCATGAATTTCTGCCGATCCAGCAGGTACAGGTAGCCGCGCTCATCGAGCCGGCCGATGTCGTTGGTCCGCAGCCAGCCATCGGGCAGGGCCTCCGCCGTCGCCTGCGGCAGGTTGCGATAACCCTTCATCATGGTGTTGCCGCGCAGCCAGATCTCACCCGACTCGCCGACGGGCAACGGCATGCCGGACTTGTCGCGGATCGAGCAGTCGTAGTGGATCGCGATGCGTCCCACCGACTTCAGCAGGCCCGGCTCCTCGCGCAGCGCCCGCTCGTGGTCGGCATTGGTTAGGTAGCTGATCCAGCCGCCGGTGGCCTCGGTCATCGCATAGGTTTGCAGCAGCGCGACCTTGAAAGTCGCCTTGGCGTCGCGGATCAGCTTCGGCGTGGCCGGCGACGAGCCGTAGATCATCATGCGCAGCGAGGACAGGTCGTACGCCGAATTGGCCTGCACTTCGCTGACCGCCCGCTGCAGTATGGTTGGCACCAGCAGACACACCGTCACCCCGAAGCGCCCGATTTCGCGCAAGAAGCTTTGGATCTGGAACGTGCCGTCGGGGATTGCGGTCGCCATCGCGTTGCCGAGACCGAAGCTGCTCATCATCACGACGATCCAAGCCGACGCGCCGGGCATGTACCAGATGTCGTCGGGCCCGAAGCCGAACGAGGTTAGCGAGTGCAGGATGCAGTTGGCGCCCCCCTCCTGGGTCAGCATCACGCCCTTGGGGACGCCGGTCGTGCCGGAGGTGTAGCTGATGAGCAGCAGGTCATCGGGCGCGATCGGCGGCCAGGTCGGTTCGCCCTGTGCCTGCGCCAGCAGCGACTCGTAGTCGAGCGCGAAGCCGTGGTCCTCGCCGAAGCCGATCAGCGTCACGCCTAGACTCTGGATTTCCGCTACGCGCTCGGCGGCGAGGTGCTTGCAGCGCGCGTCAACCAGCAGGTACTTGGTGCCGCTGTCCTTCAGCACGTGCAGCATCTCGGGCCACGGGTACTGGGTGTTCAGGCCGACCCGCGGCGCGCCGATCTTCATGCAGGCGAAGAAGTGCTCGTAGACCTCGAAGGTCTCCTGCGTCAGGATCGCGACGGTCTCGTCCTTGCGATGCCCGAGCTTCTGCAGCGCAACCGCGAAGTGGTCGGAGCGCTGGTCCATCCTGGCCCAGGTGGCCGAGCGTTCGCCGCACAGGTAGGCGGTCTTGGTCGGGTAGTTGCGCGCGCAGCGCTTGATCATGTCTCTGGGCAGCATGGCGGTCTCCTGTATCGGGCAAGTATAGGCATAGAAAATTCGTAACTACTCAGGTGGCCATCACCATGATGTCACCAACAGGGCCTTGGCATTCTACCCCCCCGTGTCAAGGCCGCGGCCGTGTACAGAGGTGGCCCGGTTTGTTAGGACAGGTTTTCGGGTTTCTTAAGCGGAGACCCCGCCGGTTGCGGTTATCCACGGCGCCGCCGCCCGCCCCTCTAAGGAGGAAGGCGAGCGGCGCGGTGATGACGGGCACTACTATTTTCCTGGTGGACCAGAACGCGCGCGCGGCGCTGGCTGTCGCCGACCGTGCCTACGTGCTCGAGACCGGGCGCGTGGTGCTCGCGCGCAGCGGCGCCGAACTGCTCGAAGACGAACAGGTGAAGGAGGCTTACCTCGGCTTGTAATTCTATTTTCATATCCGGCCCCTTGCAAAATTCATTTTGCAACGGGTTTTTTCAGCTTGGGGCGCTCTTCGCCGAACTCGATGACGAACCTGTTGAGGAGCGCGTCTATGCCCTTGGGCTCGCCGAGAAACTTCACTCCGGAGCGCCGTGCGAGGCTGCCATCGGGCTGCACCATCGAAACCGTGTAGCGCACTTCGAGGTCGGCAACGATCGGTTTGCTGCCCGAGATCATGATCTTGCATCCTCTGAGCACGGTGCCGGGCGCCAGCCTTACGCCCGAGTCATAAATCATGCCGCCCATGCCGCTGCGGCTGATGTCAACGATACGCGCCTCGAACGGCGCGACACCGGCGTTGTCGGCGATGCAACGCAGCGACGCGTCCGCAGGGACCTTGAACCTCGGGTGCTCACGCTGTCGTGATCGGATGAGCGCCAGAGGAAGCGCGAACCGAACCGCGGGGTCGCCGTCGAACACCGTCTCGGACGGCGCGGCTGCCGCGAATTCGATGCGCCCGCGCTTGTCGCTTGCCCGAAACACCACGGACGCCTGTTCCAGCAGCGCGGCGTTGGCCCGCCGTTCCTCGCAGTAGGCGAGAACGAAGAATTCCCCGTACTGATCGACATGCAGCAGCCGCGCCAGAAACAGCTGCCCGGCGTCCCCGACTTCCGCCGACAGTAGCGCGCGATCACGGGCGAGCTGCTGCAGAATGCGCGTAATCTCGATGCGGGAACGAAACAGCGCCCCGGTGGCGCGCGAGGCGTCTTCCGGCGTCTGCTTCGTATCTCCAGCCTTGATCATGTCCGGCCTCAATGGGCAAACAGCATACCTCGGACGCAACTTCCTTCAACTACCCGGACTTGCCCGGGCCGGGGAGCCGGGCCGGGCCGGAATCCCTCGGGCGATTCGCATCACCCGGCCTGCCGCAGCTCCCTCGGCCGGGGTTTATTTCCTTCGCGGCGGCTGGTGATTGCGCAGCTTCTGCGCCTCGCGCTCGAGCGGGTCGCGCAAGCGCAGCAGCTTCGCCTGCCTGTTGGTGATCAGCGGATAGTGCCGGGCGGCGTCCAGGGCCCAGCCCACGTCCCAGCAGCTTTTTTTCTGCGTCACCCATGACTTCGGGTCCAGCCGGCGCAGGTCGAAGGCGGCCGAGTAGCTGCGCAGCGTCTTCTGGTGGCGCTTGTTGCAGTACTCGTGAAAATAGGACATCGCGAGTTCGCGCAGGCTGCGGTACACGGGGTCGCGCCAGCGCAGCGCCGGATGGTTGGTCTTGGAAATCGCGCCCCAGCAGCCATTGCGGCGGAACAGGGTCACGGTATGGTCGTAGTCGCGGGTCGCCTTGAGGTCCAAGAGCAGCGGCGGCTCGCCGTGCACCCACAGCGCCGCGGCGGCGATCATGGCGCCTTCGATGCACAGCGCGCGGCGCTGGTCGAGCGCTTCGCGCACCGACAGGCAGGTTTCGCCGCCGATCTCGAAGTTCTGCGGAACGGCGTCGATGTAAGCCTGGATTTTCTCCGGAGTGTTGAGGCGCCTGAGGATCGCAAACTCGGCTCTGGTGAGGCCCAGATCTTCGCGGCTGGCAATGCGCTTTTTCTTCATCTTGTCCGCTTGCCGCGTTTAACCGGTTTTGCCGGCCGGGCGGTTTTCTTGTTCGCGGCCTTGTTGCCGGACGGCTTCGCCGAGGGCGCTTTTTTCGCCGGCTGTTTCTTGACTGGATTGGTTGCCCGAGTTTTTTTCGCCGGCCGCGCGATTTTCCTGGCGGCCTGGGCTTGCCCGGCGGCCTGCTTTTTCGCGTTCGTGCGCAAGGCCGCGGCATAGGCGGTGCGCGCCCAGGGCAGCATCAGCTCGGGCGATTCCATCGCGTCCTGCGGCGCGCGGAAGAAGTCGAGCGTGGCGCGCTTGCCCTTGCGCGCGTAGCTGAAAATCTCGCAGCCCGCCTGCTCGAACTCGACGCGGTTCATCTCGTCCGCCTTGAGGTAGAGCGTGTCCTCCGACACGAGGGCGAACATCAGTCCGTCCAGATACACGCCGTGGCCGCCGAACATGCGGCGCGCCCCGACGGTGCCGAACGGCCCGAGCAACTCGATCACATAGTCGACGAAATCATCGGACATCTTCTGGATCCGCCTGTGGTTGAACTCCTGCGGCGGATTGTAGAGCTTGGCGCCCCGCCAGCCAAGCGCGGTCTCAGCCGGCGCCGGCCAGGGTGAGTTTGCCCGTCAGGCCGCTTTCCTCTGCGGATCCGGTTCCGGGCGCCGCCTGAACAGGGGTTCGGGCCGCTCGACCGAAGCCTGGTAGGCCTCGCTAAAATCGTCGAAGGCAGAGAGCGCCTGCAGGGGGTTCTGATCCGCGCGCAGGGCAAAGGCATCGAAGCCGCAGCGCGAGAGATAGCAGAGCTGGTCGCGCAGCACGTCGCCGATGGCGCGCAGCTCGCCGCGGTAGCCATGGCGCTCGCGCAACAGGCGCGCAAGCGAATAGCCGCGGCCGTCGGTAAAGCTGGCAAAACGCACCGCAATCACGTCGAAACGGGCCAGATCCTGCGCGATCGTGCTTGGGTCCGTGTCCGTTTGCAGCCACACGCCGATGTGCCCGAGACGAGACGAAAGGGTATCGCGCTCGCGCATCCACAGCTCGAGCGGCACGACAAAATCGCCGTCCGAGGGCAGCGACCCGCCCGATTCCTGCTCAAGCAACTGCCAGTTGTCTTGAATTACGGCGCGGTGTTTGATGATTCGTGCCATACACGTAGTCCTTGAAAGGTTCGATGCCGATGCGGCGCACCGTGTCGATGAAGCGCTCTTCCTCGCTTTCGCGCTCGGCGAGATAGACCTCGATCAGCTTTTCGATGACCTCGGGCACCTGCTCCCGGGCGAACGCCGGGCCGATCACCTTGCCCAGCGACGCGTCCGCGCCTTGCGCGCCGCCGATGGAGATCTGGTAGAACTCCTCGCCCTGCTTGTCCACGCCGAGAATGCCGATGTGGCCGATGTGGTGATGGCCGCAGGAATTCATGCAGCCCGAGATGTTGAGGTCGAGCTCGCCGATATCGTACAGGTAGTCCAGATCGTCGAAGCGCCGCTGGATCGCCTCGGCCACGGGAATGGTCTTGGCATTGGCGAGCGAGCAGAAGTCCCCGCCGGGGCAGGCGATGATGTTGGTCAGCAGGCCGATGTTGGGCGCAGCCAGGCCGAGCGGCTTGATTTCGCGCCATAAGGCGTGCAGATCGGAGGTGCGCACATCGGCAAGGATCAGGTTTTGCTCATGGGAGACGCGCAGCTCGCCGAACGAATAGCGCTCGGCCAGGCCGGCGATCGCATCCATTTGCGCAGCAGACGCATCGCCGGGCGCGGCGCCGGTGCGCTTGAGCGACAGCGTCACTGCGGCATAGCCCGGCACCTTGTGCGGGTGAACGTTGCGCCGGTGCCAGTTGGCGAAGCCCTTCTCCGCGGCGAGCATCGCTTCGACGAAGGCTTCCTTTGGCGGCAGTCGGGCGTAGGCTGGGCGGGTGAATCGGCCTTCGATGCGCCGCACTTCCTCCTCGATCAAGGTTGCCGGGCCGTCCCTCAAGTGCGACCATTCTTCCTCGACCTTCTGCGCGAATACCGCCGGCGTCAGCTCTTTCACCAGGATCTTGATGCGCGCCTTGTACTTGTTGTCGCGCCGGCCGTAGCGGTTGTACACGCGCAGAATCGCCTCGAGGTAGGTCAGCAGGTGGCGCCAGGGCAGGAACTCGCGGATCGCGTGGCCGACGATGGGCGTGCGGCCGAGGCCGCCGCCGACGATGACGCGAAAGCCCACGGCGTCTTGTTCGGCGCCGTCCACACCTGCGCCTGGTCCGGCGCCGTCCACACCGTCGCCTTCGGCGCCGCGCCGCGCATGCAGGCCGATGTCGTGCACCCAGGTCGCTGCGCGGTCGGCCGCGCTGCCGCTGACCGCAATCTTGAACTTGCGCGGCAGGTAGGCGAATTCCGGGTGCAGGGTGGACCACTGCCGTATGAGCTCGCACCAGACGAAGGAATCGACGATTTCGTCCCGCGCTACGCCGGCAAAATGGTCGGTGGTGGTATTGCGGACGCAGTTGCCGGAGGTCTGGATGGCGTGCATCTGCACCTCGGCCAGTTCGGCCAGGATATCGGGCGCCTGATCCAGCCTGGGCCAGTTGAACTGGACGTTCTGGCGGGTGGAGAAGTGCGCGTACCCCTTGTCGTAGGCGCGTGCTATGTGGGCAAGCCGTCTCAACTGCGCCGACGAAACCAGGCCATAGGGGATCGCCACGCGCAGCATCGGCGCGTAGCGCTGGATGTAGAGGCCGTTCTGCAGCCGCAGCGGGCGGAAGTCGTCCTCCGACAACTCGCCGGCAAGGTGGCGGCGCGTCTGGTCGCGGAACTGGCTTACGCGTTCGTCCACGATGCGCTGGTCGATTTCGTCGTATCGGTACATGCTGTCTTCGGCCCGCCGGTCTGCCCGCCCTCGCGGGCAGGCGCTTATAAGATTTGCCAATACAGGCCGTAGCGTAATAAACTCGGGTTATAAGAAGAACGAATAAATAGGCATATCCATATAACGAAGCGGTATTTAGACTCAGGCCATGAATTTTCAACAACTGCGCTATGTGCGCGAGACGGTGCGCCGCGGGCTCAATCTCACCGAGGCCGCCAACGCCCTGCATACCTCGCAACCGGGAGTGTCGAAGCAGATCCGCGAACTCGAGAACGAGCTCGGCTTCGATATTTTCGTGCGCCGCGGCAAGCGCATCACTGCGCTCACCGAGCCGGGCAAGGCGGTGCTCGGCATCATCGAGCGCGTGCTGCAGGAGGCCGACAACCTGAAGCGCGCGGCGCACGACTTCAGCGACCGGGATTCAGGCGGACTCACCATTGCCACCACCCATACCCAGGCGCGCTACGCCCTGCCGCGCGTGGTGGGCGAATTCAAGCGCCGCTATCCCCGAGTCCACCTGATGCTGCAGCAGGGCAATCCGCTGCAACTGGCCGAGATGGTGCAGGCCGGAGCGGCCGACATCGCCATCGCGACCGAGGCGCTCGAGGATTTCCCGGGACTGCTCGCCTTGCCCGGATACACCTGGAGCCATTGCGTGGTGGTGCCGCCCAGGCATGCCTTGCTCAAGGCCGGAACGCTCACCTTGGAGGCGCTGGCGAAATACCCGATCGTGACTTACGACACCGCGTTCGCCGGGCGCACGCACATCGATGCCGCCTTCGCCGCGCGCGGGCTAGGCGTGGACGTGGTGCTGTCGGCCATCGACGCCGACGTGATCAAGACCTACGTCGAACTGGGCCTGGGCGTGGGCATCATCGCCGCCATGGCCTTCGACGCGAAGCGCGATCTGAAGCTGCGCGCGCTCGAGTGCTCGCACCTGTTCCGTTCCAATACCACGCGCGTGGCGGTAAAGCGCGGCAGCCTGCTGCGCGGCTATGCCTATGATTTCATCGAACTGTTCGCCCCGGCCCTGAACCGCAAGCTGATCGAGCGCGCGCTGGCGGGGGAGGGCGAGCTGTACGAGCTCTGAGTATGTCCCGCGGTCTCGTACGTGAACTGGTGCGCTTGGGATGGCCCGTGCTCATCGCGCAGTTGGCGGTGATGGCCAACAGCGTGATCGACACCATCATGGCCGGGCGCTACGGTACGCTCGACTTGGCCGCGGTGGGCATCGGCTCGAGCATCTACTTTTCGGTGTTCGTCGCGCTGATGGGCGTGCTGCTGGCGCTCACGCCCATCGTTGCGCATTTGTATGGCGCGGGCCGCCACGCGGACATCGGCGAGGAATTGCGGCAAAGCGCCTGGCTCGCGGCCGCGCTGGCTCTGGTCTCGCTGCTGTTGTTCGCCTATCCCGAGCCTTTTCTCGCCGTGGCCAGGCTCGAACCCGTGCTGGAAGCCAAGGTGCGCGCCTATTTGCACGCGCTCGCCTGGTCGGTGCCGGCCTCGCTCCTGTTCCGCGTGTTCTACAGCTTCTCCACCGCGATCTCGCGCCCGCGCACGGTGATGGCGCTGACCCTCGTCGGCCTCGCGCTCAAGGTGCCGCTCAACTGGGTGTTCATGTACGGCAATCTGGGCGTGCCCGAGCTGGGCAGCACCGGCTGCGCGGTGGCGACCGCGCTCGTCTCCTGGATCGTCTGCGCGCTCGCCTGGACCTGGTGCTGGTTCGAGCCCGGCTACCGGCCGTTCCGGGTGTTCGCGCACTGGTCCTGGCCGAACGCGAAAGCGCTGGGCCGCATCCTGTCCCTGGGTCTGCCCATCGGTTTGACCTTTCTCATCGACGTGACCGGTTTCACTTTCATGGCGCTGTTCATCGCGCGGCTGGGCGCGCTTTATTCGGCCGCGCACCAAATTGCCGCCAATCTTGCCGCGCTCACCTTCATGCTGCCGCTCGCGCTGGGCAACGCCGCCAGCGTGGTGGTCGGGCAATCCCTGGGCGCGCGCCAGCCTGCGCGGGCGCGCGCCGCGGGTCTCGTCGGCCTCGCGCTGGCGCTCGCCTGCGCCGTGCTCGTAAGCGCGTGCCTCTATTTGTTCGCCGACGGGATTGCCGGCCTGTATGCAGGTGAGGCCGGGTTGCGCCGCGTCGCCGCCGGGCTGATCGCTTTCGTCGCCGTGTATCACCTGTTCGACGCGGTGCAGGCGGTCGCGGTCAACGTTTTGCGCGGCTACAAGCGCGCGGTGGTGCCGATGCTGATCTATGCCGTCGCGCTGTGGGGCGTGGGTCTGGGCGGCGGCTACGTGATCGGTCTGACGCGCGTCGATCTTGCCTGGCTCGGCCTCTCCACTCCCGGACTCTCCACACCTATGGGTGCGCCGGGCTTCTGGCTGGCCGCGATCGCCAGCCTGGCACTGGCGAGCAGCCTGGTCACGGCGTATTTCCTGCGCGTGAGCCGCGCGCTTGTATCCACCTGAAACTCAGTCTTTACGGGTGTCTTTACGGGATGACACTGGCAGGTCGAATACGTATAATCATACGTGTCGATTGCAGGAGCTGGCCATGAGCAAGAAACTTACCATTTTGATCGAAGACTCGGTGTACGAAGGCCTGCACCGGGTCGTCGGACGCGGCAGCATCAGCAAGTTCATCGAAGATCTCGCCCGTCCTCATGTTGCGC
>Ga0209343_10009421_pt1 | contig 11226 bp, 6 predicted proteins | sample RifCSPlowO2_02_FD_184026 | JGI IMG/M metagenome (GOLD analysis project Ga0209343, IMG submission 184026) | Groundwater microbial communities from Rifle, Colorado - Rifle CSP2_plank lowO2_0.2 (SPAdes) (version 2) | ecosystem: Environmental > Aquatic > Deep subsurface > Groundwater | place: Rifle... | reverse complement strand
ATGTTGTTGCCCCTTTAACATAAAGTAATTTACCATTTTGATAATCTAAAGCAATTTCCTTGACTTCTTTTTCTTTCTTTTTTTGTTCAAGGTTGTAGATATATGTGATCTGTTTTTCAGGTTTAACTACAAGAAGATATGGGGAATGCATGGATAGCCTATCAGGATAAGTGAATGTAATAGAATCATCAAAAACATGCAGATTCTGATTTTCCAGATAGACTGTCGAGTTCCTTTTAGAGACTAAGAAGAAATATCCAATAAGAAATATTCCAAGAATTAGGATTATCCCAAGTTGGAGTAATTTTCGTTGACCTTTCGTTAATGGATTAAGTTCAATATCTTTCATAGTTATTGTATATATTGTAACGGATCAGTAATTCCCCAAGAGTTTCCACTCTTTATTCTAATTTCATAATGTAGATGTTCTCCGGTTGCAAATCCTGTTTTACCCATAATACCGATGGGTGTTCCTGCCTTTATATTAGCTCCTGAATTTACAAATACCTTGCTAAAATGTACGAATATAGCCTTCAGTGTGCTCTCGCTGTTTGTTACTTCGACTGTTTCCCCTCCATATTCATCAATAAAGTGACTTACAGAACCATTAATGGTTGAAAAGATAACAACCTGATTGGTTTCTTTGTATGTTTTGCTGTTTTTGAAGTAGGTATCATTTGGTACTAAATCAACTCCGGTATGAATTCTTCCAAACTGCAAAAGGTAGTTTGTATCAAGGAAATAGGCCGTTATACTGGTGTAACTCATACCTGCTCCTCCCAAGGGATTTTGTACAGGGATTGATGTTTCAATAAAACTATCATCTGCTGCTATATTTGAAGGGACAACGAGACTTGATGTTATTTGCTCCAAGAAGCTTGAACTGACGATAAAAGGAGATAGAATGATCGTACCAATAGTTACAAGCATAAATATTCCAAGGAGCAAGATTGATACTAAACAGCCTAATACGGGACCTCGCAGGCTACTGATAAGTTCACCAGCCAAAGGAATCGGAATCACCAGATTGACCACAATCGTAATGATCGTGTCCAAAATAAAGCCAAGCGGATCATTCTTTAACGCATGAAGATTAGCTAGTTTCTTCATGACTTTCAGTATGTGAGGTAAAGACTAATGGTTGTTCGTGTGGAAGAACCAGAATATTTAGTCTGATATGTTCACCCTCGCGGAACAAAACTACCTCTCCGATCTCTAAATGTCCCAATTGTTGTTTTTCCTCATCAGTCATGGGATAAATCGTTCCGATCTGTTCTAATGTGGCATATGACTGTTTAAGGAGTATTTTAGTTTCCGAATTAGTAATAATTGCTTTCCCATACTCGTTGTGCAAAAAGTCCTCAACATCCTGGGTAATTGATACCACTCCGACATTACGCTTCCGTGCCTGCTTAACGAGTTCCCTATAAAAGACTGCAACTTCAGGATCAACCAATAATTTATGTGCCTCGTCAATGAACAACATTCGTCGCTTATCATTGTTCTTATTCACCAAATTCCAGATTAGAGAGGTTAAAAGATAAATAGCCGGATCTCGTTTCTCATCTTTCTTTAAATCATGCAAGTCAAGAACGATAATATCATTATCAAGCTCAAGTCGGCGAGTTGAGTTAAATACTCCTCGCAAACTTCCAGCAGAAAGAACACTTAAATCCTTCTGCATGGGGCTGTCTCCTAAAAGCTCTAGTAAATTCTCAAATGTCGGAGCTCCTGAATCATAGAGCTTGATTAAGACTTCATCAAGTAGGGCTCCGTCGTAGTGATGGGTTGGAATAAAGAACTTAAAGAACGTCTTTAAGGTTGAGATATGATCTAAAATGTCATTTTCCTGAGATGAATTAATATAAAACGGATTTATTCCATTTTCTCGAGAGAATGAAATAACCTCTCCACCGAGTGACTTAGCAAGATTCACATATTCTCCTTCAGGATCAATGACAATAATCTGAATACCTCGCATATACAACCTATTCATTAAGGTCTTTCCTGAAACTCCGAAGATATTGATATTGTTGTTTCTGGAGGTAAACGGATCAATAAACACCAGACTATTGTTATATGCATTGACTCCCATGAAGATTCCTTCAGGATCACTCAGCTGTTTCGAGACGAATGGCATAAGATATGATGCTGCCGTTGATTGTAAAATCCTATTCTCCTTGACGTGGTCAATATTAAAGGGTAGAAAGTTCTTGAATGCCTTTTTGTGACCAAACGTATACTGATTAAACGTTATATCCATCGCTCCCGTTATATTCTGTAACTCCTTATGTAAATGAGCCAGCTTTTGCTCATCTTCTGCCTCAAGTTGCAAATAGAGAGAATACAAGACTCCTTTTTCTGCTTCATGGACAAGTTCATCAATGAAAGACATTACTTCTTCAATATTTTTATCGGTTTGTTGATCTCTAAGTTTGCCAGCTTTCAAACGATCGTTTTGCTGCATTTCAAGAACGGATAAACGTTGTCGAGCTTTCTTCAACAGTTCACCACTTGGAGTAGGTTCAAGAAACACGCTTAAGGTAAATGGTAATGATGAGGTCAAAAGTCTAAAAAACACATACGGACTCAAGTAGGCAGGAATATCAGCTAAATAGTAAAATCGTCGTAACTTTTCACCAACTTGTAAGTGTGAACTCTGTTCTTTGAGATATTCACTTTTATATGCTTTAGTACCATCTCGTTCAACCGTAATACCATCAGTATCTTTATCAATAACAAAATGAAATTCAGACTTTCGAGATTCACCTATCGTTTCCTCATACTCTTTAACTTCTTTTTTGTATTCAAGATATTGTCTCAGCAGTTTTATAGGATTTCTGCTTTTAGAAAGCTTTGGTTTTCGTACATCAGGTAATTGATTATGCACAAAAGGTGCTTGAGCAATAACTTCCTGCTGAGAGGAGATTATATTCATAAGCCGTTTTATTTCTTCCCGTAGTGCCAGTGTCAGCTCATTCTGATGCAGTTTTGGCTCTCCGTTAAAGAAATGCTTCTCGATGTCCTGTAATCCCTTGTTCTTTTTCTCATATAACTCGTACTCTCGTAATACTTTTTTCAATTCAAAGGCGTGTTTCTCTTTCGATAGACTTAATCGCTCAACATCATCCTGTAATCTTCGACTCATTTGAAAGTTAAAAAGTGCTGGCATTAATCCAGTAGCTTGTTTCACCATCTTTCCATTTGGCTTACGTACTTTAGTATTTTTCATCGTAGGATGGTTTGTGCAACGTGTAACAATTGATCATCAATAAGAGGTCGAACCGTAATATTGCACGCTGACAGTGACGAAGCAAACCTGATTCCTAAATCAGATAGCTTCTTGATTGCTTTCACTTTTTCATTCGAATTTTTGATATCACAGGAAACTGAAAATATTGCATAATGATGCATCGTGGCGAATGAATGGTTTTTCACGAGAGAGGAAAGATCATTAATATAACCGTTAATCAACGGCTCCCGCTTCTTATTCGCACTGTTATACAGAGAAAAGAAGTGTTTTGAATAATCTTCAACCTGTGCTTGCTCCTTACGGACAATGAACTGAACTTGTGAAGGCAAGACATGAATCATTTGCTTGAGCTTCACAAAGAAATGTTCACGGTCTTGGTCATTAAGAAGAGCAATATCAAACGGTTCAACTTCATACATCTTAATTATGTGGTTTTTACGCATAATGAGATTATCTTGTATCTCAAAATCAACGAAGTATGGTTCAAGGTCACTATGACGATGTTCTTTCTTGTTTGCTTTGAATTTAAGACTTCGGGGAACTATCTTATATATCGGTTGGTTATCTACTTTTTGAGTAATAAAACCAATAAAGAATATCTCTGAAACCAATACTGCGGTGCCAAAGTATCCCCAGCTAAAGAAGTGGAGCACAAAATGAAAGATGGCAAACCAAATGAGGGCAATAACAAGTGCTCCGCCTGAAGCAAGCACAGTATCAGTGAAGAACAGACTTCTCAGAACATGTTCACGAATATCATCTTTGTATATACGTACACTTCTCATAGTTACTTTTTGGTTTTAGTATTCGGTGAATACAAACGTATAATATGATCGCTACTATTTTTTCCCTGTCTGCGAACTACCACACCTTTAATGCCATAGGCTTCATTTCTTGACTGTGACATTTCAAGAAATTGTTGTACTTTTTGAGGCGGGCTTGATTCATTCACATAGGCATAATCAATGTCTTTACCCTTACGTTTTGCTTCCTGCATTGCGTTAAAGTTGTGAGGATTTGGATGGTCCTTGGTGAAGGTGGACAAATCAATAAACTTATCTTGATCTAACGTTACTTTCTGTAGTTGGCTTTCTTGTATGCCATCTCGAATAGCATCAGAACGAGTGGGATAATATGACGTTAAGCCATTCTTGCTATCATCATATTTATATGCTTCACCACTTACGGATACCACTCCTTGTTTGTAGTTTTCCATTTCTACCCCCATACCTCGCTGAGAGAGGCCTTGAGACAGGCGTGGACGCTTGTCGGGAGTTTTCATGGTATATAGTCCACCACCTTCTTGATAACTATTCCCATTTGAGGATGACCCTCTAGAACTATAGGTATAGGATGAGCCTCCATTTGGTTTTGTTGATCCATTTGACCCACCCGGGTCGTTGTCACCTGATCGTTTTTTATTAAATTCATTTCGAATCTTTTCACCCATCAGGGTACTCACACTTCCATTTCCCCCAACTAATCCTCGTTTGAAATTACTCATTCGTGATTGCACCGGACTCGTTACTGAACGTGAACCGACAGCTGCAGCCATATTGGTTGAAAATGCAGTCCAGGTATCTCCAAATATTCTGGCAACTAGGATATTAACTCCACCAAGGAAGAATAGAAATCCGGTGTAAAAGAAGAGCATTCCAACACTTGGCCCTTTGGCAGTAAGAATGCTATTAAAAATATCAGTGGCAATAGAAAATCCTAATACAAAGGCAGGCTGTTGAATCAAAAATGTAAACCATGATTTAAAAAACGTCATGGGAATTTGCTGTGTTCGCTCAGACAGCATAAACGGAATCACAATCGGATAGATGACTCCCAAGAAAAGGAGCGCTGCAAACCGGATGACAAATTGGAAACCTAAGTAAACAAAACCAAGAAGGAGAAATATGAAGGTAAGGATAAACAAGAATATCTGGACAATAAATTTACCCAGGGACTTAAAGATACCCGCTTTTAACGATATGTCAAATGACGGAATGCCAAACTTCTCTGAGGACTCATTGTTTTGTATTCCCGTTTGTGTCTTATCAAGATAATCATCTAAGAATGTCGTGAACTTCTGGGTTGATGCAATTTTATCAACCAGTAGATTATTTGCCTGAATACTGTATGACAATACTGGTGGAACAGTTATGAAAAGAATAACGGTAATCAGGAATCTAACTGCAAAGTTTTTAAGATCCTGTGCATTATCTGATCCAAGCTTCGTTACTGCAATTCCAGCAATAACTATGGCAAGCACAGGGAGTGCAATATGATAAAACATATCGCGATACTTCGTAATCCCCGGTATTTCTGATTTATCTTTTAAAATTATTTTATCTCCCAGTGGGTTCGGGGTATAAAAGATGAATCCTCCGATAAACGAATCAAAGCCTTCTATAAAGTTTTTAAGAAGTTCTACGACGGCAGAGGGTTGATTATCAACGGTAAATTCATTCGTATACTGAACTTGGGGAGCTTGTGTAGGAGTAGGAGTTGTGCCAGCAAATACGGGTAGCGTGTTAGCAAGAAAGATTACACAGATTACAATACTTAAGATAAACTTCATACATATTATGTTGCTTTCTCTCAATTAAGCCGCTCCACCGACAAACTTTTTGATAATCTCAGCTAAGGTTGCTGCACCAAATACTAAGAGTCCGCCTACTAAAATGTTTACGATCCATCCTTTGAGTTTTGACTTACGGTCTGTATCGTCTCCACTCATGACAAGAAAAACACCTAATGTTGCGATTGCGATAGCCATAGCAGGAAGAGAATAGTACTGAAGTGTTTTAACAATACCCCACAAGAGTTGATCAAGATTTGCAAACTGGAGAGGTTGAGCACTGTTATATTCTGATGGACCCATATATTGTTAGTTAGATAGGTTAAATGTTAATACCTATCACTATGATTCGGAAGTATACACTAATTGAGTGTAGAAGTCAATATTATATAGGTCTTAGTTTATTGCTATATCTTTGAGGATAGACATTGTTGTGTCAGCTTAGGAGTGAGTATCATTTGTTGTTATGAGGATACCTGATTAAATTTAAACAGACCTGGATGCACTTTCCTATCTTTCCCCTGCTACTATCACATAATATCCTCCAACTCTATCGAGTGCCGCAACTGTATGATTTACGGTATCCACAACAGAAGTGGGAAGTACTTTCCACGTGATACCGTCAAGTGAATGAGCAAGCTTTAAGGTCTTACTATTAAATCTGCTCCTTGGTTTACCGGGAGGAATCAGATCAATGTCCTTGTATGAAAGTGCAATAATTGATGGTTTGCTTTGCAGTTCTGGAATAATACGAGCAGGATCTTTATCTGAACCTCGTGGAGGATATGCCTTGTACCATATTTGCTGAATCTTCCCAATTTGCCACAAGGTACGCCCTGCTGAAAGGAGTGACAGCAGATTATGTTTCTTGTTAGAAAGGACTAGAGGATCGACAAACTGAGATGAAAGAAATGCATCAAATTTAAATGTATTAGGTTCAATGATTGTTAGAATATTTTGATTTCCTGTATTTGAATCTTTAATGGGGGTAAATACACCAGATATTTTACTACCTCCTGATAATTGTGGTATCTGGAATTGCTCTTCAGATGATGATGGGTTTGATGAACCAATAGCATAGCTATATGTCAGATAATATGATTGAGCAGTATAAGAAGTATTTGTATCGTAAGCACGTATATAGACAGTATGGGTACCATTAGTTATAGGGGCTGTTGTGGTGGTACATGTAAAGGGTTCGCTTGTTGAATCAAATAAACCGTCGTTAGCCGTACATGTAGACCAGTTACCTGTAGGACTATTACTATCGATCTGATACTGTACTCCTGCGATGTTTGTTATGCTGTTTGAGGCACTCACTGACCCAGCAATATTAACAGACGCATCGCTTCGAGAAGCTGTTGACTGAGTAATTGTATGGGGGAAGTTGTAAATAAGATACATTGAACCTGAATTGGTACGTGAATTATAGTCTGTTCTATTAGCACCAAGTAACATATCTAGTTTTCCATCCCCATTAACATCGAAGAAGTTAGATCCCTTAAGATAGGTCAGAATATCATCTACACCAGCGCCATCGTATCGTATGCTCCAGTTATTGGCATTTGCCATGTCAACCGTATTGCCAGTTCCTACATACGATGAAAAAAGATTATTTTTAATCATCCAGAAAGAACCCGAATTGCTTCTTGAGTTGTTATCAGCTTGTCGAGCACCCACAACGATATCTACTTTTCCAGTATTAAAGAAATCAATACCCTGAGGTGAGCTCAACCCAAAAAAATCAGAAATATTGACACCATCAAAGCGAACGTTCCAATTGTCAGAGTTTGACATGTTAAGTATTGAACCAGTTCCTGGATGAGCACTGAGTATATCCGAGATACCATATATCGCATAGAGCGAGCCTGATTGACTTCTGCCATTATTCCCTGCAGTTCCCGCACCTACTAATATGTCAAGTTTTCCATCACCATTCAGATCCGCTGGTGGAGGCAAAGAGGCTAATGATAAAACGTCACCTGTAACAGCCCCATCAAAACGCATACTCCAATTTGAAGTAACCGCCATGTCAATAGAATTTCCCGTTCCTGTATAGGTATTAAAAAGATTGTTGTTGATGATATAGAAGGAGCCCGTATCGTTTGCATTGTAATTTGCAATGCCCGCACTAATAAGAATATCTTGCTTATTGTCTGTGTCAAGATCAACACCATGGAGACCATATGCAGAGAGTCTATCCTCAGAAGTTGCTCCAATAAAGCGCAAATTATAATTTGCGGAATTTGCTAAGTCGATGAGATTTCCTGTCCCTGTATAATTATCCAAAAGGTTGTTGTAAAGAATAAATAAGGCACCAACATTTGTTCTGGAATTGTAAACCCCATAGGGTTGTATAACCATTAAATCTTGCTTATTATCACCATCGAAATCAGATGTTTCTACTATAGCATCTGATATACCTAAACTTCCCCCAGGATCACCTTGATCGCCGTCGATTCTAATATTAAAGTTGGATGTATTTACAAGATCAACATTGTTACCTGTTCCTAAATATTGCGAGAAAAGAGAGTTATAAATAACAAACAATGAACCTGAATTACGTCTCGAATTATAATCAGAGGTTGGTGCTCCCAAAAGAAGATCGGGATGTCCGTCATTATCGATATCTGCTACATTTAGTCCATTACCTAGCTCATTGCCGGTCGCACTTCCTGTACCTGCTGGTCCTCCATCAAATCTGATATTGTAATTTGCAGGATCTGCCAGATCAACAGTATTCCCTTTTCCTGTTAGTTTGGAAAGGAGAGAATCGTAAATAATAAAGACTGAACCTGAACTTGGACGAGAATTAAGATCAGAATTGAAAGAGGGTATAATTAAATCAAGCTGACCATTTCCATTAAGGTCAGCTGTTAATACATCAGTATGTGCTAATGACCCTGTATCCGGTCCATCAAACCTTATATTCCAATTAGCGGGTGTAGCTAAATCAAATGTTGAGCTGGCATGAGTTGTATTGGGTAATGCAAAAATGAAAAAAACCATGAAGAATAATACAAGCAGGATACGGTTCCCTCTAGCAAATTTACGATGAGACATTATTTGTGAAAGATGTTAAGAAACTTCTGCCAAGTAGATAACGTTTCTGTTGGCTTGGCTATAGGTTTGTGTGTGGGCTTAAGTTGTGAAGTTGGTTCACTTGTTAGCTTCTTTGATGGAGCTAAGAGTCCGGTGTTGGGTAGTTGAGCTCTCTGTATAGAGTTTAGATTAGGCGGCTGCGTGCATGAACTCCCGGACACGATCATATAATACCCTCCAATTCTGTGCAATGCTGCCACGGTGTGATTGACGGTATCAACAACTGATGTTGGGAGGATTGTCCAGGTACTACCATATAGTGAGTGTGCAAGCTTAAGGGTCTTCGGATTAAATCGTTTACTCGGTTGGCCGGGAGGAATAAGATCGGCATCGGTATAGGAGAGTGAAATAATGGATGGTTTCTTTTGAAGTTCAGGAATAATTCGTGCTGCATTGTCTATACTAAATCCTGGCGCATATGCTTTGTACCATATATTCTGTATCCTTCCTATTTGCCATGCAATAGATGAACAGACTTTAATGCCTATGGTAGTACCACCTACAAGTGTTATATTTTTAAAACCAGGTAATGCAAACAGGGAGCTTCCTGAGGTTTGCTGAGATGACAAAAACGCATCAAAGTTAAATGTCGCTGGTTCAATGATGGTTAGCACTGTTTGTCCACCAGTACTAGAATCTCCCGTTATTTGCGGTTGTGGATTACTTGAACCTGAGGAGGATGAGCTTGAGGAAGAAGATGGTTCAGGTGTTGGCGTGCTTGTGGGTCCAGCAATTGTATATGCATACGTCAAATAGTTAGCTTGAGCAGTGTATGACGTATTAACATCATACGCTCGAACATAAACCGTATGTGTGCCTGAAGTAATTGGAGCCGCACTTGAACTACAGGCAAACGCTTCACTTGTTGAGTTAAACGTCCCGTCACTGGCAGTACAGGCTGTCCAGGTTCCTGATGGACTATTTGAGTCTATCTGGTATTGAGCTCCTGATATGGCAGTTGTTGAATTTGTCGCAGTGATATTCCCTGTAACTGACACAGTACTACCTGACTGAGAAGTAGTAGTTGAAGCTATCGTATGCGGGAAGTTATAGAGAAGATAGAGAGAACCGGAATCCGTGCGAGAGTTAAAATCAGCACGGGATGTAAGTAAGATATCTCTCATTCCATCTCCATTTATATCTGTTAGAATCGACCCATTCCTTTGTGTAATCTGATCGCTTGCTGTTGCTCCATCATAGCGTAAACTATAATTTGAACTTGTAGCTAAGTCAACATTATTCCCCGTCCCAGAATAGTTTCTGAAGAGGCTATTATATATGAGATATATAGACCCTGAACCTGCGCGGGAGTTATTACCTGCTCCAAAGGAACCGGCTGCAATATCAATATAGCCATCGTTATCAAAATCTCCTGTAATCGGGGCACCGTTCCCAAAAAATTCACTTGCCACAACCCCATCGAAACGAAGATTATAATTTGTTGAAGTCCCTACATTAATACTATTCCCTGTCCCCGTATAGTCATCAATGAGTGTATTATAAATAACGTATACTGATCCAGAATTCGTTCTTGAATTATTATCATCTAGATATGAGCCCATCACGAGATCTTTTTTTCCATCACTATCAAGATCAGCAACCGATATTGCGCCAATGAAGCCTAGCGACCCACTGGTAGTGCCATTATATTTCAAATTATAGTTTGTAGAAGTTGCAGTATCTATAGTGTTGCCCGTTCCTGCATAGTCATCAATGAGAGTGTTATAAAAAACATATATATTTCCTGTAGCTGATCCATTTGTTGCATTTGGCATGATAATGTCTTGCTTATTATCGTTGTCGATATCATTGATTGCACCTCCTCCCTGTGCGAAAAAACCACTAGCAGTGGCACCATCAAAACGGAGATTAAAGTTACTTACCGTTGCCATATCAACCGAATTCCCTGTTGATGATGGAGAATAATCATCAATAAGGGTGTTGTAAAGGACATAAAAAGAACCTGAGTTACTTCGTGAGTTGTAGTCAGTCAAATTTGAACCAATAACAAGATCTTGTTTCCCGTCACTATCTATGTCTCCAGTCATTATTGAAGAATAAGAGAAATTATCACCCGCTACTGCTCCGTCATAACGAACATTCCAATTTGTAGTAGTTGCCAAATCAATGGTATTTCCTGTTCCCGTAAGTCCCAAAAATTGATCGCCATAGATAACATACATTGATCCTGAATCAGTTCGGCTATTGTTATCAGCAAGTCTAGCTCCCAATATTAAATCATTTTTACCGTCTCCATTAAGATCAACTCCTTGAACTTTTGCTTGATGATCGGCTCCAAGAT
>Ga0209343_10009420_pt1 | contig 11227 bp, 10 predicted proteins | sample RifCSPlowO2_02_FD_184026 | JGI IMG/M metagenome (GOLD analysis project Ga0209343, IMG submission 184026) | Groundwater microbial communities from Rifle, Colorado - Rifle CSP2_plank lowO2_0.2 (SPAdes) (version 2) | ecosystem: Environmental > Aquatic > Deep subsurface > Groundwater | place... | reverse complement strand
TGGGCGGCCACCTTCGACGTGATCAAGCCCCTCGCCGTCCAGTCGCGCAAGCGCATCTTCGACATGGCGAGCCAGGAGCGCCTGACCATCGCGGGGACGCACCTGGGCTTCCCGGGCATCGGGAACGTGACCAAGCGGGGGAGCGAGTACGGCTTCATCCCCGCGCGCTGGCAGGACCTCTAGGGCGAGGGCGCACCGGAAGAGACGCGAGAAGGCTGCTCCACCGAAAAAGGCGGGCCCCGGGATTGGGGTCCGCCTTTTTTGCGCCGATGCGCCGCAGAAAACCGGCTTGACCACCAGGCTCGTGCTCTCAGGTCAGTCTCTTCTTGATTCTGTCGTAGGCCAACCACCCCATCAGACTCTCATCACTTCCGAAAAGAGAAAGCACGTTGATATTCATCATCGCAAGTCTCTCAAGAACCTTTTTTTGTTCGGCTCCCGGCAGAATGAATTTGAGCAAACGATCCTGATCTTCCTCTTCCTGCCGAAATACTTCTTCGTGGTCCCAATAGTGATAAATACTATCAACGGGCTTTCTGCATATCGTGTATTCGCTCTGTTGGACATAATGTCTTCTGGTCGGGGCACACGATTCAGTTATCCCAATTATTTCAGAATGGCCGCCTCGCCATGCTTTCCCTTTGCCGTAGTGCTCGACAAAGGCATATATCGCCACTGCTTCCCTTGGCCCTCGGTATGTTGGTCTAAACGCGAAGAATGCCGCTACGTATGGAGAGCGAGTCCAATCCAGCAATGGGGACGGGAAACCATAATGGCGCAGATATGCCATATAGTCGCACGCGGGAGGAGGTGCAGGAAATTTTTCCGGATCAGGCTCGACGTAATCAGCTAGGTACTGGGGCTTTCCTGTAAAAGTGTCAATAGTGGGTTTCACAGAATCCATAATCCGATGATACTGCTCCATCGAAAATTTCTTGTCGGTGTAACGTTCTAATGTAGTCTTAAGCAACCATGAAGCATCTTCATGCCCTCGAAAAATTGGATCGGAGACGTATATTTTAGGAGCGCCTTCTCTTCGCACCTTCACATCTGCAAAAATCTTGGGCATTTCTGCCTCAAATTCTTCCCAAGAATTTAGCTGGATGGTTTCTCCCATTAAATCCTCCTCAAGCATCCGAGCAACTTGCCCTACAAATTGCCTTGGTGCCCGGGGCGGGAGTCGAACCCGCATGGGCCGGAGCCCGAGGGATTTTAAGTCCCTTGCGTCTGCCGTTCCGCCACCCGGGCCGGCGGTGCCCCATGATAGGCGGGCCGCCGGAATGCGGCAACGGGCGGCTTGTGCGGCGGGAGGCCGGGCCCGCGGGGCTCAGCGCGCCAAACAAAACGGGGGGCCTCCTGCGCGGAGGCCCCCCGGACGCCGTTCATCCCCTTCCCCTACCCCGTGTACTCCAGGATGTGGAGCCCGAGGCCCCAGCGGTCGGCCACGTAGATGAGGCCGGTCGCCTTGTCCACCTGCACGTCGTTGCTCTGGGGGCAGCCGCGGAACTTGTTGCCCTCGGGGATGTAGTAGCCTACCTCCTTGGGCCGGAAGGGGTTGGACCAGTCCACCACCCGCAGGCCCGCGTTGAACCAGCAGATGTACATGAGGTCGTCCTTGGTCATGTCGAGCCAGATGTTGTGGGCGCCGTAGCGGGCGCCCGTGCGGGACCAGCGCTTGTCGACCGGGCGCATCTCGACGGGGTCGATCTCGTAGGGCTGGAAGGTCGAGCAGATGATGGGGTCGTGGACGTCCCGCATGTCGAGGAAAGTCACGAACGCGGGCGGGTGGTCGCAGTTCACCGTCGTGGTCTCTTGGGTGACGATGCCGAACTCCGAGCCGTCCGGCACGAGGAAGGAGTGGTAGCAGCCGGCCCAGCCGTGGGTCTCGTGGGGGTTCTTCCGCCACATGAGCTTGGGCTTCGCGGGGTCGGCCAGGTCGAACATGGCGAAGCCCGCGTCCCAGTAGCCCGCGGTGACGTAGTTGCCGAAGGGGTTCCCCTCGTGGATCCAGCCGCCGTCGCCCACGAGGGCGGGGTCCCACGAGGGCTTCTCGCCCTGCTTCTGGCCCGGCACCCAGCCCCAGCCGATGAGCTCGGGCTTCCAGGGGTCCTTGAAGTCGTGGACGAGGAGGATCTTGCCCTCGAAGCCGTCCCGGAAGCCCGAGCTGTACATGAGCTTGCGCTTGCGGTCGTAGATGGGCCGGTGGATGCCGAAGCCGTCCACCTCGACGTAGTTGACGAACTTGGGGTGGAAGGGGTCGGTGTTGTCGAAGATGCGGAGGCCGCCGATGACGTCGGGGTACTTCGAGCGCAGCTTGGGCCTGAGCTCGCTGTTGGTGATGAGGACCTGGTCATTGATGCGGAGCACCTTGTGGGTGCGCGCGGCGGGGGTGTCCACGATCTGGTTGACGATCTTGGGGTTCTTCGGGTCCTTGACGTCGAGGATGGTCATGCCGTCGTGGCCGTTCACGCCCGAGGCCGCCACGTAGCAGATGCCGCCGCCGACCTGGATCTGGAAGGCGTCGCCCCAGCCGTTCAGCTCGGAGTGGGCGACGAGGCGGACGTTGCGCTTCTCCTCCTTCCAGGGCTCGGTGAGCACGTGGTCGACGCCGGTGTACTGGTCGTTGCCGCCGCCGCGGATCGGGTTCGGGTGGTACCAAGGCTTGGGCATGTCTTCTCCTTGATGTGCCTTGAGGCGTTGGAAAGATCGCGGATTCCCTTGCCAAGCGGTTTGCGAAAGAGCCTCGCGTTGAACACGGTTCCGTAGGGGCGATGCTTGTCATCGCCCGTTCCGCGCCCAGTTCTGGGCGAACACAAGGTTCGCCCCTACAGAGCCGGCCCGGCCTTAGTCCTTCCGGAAGAGCCGGATGAACTCCTCGAAGGCCGCCGGCGCGCGCGCGGCCACCTTCATGTTCTCGCGGACGTGGTCCATGCGGCTCATCCCGACGAGGGCCACCCCCACGCCCGGCGCGCTGCGCGCGAACTGGATGGCGCGCTGGGCGTCGGTCTCGAAGCCGGGGAACACCTCGCTCAGGACCGGCGGGAGGCCCTTCGCCGCCCTTCCCTGGAGGATGGAGCCGCTCGTCATGACGGTGATGCCGTTCCGCGCGGCGGCCGCCAGGAACGAGACCCTCTGCGCCTCCACCTGCTGGTTCGGCTTCGAGAAGGCCTCCGGCATCCCCAGGTTGAGGGGAAGCTGGATCACCCGGAAGTGGTGGCCCGGGCCGCCCGCCTCCAGGGCCGCCTGGAGCACCTCGTCGAGCGAAAGGTAGTCCGGCGCGCCGGCGTCCGCGCGGAAGCCCGTCCAGGTGGCCGTCCCGTAGCAGCGGATCTTCCCCGCCTCCACCGCACGCTCCAGCTCCGCGAAGGCGTTCCGGAGCCGGAGCTGGAACACCTCGCGCGAGACGTCCTGGAGCTGGGTCTCCGGGTTGTGGACGTAGTAGACGTCCACCGTCTCGACGCCCAGGTTCCGGAGGCTGCGGTCCAGCTCGTGGCGCAGGAAGGCGGGCGTCATGCAGTGGCAGTTGGCCACGATGTCGTCCGGCCCGCAGACCCCGGGCCCGAAGTAGGCGGACTCCAGGTAGGCCAGGTACTCCTCGCGCGTCTTGGGGGGGACGCTGTCGAAGGGGACGAACCCGCCCTTGGTGCAGAGGACCACCTGCTCGCGCCGGGCCTCGCCCGAGCGGAAGAGGCTGTCCAGGGCCCCGCCGATGTTCCGCTCGCTCCGCTGGAAGCGGTAGTTGATGGCGCTGTCGATGACGTTGCAGCCCAGCCGCACGGCCTCGGCGACCGCGTCGCGGTAGGACGCGTCGGTCGCCTCGTCCGCCTCGCCCAGGTAGGTTCCGATGCCCACCGAGGACATCCAGAGGTCCTCGAGCTCGCGGAAATGGCGCGGCTCCGCCCTCCCGGAGAGGGAATCGCGGTAGGAGGCGGTCCCCTCCCCCGTCGCGCAGCCGGAATAGGCCATTCGGCCCCCCTGAACACCGGATTCGAGTCGCCGGGGTATATTACACGGTGCCGCCCGCCGTGGCGAGGAGGACATGCGATGGGCCGCCGCGAGGTCGTCACCGTGTTCCTGCGGCACGGGGGGAAGATCCTGCTCCTCCGGCGGAGCGCGCGGGTGGGGACCTACCGGGGGAAATGGGCGGGCGTGAGCGGGTACCTGGAGGGGGAGCCGCTGGCGCAGGCCTGGGCCGAGCTGCGGGAGGAAACCGGCCTCGGCCCCGGGGACCTGGATTCCCTGCGGGAGGGGCCCCCGCTCGACGTGGACGACGCCCGGGCCCGCCTCGCCTGGCGGGTCCACCCCTTCCTCGCGGAGGTGAAGGACCCCGCCAGGATCCGGCTGGATTGGGAGCACGCGGAGATGCGCTGGGTCTCGCCCGGCGAGATGCCCTCCCTCGGAACCGTCCCCGGCCTGGAGGAGGCCCTGCGGCGCGTCATTGGTCCGTAGGGGCGGCCGGCCCCGGCCCTACGGAGGGTCCCCCTGCTAAACCCCTTCCTTGACAGCGCGGCCCCCATTCCCAATACTTTTCCCCACCGGCCATGCCGCACGGAAGACCGCCGGCTCTCCCATCCTCCGGAGGGTCCCAGGTGAACGTCTCCCTCCGCATCAACGGCCAGCCCCGGCGGTTCGACGTGGAGCCGCGCATCCTCCTCGTCCACCTCCTCCGGGACGCGGCCGGGCTCACGGGCACCCACGTCGCCTGCGAGACCTCGGTCTGCGGCGCCTGCACCGTCCTCCTGGACGGGAAGGCCGTGAAGAGCTGCACCGTCCTGGCCGTCCAGGCCGAGGGCTGTGAAGTCACCACCATCGAGGGCCTGGCCCCGGGCGGGAAGCTCCATCCCCTCCAGGAGCAGTTCTGGGAGAAGCACGGCCTCCAGTGCGGCTACTGCACCCCGGGCATGATCCTCACCGCCTGGCAGCTCCTCCAGCGCAACCCCGACCCCGGCGAGGCCGAGGTCCGCCACGGCATCGAGGGCAACCTCTGCCGCTGCACGGGCTACGAGCACATCGTGGACGCCATCCTGGCCGCCGCCGCCCAGATGAGGGGGGAGGCGTGATGGCCCGCGCGCCCGAGGCCCCCAAGTTCATCGGCGCCCCCATCAAGCGGCGGGACGATCCCCGCCTCATCCAGGGCCTCGCCCATTACGTGGACGACTTCCAGCTCCCCGGCACCCTCCACCTGGCCTTCGCCCGGAGCCCCTACGGCCACGCCGAGGTCCGCGGGGTGGACGTCTCCAGGGCCCTCGGCGCCCCTGGCGTCGTTGCCGTCTACACCGGGGCGGGCCTCGCCGGGAAGATCGGCCCCGTGCCCGTGGCCGGGCTCGTGCCGGACGCCAAGGTGCCCGTCCAGCCCGTGCTCGCCGGGGAGCGCGCCCTCTTCGCCGGGGAGCCCGTGGCCGCCGTGGCGGCCGAAACCCGCTACCAGGCCCGCGACGCCGCCGACCTCATCGAGGTGGACTACCGGGCGCTCGACGCCGTGGTGGATCTCGAAAAGGCCCTCGCGCCCGGCGCCCCCAAGGTGCACCCGCAGTTCGGGGACAACGCCGCCTTCCGCTGGGAGATCAAGGGCGGGGACGCGGAGGCGGGCCTCCGGGCCGCCGAGGTGGTGATCAAGCAGAAGATCGCCAACCCCCGGGTCGCCCCCCTGGCCTTGGAGCCGCGCGGGGTGCTGGCGAGCTACCTCCCGGGCGAGGACCGGATGACCATCTGGTCCTCCACCCAGGTGCCCCACAAGCTGCGCACCCTGCTCGCCCAGCAGATCGGGATGGCCGAGAACCGCATCCGCGTCATCGCCCCCGAGGTGGGCGGGGGCTTCGGGAGCAAGCTCAACGTCTACCGCGAGGAGGCCCTCGCCGCCCACGCCAGCCGGGAGCTCGGGCGGCCCGTGAAGTGGATCGAGAGCCGGAGCGAGAATTTCCTGGCCACGATTCACGGGCGGGGCCAGCTCGGCGAGGTCGAGCTGGGCCTCAAGCGGGACGGCACCCTCACCGCGCTCCGCTACAACGTCCTGGCCGACTGCGGGGCCTACTACCAGCTCCTGACGGTCTCCATCTTCACCCTGACCGGCCTCATGCTCCCCGGCCCCTACAAGATCCCGAACATCGAGATGAAGGTGACGGGCGTCTTCACGAACAAGATGGCCACCGACGCCTACCGGGGCGCGGGCCGCCCCGAGGCCACCTACATCCTCGAGCGGATGCTGGACCTGGCCGCCGCCGAGCTGGGCATGGACCCGGCCGAGATCCGCCGGAAGAACTTCCCCGCGAAGTCCGAGTTCCCCTACCCCACCTCGGCGGGGCTCACCTACGACAGCGGGGACTACCACGCCACCCTCGACAAGGCCCTCCAGCGGGCGGGCTACAAAGAGATGAGGCGCGAACAGGCCGAGGAGCGGAAGAAGGGCCGCTACCTCGGCGTGGGCCTCTCCACCTACGTCGAGATCTGCGGGATGGGCCCCTCCGCCGCCATGGGGGGCCAGGGCTGGGAGAGCGCCCGGGTTCGCGTCGAGCCCACGGGCAAGGTGACGGTCTTCTCGGGGGCCTCCCCCCACGGCCAGGGCCAGGAGACCTCCTTCGCCCAGATCGCGGCGGAGGGGCTCGGCGTCGCGGTGGAGGACGTGGAGGTCATCCACGGGGACACCGACGTGGTCCCCTACGGCGTGGGCACCTTCGGCAGCCGCGGGACGGCGGTGGGGGGCTCGGCGGTGGTCTTCGCCCGGGACAAGGTGCGGGAGAAGATGGCCCGCTTCGCGGCGCTCCACTTCGAGGCGGACCCCGCCGACATCGCCTTCGCGGACGGCAAGGTCTTCGTGCGGAGCGCGCCCGAGAAGTCCGCCCCCTTCGCCCGGATCGCCCAGATGGCCTACGACGCCATCCAGCTCCCCCCCGGAACCGAGCCCGGCCTGGAGGAGACCCACTTCTTCGAGCCCCCGAACTTCACCTTCCCCTTCGGCGCCCACGTCGTCCTGGCCGAGGTGGACCCCGAGACTGGGGAAGCGAGGATTCTCCGCTACGTCGCGGTGGACGACGTGGGGAACATGATCAACCCCCTCCTCGTCCGCGGCCAGATCCACGGGGGCATCGCCCAGGGGGCCGGGCAGGCGCTGGAGGAAGAGGTCATCTACGGCGAGGGCGGCCAGCCCCTCAACGCCACCCTCATGCACTACGCGCTGCCGAAGGCGCACCTCCTGCCGCGCTTCGAGCTCGACCACACCACCACCCCCACGGACGTGAACCCGCTCGGGGCCAAGGGGGTGGGCGAGGCGGGCACCATCGGCTCGACCCCCGCGGTGGTGAACGCGGTGCTCGACGCCCTGGCCCCCTTCGGGGTCCGCCACCTCGACATGCCGCTCCGCCCGGAGAAGGTCTGGCGGGCGATCCAGGCCGCCCAGGCCTCGACGGGGGGCGCCCGGTGATCCCCGCCGCCTTCGGCTACGAGCGGCCCGCGACGCTGGAGGAGGCCCTCATCCTCCTCGCGCGGCACGGCGAGGGCGCGCGGATACTCTCGGGGGGGCACAGCCTCCTCCCCGTCCTCAAGGCGCGGCTCGCCCACCCGGGCGTCCTGATCGACATCGGCCGCATCCCGGCCCTCTCGGGGATCACGAGGACGGCGGGCGGCCTCCGCATCGGCGCTCTGACGACGCATTACGAGGTGGAGAGCTCCCCCCTCGTCCGCGAGGCCTGCCCCCTCCTCGCCGAGGCGGCCGGGCGCATCGGGGACGTCCAGGTGCGCAACCGGGGCACCATCGGCGGGAGCGCCTCCCACGCCGACCCGGCGGCGGACTACCCCGCCGCCCTCCTCGCCCTGGAGGCGGTGCTGGTGGCTTCAAGCCCGGACGGGACGCGCGGCATCCCTGCCGCCGATTTCTTCACCGGCCCCTACGAGAATGCCCTCAAGCCAGGCGAGATCCTGACCGCCGTCGAGGTGGCCTCCTCCCCGGCGGGAAGCGGCGGGGCCTACCTCAAGGCGGCCCAGCAGGCGAGCGGCTTCGCCATCTGCGGGGTGGCCGCCCTGGTGACCCTCTCGGGCGGGAGCATCGCCTCGGCAAAGATCGGCGTCACGGGAGTGGCCACCCCCGCCTACCGGGCGCGGAAGGCCGAGGAGGCCCTCGCCGGGAAGCCCGCCTCGCCGGAGAGCCTCCGCGCGGCGGCGGCCCTCGCCGCCGAGGGGGTGGACCCGCTCGACGACTTCCACGCCTCGGCGGAGTTCCGCGTCCAATTGGCGAAGGTGTACACCGAACGCGCGCTGGCCGAGGCCCTCCGCCGGGCGAAGGGGTAGGGGATGCCCGCGCCGATCGAGGCCGCCTCCGCCGTCCACCCCGCCATCCCCTGGCTCAAGCGCGAGAACCTCCGCTTCCACGAGCACCTCCGCGCCTTCACCGAGGGGGACTGGCGCGGGCCCACCCTCTGCACCGAGTGGAGCGCCGCCCAGGTGGCGGGCCACATGGTCGGCGGGGCGGCCTCCTACGCCGACCGGGTCGAGGCCGCCCTGGAGGGCCAGGTCATCTTCGGCCTGGGCGCCCGGAGCGCGGAGGAGTTCCAGGCCGCACGCGCGCAGATCATGGAGGAGACCCTCGCCCTGCCCGGCCCGGAGCGCGTGGCCCGGCTCGCGGAGGCCGACCGGCGGCTGGACGAGGCCCTGGCCCGGCTCACGCCCCGGGACCTGGACCGGCCTACCTGGCACCGGAAGGGGAGCCTTCCCCTGCGCCTCTTCCCGGGCCAGCGCCTGGGCGAGGTGGTGCTGCACCACCGCGACCTGGGCAACGATCCGGCCGCCCCCCTGGAGACCGGGGCCATCGGCGTCCTGGCCCAGGTCCTTCCGGAGCGCATGGGACGCCAGTTCGAGGGCGCGCCGGACCGGACCCTCGCGGGCCTTTTCCGGATCGAGACGGAGGAGCCCGCCCACGCCTTCACCTTTGAGGCCCAGGACGGCGCTCTCCTCCCCGCCCCCGGCGCGGGGGGCTGGGACGTGCGCCTCCGCGCCCCGGCGGGGGAGATGATCCTCCTCGTCACCGGCCGGGCCGGACAGGCGGAGCGGGAAAGGGCCGGGCGCCTCCAAATCGAGGGGGATCGCCAGAAGGCGGAGGCGCTCATGCGGGCCGTCTTTAGGCCCATCTGAGAGGGATGCCCCGCGGCGAGGTTTTTGTAGGGGCGACCGGCCTTCAGCGGGCCGAAGCCGGCTTTCGGCCGGCGAAGGCCGGCCGGTCGCCCCTACGGATCATACCCGAGATGCCATCCATCGGGGCCAGCCCATGCCGGAACATGAGGGAATTTGAGGTAAGAGCGTTTCCCGGCCGATGAATTACATTCCTTGGCGGGGAGATGCGGGTTGTCGTCCATAGGGGCGGGTTTGGCTTCGGTGAGCTCAGCCGAACCGGAACCCGCCCCTACGCAGGTCAGAGGGTGAGAATGAAATTTCCGATCTTTTCCGGCGATTTCCGGCTTAAAAGGTACGTGAAAAAGGCCCGCCGGCAGGGAAGTTTCCAGGGTTTTCCGGGATAATACGGGGTATTCCGCAGGTTTTTTATTTTCTCGGGAGGAAAGTTCGGCATGGCGGACCTGTCCTGGAGCGTCTCGGCCCCCTGGCTCGCGCGGGAGAACCCGCGCCTCTCCTCCTTCTTCCGCACCTTCGGCGAGGCGAGGTGGCGGACGCCCAGCTACTGCCCCGGGTGGACGGCGGCCCACGTGGTGAGCCACATGACCTCGGGCGCCGGCTTCTACCGGGCGGCCATCGAGAACGGCCGCAAGGGGCTGCTCGCGCCCCCCTTCGGGGCGAAGGACGTGCCCGACTTCCGGAAGATCCGGGGGAAGCAGATGGAGGAGCTGCTCGCGCTCCCGGGAGAGAAGCGGGTGGACCGCTTCGAGGAGGCGGTGGGGGCGCTCCAGCGCACCCTGGAAAGCCTCATGCCCCGCGAGCTGGACCTGAACGGCTGGCACCCCCGGTGCCCCACCCCCCTCCGCAACTACGCCGACCAGCGCCTCTACGAGCTCATCCTGCACGAGTGGGACGTCCGCAACGAGCCCGAGGAGCCGCTCCGCACCGCCGCCCTCGGCGCGGCGGTCGAGATCCTGATGGAGCGCATCCCCTTCCTCTGGGAGAACACCGAGCACCCGCAGGCGGAGGGGCGCTTCCGCTTCGAGACGAGGAACCCCGGCGCCGGGTGGGAGATGGAGACCCGGGCGGGCAAGGCCGTTCTGTTCAAGGAGGGGAAGGGGGCGTGCGACGCCTGCCTCTCCGCCACGGCGAGCGACATGGTGCTCCTGGTGTGCGGGCGGGGCCCCGTCCCGGAGCGGATCAAGGGCGGGCGGCTCGGCATCCAGGGCGACCGCGCCAAGGCGGACGTGCTGATCGAGTCCGTCTTCCGGCCGTACTGACGGCGTCGCGCGGGGCGTGCCGTTCCGCACCGTGGCTCATCCGGGGAAGGACGGCGGTTCACCCCCCGCTCACCCTCTCCCGAAGGGAGAGGGGCGGAGGCGCCGCGCAATTCCTTTGGGCGCCTGCTCAGTGACCAGCTTGTTCAGGCTTCGCCGCTAGGAAAGGACGGATGCAGCTCCTCATCGACGGCTACAACCTCATCCCGGCCATCCCCGAGCTGGGCCGCCTCCTCCGCCAGGACCTGGAGGCGGGCCGCGAGGGGCTGCTCGACCTCCTCCGCGCCTACAAGCGGACGGCGCGGGGCCCCCTCGCCATCACGGTGGTGTTCGACGGCAAGGGCAATCCCGCCGGCGGGGCGGGGAGCGCGCCGAAGGGCGGGGGAGTCCAGGTGCTCTTCTCCCGGAACGAGACGGCGGACGACCTGCTGCTCCGCCTCCTTCGGGGGGAGAAGCGGGGGGCGGTGCTCGTCACTTCGGACCGGGCGCTCGGCGCGGCGGCCCAGGCGGACGCGGGGGCGGTCCTCCGCTCGGGGGAGTTCGCGGACCGCCTCGCGCAGGCGCAGGCTTCGGCGAGCTCAGCCGAGCCGTGGATGGGGGGGGAGAAGCCCGAGGAAGAGGCCCCGGCCCGGAGCCTCTCGACCAAGAAGAAGGGGAACCCCCGGCGGCTCCCCAAGCGGGAGCGGGAGCGCCAGCGGCGGCTGGAGAAATTGTAGGGGCGGCTCGACTTTCCCCCTCCCTCCGGGAGGGGGTTGGGGGGAGGGAAAACCTGAAGGGAACCCCTTTCACCCCGCCGGCCGCATCTCGAACAGGTGGATCTGGTGGGGCTTCAGGGCCACGAAGAGGCCGGGCGA
>Ga0209343_10009418_pt1 | contig 11228 bp, 10 predicted proteins | sample RifCSPlowO2_02_FD_184026 | JGI IMG/M metagenome (GOLD analysis project Ga0209343, IMG submission 184026) | Groundwater microbial communities from Rifle, Colorado - Rifle CSP2_plank lowO2_0.2 (SPAdes) (version 2) | ecosystem: Environmental > Aquatic > Deep subsurface > Groundwater | place... | reverse complement strand
AAAGATCATGACCTGGCTGCCCTCTGCAAATCGTGCCAGCGCCCGCAAGATATTGGCCGAGCGCTCATCGTCCGAGGTGATCAGAACGTCATCCAGGATGAGCGGCATCTGCGAGTCGGAGGCGCGCCGCAAATCCAGCGCCGCAAGTCTCAGGGCCAGATAGAGCTGATCGGAAGTGCCGTCGCTCATGGCCTCGATGCCTTTCCTGACGCCATCCCCTTGCACGGCGCGCAGAACGGGCGTGTCCCCTTCCTCGTCCACCTCCAGGCGCTCGTAGCGCCCGCCGGTCATGAGCGAAAAGTAGGTGGACGCAGCGGCGACCATGGGCGCCTGCGCGCGCTCGCGAAAGCGATTCAGCGCCTCCTGCAACAGCGCGTGCGCGAGCCGTAGTCTCGCCCACGGCCGCACTGCTTCTCTGAAGCGCGCGGCCGCCGATTCCATCGCTTCACGCGCCGCCGCTGCCCGATCCGAAGCGTCGATTGCTTCCAACGCACGCCGCGCCTGCTCCTCCGCCCCGCGCGATGATGCCTGCTCCTTCTCTTTCTGCGCAATTTCGATCCTGCATCGATCGAGTTCACTCTCCATGGCGACAGCATCCTGACCGGCGAGTCGCCCCCGCAGTTCTTCCTCGGAACGCTTCGAGGCCCTCGCCAGTTGATCACTTTGTGCTGCGAGCGTGTTCCGCGCCGTACGCTTGCGCGCGGCGGCATCTTCCCGGTCGGACAGTTTTTCGACCGCATCGACAGCCGCCGCCGCACAAAGCCGCGCGAGCGTGCCTGTCTGAAATTCAAGCTCCGCCTGCGCTCGCCGCTTGGTCTCCTGCGCCCGGTCCCGGTCGCGCGCCAAGGCGATACGTTGTTGATCCTGCTCGCGCGAAGCGGCGAGCCGTGTACGCAGGCGTGCCGCAAAGTCGGTGATCAGGTCCGGAGCCGGCTCACCCAGAACGCTCGCAATCCGCGCAGCCTGATGCGACACATCATCGACAACCGCCTGATGATGAGCCTGCCGCTCTCGCGCCTCATTCAAATGAGCCGCCTTCGTGGCCAGCTCGTCCAGCTCATCGAGCCGCGCCTTGACGGTTTCCGGTGCGCTTCCGGCCGGCAGGAACAGCCGGGCGTGCGACGCCTGCACGGCCAGCAAGTGTTCCTGAAGCTCCACGTCTGTTTGGACGATCTGGCCGTCGATCCTGGCCTTTTCAGCTTTGCGCTCGCGCTCTGCCCTCAGGCGCGCGCGGCGATCTGCCTCCGCCTCCGTAACGTGCCTTTCCCACTGCATTGCCTGCTCGATCAACGACCCCACCGAATCACCTTGCGGCGGCTGTCCAACGGCCTGCAACGTAACCTTCAGATCCGTGATCGCGGCAGTGATGTCTGCGTGCAGACGATCCCGCTCAGCCTGTACCTTGGCCAGTCTTTCGGCGATTTCCAGTGCGCCCAGCCGCGCGGCCTGCCATTCGCGCAGCGCGTCGGCGTCCAATTGAGGCAACCCCGCCTCGGCGAGCTTCCGTGACCATGCGGCGGTAATCTCCTCGCGACGGATGCCGATCTGGGCAAGCTCAGCCACGATCGCCTGACGCCGTTTGTCCATGGTCTCGATACGGGTCGAGCATTCTTCGAATCCCGCCGCGCGCCGCGCGTCAGCCCGAAGTAAGTCTGCCTGTCTGTCAGCTTCGTCCTGTACAGCCTCGAATGCCTCGGGCAGCGGCCGACCAGGATCGAAGGCTCGTGCCAATTCTTCCGCATCCCGGGTACGCTCGACGTAGGCTTGACGAATTGCAGTCCACCCCTGATCGCGTCGCTCGCGCGCGAGCCGCAGCGTTTCGGCGGTCACCACCTCGCCCTCCGCTGCCAGTTCGCGCTGCCGAAGCTGTTGCTGCTCCAGATCGCGTTCGAGCCGAACATCCTCATCCCTCGCCGCGCGAACCGCTTCGTCGAGGTCAGTCAAGGATTTGCGGCTGCTGACGATCTCGGCGTCCAGCAGCGGCCGGGCGTTGCGCAAAGCGTCGAGCGTGGCGATACGGAGATCCGGGAGCGCCTGGCCCAACCGGCCGTTGAGTTCGCCCAGTTCGCGGTCGTGCTCAGGCAGCTTCCGCCCGACGTCACCCAACGCCTGGGCCTGCCGAAGGGCATCGGCTACAGCCTTCCGGGATTTGGGGTCGGGCGCGCCGGGCGCGTCATCCACAGCGGGCTCTGCTGCCTGATCCAGCTCCTGTGCACGCTTTCGGAACCCGTTCAGCCGTTCCCCAAGCAGACCGGTAGCGCGCAGATGGCTGTCCAGCGCCACCCGGTCGGCTGCCGACAGCACAGCATTCAGAACCTGCTTGATGTCCGTCCCGAGCGCAATGCGCGTGGCTGTCTCGGCAATCTCGGATTCGATCCGTTTAATCACCGCCTGCTGCTGTTGCACCTCGACCCGGCTGCGGGCCGCCGCCTCTGCGCCAGCCGCCAGCCGCTCGACTGCTTCGGCATGGTCGAGCAGGGGCTGTTCGATCACCAAGGCAGAAAGCTCCGCAGCGCAGCGCGTCAACTCAAGGTCGGCGTCCTTCAGGTCCTGCTGCCCGCGCCGCAGGGCCTGCTCGGCCGCAAGCCGTTCCTCGCGTGCGTTCTCCGCAAGATCCGGCGCGTCGGCCAGCGACTCCAATTCCGCTAGAGTCCGATCATGTTCCCTGAGCAACGGCTCGACCGAGCGCAGCTCGGTCAGTTCATTTTCCCGACGATGCAAATTCTCCAGGACCGTCGTCACTTCATCAAGCGCAGCCTTCGCAGCTTCGTGCACGCGATACAGCGCCGCCCAATCCGCGGGTCGTGTCTGGGCCTCCCGCAGAGCGTGCCGCTGCTCGTCGAATTGGCGCCGCGCATCATTGATCTTGGCGTTTTGAGCGCCGCGATGCGGGTTGTAGAGTTGCTTGGCATCGGCATCGAGCGCCGCCAGGAGTGCTGTAATGCCGCGTGTTCCGGCGCTGGCCTCAAACAGCGCCGAGCCCAGTTCGCCCTCGCCCTTCAACAGCAAATTGCCGCCTTCGCGGAGACGGACATGATTCAGGCCGAACATCGCTTCGAATTCGCCACGTTCCAACCCGGCGGTCAGTCTCAGTTCATCTTCGCGGGTCACTGGAGCCGTGTCCGGCTGCCCCGTATCGGCATTGAACCGGGACAGGGTCTGGCCGCGCCCTTTGCGCCGGGTCAGCCCGATGGGGTTCCCCTGGTCGTCGATGAACACCCCACCAATGCGCAATTGGTTGGAGGGATGGACGAAGTCATCCGGACTTCGCAACGGGATGCCGAATCGCAGATCGGTGATCGCCCGCAACGCACAGGATTTTCCAGCCTCGTTCGGCCCGAAAATCACATGCAGATTGGCAGGGCTGGCGGTGAAATCGAGCGCCGTGTCGCTGAACGGTCCGAACGCCTGCAGCAGTAGCCGGACGAGCTTCATGTGCCCGTTGTCCCTGCTGCAAGGCGTGCGAGCACCGTCGCTTCCGCATCCATGAGCAGCGCACGAAGGTCGGCGGAATTGTCCAGCCGGGGCATTTCCCCGGCCGCCACCTCCGACGGTATCGCGCCGAGAAGATCGCCGAGTTCTGCCTTTGCCCGGCGTTTCAGCTCTGCTTCATCGCCGACGATCGCATTGACCAGACGAATCAACTCGCCTACCGCATCCTGCCGCTGCGCGGCCTGGGCGCGATCCATTGGCGTGGACAGGTCGAGCCGCACTTGCTCGATCCAGATCTCGGCTTCGCTTACGTCCTGCGCAGCCGCCTGCACCGCCGCAGTCAGCGTTCCCGGCCGGTTGGCTTCGATCCGATGCAGATCGGTCTCGCCTGTCAGGGTCACGCGTACCGCATGCAATCTATCTGTCGCGCCGATAAGCATCGGCTCCAGCGCCGCACGGAACGCATCACCCAAGGATTCCAGGCGCTCGACACCGTCCAACGGTAACGCGATTTGACTCCAGCGCACCACGTCGAGCGCCACGAACTCGGCTTCGACTCGGCCAGCCTCTACTGTCACCAGCTCGCAGCCCTTCGCGCCGGTCTCGTTCGCGTGGCGGCCTTGAAGATTTCCGGGAAACGCTATACGGGGACTCTCCGAGACGACCTCCCGGGCATGGATATGGCCCAATGCCCAATAGTCGTAGCCCTTCGCGACCAGGGTCGCAACATCCGTCGGCGCGTAGGTGTCGTGGCCGACCCGCCCCGTCAGACTGGTGTGCAGCATGCCGATGTTGAAAAATCCCGGGACGGCCGCCGGGTACGAAGGAACCAGATCTTCGTCAACCGCGCGATCGGGAAAACTCCGCCCGTGAATCGCCACCGAAAGTTCGTCGATTCGCACCGTATGGGCGGTACGACTGGAAAACACAGTCACATTCGGCGGCAGAATCAGTTGGCGGCTAATTACACCCTGCGCATCGTGATTGCCCTGCACGACGAATACTTGGATGCCTGCGCGATCCAGACGAACCATCTGCTCGCGAAAGAACAGGCCGGTGCGGAAGTCCTGCCAATCTCGGTCGTAGATATCGCCAGCGAACAGGACAAAGTCGACGCGCTCGCTTATCGCCTTGTCGACCAGCCGTTCCAGGGCACCACGGGTTGCTACGTTGCAGTTAGCGGCCGATCGAGGCGCCTTTTATGCCTCTCAGACACTGACCCCATTTATGCAATTAACGCGGTCGCTCAAATAGGATGCCGGCCACAGGCCAAACACGTTCAATTGTAGTCCCCCGCTCACCGGGCATCGACAGAAAAACCGGCGGATACCCTCTATGAAAGTGCAGGGAACAAGAGCGCATCTGCCGATAGACGCACCCGTGATATTTAGCAAGATGTCGTCCTGTTGAACATGGGTGCCAGACATCCGGTCGTGAATTGCACGGGAAATGAGCGCAACGTCGTCGAGTCGGAGACCGCCGTCGTGAACGTTTTGGGACCGGAGGAACGGGACACCCTCGTTCTGATAAACCGATTTCCCGCCGAGAGGAGTGCTGCCTGCACCCAGTTTCCGAGCAAGCCAGCCCATGCGGACGACGTCCCAGCCGGTTGGAATAGTGAAAGAGATTTCGTTTGGCTCAACTGGCTCAAAGATCTCTGGCTTCTTGATTTCTCCCGCTTTCACCAACCTCGCCTTTTCCGCCTGAATTCGCTTAAGCAATTCGGAAGCGGGTTCGTCGTTGGGGTCCTGCTCGACCAGCTTGCCCCGCACTGCCAGATCTAGGATGAACTGGCGCAGGCGCGGGATGGCGTCGGGCGCTTCACTGATGCGGTGGAAGTGTTGCAGCAATCGCTGCGCGTTCATTTCAGGGCGGGCCCAGAGCGTCAAGCAGGGCCGCAACCTTCGCGCGGAGCGGCGGCAAGGATTCCCGGATGATGCGCCAGACTCTCGGATGCTCCACCACCGCATAACCGTGAATCAGCACGTTGCGAAAGGCAACGATTCGAGACAGATCCGGAATGCTTGCGGCAAGGGCGGGGTCGGCCCTCGACAACTGGTTAAGAGCTTCGCCGATGATCTGGAACTTCCGCTCCACGGCGGAGTGGATCACCTGCGTTTCCGCGTAGGTTTTCAGATCGATCCCGGCAACGAATTCCAGGATGGCGTCGGCGGCCTGACGCGCGTCCCAGAGGTAGGCGCGGGAATCATGCTGCATAAACGACCTCGCGGGTGCGGTTAATATTGGCAAGCACATAGGGGTTGCGAACGGCCCGCGCCTCGACGAGATCCACCGAGCGTTCGAGCAGCCGGGAGAGGTCGGCCCGAAACCCGAAGAATTCCTCAAGCGGCGGCAGATCGCTCTGGGGTTCGAATTCGACCAGAAAGTCGGTGTCGCTGCTGGCTGGGTCAAAATCGTCGCCCCGCGCGGCTGAGCCGAAAACCTCCAGATGTCGAACGCGGTAACGCCGGCAAAGTGCGGCAATGTCTGCGCGCTTTTCCTGTATCAGAGGGTGCATAGGGTGCTACTCCCGGGTATCAAACAGGTGTTGCCGTGCATTTTGCCTGCTCCTTACGCTCATCGCAGCAGCGCCTGCTCCAAAATCCCCTTGAGCTGGTCGCGCAGTGCGGCGGCTTGTTTTTCCGCCTCTTCGAGCCTGGCCAGTAGTTCCTCCGGATCGCCGTGGTCGTCGGCGACGGCGTGCGGGTTCTTGAAATCGAGGTTGTAGGCGCGGGCCTTCACATCGTCGGCCGTGACGCGCCAGGCGACTTCGTTCTCCACCCGCCCCTTGCGCTTGGCGCCGCCCCACCACTCGACGCAGGGTTTGAGGTGCTCGACCCGGATGGGCTTGGTCATCGAGTAGGCCTTCTGGCCCTCGGGCACGCGATGCTCGTAGAACCAGATTTCCTTCGTCGGCTCGCCCTTCTCGAAGAACAGCAGATTGGTGCCGATACTCGCGTACGGCTTGAACACGCTGTTGGGGAGCCGCACGATGGTGTGCAGGTTGCACTCCTCCATCAGGTGTTCCTTCAGCCGCGTCTTGACGCCCTCGCCGAAGAGCGAGCCGTCCGGCAGCACCACAGCGGCGCGGCCGCCGGGCTTGAGCAGGCGGATGATGAGGGCCAGGAAGAGGTCGGCGGTCTCGCGGGTCTGGAAATGCCGGGGAAAGTTCGATTCGATGCCGTCCTCCTCGCGCCCGCCGAAGGGCGGATTGGTGAGGACGATATCGACGCGATCGGACTGGCCGTAGCTGATGTAAGGTCGCGCGAGGGTGTTGTCGTGCCGGACGAACGACGGATCATCGATGCCGTGAAGCAGCATGTTCGTGACGCACAGCATGTGCGGCAACTGCTTTTTCTCCACCGCGCGCAGGGCTTTCTGCATGCGCTGCTCGTCGTCCGGGGTTTTCACGTAGCGCTCGCGCATGTGGCGCAGCGCGCACGTGAGGAATCCGCCCGTGCCGCAGGCAGGATCGAGGAGAATCTCGCCGGGTTTCGGGTCGATGCGATCGGCCATGAACGCGGTCACGGCGCGCGGGGTGTAGTACTCGCCCGCGTTCCCGGCGCTCTGCAGGTCATTGAGGATCTGCTCGTAGATGTCGCCGAAGTGCTGGCGCTCGGCCAGGTTATTGAAGTCCACCGCGTTGATTTTGTTGATCACCTGGCGCATCAACTGGCCGGACTTCATGTAGTTGTAGGCGTCCTCGAACACGTCGCGCACCACGCGGCGGCGGCCGTTGCTGGCGGTGCCGGGCAGTTCTTTGAGGGCTGGGAACAACTCGTCGTTGACGAACGCGAGGAGCGCGTCGCCGGTCATGCCTTCCGGATCGGCGGCCCAGGCGCGCCATCGGAGCTTGGCCGGGACGGGCGAGCGGTAGCCCTCCTGCATCAATTCCAGTTCCTGGTCCTGGTCGTCGATGATCTTGAGGAAGAACATCCAGCACAGTTGCGAAATGCGCTGCGCGTCGCCATCGACGCCGACGTCCTGGCGCATGATGTCCTGGATGGATTTGACGGTATTGCGGACGGACATGGGCGAATGGCTACAGGCGGCGCGCGTCCGGGAGCGTCGCCATCTTGCGATCGAGCGTCAGGGTCACAAGTCCGCCACGGCGATAATCGTCGGTGATGAGCCGATCGAGAAGTCCCGCACCTGCGACGGTTTCCAGGGCTTCAAACGTGTTCGCCCCATTCAATGGCGTCACGAAGCCGCTCCGGAGCACGGTCACCAATGCGGCGCGTGCGTCAGGCTTGGAAACGCCGTAGTGATGCTGGAGGGCGATGTAGGCCTCGCCGATGACCTGATTTGACGCAAACACTTCGGTCTTGTCACGCTCGATCAGCGCGGTCAACTCGCGCACGCAATGCTCAAAGCCCTCCTCCGGATCGCCGGTGGCGAGCCGCACGAGGATGGAAGTGTCAATCCCGTAGCGCGCGGTCATGGCGCTGGTTGCGGAACGTTTCCAGGTCGAATGTGCCCTTGCCGCGGCGCAACTTGCCGCGCAGGGGCGCGAGGCGCGTACGGTCGATGTGACGCGCGCGCAGGACGTAGCCGTCAGGGCGTTCCTCGAGTTCGAGCCGGTCGCCGGGTTTTACACCCAAAGCCTCCAGCACACGCGCGGGAAAAGTCACCTGACGCTTGGCAGTGATCTTGACGAACATGGTGGCGATCTCCGTTTACCTTACTATAAGTCTATTCTGGTAAGGCAGGCAGGTCAAGCCGCCGGCCGATACAGGGCGGACTGGAGTTCGTGGACGGCTTTTTCGAAGCCGTCGCGCCCGCCGAAGGTTTTCAGCAGTTCGACCGGGGTGCCCATCGCGTCGAACGGCGCGAGCCGCAGAATGCGCGGATCGTCGAGGTCCGTGACGCCCTCATCCTGGTACTTTTGCAGCAGGGCTTCGAGCACGGCGCGCGCCTGCCCGCCGTATTTGGTGAAGACATCGCGCTTGCGCGCGTTGCTCGCGCGCTCGCGCCGGGTGAGCGGCGGCTGGTCGAAAGCGACGTGGCAGATCAGATCGAAGGGATCGAGATCCTTGCCCACCTCGTGGGCGAGCGGTTCCAGCAGCAGGCCTTCGGCGGCCAGTTCCTCGATGACGGCCTGTTTGCGCTCGGCGCCGTTCCAGCGTTTCAGGAATTCATCGAGGCTGGAAAACTGCCGGGTGAGAGCCTTCCGGGTGTAATCGCGCAGGCTCTCGGTGATGAGCTTGCCGTTTTCGTCGAGGTATTCCACGCGTTCGGCGAGGATGGTGACCTCCTTGCCGTGAACGTAGTATTTCGGAGGCCGCTGCTCTGTGGTTACGATGCTGACGTCCGGCTGGTCAGAATAGACGATGATCTCCTCGTCTTCACCGGGTTCCAGCGGGATGGGATTTTCCAAGTCCTCCGGCGGCGGCACATCGTCGGGCGGCGTTACGGGGTCGTCCTCACCCGGCTCGTAAATCTGCACCGGCGCGCCGTCGAAGTCGGGGTCGGCGAAGTGGTTGGTCGCCTTGCGAAAGTCGAGCAGGGTGAAGTAATACTTCCGCGTGTCTTCATGCACCCGCGTGCCGCGACCGATGATCTGCTTGAACTCGGTCATGGAGCCCACTTCACGGTCGAGGACGATCAGGCGGCACGTCTGGACGTCGACACCGGTGGACAACAATCGCGAGGTGGTGACGATGACGGGATACTTGCCCTCCGGGTCGATGAAGTTGCCGATCTGCTCGCAGCCCTCCGCATCGTCGCCGGTAATCCGCATCACGTAGCGCTCGGACTGCTGAACCAGATCGGCGTTTTCATTGATGAGCGCCTGGCGCATGCGGGCGGCGTGCTCGGTGTCCACGCAGAACACGATGGTCTTTTGGAAGCGGTCGCCGCTCTCCCGCAGGAACTCGGTGACCTTCCGCGCAACGCGTTTGGTGCGCTCGTCGATCACCAAGTCGCGGTCGAAGTCCTTCTGGTTGTAGATACGATCCTCGATCTCGTAGCCGTACTTGTCGATCTCTCCGCGGGCGGGCCGGTAACCCTCCACATCGACATCGAGGTGCACTTTCACCACTTTGTAGGGCGCGAGGAAGCCGTCGCGGATGCCTTCCTTGAGCGAATAGGTGTAAACCGGTTTGCCGAAGTAATGGATGTTGGAGACATACTCGGTCTCTTTCGGCGTGGCTGTCATTCCGATCTGGGTCGCGGAGGGGAAGTAATCAAGAATCTCGCGCCAGGCCGAATCCGCCGCCGCGCTGCCGCGGTGACACTCGTCGATCACGATCAGGTCGAAGAAATCCGGCGACAGCTCGCGGTAGAGCTTCTGGCGCTCTTCGGGGCCAGTAATCGCCTGATAGAGCGCGAGGTATATCTCGTACGACGTGTCGATGCGCCGGTGTTTCTTTTCGATGGCGCTCGGCAGTTCGACTTCGGTGCCGTCTTCACGCTCGATGGTTTTCGCGTGCGTGCTCAGCTTCGCCATCGCGGCGCCGAACGGCCGGAAGTCGTTGACCATCGTCTGATCGACGAGCACGTTACGATCTGCGAGGTAGAGGATGCGCTTCTTCCGGCCGGACTTCCACAGGCGCCAGATGATCTGAAAGGCAGTATAGGTCTTGCCGGTGCCGGTCGCCATCACGAGCAGAATGCGCTGCTGCCCCTTGGCGATCGCTTCCATCGCCTTGTTGATGGCGATGCGCTGGTAGTAGCGCGGCTCCTTGCCGCTGCCGTCGTCATGATAGTCCTGAAGGACGACCTGCTCCTGAGCGGGGGCCAAGTCTTTCCAGGCGCGATATCTGGCCCAGAGGGCCTCGGGCGTCGGGAACGCGTCGAGCGGCAGTTCGGTTTCCTTCAGGGCACCTTGTCCGGTGCGATCGTGAAAGAGGAACGCGTCGCCGTTCGAGGAAAAAACGAATGGGATGTCGAGCGTCGCAGCATTCTCGAGCCCTTGCTGCATGCCGTCGCCAACCGCGTGGTTGTTGTCCTTCGCCTCGATGAGGCCGATCGCAATGTTCGGCTTGTAATAGAGGACGTAGTCGGCGAACCTCGCTTTGCCGCGGGTGACAAGCTTGCCGCGGACGATGATACGGCCCTTGGTGAAGAAGACTTCCTCGCGAATCTGGGACAAGATGTCCCAGCCCGCCTGCTCGAGGGCAGGGGTGATGAACTTGGTGCAGATGTCGCGTTCGGAGAGGTCTTTCTTGCTCATCCTGCTCCTCGCTCGCGGTTATGCCTTCAGATCGCCCAACAGCAGGACTTCGATCTCTTTCACTTTCCGCCAGGCGTCGTCGTTCGTGACGGCAAGTGTAGCGCCGGATTCGACGGCGGTAGCCAGCATGATCGCGTCCGGCGTACGCAGTCCATATCGAGCGCGACGAGCCGATGCCCTGCAAGGCCTGGGACTAGCCCCGCCAAGCGCGTCTCTCGCGCTCAAGGTAGCCCTTGCCCCACAGGCCCTTGTGGCGCCCGGAAAAACGTTTCACGAAGTTGCGCGGCTCCGGCATGAAGACGATGCGGTCGTCCTTGACCAGCACCAGCAGACGCGCGCCGGGCCCGACGCCAAGCTTCTTGCGCGCTTCCTGGGGAATCACGACCTGGTTCTTGCTGCTCAAAGTGACTGTGGAAGGCATCGGCGCACCGTAAAGTGATTTCACCAGATCATACGAGTTCCTGATTGAGTCGCGTGACGATTGCCGCAGGCGTTCCCGCGCGCACGACGATGCCCTGCCACTCCGCCGCCTGATATCCGGGCACGCCGGCTTCGGCAACGGTGGGGACATCGGGAATCGCGGGATCGCGCTTCATGGTGGTTACGCCGAGCGCGCGCAGCC
>Ga0209343_10009413_pt1 | contig 11232 bp, 9 predicted proteins | sample RifCSPlowO2_02_FD_184026 | JGI IMG/M metagenome (GOLD analysis project Ga0209343, IMG submission 184026) | Groundwater microbial communities from Rifle, Colorado - Rifle CSP2_plank lowO2_0.2 (SPAdes) (version 2) | ecosystem: Environmental > Aquatic > Deep subsurface > Groundwater | place: Rifle... | reverse complement strand
ATTTGATGAAGGGCATGGCTTGCGCGGCGATCGCAAAGGTGAGTGGCAGTACGCCCGAAGCGGAGTCGGCCACCGGCGTGCTCTTGTAAGGGATGTGCACCATCTGGGTTCCGGTCAGCATCGCCAACTGCTCGCCGTTCAAGTGGTGCGAGGAGGCGATGCCGGTGCTGCCATAGGAAAGCCTGCCGGGATTTTTCTTCGCGTACTCAATGAGTTCGCCGATGCTGCCGATGTTCATGTGGCTGCCGGCGACCAGCAGGCTGGCCGCTTCGATAACCATGCCTATCGGCGTCAGATCCTTCAGCGGATCGAAGGGCAGCGGCGTCTTGGTGGGCAGCGCCGCCAGCACCGGCACCGTGGCAGTGAGAAGAACCAGCGTGTAGCCGTCCGGCTCCGCGCGCGTGGCGAGGCTTGCCACCAGCACGCCGCCGCCGCCCGGGCGGCTGTCGATAACCACCGGTTGGCCCAGCATATTGCCCAGCGATTGCGCAAAAATGCGCGCGAACACGTCCCCGGGCGCGCCGGGGCCGAACTGGGTATACATCCTTATGGGTTTTGACGGATAGGTCTGTGCCTGCGCGACTGTCGCCCATGCGCCGGCCGCGAGCAATGCGGCGGCGAAGATGCGTTTGAATGCGGTGGCCATGATGAATCCCGTCCTTGCCTGAGGGGGGCACAAAGATAACAGAGGATGCCCCGGAGCGTTGCGGCCGCCACGCTCGATTCGAGCGCTGCGCCCGGGTGAAGTGTATGTTTCAATTGCGCGTCAACGCAGCGAAAGCAAGCATGCCAGCCAGCAACAATACTTCACTCGCCGGTTGCCGCGTCCTTGAGATGGGCCGCTTCGTCACCGGCCCCTATGCGGCGCAATTGCTCGCAGACCTTGGCGCGGAAGTCATCAAGATCGAAGATCCGCAGGGCGGCGACCCGTTCCGCGGTTGGGGCCGGACCGGCTGGGACGGCTACGGCGCGCCGTTTCTGGGCTTCAACCGCAACAAGCGCAGCCTCACGCTCGATCTGAAAGCGCGCGAGGGCCGCGAGATTTTCAAAAAACTCGCGGCCAAAGCGGATGTCTTCATCGAGAATTTCCGGCCTGGGGTGGCGGATAAGTTGGGTATCGGCTACGACAAGCTGGCCGAGGCCAACCGTCGCCTTATTTATTGCTCCATCACCGGCATGGGCCCGGATGGGCCGTATGCGCAGCGTCCGAGCTACGACATTGTCGGCCAGGGGCTGAGCGGATTGCTGAGTCTTCTGGTGGACGTGAAGAATCCGCGCCCCATGGGCCCGGCGTTTTCGGACGCGCTGACCGGACTGTTCGCGGCCTATGGAATTCTGGCCGCGCTGCAGAGCCGCGAGCGCACCGGCCGCGGCCAGCGTGTACAGACCAACCTGGCGCAGGCGACCATGGCGTTCATGAACGAGCCTTATTCGGGATTGTTTGCCAACGGCAAGGTGCCCGATGCCTTCGACCGTCCGCGCGCCTCGGGCGTATTCTGTTTTGTGTGCGGCGACGGCAAGCCCGTCGCGATACACCTGTCCTCGCCGAACAAGTTCTGGGAGTCCTTCGCCACCGCGGCCGGCCACCCGGAGCTGCTCGATGATCCGCGCTTCAAGGCGCACAGCGGCCGCCACCAGCACGCCGAAGTCATCCAGGAAACACTGGCGCCGGAATTCGCCGCGAAGACGCGCGCCGAATGGACGCGCATCCTCGAAACCGCGGACGTGCCCTTCGCGCCGATCTATCAGCTCGACGAAGTGATCGAGGACCCGCAGATCAGGCACATCGGCATGGTGCAGCACGCCACCCACCCGGAGCGCGGCGAAGTGCGCTCGCTGGGCTATCCGGTGAATCTCTCCGACACGCCGCTGGGGCCGGTCAAGGCGCCGGCGACATTGGGCGAGCATACTGACGAGATTCTTGCCGAGATGGGCGTTTCGGCCGAGGCGATCGCGAAACTCCGCGCCGCGGGGGTGGTGTAGCGTGCGCGCAGGCTTAACGTGGACGCCCTCAATCGAGCTTCGGTATGCGCGCAGTCTTCGCGATGCGCGCGACCAGTTCCTGTTGTGACTTGATCAGCGTGGCGAATTCCTCCGGCGACTTGCTCACCATCGGTTCGAAGCCCACTTTCTGAACCTGTGCGCGGCCCTCAGGCGACATGACGCCGCGCACCACTTCGGTGTAGAGGCGCGTCACGACCGCGGGCGGCAGGCCGCCCGGTCCCAGCAGTCCGGTCCATTGCGGCGGCGTCTCGAATCCCGGGATGACTTCGCGAACCAGGGGCACCTCCGGCATCGGGCGGAAGCGTTCGGGCGCCATGAGGGTGATGAGCTTCACCTTGCCCGCCTTGATGAGCGGCAGGCCCTGTGCGCCGACCACAAAGGCCAGTTGCAGCGCGCCGGTCGCGGCATCCAGCACCGGACTGGTCTTGTAGGGGATGTGCGTCATGGGCGCACCGGTCAGCATGCTGATCTGCTCGCCCGAGAGATGCATCGAGGTGCCCACGCCGGTGGTGCCGTAATTCACCTTGCCCGGATTGGCCTTGGCGTAGGCGACCAGTTCCGGCAGCGTATTGGCCGGTAGCGACGGATGGGCAACGATCAGCATGGCGATATCGCCGATGATGGTGATGGGGGTGAGATCCTTGAGCGTATCGAATGGCAGCGGGTTTTTTAACAGCACCGGCAGCACCGCGGGCACACTGGCGTTCGAAACCAGCAGCGTGTAGCCGTCGGGCGCCGAGCGCACCACCGCTCCCACCGCGACCACGCCGCCGCCGCCGGGGCGGTTCTCCACCACCACCGCCTGCCCCAGGTTTTCCGTCATCAGCGCCGCGGCGACGCGCGCGATCAAGTCTCCTGGCGTGCCGGGATTGAATTGATTGATGATGCGGATGGGTTTGGAAGGGTAGGGTTGGCACCATGCAGTTGATGCGATCCCAGCCATTCCCGCTATGACGATCAAAATTATGCGAAGCCTACGATGAAATTGAAATGTATTCATCGGTAAATCGAAGGCTTCATCATTCCGTTATCTGGCGCTTTTGGAGATTCTCGGCGATAGCCCGCGCCAGAGCTTCGTCATCATGCCGGTTCATTTCTTCATGCGTCGCGAACCTGTAGATGCCTTTGACAATACCGGTGGTTGAAAGCGCCGCCAAAGCATTACCCGCACGCTGGTGCATATTCGCCAACACCAGATTGGCCCCCGCAGGCCTTTGCTTGGGTATCGCGGGTTCCTTATTACCTATTTGTCGCATCTGCACATTATGGGGGCGGCGCCGTTGAATGCCAAGACGGAAAAGGTCAGTAGATAGCCATTATTCCGGCTTCAGATTGACAAGTTTCACCGCGCGAACATAGGACAGGTGGGCGCGCTGCAGATGCGCGGCGAACTGTTCAGGTGTATTCCCCACCGGAGTGTTGCCGTCGGCTTCCAACTTGGTGCGCACGTCGGTTGAGTTCACCGCCCCGGCAAGCTCGGCGTTCAGGCGGCTAAGCAGGGGCGCGGGCAGTCCGGCAGGGCCAAGAAATCCGGTCATCGCCTCGAGATTCTCGAAATTGGGCAGCGCTTCGCTCACGGTCGGAACATCGGGCAGCGCGCCAAAGCGCTTCGAGCCCAGCACCGCGATGAGTTTCAGTTTTCCGGAACGCAGGAAAGGCAGTTGCGAAGTGATCGCGGAAAAGGTCATGGTAATGGTGCCGGTCATGAGGTCGTTCAACGCCTGCCCGGCACCCTTATAAGGCACATGCGTCAATGCCACGTTGCCGGCATTGCCGAAAAGCGCGCCGGCGAGATGGAAAGCGGTGCCGATGCCGGCGCTCGAAAAAGTGAGTTTGCCCGGATTGCGCCGTGCCAGATCCAGCAGTTCCTTGACGCTGTTGATTCCCAGCGACGGTGCCACTGCCAGGCCCGAATAAGATTCGGTGGCGCCGGTGATGGGCGTGAAGTCGCGTAACGGGTCATAGGGCACATTCTTGGTGACCAGCGAAGTCAGCAGGTGCGATCCGGTGGTGGTCATGAGGAATGTATAGCCATCGGGTGCCGACTTGGCCACGAGGTCGGAGCCGATGGTGCCGCCCGCGCCGACGCGGTTCTCCGCGATCACCGGCTGGCCGATGCGCTCGGACATTTTTGTGCCGACCAGGCGCGCGATGATGTCGGCAGTGCCGCCGGCGGGGAACGGAATGATCATGCGCAGCGGTTTGGCGGGATAGTTCTGCGCCATAGCGGCCGGCGAGGCGAGCACTAACAGGGCGGCGGCAAACTTGATCCTGCAGGAAACCATTGTCTACTCTCCCTTTTGACTACCGGACTAGGCCTGCCCGGCACGGCCGCGCGCGGCAGCCTCGGCGTCCGGCCCCTTGGGCAGCATGGTGAAAAAAGATTCGACGCTGGTGTAATCGAGATAGCCCAAACGCGCCAGCGGGCGGATTTTCAGGATGTCGAGCTTGCCGTCTTTGCCGATGACATCGTCCCTGATGTGTATGCCCACGACGCGGCCGACCATCAGGTGGTGCGGCCCTTTGCGGCCGGGTACGGTCATCGACGAATGAAACCGGCATTCCATCTGCACCGGTGAGCGCGCGATGCGCGGCGGCTTCACCATGGCGGAGGGGATCATCTCCAGGCCCGCCAGCGTCGCCTCGTCGACGTCCGGATCGACGCCTTGTCCGGTGATTTCCACTTGATCGCGCAATTCCCAGGTGGCCATGTTGACCACGAACTCCTTGGTGTCGAGGAGGTTCTGCACCGTGTCCTTCTGCGATCCCGCGGGCCGGTCGCCGGCGGAAAAAACGATCATGGGTGGGTCGTAGCTGAGGTTGGTGAACTGGCTGAAGGGCGCGATGTTGAGCACGCCCTGCTTGCTCAGCGACGAGATCCAGGCGATGGGCCGCGGCACACAGATCGATTTGAACGGGTTGTAGGGCAAACCATGGTTGTTTTTTTCGGTTTCGTAAAACACCTTGCTCTCCGATGACGTGGGTTCGCCGTCATTTTGTGGACGGCGGATCGATGCAATCAGCTTACGTCAGGATGCGAGGCGTGGCAAACTAGGGTTCGTCCGGCAGGCAATGCTTTACCGCTTGCAAGTCTATATGGCGCCGGAGCATTCACCGTAATTTGAAAAAGGAATCGCAGCATGGCCGATGTATGGAAGAAATTGAAGGATTGGGGCGAGATCTACCTGGAGCGTCTCGAAGACGCGGGCGTGGCACGCATCGTCATCAACCGCCCTGAAAAGCGCAACTCGCTCACGCGCATCATTCTGGAAGGATTCGCCGAATCGCTCGATATCGTGCGCGCCGATCAGAATCTGAAAGTGCTGATCAGCAAGGGCGCGGGCCCGGTGTACAGCTCGGGCCTGGATCTGCATTTCCTTCGGGCGGTGAGCAATTCAGGACTGACCGATTGGGACCGGCCTACCTGGAATATCGCCCTCACCGAGCAGATGGTCAATTTCCCGCGCATCACCATCGCGCAGGTGCATGGCTATTGCCTGGGCGGATCGTTCGGCCTGATGAACGTGCACGACCTGGTGTTCGCGGCGGACAACGCCAACATCGGCATGCCGGAAATCCCGCGCGGCAGCTTCGGGCAGATCGCCACCAGCACCCTGTTTCACGCGCAGATCCCGATCAAGAAGGCGGCCTATATCGCGCTGACGGCGCAGAACGTCACCGGTGCCGAAGCCGATCGCATGGGCCTGGTGTCATTGGCGGTGCCGGAAAAGGATCTCGAAGCGACCACGCTGCGCTACGCCCGTGAAATCGCCTCGCGCCACATGGCGCCGCTGCAGCACCACAAGATCGCGGTGCAGATGGGTCGAAACCTGTCGCTGATGGAAGCGATACGCCTCGACCAGCTGGTGGGCGCGCGCCAGGCGCATGCCATCGACGCGACCAAGCACGTCGAGGATTACCTCAAGTCGCAAAAGGGCGGGCCGAAATTCAGAGAGAAGGATTACAAGCGCCCCGACGCCTGACCGGCGGCCCCGACAAAAGCGAATAACCCGGTTTTGTATACATCCCGTCAATCCGGAAAGTTGCGCCTTCGCAACTTTCCGGATTGACGGGATATGTGGATGCTGGGGCCAAGTAAGCAGTTTGGTTCCGCCTGGCCGTACCTAGGTTTTCACCAGCGTCTTGAGATCCCTGAGCTCGTGAAACCGCTGGCGCGCGATCAGAGCGACCGCTATGGTGATCACGCCGCCGGCCACCGCGGTGAACATCGGCGAGGTGAACGCGGCAAGCACGCTCGATTCGATCGTGCCCACGTGATTGGAGGAATCCACGAAAACGCGGTTGACCGCCGAGACGCGGCCGCGCAGTTCATCCGGGGTGTAGATCTGCACCACCGAATGGCGCAGCACCACCGACAGATTGTCCATGGCCCCGGCGAGCACCAGCGCGGCATACGAAACAATGAAGATTTCCGAGAAGCCGAACGTCGCCATTGCCAGTCCATAGCAGGCAACGGCGATGATGAAGGTGTCGCCGGCCCGGCGCGTGGGCGCGCGCATGCCCTGGAACACACCCATCACCAGCGCGCCCAGGGCCTGCGCCGAAGCGAGCCAACCCAGTTCCACCGGGCCGACATGCAGGATGTCCTTGGCGAACACCGGCAGCAGCGAGGACACGCCGCCGAACATTACCGCAAACAAATCGACAATCATCACCCCCAGAATCAGGCGCGTCCGGATGACGTGCCGCACGCCGGCGAACAAGGCCTCGAGCGAGAGCGGCGGGCGCGCGCCGCCTGCCGCGGGACGCGCGCGGATTGCCAGCGCCAGCACCATGGTTACGATCGACAGCGCGAGGTTGATCAGATAGACCCCCGCTGCCGAACCGGCTGACGCGATCAGCACGCCGGCGAGCGCGGGTCCGCCGATCGACGCAACCTGAAACAGGCTCGAGTTGAACGCCAGCGCATTGGGTATCAAGGGGGCGGGCACCAGCATCGGCAACAGCGCGTCGCGCGAGGGCCGGTTGAGCACCTGTCCGATGCCGGTGAGGAACAGGAAGGCAAAGATCCAGATCGGGTCGGCAAGGGTCAATGCCGCTATCGACAAGCCGATAGACCCGCAGGCGAAGGTGGCCTGGCTTGTCACCATCACCCGCCTGCGGTCGAAGCGGTCGGCGATCTGTCCGGCGGGGAGAAACAATAGCGCCACCGGCAGGAATTGGGCCACGCCTATCCAGGCCAGCGCCAGCACCGATCCGGTGCGCTCATACAGATCCCAGCCCACGGCGACCGCCTGCATCTGCTGCAGGCCCGCGGTCATGAAGGTGGCCGAGGCGAACAGCCGGAAATCGCGCAGACCCAGCACGGCTCGGGGCGAATGGGTAACCTGGGTCATTGATGGAATGTGCCGGAGAACTGGTCGGGCAAAGGCGCGCAGCATACTCGAATCCTTGCGCGCAGGTCGCACTGCGGTTTTGTACACCTATGCAGGCGGAGGCTTTAGAATCCGCCGACTCTTCACGCCTGCCGCGATCCCGCATCCGCTATGGACAGATTCTTCGAACGGCTCGCCTTCTGGATCGAGCGCACGCTGGCCATTGCGTTCATGGCGGCGGTGGCTCTGAGCTTTGTCAATGTAGTCGGCCGATACCTGTTGGGTATGGCCTTCATCTGGGCCGACGAGGTGCAGATCTACATCATGATCTGGATGGCGTTTCTGGGCGCGGTGGTGGTGAGCTGGCGGCGCACGCACCTGCGCATGGACCTGCTGTTCAGGATGCTGCCGGCACACTTGCGGCAGTGGGTGAGCATGCTGGAACTCGCCAGCATGATTGTGCTGGCCGGCGTGGTGCTGTTTCTTTCCGGGCAATACGCCCACAGCATGTTCACACTCAACCGCCTCAGCGACGTGGCGCAGGTGCCAATGTGGATTCCGCACAGCGGCGTGGCCTTGGGATTCGGATTGATCCTGCTGATCGCGTTGTGGCACCTGTGGAAGGTGTTTCGACCCTCTGCTTCGCCTGCGTGCGGAGAGGACAAGCCATGAGCTTCGCGCTGGGGGTGCTACCGGTCATCCTGCTGCTGCTGGGTTTTCCGATATTCCTGGTGCTGCTGTCCGCGGTGACCGTGGCTCTGGTGTTCTTCATGCACGTGCCGCTCGCCGCGCTGCATCAAAACCTGTTCGGCGGCGTGAATTCCTTTGCGCTGCTTGCCGTGCCGTATTTCATTTACGCCGGCGAATTGATGGGGCGTGGCTCGGTGGCGCAGCGCCTGGTGGATTTCGTGCAGGCCGGTGTGGGTTCGGTGCGAGGCAGTCTCGGCGTCACCACGGTGGGGTACCTCGGCGATTTTCGGTGCGATCTCCGGCGCCAGCGCGGCCACGGTGGCGACGGTGGGCAAGGTGATGTATCCGGCCATGCGCCGCGCGGGTTACCCGGAGACCTTTTCGGCAGGCCTCATCACCGCGGTGGGCGCGATCGACATCATCATCCCGCCCAGCATTCCCATGATCGTCTACGGCGCGGCGGCCTCGGAATTGGTGCCGCGCCTGTATGCGGCGGGTATCCTGCCCGGCCTGCTGATTGCCGCGATGCAGAACCGCACCATCGATGGGATGACCGGCGGATTCTCGATTTTCACCACCTTCAAGTATTTCGACGTCGCCAAGGGCCTGACGCAGTTACCCGGGTCGTTCCTGGTGGCCACGGCACTGGTGAACCGCAAGTGGATGCAGTCGTTGGGGCCTGACCTCGAAGCCATGGTGCGCGATGAATCGCGCCGGGCCGAGGCGCTGTTCTCGACCTTTGGCGTGGAAGACGTGCGGCGCATCGCCGCGACCTGGAAGAAAAACGGCGGGGAGATCATCAGTTTCTCGCCGGCTGACCACCAGGGATTTCTCAAGGAAGTCACCGCTTCCGCGGCAGCGATCCTCAACGCCAACCCGCAGTTTCGCGAGGACTACCAGGCGCTGCAGGCGGCGGCGAAGAAGAACCGGCGCTGAACAAATAGGGGACGTACCACGGTTTCATGAGTGAAACCGTGGTACGTCCCCTATTTATTCCGGCATCGCCGCGCCAGCGAAGCGCCGCCGCGGTCCTCGGTTCTTCAGCAGCAACACCAGCGGAATCATCACCGCGAAGCTCGCGGTGATGAACCAGAAGCCGCTCACGAACGCGGTGAGTTTCGACTGCGTCGCCACGGTATTGGCAAGCAGCGCGATGCTCTGCGTCTGCGAATGCAGATCCAGCGGCGCAAGGAACGCTTGCACGGCCGGATTGTAGGGATTGATCAGCCCGCGCAGCAGGCTCCACTGCGTTTCGATCTCGCGCGCGAGGTAGGTGCTGGTGATGGAGACGCCCATGGCCGAGGTGATCGAGCGCACCAGGCTGTAGACGCCCGACGCTTCGGCGGATTTTTCTGCAGGGATGGTGGAGAACGCCAGCGCTGAAATCGGCACCCAGATCAGGCCTATGCCAACGCCCTGCAGGAACAGCGGCAGCAGCAGGTCCATGGGTTCGATCTGCGTGCTGTAGCGGGTCATCATGTAGGACCCAGCGAGCCCGGTAAGCACGCCGGGCAGCGCCACCCATTTTGCGCTGACGCGGTCGGCGAATATACCCGAGAGGCTCATGCTCACAAGACTCCCAACGCCGCGCGCCATCAGCACCAATCCGGCGGTCATGGCCGGATAGGCGAGAAGGTTGTCCAGGAACAGCGGTTGCAGGTAATTGCCGCCGAACATGGCCACGCCGGTGGCGCCCATCACCAGACACCCCAGGGAAAAGTTCAGGTCGCCGAAAACGCGCACATCGAAGATCGGGTGTTCGTTTGGCCGCAGACTGTGGCGCAGGAATACCGCGAAAGCGACGATGGCCACGCCGACGCCGGCGCAGATGAAGGCGGATTCGAACCAGTCGTCGCGGTGGCCGCGGTCAAGCACCAGTTGCAGCGCACCCACGGCAAACGCCAGGCTCACCAGGCCCAGCCAATCCATGCGCCGTTCCTTGGTCGGCGTCTCCGGCACGAAGCGCGCCGCGAGCAGAAATCCGAGGATGCCGATGGGGATGTTGATATAGAAAATCCAGCGCCAGTTGAACGTTTCGGTGAGAAAGCCGCCCAGCGTCGGGCCGAAAATCGGCGCCCCGACCACGCCCAGTCCCCACACCGCCATCGCCCGGGCGGCCTGATGGCGCGGATAGGCGTCGGCGACGATGGTGCGCGACAGCGGCACGAAGGCGGCGCCGGAGACGCCCTGCAGGATGCGGCACAGCACCATCTGCACCAGGCTGGTGGCCATGCTGCAAAGCAGTGATGCGATCACGAATCCCGCGATGGAAAGCAGCAAATAGCCGCGGCGCCCGAGCTTGTCATTCAGGTAGCCGGTGAGCGGCAGCACGATGGACATCGCCACCATGTAGGAGGTGAGCACCCAGCTGATGGTGTCGTTGGTCGCACCCAGTTCGCCCGACATCACCGGCACGCTGACGTTCACGATGGTGCTCGATAACATCATCATCACGGTCGGGGCCATTACCGCGATGATGAGCAGCCAGCGGTCGGCTTGCGCGCCCAGGCTTTCGCTCGCCGGGGCGCCGGCGGCCAGGGTGGCAGGCGAGGTCAGGGCCATGGCGTCAGTCCAGCCCTCAATCCAGTCTAATTGTCACGGTGGCAGTGGCGCCCACGCGCGGCATGAACAGCGGATCGTAATTGTCAAAGCGCACCTTGACCGGTATGCGCTGCGTCACCTTCACCCAGTTGCCGGTGGCGTTCTGCGGCGGCAACAGCGAAAAGGCGGTGCCGGTGCCCCCGCCTATGCTTTCGACGCGCCCGGCGAACAGGTGCCCCGGATACATATCGACATGAATCTCCACCGGCATGCCCGGATGCACGCCCGCCAATTCGGTTTCCTTGAAATTGGCGTCGATCCAGAAACTCTTGTCGGCGATGATGGCGAACAGGGTTTGGCCGGGATTCACCGAAGTTCCCGCGGTGAGCGACCGGTTGACCACCCAGCCGGATTGCGGCGCCGAGATGCGCGTGCGGTCAAGGTCGAGTTGGGCCTGCGCGAGGGTCGCCTGCGCCGAGGCCACCGCCGGCGACGGCGAGTTCGCCGGAGCGATCATGACGCGAGCTTTTTCAATGCGGGCCCGCGCCTGTTCGACGGCGGCGCGGCCGCTGGTTACTTTGGATGCCGCATCGTCAACCGCCTGGCGCGACAAAAAACCCTTGGCGACGAGATTCTCGGCGCGCGCCTTGGAAACTTCCGC
>Ga0209343_10009411_pt1 | contig 11232 bp, 4 predicted proteins | sample RifCSPlowO2_02_FD_184026 | JGI IMG/M metagenome (GOLD analysis project Ga0209343, IMG submission 184026) | Groundwater microbial communities from Rifle, Colorado - Rifle CSP2_plank lowO2_0.2 (SPAdes) (version 2) | ecosystem: Environmental > Aquatic > Deep subsurface > Groundwater | place: Rifle... | reverse complement strand
GGCGATCGGCAGCACCGGCTGGAAGAAGCTCACCAGCGGCAGGGCGAACAGGGCGATGAAACCGGTGATCCAGAAGGTGCCGGCGCCGCTGTAGATCGAGTCCATGGCCTTGCGCCCGTACTTGTAACGCTCGGCCATGGTCGCCGCGACGGCGGTCCACAACGGCCCGGCCAGGCCCGGGTAGGGGGCGAAGAAGGCATGCAGGGCGTTGCGCAGGGCGGTCACCAGGTGCACGCGGTCGATGTTGTTCTCGATCACTTCATCGGTGCGCAGTTCGTCGGCGCGCTGCATCAGCGACTGGCCGACGATGATGTCGCCGAAGGCGATGATATAGGCGATCACCGCGGTGGGCACGGCCAGCAGGAACACATCCAGACCGGGGAAGCCGACGTTGAACGGCAGGTAGTTCCACATCTCGGCGAAGGCCGGCGCGGTGATGCCGAAGCGCACGTCGGGCATCTTGTATTCGCCGACGGCGATGCCGATAAAAATGGCGATCAACATGCCCGGCACCATGCCGTAGTTGACGATCTTGCGGGCGAAGGGCACGCGCTCGGTGAGGCCCTTGAACGACACCGAGAACATCAGGTAGAGGCAGATCAGGCTGCCCAGCACCAGGGAGATCGGCGTATTGGCCAGGCGCCCGCCGCTGGAGATTTCACCCATCAGCGCGGCGATGCCGGCGCCGATGATGATCCCGCCTTTCATCGAGTTGGGAATGATCTTGACCAGGGTGCTGCCCAGGCGGGTGACGCCGAGCACCAGGAAGATCACGAACACCAGAAACTGCAGGGCGAACAGCGCCTGAATCGCTTGCGGGCCGGGCGTGAAATCACCCAGAAACAGCAGCACCACCGGGATGCCCGGGGTGATCCAGCCGGGCACCATGGGCACCCCGAGCAGCGCCGGCAGCATGAAGCCGATGCCGCACACCACGACATAGGCCAGGGCCACGTCGTAGGGCAGGCCGAGGTATTTTTCCAGCAGCGGAATCATCGCCAGGCTGACCACGAACATGATCAGTGCCTGGAGCATTTCCGCGGTTTCCCAGCGGTAGTGGATAAACGGCAGGCGTACCTTGAACGGGCCGAGCGGCCAGTAAGGTTGTTCATCGCCGTCACGACGCTTGAAGACTTGCATGAGGTTGCTCCGTCGGCCGCCAGGGCCGGTTATTGTTGTTGTGCAAACGGTGTCTTGGGTTCGTAGCCCGGATGCAATCCGGGCTACGGAGCTGGGCGAGCGGGTTTATCGATCAGAGCGCCTTGGCCATGTCGCGCAGGACGAACTTCTGGATCTTGCCGGTGCTGGTCTTCGGCAACTGGGTGAAGACCACGCTTCTCGGCACCTTGAAGCCGGCCAGGTGTTCGCGGCAGAAGGCGATGATCTGGGCTTCGCTGGTGGCCTGCTGGTCGACCTTGAGGGTGATGAAGGCGCAGGGGGTTTCGCCCCATTTCTCGTCGGGGCGGGCGACCACGGCCGCTTCCAGCACCGCCGGGTGGCGGTAGAGCACGGCTTCCACCTCGATGGTGGAGATGTTCTCGCCGCCGGAGATGATGATGTCTTTCAGGCGATCCTTGATTTCCACGTAGCCATCGGGGTGACACACGGCCAGGTCGCCGGTGTGGAACCAGCCGCCCTCGAAGGCCTCGGCGGTGGCGCTGGGGTTCTTCAGGTAGCCCTTCATCACGGTGTTGCCGCGCATGAAGATCTCGCCGATGGTCTCGCCATCGCGCGGCGTCGGCTCCAGGGTTTTCGGATCGCCGACCATCAGGCCTTCCAGGGTCGGGTAGCGCACGCCCTGGCGCGATTTGATCTGCGCCCGCTGCTCCAGTGGCAGTTCATCCCATTCGGCATGCCAGGCGCATACGGTGACCGGGCCATACACCTCGGTGAGGCCGTAGACGTGGGTGACCTTGATGCCCATCTCCTCGACCGCACCTATGACCTTGGCCGGCGGCGCCGCGCCGGCGACCATGGCATTGACCGGGTGCTCGATGGCCGCCTTGGCCGACTCGGGCATGTTGACCAGGGCGTTGAGCACGATGGGGGCGCCGCACAGGTGAGTGACCTTGTGCTCGCGGATCAGGTGGAGGATTTTCTGCGGGTCGACGCGGCGCAGGAACACGTGCACGCCGGCCAGGGCGGTGATGGTCCAGGGGTAGCACCAGCCGTTGCAGTGGAACATCGGCAGGGTCCAGAGGTACACCGGGTGGTGGCCCATGGCCCAGGTCATCTGGTTGCCCAGCGAGTTGAGGTAGGCGCCGCGATGGTGGTAGACCACGCCCTTGGGGTTGCCGGTGGTGCCGGAGGTGTAGTTGAGGCTGATCGCCTGCCATTCGTCCGTCGGCCACTGCCAGGCGAAGTGTGGATCGCCTTCGGCCAGCAGGGCCTCGTAGTCGAGGTCGCTGACCGCCTGACCTTCGCCGTATTCCGGGTCGTCGACGTCGATCACCAGCGGCGGGTGATCGAGCATGCCGACGGCGGCGTGGATCACTTCCTGGAACTCGCGGTCGGTGATCAGCACCTTGGCTTCGCCGTGCTGCAGCATGAAGGCGATGGCCTCGGCGTCCAGGCGCACGTTGAGCGGGTTGAGCACCGCGCCGATCATCGGCACGCCGAAATGCGCTTCGAGCATCGCCGGGGTATTGGGCAGCATCAGCGCCACCGTGTCGCCCGGGCCGATGCCGCGGCCGGCCAGGGCCGAGGCCAGGCGCCGGCAACGGGCATAGGTCTCGGCCCAGTCGCGGCGAATCGAACCATGGATCACCGCCGGGTAGTGCGGGTACACGCTGGCGGTGCGCTCGAGGAAGCTCAGCGGGGAGAGGGCGATGTGGTTGACGGCGGCAGGCGCAAGGCCCTGTTCGTAGATCGACATGCGGGTACCCGTGGCAGATTGTTTGCTCTTGTGGTGCCTGTTCGGCGGGCGAACAGGCGCTTGCTGTTGCAACTGGGGGCTATTTATATATTCGCCTAGTAAAATATGGAAGTTAAACCATAGTTCTATAGTATGTTTGCTAGATTCCCTGATCGGGTATAGGCCTTGGTCGCTTTGCATTCCGCGCGCGTTGCCCCGATGCTCGCGGCTGGTCAACACACGCCTGCGGGCAGCCCGCTGCGAGGAAGCAGATTCGATGAGTGAAATCCGCGTGCAGTTGCACAGCTGGCTGGCGTTGCAGCGCGAGGCGCTGCCCCTGGCGGTGCGCGCCGATGCCTTGCGCCGCACCCTGCACGCCTGTCCCGAAGTGCGTCAGGCGTACTTCCTCGGCTGGCAGCCGGGCACCGGCATCTACAGCCATGAAGGCAGCGCCCCGCACCTGCCGCCGGGGTTTGGCGATCCCCTGCAGGCCAGCGATCGGCTGTTGTTCGAGGCGCTGGCGCAGCAGCCACGCCTGGACCTGGCCGAGTTGCGCGGGTTGCCCTGCTGGCTGGCCGGGCGCGTGCGCCGCGCCGCCCTCAGTCACGGCCAGGTGCTGGCCCTGGAGCTGGACGCCGGGCGGCCCGGCTTGCTGCTGATCGAGCTGCAGGAGGGCGTCAGCCTCGATTGGCTCGGTTTCATCCACGAGCTGCTGCTGGCCCTGCTGGCCAGCCTGCCGGCGCAGACGCGCGGCCACGCCTTGCTCGGCGCCGACCCGCAGCCGAGTCTGCTGCTGGATGCACAGGCGCAGCCGCTGCAATTGAATGCGGCCATGCTCGAGCTGCTGGGCGAGCGGCCGTTGTCGGCGGTGGCCGCGTTGCTGCCGGTCAACGCGGCGCAGCTGGTGCGCGCCTGCCTGCAGCAGGATCGGGCGATCGAGGAGGTCGAGGCGCAGGTCGACGGGCAGATCCTGATCTGGTTGTTCGTGCCCGATCCCCTCGCCCAACGGGTGCTGGCCCGCTGTCGGCTGGCCACCGCCCAGGTTCGCGCCGAACGCGAGGCGGCCAAGGCCAGCCGCCTGTATCGCCTGATCACCGAAAACACCACCGACCTGATTTCCCGCCACACTCCGGACGGGCGCTTCCTCGACGCCTCGCCGGCCAGCTGGACGCTGCTCGGCTACTGGCCCGAAGAACTGCGCGGCATCCGGGTGCAGGCGCTGTTCCATCGCCAGGATCAGGCCCAACTGGTGCGCAGCACCCGCGAAGCGCTGGAGCAGGACGGCTACCACACCATGACCTTTCGCATTGCCCATCGCGACGGCCACTACCTGTGGTTCGAGACCGCCAGCCGGGCGATCCGCGAGACCTACACCGGTGCGGTGGTGGAAGTGGTCAGCGTGTCGCGCGACATCACCGCGCGGGTGCAGGCCGAGGAGAACAAGCGGCGTCTGGCCGAAGTGGTCGAGGCCAACACCGACCTGGTGCTGTTCATCGACCCGGCCGGGCACCTGACCTACCTCAATCCGGCGGCCCGGCATGCCCTGAATATTGCTCCAGAGCAGGCGCTGCCGGCGCTGGATGCGCTGCTCGCCGAAGACGATTTGCAGCTATTGCAGGCCCAAGGTTGGGCCACCGCCGATAGCCGCGGCGTGTGGAGCGCCGAGGTGCGCCTGCGGCCGCTGGGGCAGCCTGCGCCCTTGCCGGTGTCGCTGGTGCTGCTGGCCCATCGCGGCAGTGGCGGCGAGCACTACTATTCGCTGGTGGCCCGCGACATGACCGAACGCGAATTGCGCGAGGCCCAGCAGCGCCACCACCAGGACGAACTGGCGCACACCGCACGGCTGGTCACCCTCGGCGAGCTGGCCTCGGGCATCGCCCACGAGATCAACCAGCCGCTGGCGGCGGTGGTCAACTACGCCAGTGCCAGCCAGCGCTACCTCAAGGCCCTGGGCACTAACCCAGAGGCGGCGGGCAAGGTCGCCCAGGGCCTGGAACGCATCACCGCACACGCCAACCACGCCGCCGAGGTGATCAAACGGCTGCGCGCCTTCCTGCGCAAGGGCCAGCGGCGCACCCAGGCCCTGGATATCGCCCAGGTGGCCCGCGAGGCGATGCGCCTGTGTCAGTGGGAGGCGAGCAACTGGCAGGTGAATATCGTCGAGCAACTGGCGGATAATCTGCCTCCGGTCTACGCCGACCGGGTGCTGCTCGAGCAGGTGCTGCTCAACCTGCTGCGCAACGCCATCGACGCCAACCGCGAAGCCCGTCCGGGCCAGCCCTCGCGCATCGAACTGAGCGCCGGCGAGCGTGACGGCCAATTGTGCGTCTGGGTCAGTGACCAGGGCCCGGGCGTCGACGCGGCGCAGTTGCAGCACATCTTCACCCCGTTCTATACCAGCAAGGCGGAAGGGCTGGGCCTGGGGCTGTCGATGAGCCGCAGCATTATCGAAGGCTTCGGTGGCGCCCTGGAGGCGCATCCAGGCCCGGCGGGCGGGCTCTGCCTGGAATGCCGGCTGCCGCTGGGGCGTGGAGAGGAAACCGAGGCTTGAGAGGCTAAATATTGGGAGGGGCTTCAGCTGCGATAGAAGGTTCTGCACCCGTCGCGGCTAAAGCGGAGCGCCGCCCGGCCCCTCCCGCAGGTTCTGGGTCAATGCATAACAACAAAAGGAGCGGGGCATGAGCGCGCAACAGCAACAACAGGTGTATGTGGTCGATGATGACCAGGGCATGCTCGATTCCACCGTCTGGCTGCTGGAGTCGGTGGGACTCAAGGCCTTGCCCTTTACCAGCGGCCGGGCATTTCTCGAGGCCTGTGCGGCCGAGACCCGCGGCTGCGTGCTGCTGGATGTGCGCATGCCCGGCATGGGTGGCTTGAATGTGCAGGAAGCCCTGCGCGAGCGCGGCATCGACATGCCGATCATCTTCGTCAGTGGCCATGCCGATGTGCCGATCGTGGTGCGCGCCTTTCGCGCTGGCGCGGTGGACTTTATCGAGAAGCCCTACAACGAGCAGCTGCTGCTCGACAGCGTGCAGCAGGCGTTGAGTCGGTTGCCGGCGACCCCAGCGGTGGATCAGCGCTTGCAGGCGGTGCAGGCGCGCATCGACAGCCTCACCCCGCGCGAGCGCGATGTGCTGCTGCCGCTGGTGTGCGGTTACACCAATCGGCAAGTGGCCGAACAGCTGGAAATCAGCGTCAAGACCGTCGACCTCTACCGCTCGCGGGTGATGAAGCGCATGCAGGCCGAGACCCTCGCCGATCTGGTCGGCATGGCCATCGCCGCCGGCCTGGTGGACGCCCTGCAGCTGCGCGAACCATCCAGCTAGCCGCAATCCGGGTGTTGCTCTGCCCGACCTACGGTCTGAGCCGGCTGCTGGTAAATTGCTATCATGCGCGTTTGCTGGCCCTTGTCTCGCTGCCGACCGGTATTAGTAACCCTTCGAGTTGTTCCATGATCCTGAAATTTATCGAGAGCGCGGCCCTGCTGATCGCGTTGTGCTGGCTGCACGCCCTGAATATGCGGCATGTCCAGCCGCAACTGTTGCGCCAGCTGCTTGCCGGCGGCCTGTTCGGGGCTATCTGCGTGGTCGGCATGCTGGCGCCGTTCACCCTCCACGAGGGGCTGATCTTCGATGCGCGCAGCGTGGTGCTGAGCATGGCCGGCCTGTTCGGCGGCCCGCTGGTGGCGTTCATCGCCGGGCTGATGGCCGGCGCCTATCGGCTCTGGCTGGGTGGAGTGGGGGTCATTCCGGGCCTGCTCAATATCCTCATGCCGGTGCTGCTGGGGCTGGCCTATCGGGCGGCCTGCCAGCGCAACTGGCTGCGCATCGGCGTCTGGCAGCTGCTGCTGTTCGGCGCACTGGTGCATCTGTTGCTGGTGCTGAGCCTGAGCCTGTTGCCCGCCCAGGATTTCAGCCAGGCCTTGCAGCAGGTGGTCGTGCCGATTTTTCTGGTCTTGACGCCGGCCACCCTGCTGCTGGGGCTGCTGTTGCAGGATATCTACCAGCAGGCCAGCGATCGCCAGGCCCTGCGCGAGAGCGAGGCGCGCCTGCGGGCGATCAGCGAGGCCAGCCCGGACCTGACCCTGGTGCTGGACGAGGAGGGGCGCTACCTGGAAGTCATGGCCCCCGACCCGCAGCTGCTCTATGGCGGCGGTGAGGGCCTGGTCGGCAAGTGCCTGGCCGATGTGCTGTCGGTGGGGCAGGTGGAGCGCTTCATGGCCTTCATTGCCCGCACCCTGGCCAGCGACAGCCCGCAGACCCTGGAATACGGCATGCGCACGCCCTCCGGCCACCGGATGTTCGAGGGGCGCGCCAGGCGCCTGGATACGCCGCTGCAGGGCAAGCGGGCCGTGGTGTTCATCGCCCGTGATATCACCGACCGGGTCAATCTGGAGCTGGATCGGCGGATTGCCGCGATTGCCTTCGAATCCCAGCAGGGCATGCTGATCACCGATGCCAGCACGCGGATCCTCAAGGTCAACCGCGCCTTCAGCCAGATCAGCGGCTACAGCGCCGCCGAAGCCATCGGCCAGACCACCCAGATGCTCAGCTCCGGGCGGCATGGCCCGGAGTTCTACCAGGCCATGTGGGAGACCCTGATCGAGACGGGTATCTGGGAAGGGGAGATCTGGAACCGGCGCAAGACTGGCGAAGTCTTTCCCGAATGGCTGGCCATCAGTGCGGTGCGCGATGAGCGCGGGCGGGTCAGCAACTACGTGGCGTCGTTGACCGATATCAGCGAGCGCAAGTCCGCCGAGGAGAAGATCAAGCACCTGGCGTTCTACGATGCCCTCACCGGCCTGCCCAATCGGCGCCTGCTGCGCGACCGCCTGCAGCAGGCGCGGGCGATGAGCCGCCGCAGCGGCCAGCATGCCGCGCTGGTGTTCCTCGACCTCGACAACTTCAAGAATGTTAACGACCTGTATGGCCATCAGGTCGGTGACGAGCTGCTGTGCCAGGTTGCCGAGCGCTTGCGCCATAGCCTGCGTGAGCGCGATACCGTGGCCCGCTTGGGGGGCGACGAATTCGTGCTGATGATCGAAGGGCTGGAGAGCCGTGCCGAGGAAGCCGCCTCCCAGGTCGAGCACTTGGGCGCCAAGGTGCTCGACGCCTTGCGCCAGCCCTATCTGGCCGGCGGGCACAGCCTGTTCAGCAGCGCCAGCCTGGGCGTGGTGCTGTTCAACGACGATCAGCATTCGGTGGATGAACTGATGCAGCGCGCCGACCTGTCGATGTACACGGCCAAGGCCGCGGGCAAGAACGCCCTGAGTTTTTACGACCCGCAGATGCAGGAGGCGGTCAGCGCCCGCCTGCAGCTGGAAGCGGATATGCGCCGGGGGCTGCAGAGCGGCGAATTCCTCCTGTATCTGCAACCGCAGCTGGATCAACTGGGGCGCCTGAACGGTGCCGAGGCGCTGGTGCGCTGGCAGCATCCGCGGCGCGGCCTGCTCGGACCTGGCGCCTTCATCACCATCGCCGAGCGCTGCGGGCTGATCGAAAGCCTGGATATGCAGGTGCTCGGCGCCGCCTGCGAATTGCTCGCGCAGTGGGCGCAACAGCCCTATAGCGCCGGCCTGAGCCTGTCGGTGAATCTCAGCGCGCGCCTGCTCTATCAGGCGGACTTTGTCGAGGCGCTGCAACAGACCCTGCAGCGTAGCGGAGCCAACCCCCAGCGCCTCAAGCTGGAGCTGACCGAGTCATTGCTGCTAACCGACATGGACGAAGCCATAGTGCGCATGCAGACCCTGAGAGGCATGGGTATCCGTTTCTCCATCGATGACTTCGGTACGGGCTATTCGTCCATGGCCTATCTGCAGCAGTTGCCGCTGGATCAGCTGAAGATCGATCAGTCGTTCATTCGTGAGTTGCCGGGCAATCCCAGCAGCCTGGCCATCGTGCGCGCGATCATCGCCCTGGCGCAAAGCCTCAAGCTGGAGGTGATCGCCGAAGGCGTGGAAACCCTGGCCCAGCGCGACAGCCTGCTGAGCAATGGCTGTCTGCATTACCAGGGCTACTTTTTTGCCCGGCCCATGGCTGTGGCGGATTTTGCCGCGTCCGATCTGTTGCGGCCCAGAACTGTGTCTGAGACTTGAGCGGGGTCAGCCGGCTCAGGCGCTGCTGGCGCCGGCCGGTAGGGGCCATTGCTCGAGCATCTGTGGCGGTTCCGGTTTGCCGAACAGATACCCCTGGAATCGCTGGCAGCCCAGGCGCAGCAAGGCGTCGCGCTGGGCCAGGGTTTCCACGCCTTCGGCGATCACCTCCAGGTCCAGGCTGCCGCCCAGCGCGACTATGGTGCGCACGATGGCCGCATCGTTGGGGTCGCTGAGCAGGTCGCGGACGAAGGAGCGGTCGATCTTCAGCTGGTTCAGCGGCAGGCGCTTGAGGTAGCTGAGCGACGAATAGCCGGTGCCGAAGTCGTCCAGCGCGAAGCGCACGCCGCGTGCCTTGAGCTGGCCCATCTTGATGATCATGGTTTCCACGTCCTGCACCAGGTGGCTCTCGGTCAGTTCCAGCTCCAGGCGCTGCGGGTTGGCCCCGGTTTCATCCAGCACGGCGAGCACGTCGTCGACGAAATCGCGGTGGTGGAACTGCCGCGCGCTGACGTTGACCGCCATGGTCAGTTGCGCGCGCCGGGGGTCGGCAGCCCAGGCCACCAGTTGCTGGCAGGCGCTGTGCAGGATCCAGCGGCCCAGCGGCAGGATCAGGCCGGTGCTTTCCGCCAGCGGGATGAAATCACCCGGCGCCACCAGGCCGCGACTGGGGTGCTGCCAGCGCACCAGGGCTTCGGCGCCGAGCAGTTGCCCCTGCACGTTGACCTGCGGTTGGTAGTGCAGGATGAACTGCCGGGCGCTCAGGCTCTGGCGCAGGTCGTTTTCCAGGTTGGCGCGGGCGCTGACTTCGGCCTGCATCTCGGGGTTGAAGAAGCGCAGGGTGTTGCGTCCGGCGGCCTTGGCCTCGTACATGGCCAGGTCGGCGCGCTTGAGCAGTTCATCCATGGTGCCCCGGGCCTCGGAAAACAGGGCGATGCCGATGCTGGCGGTGCTGGTGTGGCTGCGCCCCTGCAGCACATAGGGTTCGCCGAGGACCTGGATCAGCTTGGTCGCCACCGTTTCGATCTGGGCAATGGCCTCGGGGTGCTGCAGGTGCAGCCCTTCGAGCATGAGCACGAACTCGTCGCCGCCAAGGCGGGCCAGGGTGTCCTCCTCGCGGACATGGCTGCTCAGGCGCTGGGCCACCTGTTGCAGCAGTTGGTCGCCCATGTCGTGGCCGAGGGTGTCGTTGAGATCCTTGAAGTTGTCCAGGTCGATGAACAGCAGGGCGCCATCCAGATGGTTGCGCCCGCGTTGCGCCAGGGCATGTTGCAGGCGGTCGAGCAGCAGGCGGCGGTTGGGCAGGCCGGTGAGCAGGTCGTAGAAGGCCAGGCGATGGATCTGCTCGAGGTTCTTCTTGTGCTCGCTGATGTCGGTGGAGATGCCGCACAGGGCGTAGATACGCCCGTCCGGGTGGCGCAGCGGCAGCTTCACCGAGAGGTAGGTCTGCTCGAGGGTGCCGTCCGGGCTGCGGTTGATTTCCTCGGTCTCCACCCGCTCGCCGAGCAGCAGCACGCGGCGGTCGTTCTCATGCAGGTTGGCCGCGGTGGCGGCGTCGAAGAAGCGTTCGTCGGTCTGCCCCACCACCTGCGCCAGCGGCAGGCCGAACAGCTCGCAGACCTTGCGGTTGGCGTACTGGTAACGCAGCTCGGGATCCTTGATGTAGATATAGGCTTCGACGCTGTCGAGGATGGTGTTCAGGCGCTGCTCGCTGGCCTTCAGGTGGCGGGTCTTTTCGGCGACCTGGCGGCGCAGCAGCAGGGCGCCACCGAGCGCCAGCAGCAGCAGGCCGGCCAGGCTGGCCAGGCCCCACCAGGCGGCGGTTGGCACCAGCAGCCGGGGTTGTTCGCCGCCCCAGCGCTGCAGGGTCTGGTAGTAATAGGATGAGGAAGAGCCCTGCCATTCGCGCAAATGGTGGTCGATGCTGCTCAGCAGGTCGCTGTTGGAACCCTTGCGGGTGGCATAGAACAGCTGCGTGGGCAGGAACATGATCGGCGTGTTGTGTAGCTGGTAGTGCGGCGCATGGAAGTCGCCGAAGCGCTGGTTGGCCACGACCGCGTCGGCCTGCTGGCTGGCCACCAGTTCGAAGCCCTCGACCAGGTTGTGCACGGGAATCAAGCGGGCGTGCAGGCCAAAGCTGTCGAGCAGCGTTTGCAGGTAGTTTTGCTGGATGGAACCGGCCAGCACGGCGATGCTGCGGTCCTCGAGATCGAGAATCGACTGGAGTTTGGCCTCCTCGCGGCTGTACAGCTGCGACCAGCTATACAGCGAGGGCTGTTGATGAAAG
>Ga0209343_10009408_pt1 | contig 11233 bp, 9 predicted proteins | sample RifCSPlowO2_02_FD_184026 | JGI IMG/M metagenome (GOLD analysis project Ga0209343, IMG submission 184026) | Groundwater microbial communities from Rifle, Colorado - Rifle CSP2_plank lowO2_0.2 (SPAdes) (version 2) | ecosystem: Environmental > Aquatic > Deep subsurface > Groundwater | place: Rifle... | reverse complement strand
CTGTTCCGGCGCGCGTTTCGCCAGGGGGACGTCGACGCTGCCTTCGCGCGCGCCGCGTACGTGTTGCGCGAGACGTTCGAGCACGGGCGGTGCGCGCCCTCGCCACTCGAGCCGCGAGGCGTCCTCGCGGACTGGGACGGCGAGACGCTGACCGTGTGGGCATCCACGCAGACGCCGTCGATCCTGCGCGAGGCGCTCGCGAGGACGCTCGGCCTGGCCGAGCCGCGCGTGCGCGTCGTCGCGCCGGACGTCGGCGGAGGGTTCGGGCTCAAGATGCACGTGTTTCCCGAGGATCTCGTCGTCGCGGCCCTGGCCCGGCGGCTCGGCCGGCCCGTGAAGTGGGTCGAGGAGCGGCGCGAGAATCTCGCCGCGGCTTCGCAGGCCCGCGAGCAGCGCATGGAGGTCGAGCTGGCCGCCGACGCCGAGGGGCGGTTGCTCGCGCTCCGGGCTCGGGCGCTGTCCGACGGCGGCGCCTACCACGTCTATCCGCTCACCGGTGCGCTCGAGCCGCTCGGCAGCGCCGGGATCCTTCCGGGCCCCTACCGGACGCCCGCGTACGCGTACGAGGCGCTCGCGGTCGCGACGAACAAGCCACCCCTGGGCGCCTACCGCGGCGTCGGCATGACGATGGGCGCGTTCGTCATGGAGCGGCTGCTCGATCTGCTGGCGGAGCGCCTGGCGCTGGACCCGGCCGAGGTGCGCCGCCGCAACCTGATCCCGCGCGATGCCTATCCGTTCACGTCGGCCAGCGGCATGGTCTACGACAGCGGCGATTTCCCCGGTGCCCTCGAGCAGGCGCTCGTGCTCGCGGACTATGCGCGGCTCCGGCGGGAGCAGCAGGAGGCGCGCGCCGCCGGGCGCTGCATCGGCATCGGTCTGGCCTGTTACACGGAGTACACGGGGATGGGTTCCGCGGTGTTTCGGCGGCGCGGGATGGAGGACGTTTCCGGCGTGGAGTCGGCGACGGTCACGATGGATGCCGACGGCGCGGTGCGCTGCGCGGTGAGCTTCCCGTCGCAGGGACAGGGCCACGCGACGACGATCGCCCAGATCGTCGCCGACCGGCTCGGCGTGTCGCTCGAGCGCGTACACGTCCTGGCGGTGGACACGCACACCGCGCCGCGCGGCAGCGGCACCTTCGGGAGCCGCGCCGCGGTGGCCGCGCTCGGCAGCGCGGGCGCCGCCGCGGAGCTCGTGCGCGCCCGGATCCAGGCGGTCGCCGGCCATCTACTCGAGGCGGCGGCCGACGACGTCGTGCTCGCCGCCGACCGGGCGCGGGTCCGGGGCGTTCCCGACCGCGCCGTCGCGCTCGCCGACGTTGCGCGCGCCGCGTACGCGCCGCCGCCCCGGGGATTGCCCGCCGGGCTGGATCCCGGCCTCGCCGCGACCGTCCACTTCGATCCGCCGGGTCCGACCTTCTCCGGCGGGGTCCACGTCGCCGTCGTGGAGGTGGACCCGGAGACCGGGCGCGTCGCGGTCCTGCGCTACGCGCTCGTCGAGGACTGCGGCCCGATCGTCAACCCGATGATCGTGGACGGTCAGCTCCACGGCGCGGTCGCCCAGGGGATCGGCGAGGCGCTGCTCGAGCAGATCGTCTACGGACCCGACGGCCAGCTCCTCACCGCGACGCTGATGGAGTACGCGCTTCCGAAGGCGGGGGACCTGCCCGCGTTCGTGACCGGCCATCGCGAAACGCCGTCGCCCGTGGTGCCGGGCGGCGTGAAGGGGATGGGTGAGGGCGGGACGATCGGCGCCCCCGCTGCGATCGCCAACGCGGTCGCGGACGCCGTCCGCCACCTCGGTCGCACGGTTCGCCGGTTGCCGATCCGGCCGGAGGCGCTGCGCCCGTGCTAGGATCGCTCGTGGAGCCCTCATCGCACATGCGCGCCATCCTCCTCGGCACGGGGGCTCCACCGCCCAACCCGGCGCGCCGCGGTCCGGCGACGCTGCTCGCGCACGGCGAGGAGCGCTTCCTCGTGGACGCCGGCTCCGGAGTCGGCGCCCAGCTCGTGCGGGCCGGCCTGCGTCCGTTCGACTGGCCGCGCATCTTCATCACCCACCATCACTCGGATCACACGATCGACCTCGGTCACCTGCTGATCACCCGCTGGATCGTCGGGCAGAACGCGCCGCTCGAGGTGTTCGGTCCGGCCGGCACGCGGAGCCAGATCGAAAAGCTCCTCGACTACCTCGACTGGGACATCGAGGTTCGCCGACGTCACATGCATGACCGGCGACCGCCCACGGTGCGCGTGATCGAGATCGAGGAGGGCAAGCTCCTCGAGGCGGGAGGCGTGACCGTGAGCGCCTTCCTGGTGGAGCACGGCCCGGTGCGACCGGCGTTCGGCTTCCGCTTCGACGGCGGAGGGCGCAGCGTCGTCGTGTCCGGCGACACGTGCCCGGCCGAGAACCTGGTGCGCTGGAGCCACGGCGCGGACTGTTTGATCCACGAGTGCTGTGAGATGGCCCGGACCACCTGGTCGCCGGGCTGCGGCTGGCCCACGCGCGAGGACAAGGTCCGCGATCTGGCCTCGTACCACACGCAGCCGGATCAGGTCGGGCGCGTCGCCGCCGCCGCCGGCGCGGGCAAGCTCGTGATCACCCACGTGATGCCGGGCTCGGTGCCCGCGGAGCTCGCCGCCGCCGCCGCCGAGCATTACCGTGGTCCCGTCGTCGTCGGCGAGGACCTGCTGGACGTGTGATGGACGAACGGCCCGTCGACCTCGAAGTGGCGCTTCGCTGGCTCGGCGGCGACCGGCACTTGCTGCTGGAACTCGTCGACCTCTTCGTGGAGGATATACCCAAGCGGGTGATCGGGCTGAGGGAGGCGAGCACGACGCTGGATGTCCACGAGATCGAGCGGCTGGCCCATAGCCTGAAGGGCTCGGCCGCCATCCTGGGGGCGACGGGAGTGCAGGCGGCCGCCCTGACCCTCGAGGAAGCCATGCGAGCCCGCCAGGGCGTTGACGCGGCCGGGCGCCTGGCCGACCTCGCGCGCGAGCTCGAGCGCGTGGCTGCGTACTTGGCGGACCCGAGCGTGCGCGCGCAGCTCACCCGGGAGGGGGCGCGGTGAAGATCCTGATCGTGGACGACGAGCCCATCGTCCGGCGCCTGCTCGAGACGTCGCTCGCCGACTGGGGGTACGAGGTCCTGCCGGCGTCGGGCGGGGAGGAGGCGTGGGCGATCCTGCAGCGCGACGATGCGCCCTCGCTCGCGATCCTCGACTGGACGATGCCCGGCCTGGACGGCCTCGCGCTGTGCCGCCGGGTCCGGGGGCTGTCCAAGCCGCGCAAGCCGTACCTGATCTTCGTCACCGCCAAGGCGCGCACCCAGGACATCGTCACGGGGCTCGAGGCCGGCGCGGACGACTACATCGTCAAGCCGTTCAACCGGGAAGAGCTCCGCGCGCGGGTCCGCGTCGGGTTCCGGATGCTCGAGCTCCAGGCCATCCTCGCGGATCGGGTCCGGGATCTCGAGGAGGCTCTCGCGCGGGTCAAGCAGCTGCAGGGACTCCTGCCGATCTGCTCGTACTGCAAGAAGGTGCGCGACGACCGGAACTACTGGCAGCAGGTCGAGACCTACATCGAGGGGCACTCGGACGCGCAGTTCACCCACGGGATCTGCCCGGAGTGCCGCGAGAAGTACGTCGAGCCCGAGCTCGAGCGGCTGCGCCAGAACCGGCGGACCTCGGAGGAGGACGGCGGCTGAAGGCGGCCTCCGCCGCGACCTCACGCCAGGTCGAAGACGAGCACCTCCGACGGCTCGCGCGCCACGACGGTCAGCGCGGGCTCGTCGCTCACCGCCGCGCCGTCGCCGGCCGAAAGCGCGTGCGGGCCGAGCTCGATCCTCCCTCGCGCCACTTGGACCCAGGCGTGACGCTCCGGCGCGACGATGTGCGTGACCGCCTCGCCGGGCTCCAGCAGCGTCGCGTGGACCCGGGCGTCCTGGTGGATCCGCACCGAGCCGTCCTGCCCGTCGCGCGAGGCGATGAGACGGAGCCGCCCACGCCTGTCGACCGCGGCGAAGTGCTTCTGCTCGTAACTCGGGGTCAGGCCCCGACGCTCGGGCAGGATCCAGACCTGGAGGAAGTGGACCGGCTCGGTCACCGAGGCGTTGAACTCGCTGTGCATGATGCCGGTGCCCGCGCTCATGCGCTGCACGTCGCCGGGGCGGATCACGGAGCCGGTGCCCGTGCTGTCGCGGTGCTCGAGACCGCCGGCGAGCACGTACGACAGGATCTCCATGTCCCGGTGCCCGTGGGTTTGGAAGCCGGCGCCCGGCCGGACGCGATCCTCGTTGATCACGCGGAGCGCGCGGAAGCCCATGTGCGCCGGGTCGTGGTAGTCGGCGAACGAGAACGTGTGCCGCGTGTCGAGCCAGCCGTGGTCCACGTGGCCCCGCTCCGCGGCGAGCCGGATCGCCAGCATCAGAGCCCCGCCAGGATGCCGCCGTCCACCGGCAACGCGACGCCCGTGACCCAGCGTGCCTCGTCGCTGGCCAGGTAGACGGCCGCCCACGCCACGTCCTCGGGCCGGCCGAGCCCGAGCGGGTGCCGGGCCACGAGCGCGGCGTATGCGCCGCTCGGCTTGAGCGACTCCAGATACTCGCGGTTCAGATCGGTCTGGACGTAGGCCGGGCAGACCGCGTTCACGCGGACGCCGTCATGCGCGTAGTCGAGCGCCATCGACTTGGTGAGGTTGACGACGCCGGCCTTCGCCACGCCGTACGCGGCCAGAGAGGGCGTCCCCTTGAGGCCCGCCACGGACGCGATGTTCACGATCACCCCTCGCGAGCGGACCAGCGAGGGGAGCGCGGTCTTCGAGCACAGGAAGACGGAGGTGAGGTTGGCCTCGAGCGTCCGGCTCCACGCCTCGTCGCTCGTCTCGCCGGCGGGCGCTCGCCCGACGATGGCGCCCGCGTTGTTGACGAGCACGTCGAGCCGGCCGAACGTGTCCACCACGACCCGCACGAGGCGCTCCAGATCCGCCGCTCGCGTGACGTCGCCCGCGACCGCGCGCGCCCGCCCGCCCGCCGCGGCGATCGCGTCGGCGACCGCGCGGAGCGGCGGCTCCCGCCGTCCGGTGACCGTGACGACCGCCCCCTCGAGGCCGAACGCGAGGGCGATGGCGCGACCGATGCCGGTGCCTCCGCCGGTGACCAGCGCGACCTTGTCCTTGAGCCGCATCACGGCTTCATCCTCTCACGGGCCGCCAGGCGAGCCGTCCTCGTGCCGCCGGAGGAGCGGCAGGGCGAGCAGCGGCAGGAGCCCGATGACCCCCACCGTGATCATGAGCCGTCCCAGGTTGGAGTAGTCGTCCTGCGTGACGTCGTAGGTGGTGTTCAGGTAGCGGGTGAACAGCTCGCTGGCCGAGAGCGCCAGGTTCATCAGTGACGCCATGATCGCGAACATCGTCGCCTCCCCGCCCCGCGGCGCGGTCCTGGCGATGAGGACGAGCATCGGGACCATCGCGAGCTGGGCGAGCGGCGCCGAGATCGTCGTGTCGATGAACGCGAAGGTGCGCGCGCTCATCCCGAGGCGCTCGTTGAGCCCGTAGAAGAGCCCGATGTTCGGCAAGTAGAGCACGGTCCCGGCGAGGACCACCCAGAAGAGCGTGAAACTCACCGGCCGCTCGACGATCGTCTTCCGGAACACGAGCAGCCCCACGAGGCTCAGGATCGAGCTCGCCTGGGCGAGCACGCCCAGGAACGTCTGGTCGAACCCGAGCGCGTCGATGGCCCAGTAGCTGTAGCCCTGGCCGACGCCCGGCGTGGCGCGGAACAGGAAGATGACGATCGCGGCGATCGCGACGGTGCGCGAGATGCCGACGCGACGGAGGAGCAGGGCGATCAGCGCCGCCGAGACGGCGAGGACGACCTCCTGCGCGTACGGCGCGTCGAGGACCTCGAGCGCGACGCCGAGCGCGCCGTACGCGAGGCCGACGCCCAGCACGAGCCGCGCCTTGCCGCCGCCGAGGGGCCCGGCGGCGGCACCCGGCGCCCCGGCGGCGCGCGGCGCGACGCGGATCAGCGGCGTGGTCGCCGCGACGAGGCACGGCAGCGCCATCGCGATCCCGAAGGTGGCGCGCGGGCCGATGTGCGCCGCGAGCCAGCCGGAGAGGTAGCCGACGCTGATCGAGCCCGCGAGCAGCGCGATCCGACCGAGCGCCTGGACCTGCGCCATCTCCTCGTCGGTCTCGGCCACCTGCACGCTCAGCGCGTCGGCGACGACGTCCTGCACCATGAAGCCGACCGTGATCGTCAGCATCGCGAGCAGGTAGCCCGCCTTGGTCCCGACGACCGTGGCGAGAGCTGCGTACCCCGTCGCCGAGCAGAGCGCTCCGAGCAGCAGGTAGGCGCCCCGCCGGCTACCGAAGATCGGGTAGACGTCGGACGCGACGCCGGCGACCATCTTCATCGACCAGGGCAGCCCGAGCCAGAAGGCGATGCCCGCGACCTCGGCGGGCGTGATCGCGAGCGCATCCTTCTGGAAGTAGAGCAAGGCGATGCCGGTGACGCCGCTGGCGCCGTAGCAGAAGTACGTGGCGAGAATGGGGACGTAGGCGACCCGGAGGCTCCCGAGCCACCGGCGGAGCCGGCGCGTGAGGCCGACGGTCATGCCTCATATCCTACCGTGTGTGTCAGAACGTGCCGGCCACCTGCGTGCGGCAGCGTGGGAGGTCCGGGACCTTTCCAGGGATTTCAATCATTTCCGGATCGGCCAGCGGCTGGCAGAACGCTTGCTACAATGTGGGTGGCATGGGGATGCTGCAGCGCGCGATCACCTACTGGCGGGCACGGCGCCGTCCTCGGCTCGCGCTGGCGCTCGCCGGCGGCGGCGTGATCGGCGGCATGTACGAGGTCGGCGCCCTGACCGCGCTCGAGGAGCGGCTCGCGGGCGCCAGCGAGTTCGACGTCTACGTGGGCTGCAGCGCGGGCTCGGTGGTCGCCTCGTTCCTCGCCAACGGCGTGCCCGCCTCCGAGGTCTACAAGATCCTCGACCAGGACCTGGCGGACCCCTTGAACTTCCGCCGTGGCGCCGTCTACTCGTCCGACGCGTTTCGCCACGCCGCCGGCCGCCTGGGGCGCCTGGTCTGGGCGGTCGGCAAGAACGCCCTGGCGGGGATCCGCGGCTCCGTCCCGGATATGCTCGCGCGTGCGGAGAAAGATCTGCCCGCCGGATTCTTCGATCTCACCGCGTTGGAACGCTTCATGCGGGAGGCGTTCGCCAAGCGGGGGATGGCGAACGACTTCACGGCGCTGCCCCGCGTGCTCATGATTCCCGCCGTGGACATCGAGCACGCCCGGCGCGTCGTGTTCGGACAGGACGGCCTGCGGCACGTGCCGATCAGCCAGGCGATCGCGGCGTCCTGCTCGATCCCCGGCTTCTTCGAACCGTACGCGATCGACGGCCACGACTACGTGGACGGCGGCGTCGGCTTCTGTGGCCACGCCGACCTCGCCGCCGAGACCGGCGCGCGCGTCGTCATCGTCATCAACCCGCTCGTGCCGAACCAGGAGGCGGGTGCCGTGCCGCTCAGACGCCGTGGCCTCTACTCGATCCTCGAGCAGGCCGGGCGCATCTACAGCCAGAACCTCCTGCAGCTCGGCCTGGCGGCGATCCGCGTGAAGTACGCGCGCACCGAGTTCTTCTTGATCCAGCCGCCGCGCGCGGACGCACCGATGCTGGGGCCCTCGATGGGGTTCGAGGCGAGCCGCATGGCGCTCCGGTACGGCTACGAGTCCACCAGGGCGTGGCTCGACGGTCAGGGCGAGGCGCTGCTGCGTCGGCTGACGCCCTCGGTCCGGCCGCTGGCTGTTTGAATCGACGTCGGGGGGAGCGCTCGCCGCTCCCGCCGACTCCCCCCACCGAGATCTCGCGAGTCGGAGTCGTTCGGGCTGGCTGACTGGGCGTCGGGGGGAGCCCGGAGCGCTCTTCCGATTCGTCTCAGCGGCGTCCCCCGGCGAGCCGCACGGACTCGGGGAGGCGCCGCAGGCGGGCCATGGCGACGACCCCGAACATCGGCCCGATCGCGAGCGCTGCGAACGCGGCCGGCCAGCCGCCCCGACGCACCAGGGCGGGCACCAGCCAGATCGTGACCAGCGTGAGCGCGAACCCGACGCATGTCTGCGTCGTGAGCGCCGTGCCGACGTACGCGGGCGGCGAGAGCTCGGTGATCGCCGTCGAGAACTGGGCCGAGTCGGCGACGATCGTGACGCCCCAGACGAGCGCGAGCAGGAGGGTGAGCAGCGGGGGGCCGCCGAACGTGAGGCCCGTGACCAGCGCGCAGGCGCCCGAGAGCGCCATCGCGACGATCGTGAGCGTCGTCCGCCCCCACCGGTCGGAGGCGACACCGCCGAGCCAGCAGCCCGGGGCGCCGGCGGCGATCACGACGAAGGTCGCGCCCGCCGCGTTGAGCCCCGCGTAGCTGCCGCCGCCGCGCGCGTCGAGGCTCTCCGCGAGGAAGACGCCGACCCAGGCCCACATCGCGTAGAGCTCCCACATGTGGCCGAAGTAGCCGAAGCACGCCAGGCGCGCGCCGCGCTCGCGGAAGACCGCCGCGGCCATGCGCAGGTCGAAGCGGGCCGGCGGGAAGCGGTGCGGCCCTTCGGTCACGAAGGTCTGGGCCATCACGGCGCCGACGAGCGCCAGGAGCGAGGCGGTGAGGAGGGTGCCGCGCCACGGCAGGTCGCCGATGCCCTGGATCAGGTACGGACTGGCCGAGCCCACGGTGAGCGCGCCGATCAGGAGGCCGATCGCGAGGCCGCGCCCCTCGCGGAACCAGGTGGCCATGATCTTCATCGCGGGCGGGTAGGCACCGGCCATGGCGACGCCCGTGACGAAGCGCAGCGTGAGCGCCGGCCCGAGGCCGTCCACCCAGAGCGCGACCGCTGCGTTGGCCGCGGCGCCGAGGAGTGTGCTCCACACCACGACCCGCCGGGGCGACACGACGTCGGGGAGGTTCGCGAGCGCGCTCCCGAGCGTGCCGACGATGAAGCCGAGCTGCACCGCCAGGGTGAGCCCCGCGCGCCCGGCGTCTCCGAGCTGCCAGTCACGCGAGAGCGCTGGCAGGACCGCGTTCGCGCTGAACCAGAGGCCCAGCGCCCCGAGCTCGGCGAGCGAGAGCAGGACGAGCTGCCGCCAGGCGGCGCTCACGCCGCACTACTCGATGATGGCCTGCTCGCGAAGCTTCGCGACCTCGGCGGACGACAGGCCGAGCTCGGCGAGCACCGCGTCGGTGTGCTCGTTCGGCAGCGGCGCGGCGCTCCGGATCGTGCCCGGCGTGTCGGAGAGCTTGATCGCGATCCCGACCTGCCGGACGCGGCCGTGCGTCGGATGCTGGACGTCCACGATCATCTGGCGGTGGTTGATCTGCGGGTCGCGCACCATCTCTTCGACGTCGTATACCTTGCCGACGCAGACGTCGGCGCGGACGAGGAGCTCGTACCACTCGTCGCGGTCGCGGCTCTTGATGATGCCTTCGATCTCGCGGCGCGCGGCGTCCTCCTCCTCGTTCGCGGCGCGCACGAACTGATCGGGCTTGCGGGCGAAGCGCTCGAGGTCCGGGCGGCCGATCGCCTTGCAGAAGTTGTTCCAGAGCCACGGCTCGGTGCATCCGATCGTGAGGAGCTTTCCGTCGCGCGTCTCGTAGATCGCGTAGTACGGGTAGGATCCGCCGAGGAAGCCTTCGCCGCGGCGCGGCGCCAGGCCGTCGCTGAAGAAGAAACGCATGTTCGGCGTCGCGGCCAGCAGGGACACGCTCGTGTCGAGGTAGGCGACGTCCACGTGCTGACCCCGGCCCGTGCGCTCGCGCGCGAAGAGCGCGAGCACGATGCCGAGCGCGCCGTGCATCGACGCGCCGGCGTAGTCGGCGACGAGGTTGAGGGGGATGGCGGGCTTGCGGTCGGGTTCGCCGATCAACCCGAGCACGCCCGCCAGCGAGAGGTAGTTCATGTCGTGCGCGGGGTAGTTGCTGTACGGGCCGTCCTGGCCGAAGCCGGAGAGCGAGCAATAGACGATGCGCGGGTTGAGCCGCGCGATGGCCTCGTAATCGGCGCCGAGGCGCTTCATCACGCCGGGCCGGAAGCCCTCGACGATCACGTCGGCGGCGCTCGCGAGCCTCCGGAAGAGCGCCTGGCCCTCGGGCGCCTTCATGTTGAGCGTCATGGAGCGCTTGTTGCGGTTCGTGAACGTGTGGATCGTCCGGCGCACCCATTCCTCGCCCAGTGGGCGGTCGGGCTCCGGCGTCTCGATCTTCAGCACGTCGGCGCCGACATCCGCGAGAAGCATTCCCGGGAACTCGGCGGGCGGCACCCGCGCCAGCTCGAGAATCTTGATGCCGTCGAGCACACCCATCGTCGTCTCCTCAACGAGTCAGGTTCGTCGTCTCACTCGAGGTCGCCGACGAGCCGCGCGGTGAGCGCGCGGATGTCGGGGATGTCCTCGAGATGCTCCAGCTGCTCGGCGACGCCCTCGGCCTCGTCGCGGTCGAGCACGCGCGTCGCGCAGCCGAGGAACTTCGCCCGGAGCGCCTCGGCGGACAGCGGCGTGCCGGGATGGCCCTGCGCGCCGCGCGGCGGGCTCGCGAGTGTGCGGCCGTCCCGGAGGCGGACGGTCACCCGGCTCCACGCGTGCTGCTCGAGCTCGTCGGGCAGCGCGGGATCCACCACCATCGTGACGCGCTCCATCAGCCCGCGCACGGCCGCGCTGGGCTCGGTGTCCCCGAACGAGGCCAGGTCGACGCGGCCCTCGGCGGCGGCCGCCGCGGCACAGAACTGCATCGAGAACTTGCGCTCGAGCGGCGTCGTCGGTCGGGCGTGGGCGAGCACGTCGGGCGCGACCCGGTTGACGCCGACCTCGATCGCTGCGACGTCGCCGGCGCCGAAGCCGTGCCGGGCGCGCAGGTCGAGCAGCGCGTCGATCGCGGCGTGCGTGAGCGCGCACGAGGGGTACGGCTTCACGGCGATGCCCGATTCGAGGATCTGCCAGCGCCGGCCGAGCGCCTCGAGCGCGGGGTCGAGCGCGTGGGACGCGCCGAACGCCGCGGCGTAGCCCTGCTTGCCCTCGAGCGCGGTGGCCGATGCGGTGAAGCCCTCGCGCGCGAGCTGCGCCGCCAGCACGCCGCTGCGTGCGGCGTGGCCCGCGTGGTACGGCTTGGTCATCGAGCCGAAGTTCTCCTTGATGCCCGAAGCGTGCGAGGCCGCGAGCGCGAGCGCGTGACGCGTCTGCTCGACG
>Ga0209343_10009403_pt1 | contig 11237 bp, 10 predicted proteins | sample RifCSPlowO2_02_FD_184026 | JGI IMG/M metagenome (GOLD analysis project Ga0209343, IMG submission 184026) | Groundwater microbial communities from Rifle, Colorado - Rifle CSP2_plank lowO2_0.2 (SPAdes) (version 2) | ecosystem: Environmental > Aquatic > Deep subsurface > Groundwater | place... | reverse complement strand
AAGCCGAAATCGATTGGACTTCTCTTGTGGTGTTTGATGGCCGTTAGCCAAGCAAACTCGCCAACGTCAGCAGCAACAAGAGAAGCAACCAGAACACCACCGAGCGCCATACCAGACCGATTGTGCTGCGCATGAAATCAACATCGGCATCGTCACCAACACCCAATTCCGGCCTGTCCAGCGGCAGGCCGCCTTGCGGAACCGGCATGCCGAGGCGCACACCCAACGCCCCCGCGCCGCTGGCCAGCAATATCCCCGCTTCGCTATCCGGCCAGCTGGCCGCCTGGGTGCGCCAGCAATACGCGGTATCTTCAAAGTTGCCGACGATGGCAAAGGTCGCGGCGGTCATGCGGATCGGCAGCCATTCCAACAGATAAAATGTCCGACGCGCGAAGCTGCCGAATTCATCCGGCTCACTGGCACCCTCATCAGCCCAACGGATGCGCAGGAATTGCCCGAGGCGATACAGCAGCGCGCCCGCCGCGCCGCCCAGCCCGGCCACGCTGAACAGTATAAACCACACGATCACGCCGAATACGTTACGGTGCGAGGCGATTAGCGCTTCTTCGATGGTAACGCGCGCGATTTCTTCCGCATTCAGTTCATGCGAATGAATCCCGCGCCAACGGGATAACAGGCTGCGCGCTTCATCCAGATCGCCGTCGCGCAACGCCTGGTGAATGTCGGTAAAGTAATGGCTGAACTGGCGAAAGCCCATGGTGAGATACAACACCAGCACATTGAATGCCCAGGCAAAGACAGGATGTACCCGGCACAGCAACCCATACAGCACAACGACAGTCGCAAGCAGCGGCAACACGGCCAGCAGCCAGGCTATTTTTCCGTGTTTGCGCTCACCCCCGTTAAAGTGATGCTGGAAAAAAATAACGTAGCCGGACAACCAGCCCTGCAAATATTTACGCGAGGACAGCGGATGAAGTTGCTCCAGCAACAGCGCGGCAATCAAGGCAAGCAGGCTCATGGCATCAGGAAAATACAACAGTTCACATGGCGGAAAGATAACACACAACCCGGAGCGGCTCTACAGATACGGGAGTCAGCCCCTCCTGACAGGCTTTAGACAACCATTCCGGCAGCGACGGTGTTATTGGTTGCCTCGTCGATCACGATAAAGCTGCCGGTAAAGCGGTTCTTGCCGTAGTGGTCCAGCACCAGCGGTTGTTGCACTTTCATCGCCACGCGCGCAATGTCATTCATGTTGAGCCTGTCGGTTCTGTGATGCGCCAGAGTGTTCACGTCGACACGATATTCGAGACGCGAGAACAGGCATTTCACCATGCGCGTGGTGTGCTTGATGAGGTACTTGCGGTTCAGGTCCAATGGTGATTCGGCCAGCCAGCACAGCATGGCTTCAAATTCCTTGTTTACCTGCGGCCGATTATCGTTTTTAACAAACATGTCGCCGCGCGAAATGTCGATCTCTTCCTCAAGCGTGAGCGTAATGGATTGCGGCGCATAGGCGCGTTGCAGCTTGCCGTCGTAGGTGATGATCTCCTTCACCTTGCTGGTGCGGCCCGAGGGCAGCACGGCGACCTCGTCGCCAACCGCAATCTCGCCCGATTCGATGCGTCCCATGTAGCCTCGGAAATCATGATGTTCCTGAGTCTGCGGGCGGCATACCCACTGCACCGGATAGCGGAAATCGGCAGTATTCACGTCATAATCAATTACCACATTTTCGAGAAAATCCAGCAACGGCGCGCCTTTGTACCAGTTAAGGTTGTTTCCGTGTTCCACCACCATATCGCCGTTCAGTGCGGACATCGGGATGCAAGTCACATCATGGATGCCGAGTTGTGCCGCAAAAGCGCGGTATTCGGCGACAATCGCATTGAAGGTATCTTCGGAGTATTCCACCATGTCCATTTTGTTGACGGCCAGCACGATATGCGGCACGCCAACCAGGCTGGCGAGATAGGTATGGCGGCGCGTCTGCGTCAACACGCCCTTGCGCGCATCGACCAGAATGACCACCAGATTGGCCGTGCTCGCGGCAGTCACCATGTTGCGCGTGTATTGCTCGTGCCCCGGCGTGTCGCCGATGATGAACTTGCGCCTGGGCGTGGCGAAGTAGCGGTAGGCCACGTCGATGGTGATGCCCTGCTCGCGCTCGGCCTGCAGGCCGTCGGTGAGCAGCGACAGGTCAACGGTGCCCATGCCGCGTTTCTCGCTGGTCTTGGAAATCGCGGAAAGCTGGTCTTCGAAAATGGACTTTGAGTCGTGCAGCAGGCGCCCGATCAGTGTGCTCTTGCCGTCATCCACGCTGCCGGCAGTGATGAAACGTAACAGTTGTGTAGTGTTGCTCATGTATATGGATGCCTCTAAAAATTCAAACTCAAGCCTGATTTCCCGTTCGCCCTGAGCTTGTCGAAGGGTGAACGCTCATGCTTCGACAGGCTCAGCACGAACGGCTCTTTAATAAATCAGAAATAACCTTCTTTCTTGCGCAACTCCATTGAAGCTTCGGAGGTCTGGTCGTCCATACGCGTCGCGCCGCGTTCGGTAATGCGCGTGACCGATGTTTCTTCGATAATCTCCCGGGCATTGCGTGCAGTGGATTCCACCGGCGCGGTACAGGTCATGTCGCCCACGGTACGGAAGCGCACCGAGAGTACTTCCACCTTCTCGCCCGGCTTGGGTTGCACCAGATGCGACACCGGAATGACCGAGTTGCCACGACGGATCACTTCGCGTTTATGCGCATAGTAAATTTCAGGAATATATAAATTCTCGCGAGCGATGTATTCCCAGATATCCATTTCGGTCCAGTTGCTGATTGGGAACACGCGGATGTTCTCACCGTTGTGAACGCGGGTGTTATAGATGTCCCACAACTCCGGGCGCTGGTTCTTCGGATCCCACTGGCCGAACTCGTCTCTGAACGAAAAAATGCGTTCCTTGGCGCGCGCTTTTTCCTCGTCGCGCCGCGCGCCGCCCATGCAGGCATCAAAGCCGAATTCTGCAATGGTTTCCAGCAGGGTCACGGATTGGTATGGGTTGCGCGGTTTATCCGGGTCTTTAATCACGATGGTGCCGCGCTTGATGGAATCTTCCAGCGAGCGCACGATCAGCCGTTCGCCCAGGTCGGCCGCCAGTTTGTCGCGGGTGGCAATCACTTCCGGAAAGTTGTGCTCGGTGTCGATATGCACCAATGGAAATGGAAAGCGGCACGGACGGAACGCCTTCTCCGCGAGGCGCAGCATCACGATGGAGTCCTTGCCGCCGGAAAACAGCATGGCGGGGTTTTTGCACTCCGCCGCGACCTCGCGCATGATGTGGACGGATTCGCTTTCCAGCGCGTCCAGATTGGTAAAGGTATGTGCAGTCATCTTCAATTTTTTCCCATTTCTTCAAACGTCAAATTCGCTCTTCGTAGGGTGCGCTATGCGCACCATGGTGCGTGGAACGCACCCTACAGGTGCTACGCCCGCTTCAAGATGGCCGGTTTTGCCACATGCAAACCACACTCCTTGTCTTCCGGGTTTTCCCACCACCATCTGCCGGCACGGATGTCTTCGCCGACGGAGATGGAGCGGGTGCAAGGTGCGCACCCCAGGCTGGGGTAGAACTGGTCGTGCAGTTTGTTGTATGGCACATCATTTTTTCTGATATAGGCCCACACGTCTTTATTCGTCCACTCCAGTAACGGGTTGAATTTCTGCAAACCGAAATCGGCATCATATGCAGACACTTCAAGGCTGCCGCGCGTAACTGCCTGGTCGCGACGCAACCCGGTGACCCATGCTTTCTTGCCGCGCAAGGCACGACGCAACGGTTCAACTTTGCGCGCAAAGCAGCAGCTTTTACGTGAGTCCACGCTGTTGTAAAAGCCATTCACACCGTTTTGTGCAACGTATCTCTCCACTGCCGCACTGTCCGGAAAATAGACCTTCAACGGTATGGGATAGCGCTCGGACACTTCCTGCATCAGGTCGTAGGTTTCCTGTGGCAAGCGTCCGGTATCAAGACTGAACATTTCAATAGGATAAAGAGGCTCGCGCAGCGGGTCATTTGCCCCCTCGCCCGCTTGCGGGAGAGGGTTGGGGAGAGGGAAGTGGTTGGCGATAATATCGGTCAGCACCATGTCTTCCGCACCCAGGCTATTGGCGAAGCAAGCCGGCGAATAATCGTTTACCGCTTGTTGCAGCACTGCAATCACATTATCAATTTTCTGTTGCATGTCCATATACCTCCTGTAACTGCCTGCCGGCTATACCGTCAGACCGGCTACCGCTTCATTCAAATCGAGTTGCGCATCCTGCTCCGCCGCGAATGCCGCCACCTTCACCGTCCAGCCATCCACCGCCGCGCTGATCGGCGCAAGCTCCTCACCGCTGATCTCTTCCGCATCCACCAGAGCAGCGGCGGCCTGCGCAAACTCGTCGGCAATCGCGCCGGGCGTCAATTGCTGCAATTGCGCGGCAAGTTTATCCAGGTCGTCCTGGCGAATACCGCCCATCAATTGCGCCATGCCCGAACCAAGCAAACGCAGGATCGCTTCGTTACATTGCGCCGCCTCGCCGAACTTGCGCTGAAATACCAGTGCGTTGCGGTATTCGCGCTCATGTGCGGCCTCAAAAAAATTCGCACCGATCATCACCTGCGATACACCCGCACATTCGCCGCCGCCCAGATTCAGCACGCGAAAATCCACAGTACTGCCGTAATCATGCATGACGGATTGCAAATCTTTCGCCTTCACTTCAGCCAAGTCAGCCAGCAACTGCTTGAAATAATCGGGAGCTTGCGCGCGCGCCCAGGCAAAAAAACTCGTCTCGCCGCTGGCAACATGCTGTTCCTGTACGCGTTCGATGGCCTGTTTGATACGCGCCACCGGCAGCGCGGGGCCTTTCAAAGCCAGCGCACCATCCTTCACGCCGCTGCCGGCAAAATACATCTGGTAATGCGGCACCAGCTTGCCATGCACACGCTTGCCTTCCCCGTAAATGCCGATATCGCCGGTCTCGGGTTGCGCGCAACCGTTGTGGCAACCGGAAACACGGACATTCAAATCGGCACGCCCGCCGGAAAGCTCGGGCGCAACCAACATGCTGGCAGTAATGCCGAGACGGCAGGTCGACGAGCCGGGGCAAGCCACCACGTTGTCGCCCGCGACAGGCCCACGCAAACCGAGCGCCGCCAATCCGTCGCGCAACGCGGCCACCTTGGCCTGCGGCACGTTGAAAATCGTCAGGTTCTGATCCTGCGTGGTACGAATCTCGCCCAACCCCTGTGCGCGCAACAATGCGGCGACCCCGCGCAACTGCACCGGCGTGATGTCGCCTATCGGCAAAGCGATCGGCAACACAAACAAATCGGGTTGATGCTGCGCAAACAACTTGCGCGGGGCGCCCTGCCCGGGAGACTGGCCGACAGTTTGCGTACGCCACTCGCCTTTTGGGTGCGGTTGATCGGCGAGTGCCTGCCTGGTGCGCTCGAACTCTTCGCGATACTTTTCCCGAAAACCGTCCACACCGAAACGCTCGACCAGAAACTTGATGCGTGATTTCGCGCGTCTGGTCCGATCAGAGTATTTGTTGTGCAGCGTCACCAAAGCCTCAATCGCAAACAACAGCTCGTGTTCCGGAATAAATTCTTCGACCACAATCGCCTCGCGCGGCTTGTGCCCCAGACCGCCGCCTGCTTTGACCATGAAGCCATGCTGGCCGTCTTTGTTGACCGCCACCACGCCGCAATCGTGCAGCATGGCTTGCGCACAATCCGACTCGCAGGCCGAGAAGCTGATCTTGAATTTGCGCGGCAATTGCTGGTTCAGCGGGTTGCGCAGGAAGTGCTTTACCACGCCATCCAGATGCTTGGTCACATCGACATGCTCGCGCGGGCAAACGCCGGACAGGCTGCAAGCCGTAATATTGCGCACCGTATTGCTGCACGCCTCGCGCGTGGTCATGCCAACCTTGGCCAGGCGGCGCATCGCGGCAGGCGTGCTATCCAGCGGAACAAAATGCGTCTGAATGGATTGGCGCGTGGTGACATGCGCAACACCTTTTTGCGAGTAAGTCTCGGTGACATCCGCAACCGCATCCAGTTGCTCCGGCGTCAAGCGCCCGCCGGGCACCTTGATGCGCAGCATGTGCAAGCCCGCCTGGCGCTGGCCGTACACGCCATGCTGCAAGCGCACTGCCGTCATGCGGTCCAGGTCCAGACTGCCGGCATTAAAAGCCTGAATAGCCTGCTCGAAACGGTCAATTTCCGTCAGATCGGATAAATTTTGCATGTTTAAACTCATTGTGCTTTTCCTTTTATTACAACTTCATCCTGGTTAATGCAGCGCCATCCTGGCACCGATAATCAACAACATGGTCGCCAGCAGAGGACGCAACATCCTTTCCGGCACTTTCGCGCTCAAGTGACTGCCGATGTAGATGCCGGGTAACGAGCCCAGCAGCAAACAGCCCAGCAGCGCCAGGTCCACCATGCCCAAGGCCATGTGCCCCATCCCGGCCAGTGCAGTCAGTGGTACAGCATGGACAATGTCGGTACCCACCACCTTCACTGCCGGCATGCGCGGATACAGGAACAACAATGCGACCGTTCCCAATACACCCGCACCAACCGAGGAAATCGTCACCAGCACACCGACGACAATCCCCGTCATGATCGTCGCAGCGGGCAGATAGCGATGATGCAACTCGTATATCGTGCCATCCTTGCGCCGCGCAACTTTCCTGATCTGGTCTTTCAGCAACAGTGCGGCAGCCGTCAGCAATAGCGCTACACTCAATACACTGGTTACCAGGCTGCGCAATGTCTGCTCATCCAGCTCCAGATATTTCAGCAACGCTATCGTGATTACTGTGGCAGGCAAGCTGCCCAAGCCGAGCAAGCCGACCACTTTCCAGTCCACCGAACCGCGCCTGCCATGCACCCAGCCACCCAGCGATTTGGTTAGTGAGGCATACAGCAGGTCAGTGCCGACTGCGGTCGCCGGTGAAACACCGAAGACCAGCACCAGCAACGGTGTCATCAGCGAACCGCCACCAACGCCCGTCACGCCGACGACAAAACCGACCACAAAACCGGAAAATGTATAGAGCCAATCCATGCAACTCTCCTAAGAACGGCACGGATGGTAACGTACAGTCATATCACCACTAAATGGTATTATGTTAGTATGATATAATTATAAGATATAAAGAGGATAACCATGAACCTGCAACAACTTCGTTATCTGGATGGAATTGCGCGGCACGGATTGAACATCTCGGATGCGGCGGAGGCGCTCTACACCTCGCAACCCAATATAAGCAAACAGATCAAACAGCTTGAGCAAGAGCTGGGGATCGAAATTTTCGTGCGCATCGGCAAACGCGTCGTCGCCATCACCGAGCCAGGCAAAGCCATTCTGGATATTGCCCAGCGCATGTTGCACGATGCGGAAAATCTCAAGCAGGTCGGACAGGAATTCCATTCACACGATAGCGGTCACCTGGTCATCGCCACCACCCACACCCAGGCGCGTTACGCACTCCCGCCGGTGGTGAAGCAATTCATCAAACGCTACCCAAAAATAAAACTGGGGCTGCACCAGGGCAATCCAACCCAGATCGCCGAGCAAGTGTTGAGCGGTGAAGCCGACATCGGCATTGCCACCGAAAGCCTGTCGCTATATGACGATCTTGTGACGCTGCCCTGCTACGAATGGAATCATTGCGTGATCATTCCGCCGCGCCATCCATTGCTGGAAGAAAAAAAGCTTACGTTGGCGAAAATCGCGCAGTACCCCATCATTACCTACGATTTTGCCTTCAGCGGGCGCGGCAAGATTAACGCCGCATTTGAGGCGGCAAACATTCAGCCAAACATTGCACTCACTGCAATTGATGCGGATGTAATCAAGACTTACGTTGAGTTGGGGCTGGGTATCGGCATCCTTGCCAGGATGGCCTTCATCCCGGAACGCGACAAGCACTTGCGCATGATGGATGCAGGGCATTTATTCAAACCCAGCACCACACGCATTGCCATCCGCAAAAATGAATATCTGCGCGGCTATAGTTATGACTTCATCGAATTATTTGCACCGCATTTGACCCGCGATGCGGTGGCGGAGGCGATGCATATTCACCCTTGACTGCAGCCGGCATGGGCGGAAAAACAAAGCACCCCACCCATGCCAACCATTCCCGCCACGGCTATAACCGTCCCATCTTCGGCAGCTCGCCAACCAGCGGCGCGACGTAGTCGATCCACGCCTGGGTCACGTCGTTGCCTGCCGCATTGATATATTCATGCTTCATTTCGGTGGCCACTTTCGCCACACTCGATAATGGCGTGATGAAACATTCGCTGGAATACGGCTTGCTGCTCAGGCGACGGATCGCCACCGAGCCGGGCTGTCCCGTGCTGGCGGCATGGTTCACGGCATATTCGCCTACTGCGCGCGCTTCCCTGGCATCCACCGGGGAAACAATGGTGGGAAAGGAACGTTGCAGGTAGCCAAATGTATCGGCGCGCACGCGCACCTTCTGGCCGGAGAAGGCTTCCTTCACCAGTGCCGCCAACGTGTCGCCCAGAGCCCCCGAACCGGAAAGCTGGATGTTGCCGTGCGAATCTCGTTCGCCGCTGGTCGAGATCGGGTTGCCGTCCTTGTCGGAGATGCCCTCGGAGGCGGCGATCACACAGCGGCCATATTTCGCCATCGTATCGCGCACGTCCTGCTGGAATTTTTCCACATCGAACACGCGTTCCGGCAAATAGATCAGATGCGGGCCGTCGCCTTCCGTCTGCCGTGCCAGCGCGGACGCGGCGGTCAGGAACCCGGCGCTGCGCCCCATCACCACATTGACCTTGATACCCTGTAAAGCACGGTTGTCGCGGTCGTCGCCCATGAAGGCCAGCGCGACGAAACGCGCCGCCGAGGCGAAGCCCGGACAGTGGTCGGTGACCTTCAGATCATTGTCGATGGTCTTGGGGATGTGCACTGTGCAGAAATCGTAATTCGCCTCTTTTGCCATCTCGGCGATGATATGCGCGGTTTCGGCGGAATCGTTGCCGCCGATGTAGAAGAAATAGCGCACATCGTTCTTCCTGAACACCTCGAACACTTTTTCGCATTCGGCCTTGCCGGGCTTCAGGCGCACCGAACCCAATGCCGCCGCCGGGGTAGTGGCAACCAGTTCGAGCTGCTCGACGCTCTGCGTGGTCAGGTCGATGAAATCCTCTTTCATGATGCCGACGATGCCGTGGCGCGCGCCGAGGATGCCGGTGATGCCGGGTTGCTTGCGCGCCTCCAGCACCGCGCCGACCAGCGATTGATTGATGACCACGGTGGGACCGCCCGATTGACCGATGACCATCTTGCCGATTAATTTTCCTTGTACAGCCATAGCATCATCTCCTCGGTAACAGTGTGGACATATTGTAAACTGAATGCAGGTCATTGGCTGCATCGCTTATAATCACGGGGTTTTATATCTCCAGTCCTGAAGGAACAGCATGAGTTTGTTAAATGTCCGCCCCGGCGACAATCTGCCCCACGAATGCAATGTCATCGTTGAAATTCCCAAGCACGCCGACCCGGTAAAATACGAAGTGGACAAAGTCTCCGGCGTGCTGATCGTGGATCGTTTCATTTCTTCGCTGATGCGCTACCCGTGCAATTACGGCTTCATCCCGGAAACCGTCGCGGATGACGGTGATCCGGTGGATGTGCTGGTAGTCACGCCCTTTCCGGTGGTGCATGGCGCGGTCATCCCGTGCCGTCCGGTCGGCATGCTGAGCATGGATGATGAAAGCGGCGGCGATGCCAAAATTGTCGCCGTTCCCTCCGACAAGCTGACGCCGCTATACCACGACGTCCAGTCTTATGAGGATTTGCCGGAAATCACACTGGAGCAAATCAAGCATTTCTTCGAACTTTACAAGGGTCTGGAACCCGGCAAGTGGGTCAAGATCAAAGGCTGGCAAGGCATTGCAGAAGCCCACGCGGAAATCTTGCATGGCCTTGAGCAGTACAAGAAAATATCCATGGAGAAATAACGGGAGCAAACCATGACAGCACAGATCATCGACGGCAAAACCATCGCCCAGCAAGTGCGCGCCGAATGGAAGGAGCGCGCCGACGCGCTCAAGGCGCGCGGCATCACCCCGGGGCTGGCGGTCATCATCGTTGGGGAAGACCCTGCCTCCAGGGTTTATGTCGCCAACAAGGTGAAAGCCTGCGCCGAGCTCGGCCTGCATTCCGAACATATCGTCATGCCAGCCGGCACACCGGAAGCCACGCTGCTGTCAAAGATCGACGAACTGAATGCCGACCCGAAAATTCACGGCATCCTCGTGCAACTGCCCGTGCCCAAACATATCGACAGCAATAAAGTGCTCGAAGCCATCAGCCCAGACAAGGACGTGGACGGTTTCCACCCGATGAACGTCGGCGCACTGGTCATTGGTAACATGCGCTTCGCCCCCTGCACCCCGTATGGTGCGATGAAGCTGTTGGAAAAATGCGGTGTGTCCATTGAGGGCAAACATGCCGTGGTGGTCGGGCGCAGCAACATCGTCGGCAAACCGATGGCGCTGATGCTGCTGCAGCAGAATGCCACCGTCACCATCTGCACCTCCAGAACCGTTGACCTCGCCAAACACACGCGCGACGCCGACATCCTCGTGGTCGCCACCGGCAAAGCCAGGATGATCACCGGCAACATGATCAAACCCGGCGCGGCGGTGATTGATGTCGGCATCAACCGTCTGCCGGACGGCAAGCTATGCGGCGATGTGGATTTTGATTCCGCGAAGGAAGTCGCCGGCTGGATCACCCCGGTGCCAGGTGGCGTCGGCCCGATGACCATCACCATGCTGGTAGCAAATACGGTGCGCGCTGCTGAGCATGCGGGTGCTGCGGTGTCAACGCCGATTTAGTTGCGCGGATGCCTGTAGGGCGAAAGGCTTTGGCTAACTTTTCTCGCTCTTCGCTAGTCATTTCTTTCATGGCACTCGAAGAAGCATGAATCTGCGTCAATAGTGAATCCCGAATCTCCCTCGAATATCCAATGATGGATTTACGCCTAAGTGCAGCGTATCCACCAAGAAGAGTTGCTGCAACCAAACCGCCCCAAGTGAACACCCAGATAACGGAAGTTGCTATTAGGCCCAATACTGTTCACTTAAAAGACATTTTGTGGTAAATTCCAAGCCATCCCACTTGAGAGGAGCTTGGAAATGGCGAGGACTGAAGGAGTATTACCGGGTGG
>Ga0209343_10009402_pt1 | contig 11238 bp, 9 predicted proteins | sample RifCSPlowO2_02_FD_184026 | JGI IMG/M metagenome (GOLD analysis project Ga0209343, IMG submission 184026) | Groundwater microbial communities from Rifle, Colorado - Rifle CSP2_plank lowO2_0.2 (SPAdes) (version 2) | ecosystem: Environmental > Aquatic > Deep subsurface > Groundwater | place: Rifle... | reverse complement strand
CCTGGACGACGTCGCTCGACGCCGCCTCGAGCGCGGCGAGCGCGCTGGCGTCCACGTCGAGCGCGACGTACGGCAGCGTCGTATAGCGATGAACGACCCGAAGCGACGAGGGTGACAGCCGCGAGAGGACGCGCGCTTGAAGCGTGCTCAATCGCTGACGTTGGCCGAGGCGCGCGAGGCCGTTCGGTAAATCTCCGTCCGGCACGTGGTCTGCCAGATTGAGCTGTACGAGGACACGGACGCGTCCTTCGCGCGCGGCGCGGTCACCAAGCTCCCGCGGCACGCGGGGCGGGCCACCCTGCGCCTGCGACGGCGCGTTGTAGGCGACCAGTACGACGGAAACGGCCGCGATCGTGGCCAGTCCGAATCGAAGGAGCACCGAGCGTTGCACAGTCATCATCGTTCGCACGTCTCACATGGTAGGCCTCGACCGTGTGCGAATTGCGAGCCACGCGATGAATTGCGTGCAACGTAAGCGCGCAGTTTCGTGCAGTATTGCGCGCCGAGTTCGCCCCAGCAGAACCCCTAGCGAACTTTGGTGGCCGTGAACGCGCCGCCGCCGCCGACGGTGCCCTGGATCGTGTTGCCGTTCACGCGGCCGGTGTAGGTGGCTCCGCCGCCCGCGAACGTGATCTCGGCCCCGCGCAACCGGCCGGTGATCTGCGTGGCGCCGAGCGTGCCCGTGATCATCTGGTATTTCTGCGTCAGCGTCAGCTCGCCCTGCGGCAGCCGCCACGTGCCGCCGACTTTGGCCGGCACGATCCAGAAGAGCGCGGTGCACCAGGTCTGGCAGTCGGCGCCCACGGTCTCGGTGGCGTCGGTTTCCCAGTCTTCCATCGTGAACGTGTTGGAGACCACGCGGGTGCCCGGACGCAGGTCGAGGATCTTCGGCCGCAGCTTCACGTTGATCTGCGGCAGGAGGAACATGGTGATGACCGTCGCCTGCGAGAAGTCGGTCTCGAACAGGTCGGCCTTCACGAACGTCGCGCGTTCGCCCACGCCCGCTGCGATCGCGTTCTTGCGTGAAAGCTCGACCATCTCGGGGTTGTATTCGACGCCCATGGCCCGCGCGCCGCGTTTCGCCGCAGTGATGACCGTGCGTCCGTCGCCCGATCCCAGATCCATGACGTAGTCCTGAGGCGTGACCTTGGCCATGTCGAGCATCTTGTCGACGAGGGTCTGAGAGGTGGGCACCCAGACCACGTCTTTGCCGGCCTGGCCGACCTGCGGCTCGAACGGCTTCTGGGTGGCCGTCGCCTGCGCGAACGCCGCGCACGCGAACAGGGAAACGGCCAGCGTCAAGAGCGAGCGGTGGATGAAGCGCGATCCAGTCATGAGCGTTGTCTCCTGCACGTGATGAGCGAAGTTCACAGTTGACGGTTCACAGTCGACAGTTTCAATACGACCGCCAGGCGCCGACTGTTAACCGTCGACCGGTAACTGTCGACTGGGGCGGTCTATTTTGTCACGTCGAACACGAGATTCTTCGGCGACGGTCCAAACGACGCCCAGCCCACGACCGGCGTCTGATTCACGCCCGGCTTGGACCAGTCGCAGACGCCGCCGGGGAAGATGGCCCCCAGGCGGGCCCGCTCCGCGTCGTTGAACGTCACGGCATAGTCCCTGGCGTCGGTCGGCTTCAGCTGGCACTTGAGAATATCAGCGGCGAGCGGTCCGCCGGCTTCGCGGCGGGGGTTCGAGTACACCGGATAGAGCGCGCTGCACTTCGACACGGGCTTGCTGGCGAACACCAGGTCTTCGGCGATGAACACGGGCGGCGTGGACCTGTCGTAGCAGCCGTCGCCGCCGGCCTTCGGTCTGGTCCGAACCACCTTCACGCGGACTGGATCGTTCGACACGTCGGACTTGTAGGCGACCATCCAGTCGTCGAACACCTTCTTGGCCGCCTGTTGATCGACGCTGCGCCACATGATCATGTTGGCGGAGTCGCCGCCGTTCGCCCGTCGCAGACGCTCGCGCACCGCGAAGTGAAACCAGCCGTAGTGATAGCGGGCGGCCTCGTTCGAGGTCGCGTTGTCGAAGATCGGGATCGAGGTGAGCCCGCCGTTGGCGCCGAGCGTCAGCCCGGACTGGTAGGTCCGCTTGATGGCGCCGGCATCGCCGATCGCCCGCGCGGGAACGTAGTTGGCATCCTGGTCGTAGCCGCCGACTTTCTCGTTCAGATCCAGGAACTGCTTCGTGGTGATAGCGCCGCTGTTGAGCGCGCTCAGGCCGTACTGCACGCCCACGTTGTCGAAGGGACGAAGCGCCGCGCCGGTCGAAGGATGCCGTCCGTAGACGTTTCTCGCGGCGTCGAACACCGTGGGCCTCGCGCCTGTCGGGTTCTTCACGGGATCGTAGCGAAGCGAGGCCGGCACCGCGTCGTTCCATCGCGCCGACTGGTAGCCTTCGAGGTCCGCCCGATTGGGCACCGGATCGGTGCGCTGGGCCTGGTTCGCCGCGTCGATGAACGCCGTCATCCCCTCATAGCCGCTCACCGCCACTTTCTGCGCGTCGGTGAAACCCGCCAGGTTGGTCGACGCGAAGTAGTGCGTGAGCAGATGCGCGTCGAGGCCCGAGAGCGCGATCGACAAGGCATCGGGAAACGTCGCGCGGATGTCGACGCCGTCGTACAGGCCCGGAAACGCATCCGCGATCTGCAGGCTCGTGTAGGCCCCGCCCGACCCGCCGGTCGTGATCGTGTAGAACGGCACACCGAACGTCTCGATGAAGCGTTCCTTCCCCATCACCGCGGTCTCGCCGGCCACCACGGCGTTGCAGCTGTTGCTCGGGTGATTGAGGGTGTTGATGTAGATCGCGTATCCCTCGGCCAGCCGCGCCGCTTCGAGCACGCCGCCCGCGCCCATCGCGCCGCCCTGGATGTACCAGCCGGAGGGGCAGCCCGATCCGTGCAGCGCCAGTAGCCGGCGATTCCAGCCTGACGGCGGCGAGAACGGCGTCGGCGAAGGATCGCTCGTTGGATCGTGGAGAATCGCGTTCTGGTAGATCCCGCGATTCATCGTCCCCGTTTCGACCCGCACGATGAAGTTCACCGTGGCACCGCTCGTCGTCGTGGTTTTCGCGAGATCGGCGGGCAGGGTGCCGGCGCTCGCCGAGCTCGGCAGCGGCTTGAACGCCGCCGGCGTGCCGGTCGTCCGATACACATGCTGAACCACGGTTCGCGCCGAGCAGTTCGCGTCGAGCGGCGCGCCGAGCTTGCTGCCGTCGGGCAGGACGAACGCCTCGGTCTGGCAGATGAACGGCTGCTGCCACGGACCAGACGTCACCGGGCCGGTGATCGGATAGTTGGTGATCTCGAGGGTTGCGGTGGACGTCGTTCGGTTGGCCGCGTTCACGGTCAGTGTATTGCGGCCGACCACGAGGCCCGTCACAAGTCCGACCAGCGTGTTCGGCGCCGTGCTCCGAAACGCGCTCGTCATGTCGCGACCCGCGACCGTGATATTCACGCTCGCGAGCGGCGTGCCGATCGGCACGGCGACCTGCACGAGCACATCGCCGCCCGTCACCCGGCTGGCGTCGACCGAGAGCGTCTTGACGTCGATCGTCGAGACGCCGGGGTCGTCGGCGCGGAGACCGGATCCCGCCAGTACGCCCAGTGCCGCCAGAGTAAGAACCGCAGCCGCGCGCCGGGTACGGGTAAATGTCATAAACCCCTTCCGTGGCGGGTAACGAAGCTCCGCCTCAAACCGACGAGAAAAACGACGCACCTGGGGTGGCGAAGCTTCGTTACTAGTTGCGCGGCCGCCGGAGCGGCCGCGCCTAAGACAGATTCTAAGGCTCGCTGACAGAAACGTCACGATCACGGCCTTAGAAGATGTCTAAGTATAATCGCGCCGTGCTGATCAAGGCGTGCATCAATGGCGCCCGTCGGCCCGACGCCCATCCTGCTCTGCCGACCACGCCGATCGCCCTCGGCTGGGCAGCTGCCGCGGCCGTTCGCGCCGGGGCCGGGGCTGTTCACCTGCATGTCCGCGGCCCCGACCGCGAACAGAGCCTCCAGGCCGATGACGTGGCGCGATGCGTGGAGGCGGCGCGCCGAGCGATCGATACCGTGCCCGTCGGGGTCAGCACGCTGCTCAACATCGTGCGCGATCCGGACCAGCGCCTCGCGGCCGTCTCGAAGTGGACGGTCGTGCCCGACTTCGCCTCGGTGAATTTCAACGAGGCCGGATCGCCCGCGCTGGCCACGCTCCTCATCGGAAAGGGCGTGGGTGTCGAGGCGGGGTTGCCCGACGCGGCCGCGGCCGAGACGCTCGTGCGAAGCGGCCTGGGACTTCGGTGTTTGCGCATCCTTCTGGAGCCGCGAGGCGCCGACGCGGCCGCCGCGCTCCAGTCGGCCGACGCCATGGTGGCCGTGCTCGACAAGGCCGGTCTGAAGGCGCCCCGCCTGCTGCACAGTAGCAACGCCTCGGCTTGGGCTGTCATAGACGAGGCAGCTCGCCGCGGCTACGACACCCGGGCAGGGCTCGAAGACGTGCTGACGATGCCTGACGGCAGCCCCGCGCCCGACAACGCGGCCGTCGTCGCCGAGGCCCGCCGCAGGGTTGAACAATCGGGCCGGCCGGTATAGATTGAGCCGATCCTCGGGCAAGGTTCCCGAAGGTTCTACGCACTTTTCTCGGAGGCTTCACATGAGGCGATGTCTGACGTCGTTCCTGGCCGTCGTCGTGCTGTTCGGCGCCGCGCCGCTGTTCGCCCAGTCCAAGGCGAAGGCGGAGAACGTGCCGATCATTCCCCACACGTCGGTGCCCAACTTCTTCAAGCTCCCGCCGGATCTGTATTTCGGCGAGGGCATCGGGATCGCGACCAATTCCAAAGGCCACGTGTTCGTCTATCACCGGAGCGGCGACACGCGGCTGTTTGAATTCGATCCGACCGGCACGTTCGTCAAGGAATGGGGGGCCGGGCTCTACGGCCTCGAGTTCGCGCACGCGGTTCGCGTGGACCGGGAAGACAACGTCTGGGTCGTCGACGAGGGGACGAACATGCTCATCAAGTTCAATCCCGCCGGCAAGGTCATGATGGTGTTCGGCCGGCGGCCCGAGCCCGTCGCGGGAGCCTTTGAGAGCATTCTGCCGGCGGCCCCGGCGGAGCGGTATCGGTTCGGCCGGCCGACCGACGTGACGTGGGACGCGCAGGGCAACATCTTCGTGTCGGACGGCTACGTCAACTCGCGCGTCGTGAAGCTCGACAAGAACGGGAAATTCGTGAAGGCCGTCGGTTCGCGCGGATCGGCCCCGAGCCAGCTGAACACGCCGCACTCGATCACGTCCGACGCGGCGGGGAACATCTACGTCGGCGACCGCGGCAACTCGCGCGTCCAGGTGTTCGACAACGACCTGGTGCTGCGCGCCGTCTACGATAACGTCGGCAACCCATGGGCGGTGTGCGTCTCGCCGGCGCCGAACCAGTTCCTGTTCGTCTCGAACTCGAACCCCGACAGCAACCCGGCCGCGTCGTGGGCCATCACCGGCGAAATCTACAAGATGCAGCTGGACGGCACGATCGTCGGAAAGTTCGGCAAGGCCGGCAAGGGCATCGGGGAATTCAGCACCGTGCACGAGATCGACTGCCGGAATCCGAACGAGCTGTACGTGTCGGAGATTTCGGCGTGGCGCGCACAGAAGATCATCCTCAATCCGACGCCCCGGCCGCCAACGGCCGCGGCCGCGCGCTAGGCGGGGGATACCACAATGAGACGCTCACTACTGGTGCTTCTGACCGGAGCGGCCCTCGCCTGCGGCAGCGCGTTTGTGTCTGCCCAGCTGGCCGTTCCTGAAATCGCGTTCGACTCGGCGCCCGATCTGCTGAAGTTCCCCGACAACATTCACCCGGGCGAGGCCGCCGGCGTGGCGACCAACTCCAAGGGGGACATCTTCCTGTACACGCGCACGGGCAATCCGTACCTCACCCTCGGCACCTCGCGCGCGGTATCGCACGGCGGCGCGCGGCTGTTCCAGTTCGATCGCACCGGGAAGTACATCCGCGAGATCGGCCAGGGCGCCTACGGCTTCCTGCAGGCGCAGCAGGTGCGCGTCGATCCGCAGGACAACGTCTGGATCGTCGACCAGATGTCGACCCAGGTGATCAAGTTCGATCCGAATGGCCGCGTGTCGATGGTCCTCAGCCGAAAACCGGAAGCGATGCGGGTGCCGGCGCTGCCGCTGGATCCGCTGGCGACCGGCCTCCCGATCGTTCAGACGCCGCCCGCGCCTCCCGGCGGCGCTCCTGGCGGCGGGCGCGGCGCCGAGCCTCCGGGCCGCGGCGGTCCTCCGCCGGCGGCGGCCGGTGGTGGCGGTGGCGGCTTCGGCGGTCGTGGCGGCGGATTGCCCGGCGCGGGCGCCGAAGGCGAGAGCTTCAATCGTCCGACGGACGTGGCCTGGGACAAGGCCGGCAACATCTACGTGGCCGACGGGTACGGCAACGCGCGCATTGCGAAGTACGAGCCGACCGGGAAGTACATCAAGTCGTGGGGATCGCGCGGCGCGGCGCCCGGCCTGTTCAACGTCGTGCACGGCATCGCGATCGACAATGCGGGCAACGTGTACGTGGCGGACGAAGGCAACCGCCGCGTGCAGGTGTTCGACAGCAACGGCACGTTCAAGACGCAATGGCTGAACGTCGGCACACCGACCGCAATTTGCATCACGAACGGTCCGACACAGGTCGCCTACGTCGCGCACACCGGCGACCCCGACGGGATGGAAGACGCCGCGATCTACAAGGTCGGCCTCGACGGCAAGCTGCTCGGCAAGTTCGGCAGGGCCGGGAAGGAAGTGAAGCAGTTCAACCTGGTCAACTCGATCGACTGCCGCACAGAGAACGAGCTGCTCGTCGGCGAGCTCGGCAGCTGGCGTGTGCAGAAGCTGACGCTGAAGCCTGCCGGGAAGTAGGGCGCAGGGACTAGGGACTAGGGGCTGGGGACTAGGGACTCGGGGCTGGAAAAGCTCCTGTGGTCTTCCGGCCTCCAGCCTCCATCTTCCAGCTTGTAGCCGCCACCCTTCCTACATCCTCCACGCCGACAAGAAGATCAGGAACAGCGCCACCGCCTGAATCGCGTGGTACAGGGCGTTGTGGTTGACGTACGTCGGGTGGAGCGCGATCCGCTGCTGCTGGACGAGCGCCGCGGCAAGCGTCAGCACCAGCCCAATCAATCCCGCCAGCGTCGAGGGGCGGTCCTGCCGATAGGCCACGCCAAATGCCACCAGCATGAACACGGTCGGCGGCAGGTAGTGGACGATCGCAATCCAGAAGCGATCATCGAAGGCAACCACCACGACCGTGTACAGGGCTGCGACCACTGCCGCCGCGATCTGCAGGGCGCCGGCCGCGGTGGCCGGCAGGAGCATCCTGCCACCGATCGCCCACGCGGCGAGCGCCGACACACCGAGCGCCACGAGCGTCGCGCGCCACAGCGCGACGCCGAGCGGCGAATACGTGGCTCCTGAAAAGAATCCGTGGACCGTTCCACCGGTCAGCGCCGCGAGGGAGGTGGCGGAGAAAAACACGACGAACGGCAGACGAAGGTCCGAGTCGGTCGCCGCCGACCGCCAGACGAGCACGGCAAACACCGCCGTTTCGAGCGTCAGCAGGTAGTCGGTGACGACGACGTCGGGTTCGGTCATGGCCTCATGGCACGCGCGTTCGCGCGGGGATTATGACAGGGATTTCCGCGCGCCCTGCCGCTTCATCACGAGAAACGTCCCATGCGGTAGCGGATGGCCCGCGTTTCTGTTACACAGCTACGCGCAGTAGCCACGTCCACACGTCGCGTCGAGACGGGCCCGGCCGCTTCGGCGACCGTCGACCGTCCAAAAAGCGTTCGATGACCACCCTGAGACCTTGCCTGGCCGAGTTCATCGGCACGTTCTATCTCTGCTTCGCCGGCATCGCAGCCATTCTGTCCACCACGCCCGCCGTTGGCGCGAGCTCGGGGCTCGTCGGCATCGCGCTCGCGCACGGCATCGCGCTGTCCATCGCGGTGAACGTCTTCGGCGGGGTGTCGGGCGCGCACGTCAATCCGGCGATGACCTCCGGGTTCCTGTCGCCGTGCCGCCGCGACAGGCGCATCCACAGTACAACGGCTACTCGGTGAAGGACAGCATTGCGCCCGAGGCGGGATGCACCCAGGGCATCATCATGGCGCGCAGGGACGGCATCCGTGACCCGCGCCGTGACATCTGGCCTTCGAAGAAGAAATGACAAAACGCATCCGTGTGGCCGAGCGCGAGACCGTGGTAGCTGACTTTAGCTTCAGCGTTCGAGGAGCTCAAGGCGCGCGTGCCGAGCAGGTAAGGGCCCGTCCGAAAATAACTGCGCCACTCTGGCCGCCGATGCATCCCGCCTGGCTGCGTTGCTCGTCGCTTACGCCCGGTATGCGCGTAGCGCGGGTCTTTTCAGACCCGGTCCTGTGTCGGACGGTCTGCCTTGTCAGTCGCTACCGGTCCGTTGGTGGCGAGCGCCCTCGACCGGGTTGCGAATGGCCTCGGCGACCTGACCGGCGTGAGCGCGGCGGGAGTCGAGCGACAGATGTGGGTGGAGGGGCGCGGGCAAACCGACCGATTTTCTGGAGGCAACTCCGCATTGCTCGTGAGTAAAGTGGACTACAATCCACTTTATGCGTACTCCTCGCTATCTCGAAGCCAGCGTCAGAAGCGCCCTTGGCCGGAAGATGGTGTTCGTCGGCGGACCGCGGCAGGTCGGCAAGACAACACTTGCGCTGGGCCTCTTAGGCAAAGACGCAGATGAAACGCACCCCGCGTACCTGAACTGGGATCACCCCAGCGTGCCGCCCAGGCTCCGGCGCGCCGAGCTTCCCGCGGGACAGCCGCTGCTCCTGCTCGACGAAATCCACAAGTACAGCCAGTGGAGAAACCTGCTGAAGGGAATCTACGACACCGAAAAATCACGGCGGCAGATTCTCGTCACGGGCTCGGCCAGGCTCGATTGCTACCGGAAAGGCGGCGACTCTCTCGCGGGCCGATACCGGTACTTCCGCCTGCATCCCTTTTCTCTGCGGGAGATGAGCCGGAAGCCTTCGCCGTCGGACCTGGCAGGGCTTCTGAAGTTTGGCGGCTTTCCAGAACCGCTGTTCCTGCAGAATGAATCTGAGCATCGCATCTGGCGGCGGGATCGCATGTCGCGCGTGGTCCGAGAAGATCTCCGCGATCTGGAGCATGTGCGCGAAATCAGCCTCGTTGAGCACTTGACGGACTTGCTGCCGGCAAGGGTGGGATCGCCTCTCTCCATCAGGAGCCTTCGAGAAGACCTTCAGATCGATCATAAGACGGCGGAGCGGTGGCTGCAGATCCTCGAGAACTTGTACGTCTGCTTCCGCGTCTCGCCTTATGGCTCACCGAAGGTTCGTGCCGTGAAGAAGGAGAGGAAGCTCTACCTGTGGGATTGGTCAAGCGTCGAGGATGCCGGACCGCGATTTGAGAATCTCGTGGCCTCGCAGCTCCTCAAATACTGCCACTGGATCGAAGATACCGAAGGATATGCCATGGAACTGCGATACCTGCGGGATGTGGACAAGCGCGAGGTCGATTTCGTCGTGATGAAAGATCGAAAGCCTCTCTTCGCCGTGGAATGCAAGACCGGAGAGAAAGCCATCAGCCCCGCAGTCCGCTATTTCGCGGAAAGAACCCCGATCCCCAGGTTTTACCAGACGCACCTGGGTGAGAAGCACTTTTCGACGGGGAACATCACCGTGCTGCCCTTTATCCGGCTCTGCCACGAACTCGAGCTTCCGTAGACGCGATCTCGCTGACCGCCGGCTCGAGCGCCGGCATGGCGTGCGCGCGGCAGCGATCGCTTCGGTGACGCGCCCGCCTGTCTCGAGTGAGCGCGCGCGCGCAAAGTCCCGCTGCCACGGCTGATTCGTGGCAGCCGCTCGATGTGCTTCGACCGCGTGCTCGAAGGCAGCCTCGTCGTTTGGATCCCAGCAGCTCGGGCTCATGGAGCGCCTCTCGCAGACGTTGGCCGGCCGGACGCTGGGCTTCTACATGGAAGGCAATGGCGCGGCCAAGGCGAGCTTCGATGCGTGGCTCGAGCCGCTGCGCGACCTCGCCGCCACGCGGAACATCATCGAGGGCATCGGCAGCACCGACCACGTGCCCTTCAACGCCGTCGGTCTGCCGGGCTTCACCGTGATCAAGGATTTCAACGCGTATGACGAGCGCACCCGCCATACCAACGTCGACTTTCCCGAGCGTCTGCGCGACGGCGAGCTGGAGCAGTCCGCCATCGTCATGGCGACCTTCGCGTGGCAGGCGGCCGTGCGCGACGAGAAGATCCCGAGGACGTCGACCAAATAGCCGTGCTACTCCCTCACTGACGCAGACGGTTTGATGCTGCCGAGCTGGGGCTCTTCGCGGGCGTCGCCGCGTCGCCCTTGTACACTTTGCCGTCCTTGATGACGGCGACGACATGGCGAAGATCGCGCATGCTGATCAACGGATTGCCATCGATGACGATGATGTCGGCCAGCTTGCCACGCGTGATGGTTCCTAGCTGACTTCCGAGCTTGATGTACTCCGCATTGCGCCGAGTGGCCGTCGCGAGGACTTCCATCGGCGTCATGCCGTACTGGACCATGGCGTCCATCTCACGCCACATGGCGTCGGTCTTCAGGTTGAGCGGCGTCGACGCATCGGTGCCTACCAGGAGTGACACGCCGGCCTCGTGAAGCTGACGAAAGATCGCTTTCGCGGCCTCCACGCTCTTCCAGCGCACCGAACCGCCGAAGTTCGTCAGCACCCGGCCGGGATGCTCGAGCGATCGCCGGACGTCCGCCCAGATCTCGGGAGGCATCGTCGACTTGGCCCGCTGATTGTCGGTCCAGAACTCGGGCCACTGGACGGCGTCGGTCTGGGCGAGGTCGGTCACGAGGGTGGGCACTACGTGCACGCGCCTGGCGAGAAGCGCGGTGATCACCTCCGGCGGGACTTGGGCACCGTGCGCGACCGCGCCAATGTGTTCCACGGCATTCATGCCCGCATCGATGCGCTCGATGAGCTCCGCGGGCCCGCCGGCGTGCCCAGTGACCCAAGCGCCCTTCAGGTGGGCTTCATCCGCGATCGCTTTGACCTGATCCTTGGTGAGGCCCGAGTGGATCTTCACCACCTCGGCGCCTAGACTCAGCGCTTTCTGCGCGAACGCTCGTGCCTCTTCAACGGTGCGAGCGTTCGATGTCTGATATTCGCGATGCCAGTTCTT
>Ga0209343_10009399_pt1 | contig 11240 bp, 10 predicted proteins | sample RifCSPlowO2_02_FD_184026 | JGI IMG/M metagenome (GOLD analysis project Ga0209343, IMG submission 184026) | Groundwater microbial communities from Rifle, Colorado - Rifle CSP2_plank lowO2_0.2 (SPAdes) (version 2) | ecosystem: Environmental > Aquatic > Deep subsurface > Groundwater | place... | reverse complement strand
CGGAAAGACTTCTCGGGTTTTCATTCGATAAACTAAAAAAAATTATTTATCTTAGCAGTGTAGATATATACGAACCTTCCGGCTTTACCTCAGAGCACACAGCGGTTAATCCAAGAACGTTGTATGGCATGTCCAAGCTCTATTGTGAGCGTATGCTTGAGGCGTATGGGCGTGAGCGCAATGTGGCTGTGCAAATATTACGTGTTGGTCATGTTTATGGCCCGGGCGAGGAGGGCTATCAGAAAGTCCTTCCGGTAACAATTAATAATATTTTGTTGGGGCGGCCAGTTTGTATTTGGGGGGATGGCAATGAGTTGCGCAGTTTTATTTATATTGATGATGTGATCGAAGCTGTCATTAATTCGATTGAGTTCGCCGCTAATGTGGGGCCAATAAATGTTGTAAGTGGTTTAAGTATTAGCATTAAAAATTTGGTTGATAAGCTTGTAGCAATAAGTACTAAGTCTATTGAGGTAAAGCACCAGTCGGCGAGTGTGCCTGCGATTGATTATGTGTTCGATAATACCTTGCTCAAAAAAACCTTGCTTGAAAAAGAGGCTGATTTTGAGTGCGGCCTGAGAGCCGAGTATGCTTATGCCAAAGGCTTACTTGAGATAGGTGCGGTCGGATAGATACAGTTGTAGCGGAAGTATTAGGAGCACATAGTGGCGGGCAATGGAGAAATTCTATCTCTTACAGGGTTGCGTTTTATCGCAGCCCTGTACGTTTTTTTGTTCCATATACAAATTCGTTGGCCTATAACCAATATACCTTTCTTGAAAAATATTTTAGACCAGGGCGCAACTGGGATGAGTGTGTTTTTTATGCTCTCTGGATTTTTGCTGGCTTATCGTTATGTCAATGCTAATAATAGCTTAAAAGATTATCTAGTGAATCGATTTGCTAGAATATATCCTGTCTATATAGTTGTCGCGATCACAACTCTTCCTTGGTTGGGGATTAATTTTTGTGCGGATAAAACGGAAGATTTAATATTCAAAATGGCGCAGGCATCATTGCTGGTCATGTCCAATATATTCGTTATTCAGGCATGGTTTCCGCAGTTCTTCTCCTATTGGAATGACGGTGGGAGTTGGTCGATTTCGGTAGAGGTTTTTTGTTATCTGCTGTTGCCATTTATACTCCCTAGATTAGCCCTGTTATCTTTGAAAAATGTTTTTTTGGTCGCGGTGTTATGTTGGGTATTTGCGATATTGCCAGGGCTATCTTTTAAGTTGTTCAGTGGGCCCTCATTTGCAGTTTTTTATGCGATGCCGATTTTTCGATTTCCTGAATTTTTATTGGGTGTTTGTGTTTTTCTTTTCCTTCGTAAGGCTCCAGATGTAAGGTGCTATTTCATATTTTCGATAATTGTTCCTCTAATTGTTTTAATTTACCTCGGATACTTTGGGCCGGTAATGCCTATATACGTAGGGCATAACTGGCTTAGTTTGCCAGCAGTGGGATTGATGCTGTCCGCCTTAGCCGGCGGAAAAGGGCCGGTCAGTGCATTGCTAGCAACGACGACTTTTGTTTGGTTAGGCAAGATTAGCTATTGCTTTTATTCATTTCAGATCGTGATGATATTAATGCTTATAAGTCATCACGATAAACTCGTTGCGGCGCTACCTGTATTTGCTAATGGTAAGGTGCTCGCTGCCTCAGCTTTTATGATATTAGTGGTCCTATCTGCAGTTGGATATTACCTTATTGAAGAACCGGCCAGGTGCTGGATTAGACATAAGTATAAAAAACGGAAGTTGAAATTGAAAAAAACAACAGCAACTGAGGCTGCTTAGCGAGGGTATCCTAGGCTACTCCCGCTGCGCGACAGACACGACGGGGCCCAAGTTTAAAAGCTGTTAGCGCGATGTGAATTTATAATGCGTTGATATTGCGGTTGAAGATTGTATCTATACGGGATTGCTTTTATGATTGCAATTGATTTGTATATAAAGAATTTTTTGTTGAGAGTTCTTAATCGAAACGTAGAGGCATTGGGGACGGTTAAAGTCCTTGGCGCTTTGCCTTATTTTAAATTGCCGCGTGATGGTAAAGTTCAGCTAGGCACTGGTGTAGTGTTGAATTCGGACTTCAAAAATTCTAATACGGCTTTAACCAGTCGATGCAAATTTGTTACTGGTTATACTGGGAAAATATCTGTCGGCGACAATACTATGTTTAATGGCGTGTGTGTGGTGTCTTACCGAAGCGTGAGCATCGGCAAGAATTGTCAAATTGCGTCGTCTACGCTTATATCTGATACAGATTTTCATCCGGTTGATTCCACTGAGCGAGAAAAGCAGGTTACTGGACAACAGTATTCTTTTGATAGCGTTAATAAAGCCGAAATAATTATTGGCGATAATGTTTGGGTTGGTTGGAATTGTACGATACTTAAAGGTGTTGTTATCGGAAACAACAGTATAGTGGCGGCTGGGAGTGTCGTTTTGTCGGGGAATTATCCCGCGCATACTTTGATTGCTGGTAATCCGGCTAAGGTTGTTAAAATAATATCATGAGTGAAATTAAAAGATTATTTCTCGATTTGGACGGCCCGCTACTCGATGGAAAAGAAAGGCACTATCATTGTTATCGAACTATTTTAGAAAGCTATGGCTATAAACCTATTGAGATTGAAACATATTGGGCTGCGAAGAGAGGGGTGCTCAATCGTCGAGAATTATTGAAGATGTCCGGAGCGGAAAGTATATACGATGAGTTTTATGCTGCTTGGATGTCCATGATTGAGTCCCCGGAAGCACTTTCATTCGATCGCATTCAGAGTGGTGCAATTGAGTGTTTACTTAAGTGGAAACAGCAAGGGATAGTGCTGATACTGGTAACCTTACGCAACAACAAACAGGCGTTAGAGCAACAGTTAGAGTTAGTCGGTTTGCGGCCGTTTTTGGACACGGTTTTGGTCTGTGATCATGCGAAAGGTGGAGAAGGTAAGGCTGAGGCAGTTTTAGATTTGTTTGAAAGTGAGTTGCTCACAAATAATTCTTTATGGATAGGGGATACTGAGGCTGATTGGCGTGCAGCAACAATATTAGGGATGAACGTTGTGCTGGTAACCAATGGATTACGCGCCCCGAACTACTTGTCAGCAATGAAGGGGGCAATAATAGTGCCGTCTATAAATTCATGTGGTGTGTAAGTTTGCTGTGATTTTGTCGATCATAGTAAATGTATTAATGTAATTATTTTTGGATTTTTATATGGTTAATTTTCTTGATTTAAAACAAGTTAATGCGCAGCATCGTGATGAGCTTGTTGCCGCCGTTACTCGGGTCATTGACTCAGGTTGGTATATCTCCGGTAATGAGTTATCTTCCTTCGAGGATGCTTTTGCCCGCTATTGCGGTAGCAAGCATTGCATCGGCGTGGCCAATGGCCTAGACGCACTAATTCTTACGCTACGCGCTTGGAAGGAGTTGGGTAAGCTCAAGGAGGGCGATGAAGTCATCGTTCCCGCCAACACCTATATCGCTAGCATTCTGGCGATCACTGAAAATCGCTTGGTGCCGGTGTTGGTTGAGCCAGAAGCAGGCTCGTTCAATATCTGTCCGTCTGGTATTAGAGCCGCTATCACCGATAAAACCCGTGCCATTCTGCCTGTGCATCTTTATGGTCGCTTAGCCGATATGCCGGCGATCATGACGATTGCCGAACAGCATGGCTTGCTAGTACTGGAAGACTCTGCGCAGGCTCACGGTGCCAGTCTCAATGGCCGTAACTCGGGTAGCTGGGGCGATGCATCGGGGTTTAGCTTTTATCCGGGTAAGAACCTGGGCGCGCTGGGCGATGCTGGAGCCATTACTACCGATGATGATCAGCTAGCCGAAACGCTGCGAGCACTGCGAAACTATGGCTCTCACGAAAAATACAAAAATGTTCATCAAGGCGTAAACAGTCGTCTCGATGAAATTCAGGCGGCGATGCTCAGCGTAAAACTAAAATATTTGGACGAGCAAACCACGCAGCGTCGGCAGATTGCGCAAATCTACCAAGAGGGCATCAGTCATCCTGCGATTACCTTGCCGCTTACGCCGGGTGTTTCTGCACTGGAGCTGACTAGTCATGCTTGGCACCTGTTTGTTGTGCGTTGCGAGCAGCGCGACGCACTGCAAAAACATCTGGCTGCACTGGGCGTACAAACGCTGATTCACTACCCGATACCGCCGCACCAGCAGCGGGCCTATCCACAATGGAACGGACTTTCCTTCCCGCTGACCGAGCGTATTCACCAGCAGGTGCTAAGTCTGCCAATTGGGCCAAGCATGACGGCCACAGAAGCTCATCGTGTCGTTGATGCCTGCAATTGTTTTGTTGCGAACTAATAAACATGACACTGATCAAAACCAGTCTGCTTAATGGCATAGCCGTTGCCATTAAGATGCTGACTTTGCTAGGCATCAACAAGATCCTCGCCATCTATGTTGGTCCGGCAGGTTATGCCGCAATTGGCCAATTCCAGAATGCGGTAACAATGATCACCACTTTTGCCAGTGGGGCCATCAACACCGGCGTTACCAAATATACCGCCGAGTATTATCAAGATGAAGAGCGGCAACGTCTTGTCTGGCGCACAGCGGGGACCATTGCTCTGCTAGGCTCGCTAGTAACTGCGTTACTCATCGCTGTGTTAAACAAACCATTGGCTACATGGTTTCTCAAAGATGCGGGTTATGGTGGTGTTTTTCTTTGGTTTGCAGCTACCTTGGTACTGTTCACCTTCAACACACTGTTGCTGGCGATTCTTAATGGTAAGAAGGAAATTGTCCGTTATGTGCTTGCTAATATTGCAGGTAGCATTTTTGCGTTGTTTATTACTAGCATCATGGCAATTCGCTTTGGTCTTTATGGGGCATTGGTGGCGCTGGCGATCTATCAATCGATTAGTTTTTTTGTGACTTTTTTTATTTGTTATAATTCTCCATGGTTCAGGGTTAGTTATTTATTTGGCGATATCGATAAGCAAACCGCGATAAATCTTGCAAAATATACCGCTATGGCACTGACCTCGGCAGTGTGTGTGCCGGTTAGTCATATACTAGTGCGCAATTATTTGGGCGGAGCTTTAGGCTGGGACGCTGCAGGCTATTGGGAAGCTATCTGGCGCTTAAGTTCAGCGTATTTAATAGTGGCAACTACTACGCTCAGTGTTTACTATCTACCTCGGCTTTCAGAGTTACAAGATCCAGCTGAAATAAAAAAAGAAATAATTCAATGCTACAGATTTATTCTGCCTATTGCTGCCATCTGTGGGCTATTTATTTATCTTTTACGTGATTTCATTATCGAATTACTCTTCACCTCTGATTTTTTGCCTATGCGGCAGTTATTTGCCTGGCAGATGCTAGGGGATACAATGAAAATTGGTAGCTGGATATTGGCTTATCTAATGTTAGGTAAGGCTATGTTTAAGTTATTTATTTTTGCAGAAGTGGCTTTTGCTATTTTATTTGTTGTCTTGACTTTTCTATTTACAAATGAGGTTGGGCTTGAGGGGGTCGCCATAGCTCATGCTGTCACTTATCTGATGTATTGGTTTTTTGTATGGCGTGCAACTTCGCCGTTATTAAAGTCTGCGTAAAGTATCTTGAACTTTAGTTCTGATTTTTTGGAGTCGTGCGGTGAGTGATTTTCTTCCAAAAGTTTCAATATCGATTATCACCTATAATCAAGAAGATGTTATTTCAGATACGATAGAAAGTGCGCTTTTACAAGACTATGATAATCTCGAAATCATAGTTTCTGATGATGCTTCTACCGATAGGACTCCTGCAATTATATGTGAATATGCTGCGCGTTACCCTGGTAAGGTTGTGCCAGTTTTAAACCAAATAAATTTGGGTATTACTGGTAATTGTAATTCGGCTTTTTCCGCTTGCACGGGGCAACTGATAGCCTTTTTAGGTGGAGATGATCTGTTTCTTCCTGGAAAAATAAGCGCACAAGTTAAGCTTTTTCAGAGTCATGATGTTGTACTGTCTTATCACTCTGTCGAGATTTTTTTGCACCAAACGGGAGAGCTTTTATTTACGACGAACACAACCCGTAATGAAGACTTAAATAATGCTTATGACATTGTTGCAAAGGGTGGAATTCCTGGCGCTTCATCAGTCATGGTTCGCCGTTCAGTGTGTCCGATTAATGGCTTTGATCCTGAATTTCCGGTGGCTTCTGACTGGTTATTTTTTATTGAAGTGGCAATGCGTGGGCGTATAGAAAAGCTCGATGGGGTTTTTGGGCGCTATCGTAAGCATGGGAAAGGCGCCAGTGAGCAAACATTTATGTTGCTCTCGGAGTCTTTGCGTACTCTTGATATTATTCAAGAGCATTATCCGCTTGATGATAAACTAAAGGATGCATGTGAAAAAGGGGCTTATCGTTATTTGCTAGGAGAGCTATTTAGGCAAATTGTAAAAAAAGATAAAGAAAAGGCAAGGCTTGTAGTTGATCTTATGCTGGTGAAAGTCAGTGGTGTTAGATATTTTTCTATTCTGTGCTTTTCATGGGCTTTGAAGTTTGATTTATTTGTCTTTGGGGTCGCAATTGTATTTGAGCGCTTTAGAAGTATTCTAAAACGGGTGGTGTGATTGAGGGTTTTTCTAGGTGTCTTTGTAATGCTGATATAGAATCATCGAGTTGACTGTGGGGCTGTGCTTGTGTTCTGTGATTAAATTAATTGGTTTATTGTATGTTGCCTTAATTTTATTTAATTAATTATTGTCGGATTTTTATGTTGAGTTTATTGGTTTACAGATATTTATACGCATTGCCAATATTGTTGGTTTTTGTGCTGTATTCTTTGCCTGCGCTCGGTGGGGTTGTATTTAATGGTAGCGCTGAAGCCTGTAGGTTGCTTTTTTTGTCCCTGGGAAGTTCTCTTGTTTTTTTTGTTGGTTATAAGCTTCTTTGTACCGCTGCTTTTTCACGTTTTTTTTCAGGTTTTTTTAAAGTAAAGTTGAAGTGGCAAGCCGTAACGATGTTTATCTTCGTGGTGTATTTTTCCGTTATTATATATGCATGCTTAACAGCGCCGGGAATTGCTTTGGTGGCGGCCTTAAAAGGCGTGCCTATGGGGGAGCTATCCGGTTTGCGTGAAGAGTTTTTACGCACAAGAGAGGGTTGGGAGAAGGGGCTCAATTATATTTATAGCATTTGCATTACGTCTCTAGTTCCTTATGCAATAGCAAAAATGTTCGTGGTTAAGGCGCGGTTTCGTTTTGCTACGCTTTTTGCATTTTTATTATCCTTAGCGCTGACTCTAGAGAAAGGACGTGCTGTGGTGGCAATGTTGCCATTAATTGTTTTGTACGCCAATTTGGGTGACCACAAGAAAGCATATCGGGCTATTTTCACATTGGTTATTATTGTCGGTTTGATTTCTATCATCGCTAGAGGTGGCTTGGCTTCTAATGACTCGACAACTGAATCGGCAGCGATGGAAGGTGTGCCTGAACAATATAATCTTTTCAAGGGGGAGTCTGGCCAAGGTTACTATATTTTGAATAGAATCGGCTATATTCCGTATATTACCGCAATTGATTGGCTGAATTACAGAGAGCAAGTTCTTCGTGGCGATGATGTTAACGGTCGCTCAATTGGGGTTGTTGCTTTTCTTTTTGAGCAAGAAAAGATTAATTTAGAGCGTGAGGTTTTTGCTTTTCAGTGGGGTCAAAATGACACTGGGACAGGCTCTTCCAATACTGTGTTTTTCGTAGATGCATACCTTAATTTCGGAATTATTGGGGTGATCATATACAGCCTGATTGTTTCGTTCATCGCTAGAGTTATTGTCGTATCTGGTGATGGCGCATTGGTTTCTTGTCTATCTATCCCGCTCTTGTATATATGTTTTACTCCGCTTCCTGCTGTTTTATTTAGTGGTGGCCTGGCTTTTTTGTTTCTGCTTGCGCTGGTGTTTAGGGTTGAGTCGAAACGATAATTAATTTATTTTTGAGGAGGTTAAATGTCTAAAATTGTACTTGTTACCGGTGGTGCTGGTTTTATCGGTTCGCATTTGATACCTAAGATTTTGGCATCTGGTATGACTGTTCGCGTATTGGACTCGCTTTCGCCGCAAGTTCACGGTGCGGTCCCTAAAGATTTGCAGTGGCTTGAGCAGGAAGGCGTTGAGTTTATTCGCGGAGACGTTGTCTCGCGTGAAAATTGGGTTCTGGCATTGGATGGTGTGGATGCTATTGTACATCTGGCTGCAGAAACGGGCACTGGCCAGTCGATGTATGAGGTTGCGCGCTACAACGAAGTTAATTCGCAAGCTACTGCTTTGATGTTCGATGTGCTTGGTAAGTTGGAAAATAAAACTGTTAACCGGGTATTGCTATCTTCCAGTCGATCAGTTTACGGTGAAGGTGCATACATCTGCCCATCTTGCAGCGGTGCGCGTATGTCCCCTGGTTCGCGAAGCGCTGAAGTCTTAGGACGTGCTCAGTGGGAACCAACTTGCCCGCAATGCTCGGGTGTGCTGCAGGTTATTGCGACCCATGAAACTGATGGCGTCGCCCCAGCCTCTATATATGCTGCAACCAAATATGCACAAGAAGATCTAGTGCGTATCGGCTGTGAGTCAATGGGTTTGGGCTATGTTATATATCGCTTGCAGAATGTTTACGGGGAGCGCCAGTCACTTAATAATCCCTACACCGGTATATTGTCTATTTTCTCGACAAAAATTCGCCGAGGTGGTGAGCTTCCGTTATTTGAAGATGGCGAAGAAAGTCGCGATTTTGTACATGTAGATGACGTTACTGATGCCCTGTTGCAAGGCTTACTTGTACAGGCGGCACCTAACACTATTATTAATGTTGGCAGTGGTGTGGCTACCTCAGTTAAAGAGGTGGCCAGCGAGTTATCCCGCGCCTTTGGCTATGAGCCAAAGTTGGTTGTAACTGGGCAGTTTCGGGTTGGTGATATTCGCCATAACTATGCCGACATAACTCGCCTGAAAAGCCTGCTAAATGTTGAGCCAAAAATAAGTCTTGCTGCTGGTTTAAAGCGTTTTGCTCAATGGGTTCAAGAGCAGCCAGTTCCTGAGGATCGTTTGGAGCAGGCTAATAACGAGCTTCGGGCTCGGAATTTAATGAATTAAGTGAAGGTTTTCTGTGATGAATTCGCCAGAAATTGGTTTGCGTGGAACGCTTCGCCTAGACTTGTTACGCCAGCGAGAATTGCTGGGTGGTAGTTCTTTGGCTTGGAATTGGCGCTTATGGTTGTATATGCTCTCGCCACGTTTCTTGCCAGTGCTACTTTGTCGTTTGGCATACAAATCGCAGTCCGTGGGTCTTGGATTAATAGCCCGCATTTTTTCGATGCTTAACTTTATTGTTTTTGGTATTGAAATAGCCACGATATGCAAAATTGGCCCTGGTATTTTCTTTCCGCACACTCAGGGCACTGTGATTGGGGCGGTGTCTATTGGGGAAAATGCGGTAATTTATCAAGGTGTCACCTTAGGCGCCAAAGATCTTGACTTTACTTATGATGCCTCACGGCGTCCTATTGTCGGTGATGATGTCCTTATCGGTGCCGGCGCAAAGGTGCTTGGTAGCTTAAGGGTTGGAAATAAAGTCAGTATTGCTGCTAATGCAGTGGTGCTTGAGTCGGTGGCAGATTATTCCGTAGCGGCTGGTGTGCCTGCCAGAGTGGTAAGCGTGCGAGGAGTGAAAGCGTGAATAATTCTTTGCAGGGGAAGAAGGTTCTGTATGTGGCGCCGCGTTTTTTTGGCTACGAGAAAGAAATCGAAGATGAATTAATTAGTCGTGGTGCTGAGGTTGATTTCGTTTTGGATCGCCCATTTGATACGCCGTTCATGAAAGCAATAACAAAAGTTCGTCGTGAATGGGTCATAGGCTCAGCTGATCGTTATTATAATGCGGAGCTTAACAAGCTCGGTAATAAAGAATATGACTTGGTGTTTGTGATCAGTGGTCAAACACTTTCGAGTCATACTCTTGCTTGCTGGCGTGCTGCTTATCCCTCTGCAAAATTTATCTTATATATGTGGGATTCTTTTGCGAATCGTCAATCGGCGGTAGATAATTTAATTTTTTTTGATCATTGCTTCTCGTTTGACAGAAATGACTCTGCGAAGTATGGTATTAATTTTAGGCCCCTATTCTTTTCTCCTGGATTTGAAACGGTTCAGCAGTTTGATTCCAAATACGATATAAGTTTTGTTGGCACTGCGCATACCGATCGTTACGCTGTAGTCTCTGCCGTGCTCCAGAGTTTGGATTGTAAAGTGAAGTATTTTTGGTATTTGTTTCTTCAAGCTAAATGGGTTTTCTATATATATAAAATTTGTAATCCTGCTTTTCGTAAGGCGAAGATTTCAGATTTTAATTTTATGCCGCTTTCGAAAGCGGCTGTGCAAGAGGTATTCTCCAGTTCCAGGATTATACTTGATATTGAGCACCCCTTACAGAGTGGATTAACGATGCGGACTCTTGAGACGTTTGGCTCTAGGAAGAAGTTGATTACAACCAACTCGGATGTTGCTAGTTATGATTTTTTTTGCTCGGATAATATTTGTGTAATCGATCGTAAATCTCCAATGATACCAGTTGATTTTTTATCTAAAGGTTATGAGGATGTCGCTCCTGAGATATATCAAAAGTATCGATTGGAAGGTTGGCTGGACGAAATACTCGATAAGGCCTATTAAAGTGCAGTCTTTATGTCCATGTCTTTTTTAAACTTTGGGCGGCTAATCAACTATGTTGATTTTCGTTAAAATGAGATTGGTCGTGTGAAGTTGCTACTGACTGGGCCTGGCGGATTTGTAGGGCGTGCATTACGTCAGTCGTTACTTTTTCGTCCTGACTTTGCTCTTTGTTGTGTTTATAGAGTTTTACCTGCTGCCGGGAATTTATCTTTGTTAGACGTGGTGGCGGGTAATATTGAGAATATTAAGGATTGGAGTGAATTTTTAACAGATGTTGAAGTGGTGCTACACACCGCTGCAATCGCCCATGTTCAGGGGCCTGTTACTAAGCAACTGCAGTCTGAATTCGATGCGGTCAACACTGTAGCTACCTTAACCCTTGCTCGTCAGGCTGCTGACGCTGGTGTTAAACGGTTCATTTTTTTAAGTACAATTAAAGTATTGGGTGATAGCACCAGTGGTTCAGCTTTTAACTCCGATACTAAGCCCGCGCCTATTGATGAATACGCCTGCTCAAAATGGCGTGCGGAGCAGGGCTTGCGTG
>Ga0209343_10009396_pt1 | contig 11242 bp, 7 predicted proteins | sample RifCSPlowO2_02_FD_184026 | JGI IMG/M metagenome (GOLD analysis project Ga0209343, IMG submission 184026) | Groundwater microbial communities from Rifle, Colorado - Rifle CSP2_plank lowO2_0.2 (SPAdes) (version 2) | ecosystem: Environmental > Aquatic > Deep subsurface > Groundwater | place: Rifle... | reverse complement strand
AACGCGATGGCTAATCCGAGGCCCAGCCCCTTCGAGCGATCGCGTTCAGAGTTCTCCAACTGCACGAAATCTTTGAAGATCTCTTCCCGGTGTTCTGGTGGAATTCCCGCGCCCGTATCCCACACTTCAAGACGCGCGTGCTTGCCCGCGCGCCGGCACGCGACGAGCACTCCGCCTGTCGTGGTGTAGCGGATCGCATTTGACACCAGGTTCAGGAGGATCCGCTGCAGCAGCTGGACATCGGTCACGACCCACAATGGACTGGGACGGAAGCGCAGTTCGAGGTGTTTGGCAGCCGCAGCTTCGGCAAATGCGCGGTGTAGCCATTCCCATAGTTCCGATACCCGCACTGCCTGGGGCGCGGGTTGGACCAAACCCGAATCCAGCCGGGAGAGATCGAGAAGCCCGTCAAGCAGTTCCCCCAGCCCCTGCACACAACTGTCGACATTTCCAACGATCTTGGCAGTTTCGTAGTTCAGCGGCAGTTGCTTCAGATGCGAAACAAAAAGCTCCAGCGCGTGCAAGGGCTGTCGCAGGTCGTGGCTGGCATAAGCGAGGAAACGCGATTTTGCGAGTGTCGCGGCCTCCGATTCCTCCTTCTTTTTGCGCAGGTCAGCCGTGGCCTGGTCAACGCGGTGCTCGAGCTGTTCCTGGCTTTCCTCGATCCGTGCCGCCATTTCGTTGACTCCCTCCTCAAGCCTTCGAAGTGGACCGCGGGCGAGAATCGGAAACCGCACCGGGCGCTCGCCCCGGCCGACCCGGGCGACCGCGCTCGTGATCAACGAGAGGTGACGCTCGCGCCCGGTGAATATGAGTAGCACTGTCCCCACCAGTGAAACGACAAGCAAGCTCGCGAGGAGCAAAGCGTATCTGTACCAGCTTTCCACGACGCCTTGGCGCGCGAGGTATGCGGTGCTTGGGACAAATTCTGCCGCCCAGCTACGCCCGCCGAACTCGATTTCCCGAATGTAGGTCGTCGTATTTTTCCCGTCGGCGTATTTCTCTGCTCCGGGGCTGGAGTACATAAGGGTCTTCTCACCGCTCGGTCCTCGATCGAAGAGCCGAAAGTGAAACTGTCGTTCGGATATCCCCCGAAACGCCTCGTCGACTACATTAGCGACATAAAACGCGGTTGAGACGAATCCGTGGAGCGTGGCGCGCCGCTGCTCGGGTGTGCTTTGCGGGTTTACGTTCGTGTAAACCGGTGTCAATAACAGAAGGCCTTTTTGCGAGCCTTCGTCCTGCACCACGCGCATAGGCGACGTTACCACCTGCATTCCGCTATCGCGCGCGCTCCTGAGCGCTGGCTCCGACGCTTTGTCCGACGCAAGGTCGAACCCCAGAGCACGCGCGTTTCGTTCGCGCGGCTCGACGGTGCGAACGGGAAAATATTCTGCGCGCTCGCCGGCCCGAACCAGCCTGCCATCCACGCTCAATTCGCGGATCTGGTAGTCTGGCAGGCCTTCGCTGCGCGCTTCCTGCTCGTAGACCTCGCGCCCCGGACGTGTCACCCGCGGAACCCAGGAAACTGCCTGCGCGCCGGTCTGTTGGACAACGTCTTGCAGAAACTTCCGGGCACCGGAGCCGCTCATCTCTGGATTTGCCGCGTACAGGCTTGCAACAGTCTTGTTTATCATCAGGTGATGTTTGAACTCGCGCGTCAGGCCGCGCGCGAGCGCATTGGCGTCGTGGGCCAATTCCACTTGTAGCTGTTTTGCTTCCCAATGCTGGAGCGCTCCAATAAGCGCGGTTATCGCCGCCAGGCACACAACGAGCGGGATCGTTACCTTGTTGCGGCGCGGCTTCCAAGCGTGCTCCGGCTTTCCGAAAACCGTGAGAAACAACGGCGCAAATATCAGCACGCCCATCGTATCGCCCGCCCACCATGTGAGCCAGTTAACTGCGATTTCATGGACGGGAATCACGCCGGAGCCAACCAGCAGCGCGACACTCAAGCTTGCATTAACAAGACAGGTGACCGGACCGCCAGCCACGAGAAAACGAACGATCTCGCCCGGGTCCTCCAGTCCGCTTGACTCCCCCACAAGCCGGCGTACGAAAAGCGCGCCAAGAACGCCTTGCAGCGTCGCTCCAGCGGCGATGCCGAGCGGGATGGCCAAGGCCGGCCCGATTACAACGACGTTTTGAGCCGCAATGATCGTCTCTAAATTGAACAGAAACGAGCCGATCAGAATGCCGGGCCATACGCGAAGGCCCCAGGTGTAAGACGCCGCAAGCGCGATTCCTGCAGAGGGCCACATTGGAACGGCAAAGCCGGGCGCGGCAGCAAGCACTCCGAAAAGTTTAGCTGCACCCCAATACGCCAGCGCGAGTCCGAGCACTCTTGCAAGTTGCGTTGCCATAGTCTTAAGACGGGGCGTCGTTGGCTAGGACAGGTTTTCCGGTTTGGCAGGCTGCCGGACCTGGCATCCGGCAGCCTGCTAACAGCAAACCCCCCTGCGGATTTTGAATGTACCGCACATCAACAACCGCTCTTGCCCTCCCAAAAGTATGCGAGCAGGCCAGAAATGAGTTTTTCACTGGCTTTCCCTCCCGTATTCGTGCAGGTGGTTTTGCATTAGGAGTTTGTCCGACCCAAGTCCGACAAACTCCTAGGTGAACTTCCTGCGGTTGAGGGTTACCTACCGCGCCGCGCGCGGTACTTGCGACGAACGTAGAGCGTCAAGCGTGGTAGAGGAGGTAACATCACGCTGCGTTTTCCCTGTCGGTCTTTCCGAAGTATGCCGTATCCGGCAATTGTCCGCCTAGAGGCCTGTTGCTCTCGTGGGTGGAATAGATTGCGCGGTAATTGATCGCTGATCCCGCTCACGACCCGCCCGGGTCGCGGTTTTCTCCTGGGGAGGAGAAAGCCGGCATGAACGTAAGATCCATGATGCGCACTCGGCGAGCACATTTGCACGGGCTCCCGGCGCGTGGGCTCGGCGCGGCGACAGCGCTGCCGGATCGATTTTCTTATCGGTCGGCAATGCCGCCTCCACCAGAATGAATTGACGTCCGTTTGCCGACGCTAACTTCCGAATGTCCGCCTTGGGCACCCCAAGGGGCTATCGGCGCGAGCGGAAACGTGATTAGATGACCGGATGAAAATTCAGCGGTGCAGTTTTCAGAGTCATGTTGCCCTACTCCTCGCGTTGGCCGGAGGGTTAACGTTTCTGACCGTCTCTTTCCACCCGCCCGCTGCATGGGGTCAGGCTCAAAAGGTCTTCAAGATTGGGGTTTTAACCGACGGTATGGTTCCCTGGACGTCGAGCGCGAAGGGCTTTCAGGACGGTCTCAGGGAATTTGGCTACATTGAGGGGAAGAATGTCACCTTTGAGGCACGGGCCACGGAGGGCGATAGTAGCCGTCTGCCCAAGCTGGCTGCCGAGCTGCTGAAATCGGAACCTGATCTCCTCTTTTGCATTTCGGATGCATGCTGGAGGGAGACCGGGCGCATCCCGATGGTGTTCACACAAGTCAGCGATCCGGTGAGGATCGGCCTCGTGGCGAGTATCGCTCGACCAGGCGGAAACATCACCGGGATCGCGAATCTTGGCGCCGACCTTGCCGCCAAGCGCTTGGAACTCTTCAAGGAAACCGTCCCGTCACTGCGTCGGGTATTGGTCACTTACGACCCCCGGAAGAGGGAGGAAACGGAGGCGGTGGCATCTGCCAGAAGCGTAGCGAGGCGTCTTGGGCTGCAACTGCTTGAGAACCCGATTAAGGTTCCGTCTGAGATTGAACCAGCGCTCGCCAAGCTCAACGAGGGCGGGCAGGACGGAATTCTGATTGTTCAAACTGGTACGAACCTCAATATCCCGGGACGTGCGCTGGAAGTTTCGACCTCGAACAACCTACCCACCATGTACGCGGCTTCATTTTGGTCTCAGTTTGGAGCACTTGCCTCCTATGGCCCCGACCAGTACGCGCAAGGGCGACAGGCAGCGCGATTGGCCCACAAGATCCTGACGGGAACGCCTCCTCGGGAATTGCCCGTGGAGCTCCCCGACCGTATAGAATTCATCATCAACCTCAAAACCGCGAAGCGGATCGGCCTTCAGGTGCCGGGCGTCGTATTGGTTCGCGCCGATCGTGTCATCGATTAGCAGCGGCCGCGGCCGCAGAAGGAGGAAGGTCATGAAGAATTCAGTGTTGCTCTTCGTATCACTCCTGGTGCTCGGAGGGATTCCCACATCGCACGCGGCAAATTTGAAGGACAAGGTCAAAGCGGAAATCGGAACCGTGGGCCTTCACCCCGGCATGAATCCGGGAATGTATGTTTGCGCCGCGAACCACTTCCATATCAAGGGAACCGTGCAGAACCTGGCCAACGTCACCGTTGGCCGGATCAAGGTGGCGGGAAAGGCTTTCGGGGCTGACGGCAAGCTTCTCGGGACTGCCACCACCTCGACCAAACAGGCAACTCTCGCTCCCGGTGAAAAGGCGGAGATCAACTTGGAGTTCCTCACGGTCATGGGGCCATTGATCGAGCAGGTCAAGAAACACGAGCTGGTAGTTGTCGAGGTATCGCCAAGCAAGAAAGGATCACAGGCAGGAAAGGATCACCCTAAATAGAGGCACCACGCAATTGTGCGTCCTGCCGATCGCGGTCAGTACCGGATCCTTCTGCACGTGCTCGCTGCCGACGGAGCGTTTCCAGATGACCTACGACGCGGCGAGCGGCACGCTGAATCTACCGCTCCAAGATGCACGCCGGCTTGAAGCGTAACTTCCAGGTTATGCCGGGCGCCGAGTGGCTGGCGTTGCTCTGCAAACACATTCCCGACCGCTACGAGCAACTGATGCGCTACGTGGGGTGGTACTCGAAGCGCGCGCGGGGCGAGCGCGCGAAGAAGGCTTCGCCCCGAGCTGGTGTCGCTCTGCCTTCGCCGGGCGAGGCGCCGGGGACTGAATTGGCGGCTCGCGCGAAAGCTGCCTGGGCGCGGCTTATCACCCGGTGCCCGACATCGCCTAAGCTGCCGTACCGGCAGTAACGCCTCGGATGAGCTGGGGTGCGGCAAAGCGCTTGCCTTGCTCTCGCGGGTGGAATAGATTGCGCGGTATCGGCCTCACCATCAACCTGCGGACCGCACGCTCGATCGGGCTAACCATTCCGCAGTCTCTTCTCATCGTGTCGACGAGGTGATTGAATGAGCGCACGCGCGTCCGGGACGCGAGGCATCAGACGCCGCGCGTTTCTCGCGCTGCTCGGCGGCGCCGCGACCGCATGGCCGTTTGCCACCCGCGCGCAGCGGAGCGGAGGCATGCGGCGCGCCGGCGTGCTGATGCTCAACGCCGAAAGCGATCGCGACGGGCAGGTGCGGGTCGGCGTCTTTCGGCAGCGGCTGCGCGAGCTGGGTTGGATCGAGGGCGGCAACATTCGCATCGACTACCGCTGGGGGGCCGGCGCGCCGGCGCGTGCGCAGACCGCCGCGGCCGAGCTTGTGGCGCTCGCGCCGGACGTGATCCTTTGCAACGGCACGCCGGCAACCGCCGCGTTGCAGCGGGCCACGCGCAGCATCCCGGTCGTGTTCGTGGTGGTGACCGATCCTGTCGGCGCCGGCTTTGTCGAAAGCTTGGCGCGGCCGGGGGCCAACATCACAGGCTTCAGCACCTTCGAGCCGGAGATCGGCGGCAAGTGGCTGGAGCTGCTCAGGGAGGTCGCGCCCGACCTGCGTCGGGTGGCCGGCGTGCTGGACCCGGCCTTTGCCGGATTTGCCAAGGTGTGGCGTGCGGTCGAAGAGCTGGCGCCGAAATCGGGCGTGCCGGTGACCAGCATGGTGTTTCGCAATCCGGCCGATGACCTCGAATCCGCTCTGGCCGTGTTCGCACGGGAGCCCGGCGGCGGCCTGATTGTGTTGCCGACCGCAATCAACAACATGGCGCGCAGCCGGATTTTCTTGGCGGCGGCGCGCCATCGCCTGCCGGCCGTCTATCCGTTCCGGCATTACGCGGTCGACGGCGGCCTGATGTCCTACGGTTTCGATTCGCCCGACCTGTTCCGCCGCGGCGCCTCCTATGTCGATCGCATCCTCAGGGGCGAGAAGCCCGCTGCGCTCCCGGTGCAGGCGCCGACCAAGTTTACGTTGGTCGTCAACCTGAAAACCGCCAAGGCGCTCGGCCTCGCCGTCCCGCAGTCGCTGCTCGCCCGCGCCGACGAGGTGATCGAATGATGCGACGGCGCGACCTGCTGATTGCCGCCGGCGCCGCTGCGGTCGCCTGGCCGCTCGCCGCCGGTGCGCAGCAACCGCGCGGCCGCGTGGCTCGGGTCGCCGTCCTGATGGGGGTCTCCAGGAACGAGCAAGGAGAGGGGTGGTACAGGGCGTTCCGGGAGAAGTTCGCGCAGCTAGGCTGGAAGGACGGCGGCAACGTCGCGATCGATCTGCGATGGGGAGCGGGCGACATCAACCGCATCCGCGCCCAAGCGGCGGAACTGGTGCAATCGAAGCCGGACGTGATCATGTGCTTCAGCGTCCGCGTGGTGAGGGCGCTGCGCAAGGAGACCAACGAAATTCCGATCGTGTTCGTGGCGACCGCGGATCCGGTAGCCCAGGGCATCGTCGCGAGCTTCGCACGCCCGGGTGGCACCCTCACCGGCTTTACGCTTTACGAGTTTTCGGTCGCCGGCAAGCTGGTGGAGCTGGCGAAGGAGATTGTGCCGGATGTGACGCGAGTCGCGGTCCTGTTCAACCCGGAGAACACCAGCGCCAAAGGTTATTTGCAGGTCCTGGAGAGCATCGCCCCGAAGCTTGGCGTCGAGCTGGTGCCGGTCCAGGTACGCGATGTCGCGACGATTGAAGCGGGGATCGTTCGCTTCGCGCGCAGGCCGAACGGCGTCCTGCTGCTGCCGCCGGATGTAACCACACGAGTGTATCGCGAGCCGGCCATCGCGCTGGCGGCGCGGCACAAGATTGTGGCGATCTATTCGGATCGCGCCGATGTCATGGCGGGCGGCCTGATCGCGTATGGCCCCGACCTGCGCGGCCAGTTCCGCGGCGCAGCGTCTTATGTGGACCGCATCCTGAAAGGCGAAAAGCCCGCCGATCTGCCGGTCCAGGCGCCGACCGAGTACGAGCTCCTCGTCAACATGAAGACGGCGCGCGTGCTCGGCCTCACGTTTCCGCAATCGATCCTCGCCCGCGCCGAGGTCATCGAGTGAAGCGGCGGGCGTTCACGCTCACGACCCGCCCGGATCGCGGTTGTCTCCTGGGGAGGAGGAAGCCGGCATGAACGTAAGATCCATTATGCGCAATCGGCGAGCACTTTTGCACGGGCGCTAGTCGATCTTGAGATTCAACTCCCGCGCGATCTTCTCGTAGCGCCGTATCTCTGCCCGGAAGAACGCATCGAACTGTCCCGGGCCCATAACCGCGGCGGACAACCCGAGCTTGCCTAGACTTTCCATCACCTCCGGGAGCTGAGATGCGCGTACAATCTCAGCGCCTAAACGATTCACTGCTTCTTTGGGTGTCGCCGCAGGAACCCACGCGCCATACCAAATGGACATATCGAACGCGGGGAACCCGGATTCTGCCAGAGTGGGAACGTCCTTGTGCACCTCGGAGCGCATGAGCGAGGTCACGGCAAGCGCACGAAGCTTGCCGGCCGCAACGTGTGGGGCGCTTTCCGAGACGTTCGCCACAAGGATGCTCGTATGGCCCCCCAGCACGGCCGTCGTAGCCGGGGCGCCGCCCTGGTAGGGCACGTGGATGATGTCGACCCTGGCCAGGGCCTTGAAAGACTCTGTCGCGAGGTGCGTCGGCGATCCTGCTCCCGTCGCCGCGTAAGTGAGCTGCCCCGGGCGAGCGCGCCCGAGCGCCACCAGTTCCCTGAGCGTTCTAACCGGCAGCGAGGGGTGGACGGAAATAAGCATCGGGTTCGATGCGATTCGCGCGACCCCGGCAAAGTCCTTCAACGCGTCGTACGGCAGCTTCAGCCGGACGGCGGGATTGGTCGTGAAGGCAGTGCCCATCATGAGCAACGTGTGGCCATCGGCCTTCGCACGCGCCACGAACTCGACGCCGATCGTTCCGGCACCGCCCGGCCGATTGTCCACGATCACGTTCTGGCCTAACGCCCCGCTCAATGGTTGCGCCAGCTTGCGTGCGATGGTGTCAAGCGACCCGCCGGCTGGAAAAGGAGCAATCAGCTTCACGGGTTTCGACGGATAGGTTTCCGAATGCGCCGCAACGGACGTTGCAACGAGAAGCGCCGCGCATATCGACGCGGCTAATCCACCCGCGACCTTCTGCTTCGTCGTCGCCGCAACCGTGGTCATTGAAGTGATACCTGCCCGCCCCATTCCCGTGAGTCCCCGGGCCACACGAGGGTCCCAATCATCGAGAGCAGAACAACTACGCCCGACAAAGTGCGGGCTTTCATGCGTACTTCTCCGGGTGCTCATCGCAAGTCCCTCCGAGTATGCGGCGACGTTCGCCGATGGGGCAGACTAGTGGGCCCGCGTGCAAGGTGCATCAGGGCGATCACCCATTTTGAGCGAATGCGCCACCCATTTTGGCGCCATGGGACAGGCAAAATGCGGCGCGCCGTCAGGGCATGGGACCGAGCAGTCCGTTCCTGCGGGCGAGGTGGACGGCCTGCTGGCGTGTGCTTGCATTGAGCTTGGCGAGTATGGCGGATACGTGATGCTCCACCGTCTTTCCCGAGCGGTGGAGGCGGTTGCTGATCTCAGCGTTCTGCAGGCCCTGCGCGAGCAGCGCGAGAACCTCGATCTCACGCCCGGTGAGTCCCATGGGATGGGCGCGTGTGCTGGGCCGCGGACCGCGTGGAATACGCGCCACCCCACGCGTCGCCAGCATCTCCCGGCAGCGCTCGATGGCGGCGGTCGCGCCAAGCCGGTCCAGAATTGCGAAGCCTTCGCGCTGTGCCGCCGCATCCCCGTCGACGAGGGCCATGGCGCGCTCGTAGGGGCATCCGAGCCCCGCCCACGCCGCTGCCGCGCCAGCCCAGTTGCCGCTCAGCTGCATGGCATAGGGTGGCGCAAGCGGGTCAGCGATGGAAGCTGCCCCGCTGACCCGCCACAACCAGAACGCAGCCTGCCCCCGGATCCACGGATGCCGCCAGTTGAACATCGACTCATCGCTCAAGCGTTGCGCGAAGTCGAGCGCCTTCGTGGTATCGCCTTCGAGCCAGTAGAGCTCCGCAAGGCGCATGTATGCGAGCACTTGAGCGACCTGTGTAACCATCTTGCTCGTTGAAAGCTCGAGCAAGCGCTGCAGATGCGCATGCGCACGAGGATCTCCCCGCCGGCCATAAGCGGTCCCCAGCACCATGTTTGCGCTGAACTCCACGTTTCCGGGTAGCTCCGTTCTCGAAAGAAGATCCGTTGCAGTGGCCTCCGCATGCTTCCACTCTCCTCGCGCAAGCGCGGCGCGTGCCTGATACCCCAGCAACTGCAGTTTCTGGCCATCGACGTCGCGCTCCTCGGCGAAGCGCAACCCGGCCGCAATCACTCGCTCCATTGTGTCGATGCGCCAGCCGATCCAGGCGAACATCGCGAGAAGAAAGTACGCGTGCGCGGCGCGCTGGTCGTTGCCCTGTTCCAGCGCCAACTCAAGTGCGCGTTCGGTGGTTTTCAGATCCGGCTCGCCAAAAAAGGCGTGCTTGCGAAATTCGCCTTCCAACAGAACAAAGCTCAGCGCGGCATGATCTCCAACCGCCTCAGCCATGGCGACCGCGCGCTCATGCCAGGTGAGCGCCTCATCGAGGCGTCCGGTCATGCTCCGAACGAATGCAAGGCTCATGTACGCCTTTGCGAGCTCGCCGGATGCGCCGTGCGGTTCGAGCAGGCGCGCGGCGGCTTCCGCCAGTCCCACGAACTCGGCTTCGCCGCGCCGGGATACGCTGACGTGCAACATCTCGAAACGCGCCCGCCGGTTGGTTCCCTGCGCAAGCGTATCCTGCTGCTCGCACCAAAGCTCGAATGCGCGCGCGTTCGCTTCGAGCGCCTCATCCCCACGACCCGACAACGCAGACTCCGCCGCAAGCTTTTCCAGCAGAACCGCACTTTCGCGCGCAGGGACGCCGTCCGCGCAGCGCAGCGCCGTCCGGTAGAACGAGGCTGCTTGCCGGTGGGCGCCGCGCCGGCTGGCTTCTTCGCCCGCGAGCGGCGCGTAACGCAGCACGCTCGCTGCGGCACCCGCTGCATCGGCGTGATGCACGAGACGCGCGAGCGTCTTGGCATTGACGGCGTCACCGGCCAGCGCGCCGAGCACCCGCGCATGGATCGCGCGGCGTCTCGCGTCCACCAGAAATCCTTCGACCACCCGGCGCGCAAGCTCGTGTCGGTAGCGCACATGCTCGCGATCGAGGAGCAGCACCCGCCGCTCGACGCACTCCTGGAGAGCTTCCGCATTGGCAGGAACAGCCCGGTCGAGCAAGACGCGCTCCATGCGGTCGGGAACGGCCGAGACCAGTTCGGCGAGTTCGCGCGCCCCGGGTGTGAGCCGCTGAAGTCTCGCGAGCATCGTGTCCCGCAGCGACGCGGAGATGCCGTCCTCGGGGCTGCGCAGAAGTTCTGTCACAAGCAGGGGATTTCCGTCCGTGATCGCGTGGAGATTCGGAATTCTCCGCCCATGCGCGTTCGCCAGCTGTTCCACCCCACCCGCTGACAAGCCCTGCAGCCGGATGCGGCTCAAATGATCGGCCGGGACATCAGCGACCGCGCGCATCAACGGATGGGCAGCCGACACTTCTTCTTCTCGAAACGTGACTGCGAGGAGAGCCGGATGCCGCGCAATCCGGCGCGCGACGAATTTCAGAAAATCGGCGCTTGCGTCATCAGCCCAGTGTGCGTCCTCGATGACGACGATGGTCGTGCACCCTGCCGTACGAAACTCGTCGATAAACGTCTGGAACAACCGATGCGGCGGGCGGTCCGCATCGAGAGCGTGCAGCAATTTTCCGCCGATACCGTGGGCAATGTCGAAGAGCGGCCCCAGGGGCCCGGGGGTAGCCAGCGCGTCACATGCGCCCCAGAGTACGCGAACGCCCTCTTTTTGCGAACGCGCAAATGATTCAACAAGCGAGGTCTTGCCGACACCTGCCTCGCCGCCGATCAGAACGCTATGGCCGCACCCGCCACGGGCTCTCGACAGTGCGCCTTCCAGCAGCGCAACCGGCTCTTCACGCTCAAGCAACTCCACAACGAGCCCTCCCGGCCACAAGGGGCAACCTGCTGTCGCATCCGATCATACACCCCCAATGGGCGCCCATCGGCGGC
>Ga0209343_10009392_pt1 | contig 11245 bp, 5 predicted proteins | sample RifCSPlowO2_02_FD_184026 | JGI IMG/M metagenome (GOLD analysis project Ga0209343, IMG submission 184026) | Groundwater microbial communities from Rifle, Colorado - Rifle CSP2_plank lowO2_0.2 (SPAdes) (version 2) | ecosystem: Environmental > Aquatic > Deep subsurface > Groundwater | place: Rifle... | reverse complement strand
AGGCACCGAGCACCAGGCAACCAATCCGAAATCGCACCTCGCGAATCTGCCCTCTGCCCTCTGCCCTTTGCCCTTTGCCCTTTGCCCCTTGCCCTCCCATGAGTGTCCTCAAAACGCCTGTCCCAGGCTGATGTGCACGGCGTAACGCTGCTCGGGTGTGCCGGCGACGAGCTCCTGGCGCCTTGTCTTGAAGCCGACGTCGACGCGAATGGGACCGACCGGCGATCGATAGCGGACGCCGAAGCCGACCGTGCTCCGGAGCTGGCCGAGGCCGATGTCGGCCGTCCGCGCGAACACGTTGCCCGTGTCGATGAACCCGACCACGCCGACGCCACCAAAGAGGGGGACTCGCAGCTCGCCGTTGAGAATCACGACAGCGTTGCCGCCAATCGGAAAGCCATTCTGGTCTATCGTCCGGGGCGTGCCCAGTTGATCGAGCGCAAAGCCCCGGACCGTGGTATCGCCGCCGGCGAAGAACCGCTCGCTCGCGGGCAGATCCTTGATCGTTTCCACGATGGGCTGGCCGTCTGGGCCGCGTACCGCGCGGCCATCGTCGTCCACCAGCGCGACGTCTCGCGGGAAACCGACGGCCGTTCCCAGCCTGGCGCTCGCCGCGAAGATGATGTCATTGGTGCGCGGCACGCGACGGAACAGCTGCGCCGTCAGGTAGGACTTCGCAAGGCCAACCTCGGAACCGATCCGCCGCGCGGCGAGCTGGGCATTGGCGCTCGAATAGTGCCCCGCACCTGGATTGAGCGCATCGTCGCGCGTATCGCGCACGATCGAAAAAGAGAACGAGGACAGCCGAAGCTGAGGGAACAACCGGTCGACCAGCAGCTTGTCTGCCGGAGCGATCTTTTCGTCGAACAGCTCGGTCCGCTGAATCTGATAGTTGCCGCCCGCGCTCACGCGCGGCGTCAGACGCCGCGCCACCTCCGTGCTGAACGCGCGCCGCGCGAAATTGAAGCTCGAGCGAACCTGCTGTTCGACGGTTCCCGTCAGGAACGCATCGGCCTCGGCGCCGAGCACGCGCGGCTCGCGAAAGGTTCCGAGCAGACGGTACTCGCTGAACCCGTATCCCGCCTCGGTCTGCGGCACGCCGGGGACGACGACCGAGTCCTCGGGCCGCAGGCTCACGCGTGTGAACAGGCTCACGGATCGGTTCTTCCCGAACAGGTTGCGGCGTCCAATCTCGAAGAACGCGCGCGGCGAGAGCTCGAGGCGCTCGTCGGCGACGCCGCTCTCCACGGTCCGGCGCTGTCTGACTTCGAGACCGCCCCCGTATCCGATCGTGGTCGCCGGCGCCTCTTCGACAGCGACGAGCAGGTCGCGCGTGGTCTCGTCGCCGTGGCCGAGCTCGGTGATGCGCGTGCGGCGGAACAGCCCGAGCGCCGCGAGGCGGCGCTGGCTCTCCGCCACCGCCTCGAGGCCGAGCGGATCGCCCGATTTGAGCTGAAGCTCGCGCTCGATGGTCTCGGTGCTGGTGCGCGTGTTGCCAGCGATGAGCACGTGGTCCACGAACACGCGCGGCCCTTCGCTGACCGTGAACACGACGTCGGCTTGGGTCTCGTCAGTGCTCAGTCCGGGATTGCCGACGATCATGGCGCCGGGGTAGCCGAGGTTGGCGTACTGCAACTGGATGGCATCGCGATCGATGGCCAGCTGCGTGACATAGAACGGCCGGCCGGGCTGCAACCCGAGCCCGTCGCGCAGCCTCGCCTCCGGCACCGACTGGTTGCCCTCGATCCGCACGGAGCTCACGGTGGTCTGGGCCTGTTCGGTCACCGACATGCGGACCGTCACGAGTACCTGCGTCGCGTCCGCGGGACCTGGCACCGGCTCGATCACGGGCTCGGCTCTCGCGAGCGCAAAGCCACTGCGACGGTACAGGTCCTCGATGAGCGCCACGTCGGCTTCGAGCAGCGAGGACGCAAACGGCTGCCCCTCCCTGAGCCGCAGGCGCGGCTGAAACGCCGCGAGCGGAATCGACGCGTTGCCCGAGATCTCGAGGCCGGCGACGCGGTACTGAGGCCCGCGCTTCACGGTGAAGGTGATGAGCAGCTCGCCCGCCGATTCCGCTCGCGTGTGCGCAGCGGAGACGTCGCGGTAGCCCTGCCCCCGCAGGTATTCCTCGATGGCGTTGCTGGCATCCTCCAGCAAGTCCTCGTCGGCCGAGCCCTCTCGGGCGATCGGCACGAGCTCGTCGCGCCGATCGTCGGGCAAAGGATCGCCGGCAAACTCCAGCCGGACGCGGGGACCCTGCGCGGCGTTCAGCGCCACGTGCGCCACGCGGTCGTCGTCGGCAAGGCGCACAGAGGCCGTCAGGCGCGCCTCGAGATATCCTCGCTGGCGCCGATCGTCGCGATAACGCTCGATTCGTTCGTCGAGCGCCGCCGCCTCGTAGGGGGAGCCTGGGGAAACGCCGATCCGATCGATGAGCTCGCGGTCGGCCATCCCCGCCGAGCCGATCACCTCGACGGTGCCCACGCGCGTGCGTTCTCCGGCGGCGATCGTCAACGTGAGCGTCGCCCGGTGCGGCGCGTGCTCGAGCTCGACGCGCGAGGCGACCGACGCCCGCAGGTATCCGCGCTGTCGCAGCTGGCCTTCGAGCAGCCGGACCATGTCCAGGGCACGAGTCGCGAGCGGCGAACCGCCAAATCGTTCGGTGAGGGCGCGGCGAAGCTGGCCCGCGTCGATCCCGGGCGCGTCGACCGATCCGCCCAGCACCACCCGGGTCACCGGATGAACCGGCACGAGCTCGAAGACGAGCGCCACACCGCCCGCGGCCGCGTCGGCGTGGACCACGACATCGTCGAACCGCCCGAGGCTGTACAGGTGTGCCGCGCTCTCGCGGACGGCGAGCATCGACAGTGCCTGTCCGACCGGGGTCTCGATGAGCTGCAGCAGCCTCGCGTCGCTGGCCTCGCCGCCTTCCATCACGAGGCGGATCGACTGCACCGGCTTGCCGACGAAGTCGGCGACGTCGGCGTGTGCGACGGCCGCGTGGAAGAGGACAAAGCCGCCCGCGGCGACGCGGCAGGCGGCGCGACGCCACATCAGAAGGCGTGCCTCACGCGGACTTCGATGGCGTAGCTGGAATCCTCGTTGCGCGACAGTATCCAGGACAGCCGGTCGCTCTCGTCGTATTCGAGCAGGAGAATCTGATCGTTGATCGACGAGCTGACGCTGCGCGAGAACGTCAGATACACGCGCTCGGACACGCGCTTGCCAATCGTGACGCGCGCCGACGGGTTCACGCGGTAGTTGGTCGTCGACTGGCTGTAGGGGTCGATCAGCGACGGCGTCAGCTGGAACGTGTCGACGCCGAAGGTCTGCTCGACGACGCGGCCGACCTCGGCCGAAATCGGGTTGGCCAGCATCTGCGTGGCCCGCGTCGCCAGAATATCCTGCTGCCGCTCGTTGGGATTCTGGCGTGCGCGCAGCTCGATGTCGCCCTGCGTGCGCCCCTGCGTCCGCCGCACGTCGCTGAAAAGCAGCGCGAGCACGTCGGCCGCCGGCAGGGGCGGATCGGACGCGAGCTCGGGCACCATGTGGGCCATCGTGCCCGCGGCTCGGACCACGACACGGTAGGTCTGCCCGGGCACGCGCACGCGGGTTTCGGCTTCCACATCGAAGAACGGCTCGACGCGCGTCGGGTTGGTGAACTCGATGGTCCCTTTGGTGACGAGGTACCGGCGGCCCTCGAACGTCACCTCGCCCCGATCGACCGCGGCGCTGCCGAAGAGCAACGGGCGGTCGAGTGTTCCCCGGAGCTGCAGATCGGCGCTGGCGACCAGCCGCGCCAGGTTGTTCTCGACCCGCATCGTCGACGGCACGTGGACTTCGACGTCGAGGCGCACAGGGAGGGTGGACGAGGCGGGCTCGCCCAGATCGGACAACGAGACCCCGCCAAATTCGAGCAGGCTGCCGGTCGCGTCCACGCGGCGGTTCCAGAGCGCGTTCCGCACCGTGACGGCCCCGCCCACCGCCGGCGCCATGAAGTTGCCACGAATCGTCAGGTCGGCGTCGATGGTCGACCGCACGCCTTCCGGGTAGCGCAGCTGCATGTTCTCGCCACGCGCCGTCACGTTCAGCTCGCCCGGCAGATAACCGTCGAACCCGACGCGGCCGGCGAACTGCACGCGGCCGCCGCCGAGCGCGGCCGACAGCCCGTCGAGGCCGACGCCGCGCGAATCGAACGACACCGCGCCGTTGATGTCATCGAGCGAGTTGGGCAGCGAAAAGTGACGAATGCGGCCGTCGCTGACCGTCGCGCTGCCGGAGAACACCGGCTCGTAGAGCGGGCCGTCGATGGCCGCGGCGAGCTCGACCCGCCCCGACCCGCGCACGTCCCGGAAGAAACCCTGAAGCACCGTGAGGTTGGCGTCGCCCGAGGCGCGAAGCGCAATGGTCTGATCGGCAAGTGCGATCGTCCCGCCCACCGTGAGCCTCGTGTCCTCTCCCACGAGCTGCAGGTTCTCGACCCGAATCACCTGCCGGTCGAGCGCCAACCGCACAGGCGCGGCGCTCCGGACGGCGTAGTCGAACAGCCGCATCTCCACGCTGTCCACCGTGGCGTCCACCAGCAGGTGATTGACGTCGGCGAGCTCGCCCACGACTCGAATCGAACCGTTCGCCACCGCCGTGGTGAGCGGCGAGAGCGTCGGAAAGAACAGCCGCGCCGGCAGATCGAGGGAGCTGTCGTGGAAGCGGAACGTCAGCTCGGCGTCGACCTGCGGCGTGAGCGCGATGCGCCCGGTCCCGCTGACCGCCAGACGCGGCGACGCCGCGTCCATCTCCCCGCTGATCTCGTCGCCGCGAAGCGCCAGCGTGCCGGTGACCTGTCCGACGCTTTCCTCCTTCACGAACAGATCGTTGATGCGGAACTCGACGTCGTACCGCGGCTCGTCGAACGTCCCGTTCCCGGCGGCCGTGAAGTCGATCGACCCCGACGGTTCGAGCGCGGGATAGTCGAACGCCGCCACCGCATCGACCGGCAACCGCCTCGCGTCGGCGTTGAACGAGTACGTCGCGTCCCACCCGATGTAGGCCGCGCCGGTCATCGTGCCGCCGCCGACGCCGGCCATCGTGATCTTGTCGAGCCGGACGCCCGCGCCGTCGAACCTGAGCGCCGACGTTCCGACCTTGAACGGCTCGCCCCAGGCGCGGCCATCGTCGATCGTCATCGTGCCAAAGCCAAACGGACGCTCGTACTCGCCCGTCAGATGAAATTCGCCCGTCATCGCGCCCAACAGCGGATAGTCGTCGATGCCGAACGCGTGGCGCAGGCTGGCCACATCGCGCCTCGTCACACGGAACCGGGCGTCGATCTGCTGGCCGTTGTCACGCCGCGGGTAGCCGAGCGAGAACAACCCGTCGGCGCGGATCTCCGATCCGTCCTTGCGCACGACGCCGTCGGCGACCGTGATGTAGCCGTTCTCGACGACGATGTGCCCGGTGCCCGAGCCCCAGACCGTGTCCCACGCGCGAAGGTCTTCGCCGCGAAACACGCCTGCGACTGTCGGCCGGGTGAGCGGACCCGTCATCACGCCGGCAAAGTCGCCGCGGCCGCCGAAGGCGACCGCGCCGGTCGGCGAGCCAAAGTCGGTGAGAATGCCCGCCAGCACCTGATCGCTTTCCTGGTAGTCGCGGCTGCCGACGCGAAACTCGAACCGCGAATCGTCGCCCCACGCCGTGTCACCCTCGAACACCACGTGCGTGCGTTCGGTCGCGAAGCGGCCGCCTTCGATCTCCACGTGATCGGCGTCCATTCGGTACGTCATCGCGCCGGCCATCGGCACGTGCGGAGGCAGCGGCGGCGGCGCGAACGGTCCCCATTCCTGTGGCAGGGCCTGCAGGTCGACCAGGAGCGAGGGGGTCATCGGCTGCAGTCCCGGCGGCATCGCAATCTCGATCCGGCCCTCCGCGGTTCGCTTCGAGAACTCCCCGAGCGGCCACTCGAGCAGGTTTCTGCCCGAGCCCGAACCGGCGAACCTCACCCCCCGCAGCTCGTAGAAGTCCGAAACCTGCGCGATGTCGACGTCGGTATACGTCGCGTCGAAGCGAGCCGTCGGCCGCTCGCTCGATCCGAGCGGCGTGATCGAAAACGCAAACTGCGACACGCCGCCGTAGAGATCGGATCCGGCGCGGGTGATCTCAAAGAGCTTTCGCGTCCAGTGCAGCGAGCCGTACAGCGACGGAAAGCGGTACGCGTACACCCCGAGCTCGGGGCTCGTGAATGTCCCGGCCAGATCGTGGCCGCCCTTGAACAGGTGAAACTTGCCCGCGAAATCGCCGTCGCCCGTGAGCGCCCACTCCTCGTTGCGGAAGAAGATCTCGCGCATGCGCGGGAAGTTCACCCGCGACTTCACCTCGTAGAGCATTTCCGGCCAGCGGCTCATGTCGGCGTCGCCCGCGGCAATCGTCGTGGCCCCGTCGGTGTCGATGTCGATTCGCCCGAGGTGCAGCCGGCTCCCGTCGATGTCGAAGCGCGCCTTGAAGTTGGCCCACATCGGCACATGATCCTGGATGGTAATCGTGCCGCCCCGGAACGCCGCTTCGCCTTGATAGCCACGGACCTTGGTGATGTTCAGATCGATGTTTGGGGCGACGATGCCCCAGGGCGTGCCGTGGTTCTGGTAGATGAACTGCCCGCGCCATGCGCGCAGGTATTGGACCGTCGTCGTGAACGGACGCCGACCGCTTGGGGTGTCGCTCACGAGTTTCGGAAAACTGTGGCCGTCGGGCCACTCCTCGACGAGCATCTGCCAGTCGGTCAGGTCGACCGCCGTGACGTTGAGCTCCGGGCGCCGCTGAAGCGCCGTCGACCAGTCGAGCGCGATCGACAGGCGCTTGGCGGTGAAAAAGGGACGATCCTCTGGCCGTCGGCCGTCGATCGAGAAGTCACTGACGATGAAGCGGCCCGTAAACACGCGCACCGAGAGCGAGCCAATCCGTACCGCCCGCTCGAGCCGATCGGAGGCCGCTTGCTCGGCCCGACCTCGCAGCCCCGGACCCAGGTCCACCGTGAGCGTGCTGACGACGGACACGGCCAGCATGGCGGCCGCAATGGCCAGGCTCAGGCGGAAATAGCGATATGCCCTGTACTCGCGGCGTTTGAAGAAGAACTTCACTATTGACCCTATGACCCTATCGGTGAATGACGGCCAGCAAAGCACCGGCGTCCACCGATTGTCCTTCCTGGACGTGGATTTCCGCCACCCGGCCGCCCGAGGCCGCCCTGAGCTCGTTTTCCATCTTCATCGCCTCGATGACGACGAGCGGCTGGCGCGCGACGACGGGGTCACCGATTTTGACGAGCACCCGCACGATCTTGCCTGGCATCGGCGCCACCAGACGCTGCGGGCCCGAGCCGGTGTCGGAGCCAGCGTCGCGCGGGCGCCGCTGGCGGCGCGCGTTGAAGGACACGGCGACCGGCGTATCGCCAACCCGGACGCTGAAGCCGCCCGAGGCAAGGTCGGCCCCGAAGGTGATCTCGTGGCTGGAGGTCCGGCTCGAGCCGGACCCCCCGAACGGGCTTGTGGAATCCGGCTTCAGCGGGATTAGGTCGCGACTTCGGTCGTCAATCAACAGCGACAACGTGTTCGCGTCGACGCGCGCGGCATCGACGGTCCACTCGTGCCCATCCATCGCAACGACGAATCGCCCGTCCCCGTCCCCGTCCCCATCCAAGCGGCGCACGGTCACGTGCCGTAACCGGCCGTTCACGCTGATTTCGTACTCCAACTAGACGGGGCTCCGCCCCGGACCCCGGCTCGGTCGCTCGCGCCGTTCGACAGGCTCACGGCGCCCTGAGCTCGTCGAAGGGCGGGGGCCCTGCGCCCCGCGCCGCTCCCTCGCGGGCGCGCCGTGCGCGCCGCCGTTATGCGGCAACCAGAACAAGACTCTCATAGCGGGCCGCATAACGGTTTAACGCAGCGCCTCCGCGCGTGCCTGCGACCGCCACCGCCTCGGCGTCTGGTCCCGGCCGTTTTCACGTGCCGCGTGCGCGGCGATGGCCGAGGGCGACAACACGGCCTGCAACGCCACGGCCATAGCCGCCACGTCCTCGGCGGCCGGCGGCGCCTCGACAAACGGCCGTCCGTTGCGCGCTCTGAGCACATCGTCCAGGTACGCCGTATGGACGCGGCCGTCCAGAAACTCGGGCTGCTCGAAGAGCCACGTGAAGAACGGCACGGTGGTCTTGATTCCCACGATGCGATATTCGCCAAGCGCGCGCCGCATGCGCGCGAGCGCGGCCGGCCGATCCTCGGCCCAGGCGATGAGCTTCGAGATCATCGGATCGTAAAAAATGGGCACGTCGAGGCCTGCTGTCGCGCCGCTGTCGTCGCGGATGCCTGGCCCGGCGGGCGCGCGCAGCTGCTCGATGCGGCCCGGCGAGGGCAGAAAGTTCTGGTCGGGATCTTCGGCGTAGATCCGACACTCGATCGCGTGGCCCGAAGGCTGGACGAGGCGTGCCGGATCCAGGTCCAGGCGATCACCCCGCGCGATACGAATTTGCCAGCGCACGAGATCGACGCCGGTCACCATCTCCGTAATCGGATGCTCGACCTGCAGCCGCGTGTTCATCTCGAGGAAATAGAAGCGGCCGTCTTCGTCGAGCAGGAATTCGATCGTGCCGGCGTTCGTGTAGTCGACCATCCGCGCCACCGCGGCGGCCGCCGACGTCAGCGCCCGGCGCACTTCAGGCGTGATCGCGGGCGACGGCGTCTCCTCGACGACTTTCTGGTGCCGGCGCTGAATCGAGCACTCGCGCTCGACAAAGGGCACGAGCGTTCCGTGCCGGTCGCCGAGGAGTTGGACCTCGACGTGCCGCGGCCGCGTGAGCCGCCGCTCGAGATACACGGCGGCGTCGCCAAACGAGGCGCCGGCCTCGGAGCGCGCGGCCCGCACAGCGCCTGCGAGCTCGGCCGGATCGGTTACGGTCCGCATGCCCTTGCCGCCGCCGCCCGCGATGGCTTTGACGAGCAGCGGGTAGCCCACTGAAGCCGCGAGGCGCGCGATGTCGGCGTCGGGCACGTCGGCCGGGAGCGGCGTGTCGGTGCCGGGCACGACGGGCACGCCCGCGCGTGTCGCCGCGGCGCGGGCTGCGGTCTTGCTGCCCATCAGCGCGATCGCCTCCGGCGTCGGACCGATGAAGGTGAGCCCCGCGTCGCCGACGGCGGCGGCGAAATCCGCGTTCTCGGCGAGAAACCCGTAGCCCGGATGGACCGCGTCGGCGCCCGACCGTCGCGCCGCGTCGAGGATGCGGTCGATACGCAGGTAGCTCTCGAGCGGGGCGCTCGGGCCGATCGGGTACGCCTCGTCGGCGAGACGGACGTGTAACGCCGCGCGGTCGCACTCGGAAAATACGGTGACCGGCGAGATCCCCATGTCCCGGCACGTGCGGATGATCCGGACGGCGATCTCGCCGCGATTCGCGATCAGTATCTTCTTCACAACCGTAACTATTGTATCGGCTATGACCGAGCGCGTGAGCCACGCACTAATCTCACGCCGTGGGCGCGCTACGCTAAGGATCGCAGCGGCGTCGGCCACCGCGCGTAGACTCAGCCGCGCACAATGACCCGATGACCGAATGACCCAATGACCAGATTCACTATTTGGGCAACGCGGCCGTCCAGTTGACGACGATGTTCAGCAGTGACTCTTCCCCGGTCGGGGGCGGTAGCCTCAGTAGGAAACGTCCGTCTGGCGCTACGCCGCCATCATGGTCCCGTCCATAGCCAGAAAATGCAGCTCCCGGCTGTCGCCTCGCCAGCGGCCCTGGACGCCGCCCGCGAGCGATACTCTCCAGCGCTCGCCGCTTGGCGGGAACAGCGCGACATACACCTCGTGGCGTCCTGACTCGTTGGAGTTGTAGGCAACCCATTTACCGTCCGTGGAGAAGTGCATCTCGTCAATCAGGGCCGTCGTCTGCGCCAGTACGAGGGGCTGGCCCCCATCAACAGGCAGCGCCAGGGCGCGACGTTGAGCGCCCTGGAGCCCGCCAATCGCGAGATACCGGCCATCGCAGGACCAATCTGCGAGTCCGCCCAGCCGACTGTCGGTGAGCTTGACCATCACACGACTGCATGACGAGAAAAGACATCCCGTCCTGCTCGCCGACGTTGTAAAGCTGGCAGATGTTTGGATGGTCGAGTTGGGAGATCGTCCGCGCCTCTCGGTCGAAGCGCTCACGGAATTGCGGGTCCGACGCCAGATGCGGAGGCAGAATCTTGATGGCGACGAGCCGATCGAGCCGCGTGTCCCTCGCCTTGTAGACCTCTCCCATCCCCCCGGCGCCGGCCAGCGCCAGGATCTCGAACGCGCCGAGCCGGAATCCTTGTGACAACCCCATCAGGTTCTTTCGCTCACCCGCGCGCGACGTACCCCGCGGCGTGATTGGCCATTCCTCTCCAAATCCTCAAGTTCTCAAATCCTCAAATCCTCAAATTCGAGTCTCTCTACAGCGGGATATTTCCGTGCTTCTTCGGCGGGTTCTTGTCCCGCTTGTTTTCCAGGTTTCTGAGCGCCGCGATGAGCTTCCGACGCGTCTCGCGCGGGTGAATCACCTCGTCGAGAAACCCGCGACTCGCCGCGATGTACGGGTTGGCGAACTTCTCGCGAAATTCGGCGACCTTCTCGGCTCGAACCGCCGCGGGATCGGCGGCCGCGTCGAGATCGCGCTTGTAGAGGATGTTGACCGCGCCCTCGGGGCCCATCACGGCGATCTCGGCCGTTGGCCACGCGTAGTTGAAGTCCGTGCGAATGTGCTTGCTCGACATCACGCAGTACGCGCCGCCGTACGCCTTGCGCGTGATGACGGTCACCTTCGGCACCGTGGCTTCGGCGAAGGCGTACAGCAGCTTCGCGCCGTGCTTGATGATGCCGCCGTACTCCTGCACGGTCCCGGGCAGAAACCCCGGGACGTCTTCGAACGTCACCAGCGGAATGTTGAACGCGTCGCAGAACCGCACGAACCTCGCGCCCTTCACGGACGCATCGATATCGAGCGTGCCCGCGAGCACGGCCGGCTGATTGGCGACGATCCCCGCCGGACGCCCGTCCAGCCGGGCGAAACCCACGATGATGTTCTTGGCGTAGTGCTGGTGCACTTCCAGAAAGTAGCCCTCGTCGGCCACCGTGTGGATGAGATCCAGCATGTCGTACGGCTGATTCGGCTGGGCGGGCACGAGCGTCTCGAGGGAAGCATCTTCCCGGTCGGCCTCATCGGCCGACCGGG
>Ga0209343_10009385_pt1 | contig 11249 bp, 8 predicted proteins | sample RifCSPlowO2_02_FD_184026 | JGI IMG/M metagenome (GOLD analysis project Ga0209343, IMG submission 184026) | Groundwater microbial communities from Rifle, Colorado - Rifle CSP2_plank lowO2_0.2 (SPAdes) (version 2) | ecosystem: Environmental > Aquatic > Deep subsurface > Groundwater | place: Rifle... | reverse complement strand
GCCGCCGAACGGTTTCAATATTGTGGTTGAGGACGTCCGGCCGCGCACCCAGAACCGTTTCCAGCGCCGCGTCCGAGCCGCGAAAATCCGGAATCAGAACTTCAATTCGGCAATCCGCGATGCGCTCCCTCAACGACCGGATGGTTCGTGCGAAGATCTCCGAGCCGCCGTCTTCAAGATCGTCGCGATCGACGGAAGTTACGACAACATACTTCAGCCCCATGCTCGCGGCGGCTTCGGCCACTCGCTCGGGCTCCTCCCAGTCCACCTCGCCGGCGGGCTTGCCCTTGGGCACGGCGCAGAACCCGCAGCGGCGCGTGCAGAGATTGCCCAGAATCATGAACGTCGCCGTGCGGTGGTGCCAGCACTCGGCGATGTTCGGGCAGCGCGCGCTCTCGCAGACGGTGTGCAGCTCGAGCCCGCGCATCAATCCCTTGAGCTCAAAATAATTGTCACCGCTCGGGACGCGGACCTTCAGCCAGTCAGGCCGGGGCGTCCGGGCAGGGAACGGCTTAAGTTGGACCAGATCGCTCATCCTATAAGGTCATTGTAACCTGACGGCGCCCGGATGAGAAGGGATGCACGCTGTAGCAGCGGTCTATGACCGCCGGTTCTGCATTAGCGAGCAAGGCGGCGATCATAGATCGCCGCCCCAGATCAGGGCTCGCCTTACCCCTTGACGTCGGCAGTATCCTCCGCGTTCAAACCTATGAGCAGGCTCTGCCAACGCGTCCGGCGGCACTCGGGGCACTCCGGATTGAATTTGAGCGAGCCGCACACGTGACATATCCCGATGTCGCTCGCGAGAAACATCTGCTGCCCGGTCTCCGGCTGCAGCAGCCCCAATTTGGTTGCGAAGGTTTTCCAGATCGCCATAACGGTTTCCTTTCTTCCCCCCAACAGGACCCATGTTGCGCCAGGCCTCAGAAAGGCTCAATGACGCGGGGGTACTGGTACGGGAGTACTGCCGGGAAAGGGGCGGGGTGCTTGTGCTGTGCTGCCTTGACTGGTGGAACATCGGCTGAGGGCGAAAGGGCACGGCTTCAGCCGTGCCGCTCAGCAGAAGGGACGATCCAGCCCAGGGCCTTCAGGCCCTGAGGTTTACGGCCTCAGCGGCTGAAGCCGTGGTCAGTTCAGGTGGCCGATTATCGGCACGGCTGAAGCCGTGCCCTGACCCGACTCACCCTTCCTTCGATAACGCGGCACTTGGAAGGTCATTTTTCCGCTTGACAAATATCGTATTGTACAGTACTTTCTGTCATGACAGAAAGTACTGAAGGAGACGTATGACACTTTCCCCTGTAGCCACCAAATTCGTCCTCCACTGGGGGGAAATGGGCACGCGCTGGGGCGTCAACCGGACCGTTGCCCAGGTCCACGCCCTGCTTTACCTGTCGCCCGAACCCCTCAACGCCGAAACGATAGCGGAGACGCTTTCCGTCGCGCGCTCCAACGTCTCCAGCAGCCTCCGCGAGCTGCAAAGCTGGGGCATCGTCAAGCCTGTGCACCTGCTCGGCGACCGGCGCGAGAACTACGAGGCGATGAAGGACGTCTGGGAAATGGCGCGCGTCATCCTCGACGAGCGCAAGCGGCGGGAAATCGATCCCACGGTGACGCTGCTAGGAGAGTGCGCGACGGAATTACGGAAAGCCGAAAAGCCCGATGAGGTCACGCTCCGCCGCCTGGAGGAGATGCTGGCGTTTCTGGAAGGGACGACGGCGCTCTATGACGAACTGCGACACCTGCCGGCCGGAACGGCGCGGAAACTGGTGAAATGGCGGGGCCGACTGCGCAAGCTGCTCGACGCAAGCCTGGCCTCGTGACCGGGAGGTTGGAGTCCATGTCGAAGGGAATTCGAGGGGTGCTGTGGCCGCTTACAATCTGCGGAGCCATGATCTGGCTTGGGGCGGCTGCAATCCAAAGGTTCTGGAAATCAGTTCGAACGAACTGCGGGCAGGCATCATGGGGAGGAAGTCCGCCAGACGCATCACAATTACGGAAGGCGCGGGATTCGTCGCCGGTCACTTGGCGTGACGGATGGTCGAATTAGGCCGGGAGACTACGGCCGCAGGGGAGGAATGACAAATGCAGCTCCATTTATCAGACCTCTGGCGCTGGGACGGTGAGGTCACTCGCGGGCCTTATATTGCCGTCGGAATCATCGGCTTCGGAATCAAGCACAACCTCGACCGCCTGCTGGCCTACGCCTTCCACCGGGGTTGGGATATCTTCAATTACTGGATTCCTCCCGACAAATTCCTGCGGCGAGGCGCGCTGGCTCCGGAAGACGTTGCCTTCCTCATTGCGCTCGTTGCGACCTCCCTGCCGTTCATCTGGGTGGGGACGTCGCTCACGGTGCGGCGCCTGCGCTCAATCGGCCTGCCGGTTTTTCTGACCGTGCTCTTCTTCGCGCCCCTGCTCAACTTGCTGTTCTTCTTCCTGTTGAGCGTCCTGCCTGCCGCGACGGAAGACGTGTCCGCGCGGCGTCCCGACCGCCCTTCCAGCCGCTTTCTCGACCGCCTTATTCCACGGCATGCTCTGGGGAGCGCTGTCGCAGCATACCTGTTTGTGACGCCCATTGGCGTCGCTCTGACGCTGCTCAGCACCCAGACGCTGGGCCTGTACGGCTGGGGCCTTTTTATTGCCGCTCCTTTCTGCCTGGGCTTTGCCGCGGTTCTGATCTATGGCTATCATGCCCCGCGTTCCTTCTGGAGCTGCATCGGTGTGTCGCTACTGGCCCCGACCATTTTGGGCTTGGCCCTCTTGTTTCTGGCTGTAGAGGGATTTATCTGCCTGGTCATGGCCGCGAGCCTTGGGCTGCCGCTCTCCGTGATGGGAGGGGCGCTGGGCTACTTCCTCCAGCGGCGACCCATGGTGATGCGCTCGGCTCCCGCCACACTCGCCTCACTCATTCTTTTCATTCCCGGGGTGATGGGTTTTGAGCAAGCGCGGCCGACGTTGGCCCCGACCCTAGCCGTTCGAACCGCGATGGACATCGACGCACCTCCTGAGCGCGTGTGGAAACAGGTGGTCGCCTTTGCGGAAATTCCCGAGCCGAATGAATGGATCTTCCGTCTGGGCATCGCTTATCCGGTTCGCGCCACAATTGCGGGTGAGGGCGCGGGCGCCGTGCGCCACTGCGAGTTCTCGACGGGGCCTTTCATTGAGCCGATCGAGGTCTGGGATGCCCCAAACCTTCTCAAATTCTCCGTCACCGCCAACCCCGCGCCCATGGAGGAATGGACTCCGTACCGCGCCGTCCGCCCGCCACACCTCGAAGGTTTTCTCGAATCGCAGGGCGGACAGTTCCATCTCACGCCGCTACCTGGCGGCCGGACTCGACTTGGAGGCACCACCTGGTATCAGCATCACATGTGGCCGGCGCCGTTCTGGCAACTCTGGTCGGATGCGATTATTCACCGCATCCACCTGCGGGTGCTCCGGCATATCAAGCACACTGCAGAAGGGAATCCATCGTAGTATGCTGTCTCGTAAGTTCGTTTCCTAAGCCGTCAGGGCGCGCCTTTAGGCGCGCCGCAAGGACAACGTGATCGCGGCGGCTTTAGCCGCTGCGGGAGCGTCCCTCAGGGCCTGAAGGCCCGGTAAACACCGCGCGGCGTTCGGCGACGGCGGGGCTGAAGCCCCGCCCTGACGCCATGACATATTTGGCGAATCTCTGAGACACCACACTAGGGCTTGGGGCATTTTTCACTCAATCACGTCCGCCCTGCCGTGAGATACTGTCCTGCCTCGACGGTGTTGATCGGGCTGCCCAGTTGCGCAGGGGCAGCACACATCTGCAGACCTACAAGGTATGCCTAGCAGCCCGGACCAGAAGGTGTCCAGCACCACCTCAACCGCCCCTCACCTGGAGCGTGTCCTCTCCGTTTGGGACCTGATCTTTTATGGCATTGTGGTTATCCAACCGGGCGCACCGATTCCTCTTTTCGGACTTGCCGAAAAGATGTCACTGGGCCACACGGCCACGACCATCCTGATTGCCATGGCTGCGATGCTGCTCACGGCCGTGAGCTACGGGCGCATGGCGGCGCTCTATCCGGCGGCCGGGTCCGCGTACACTTACGTCGGCCGCGGAATCAACTTCCACCTGGGTTTTCTTGCGGGCTGGTCGATGTTTCTCGACTACCTGGTCATTCCTATTCTCTGCACTATTTACCTCGCGCTCACCGTCCAGCGGCTTGTCCCCCAGCTTCCCTTCGCCGCGCTTGTGGCTTTCTTTTCGCTGAGTATCACCTTTCTGAATTTGCGTGGTATCCGAACCACAGCCCGCAGCAACCTGATTCTGCTGATCTTCATGTGCGCAGTCATTGCATCCTTTATTTTTGTGGCCGTAGGCTATCTCTTTGCCACGCAAGGATGGGGCGGTGTCTTTTCTTTCACCCCGTTCTATAATCCTTCCACGTTTCATCTGGGAACGATCGCCACTGCGACCTCATTTGCCGCGCTCACCTATATTGGGTTCGACAGCGTCACAACGCTCGCCGAGGACGTGGAAAATCCCAAACGCAATGTCCTGCTCGCGACGGTGGTGGTGTGCCTGCTGACGGGAATCTTCAGTACGATTCAGGTTTACCTCGGGCAACGCGTCTGGCCGGACTGGACGACCTACCCGAACGAGGAGACGGCGTTCTTGGACGTCTCGAAGCGCGTGGGAGGTATGCTGCTGTTTCACGGGATGGCGGCCATGCTGATCGCCGCCAGCTTCGCCGGGGCGCTCAGCGCGCAGGCCGGAGCCGCACGTTTGCTCTTCGGAATGGGCCGCGACAACGTTTTCCCAAAATCGATCTTTGGCTACCTTGATCCGAAACGCCACAATCCTTCGCGCAACATCTGGATCATCGGAGCCTCGGTTTTTGCCGGGGCCCTCCTGCTCAGCTATGAGCGGGGGGCGCAGGTGCTGAACTTCGGCGCGTTCCTTTCGTTCATGGGTGTCAACGCGGCCGCGGCCCGGCAGTTCTATTTCCTTGGCGTGGAAGGGCGAAAGAGAAAGCTTCTCCAAGACGCGATCCTGCCCTCACTCGGGTTTATATTTTGCTTCGGGATATGGGTGAACCTTCCGTGGCCGGCCAAGTTGATCGGCGGCGCGTGGCTGCTGGCAGGGATCATCTACGCCGCGGCGCGCACCCGCGGGTTCCGGGAGAAGCCTGTTATGCTGGATTTCCGCGAAACAGACTAACGCTCCATCCGTACCACTCGGCGGTCATCGACCGCCATGCATTTGACGACTATGGCTTGGATCAAAATGATTCCGCCGGAAAAGGCGGAAGGAAAACTGAAAGTGGAGTTCGACAAGGCGATTCGGCGGGCCGGCAAGGTATTCAACATCCTGCGGATTCAGAGCCTGAACGCGGCGACGCTCAATGCCTCGATGCACATGTACCTCGCATCGATGTACGGTCCCTCGGGACTGACCCGCGTTGAGCGCGAGATGCTGGGGACGGTGGTTTCCTGGGCGAACGACTGTTTCTATTGAACGGAAGCTCACGGGGAGGATCTCCGTGTCGAATCCGGTGACGCCGAACTGGCCGAGCAGGTGAAGCGCGATTACCGCCGTGCCCGCCTCTCGCCCCGCCAGAAGGCCCTGGCACGCTTGGCCGTCAAGGTCACGCGCAAGCCCGCCTCCGTCCGTCCCCGCGACCTTGCGGCGCTGCGCAAACACGGTTTGCGTGACCGCGACATTCTTGACGCCGTCCAAGTCATTTCCTATTTCAACTACATCAACCGCATCGCCGACGCGCTCGGCATCGACCCCGAGCCGGAAATGCTGCCCGCCTGGACGCGACGGAAATAATTTTGGATTTTCGATTTTGGATTCACGAAGTCAGCTTCCGGCACATTTTCAACGGATTCTAATGTAAACGTCCGAAATATAGTTACGTTCTTCCGGTTCCAGGCGCGGGCCTCCTCCCTCACCCGGCCCTTCTGCGCCACCCTCTCCCTGAGGGAGAGGGGCGGGGGGTGAGGGGGGAATTGAAACGTTTTCAAGTCCGTTTACATTAGATGAACGGCCGCCGAATATCTTCCTGAGCCCCGATCTGATCGGGACGAAGGATCTGCATTTGTTGTGAACGACCTCCGCGATTCTTCGTCGCCTCGATCCAAAACATCGGGGCTCGTCGGAGTGACAGCCGCCCGGGAATTCTTAACCAACAGGTCGCCTACGAAACTTGGAGCTGTCAATCCAAAATCCAAAATCTAAAATCCAAAATCGATTTGCCTCCGTGCTACATTGAACTCGCAATGGCCAGTGTCGTGGACAACCACCGTCGCAAGCTGACCTGGGTGGACCTTGTCTGGCTGGTTTTTCTGACGGGCCTGGCGATGCTCCAGCCGCTCTTTGAGGTCCCGAAGCAAGTCACCCTGCTGGCGCTCGGCCTGTTCCAGATCTTCGAGCAGCGTTTTGTCTCGTTTCTGCCCAAGCGCGGCCCGGCATACAGCGTGTTGATCAAGATCGCGCTGGCCTCCGCTGTGGTCAATTACACGGGCGGCATCGAATCGAGCTATTACCTCATCTATTTCCTGCCGGTGGTCACAGCGGCGATGTTCTTCGGCGCCGCCCAGACCCTGTTGTGGACGGCACTGACCTCGGCGGCCTATCTGGCATTTCTCGTACCCGCCCTCCTGGTTTACCGGCTGACAGCGGACGGCGCGACGGAACTGGCGATTCGCAACTTGTTTTTCTTTCTCGCTGCCATCGTGATCAATCGCTTCGTGCTGGAGAACCGGCGACAGGCGCAGCGCTACCGGGAGCTCGCGGAGAGGTTGGAGGAGACCAACCGGCAGCTTGCCCAGGTCCAGGAAGAGAGAAGGCGGAGCGAACGGCTGGCGGCGCTGGGACAACTTTCCGCCGGGCTCGCGCACGAACTGCGCAACCCGCTCGCCATTATCAAGGGTTCGTCGGAGATTCTTGCCAAGCGCTCCTCCGGCGGCGACCCGTTGGCGTCGGAATTATCGGAAAATATTTCAGGCGAAGTGAACCGGCTGAACACTCTGATTACCCGCTTCCTCAATTTCGCCCGGCCGTCGGAACTGCACCTGGATCGGGAGCTTCTCGCCCCGATCCTCGACCGCGCGCTCAAGCATGTGAGCGACCGATGGCCCGAGGCCCGCGTGACCGTCGCGCGGAAATTTGAAGAAAACCTTCCTCCCGTGCCTCTCGATGCGGATCTGTGCGAGCAGGCGTTCACCAACCTTTTCACCAACGCTTACGAGGCGATCGAGGAGACGGGCGGCACGCTGCGCGTGGCGACGGCGCGCGCCATGTCGAGTGGCCGCGCAGGAATCGAAATCGAGGTCGCGGACGACGGGCCCGGCATCCCTCCGGAAGTGGCATCACAGATTTTCAACCCCTTCTTCACCACGAAGAAAACCGGCGTGGGGCTGGGACTGTCGATCGTATCGAAAATCGTCGACGACCACAGGGGATCCCTCCGCCTCGTGAGCGAATCCGGCAAGGGAGCCTGTTTTCGGATATTCTTTCCGGTGGAGTAGCACGGGGCTTCAGCCCGGCATGCCGTCCCGTTTTGCGGGCGCGGCGCTTCAAAAAACATGGCTACTATTCTGATTGTTGAAGACGAACCCAAGATGCTCCGCTTGCTGGAGATGAACCTCGCCGAGGAAGGCTACAAGGTCCGCACGGCGGCGGACGCCGAATCCGGCCTCAAGCTGTTCCGTGAGCACCGCATCGAACTGGTCGTGACTGACCTCAAACTTCCCGGAATGAGTGGCCTCGAATTCCTCGGGGCGGTGAAACGCGCCGACTCGCGCATCCCGGTGATCGTGATGACCGCCTACGGAACGGTTGAGACGGCTGTCGAGGCCATGAAGGCGGGGGCGAGCGACTACATCCTCAAGCCGTTTTCGCTCGAAGAACTGAAACTCATCGTCGCGCGAGAACTGGACGTCCGCCGCCTAAGGGATGAAAACCGCTCTTTGCGCGAGGAACTGGGCAAGCGCTACGAATTCAAAAACATTATCGGCCGCAGTGTCAAGATGCAGGAAGTGCTGGCCACGGTCGAGCGCATCGCCCCGACGAATTCCACCGTTTTGTTGGGCGGTGAAAGCGGCGTCGGAAAGGACATGATCGCGCGCGCCATCCACGAGCATTCGCGTCGCGCCTCGGGTCCTTTCATCAAAATCAATTGCACGGCCATTCCGGAAAACCTGCTGGAGAGCGAGTTGTTTGGCTACGAAAAAGGCGCCTTTACCGGCGCCGTCAGCGCCAAGCCCGGCAAGTTCGAGCTGGCCGATAAGGGCACGATCTTTCTCGACGAAATCGGCGACGTGCCAGGCAGCATCCAGGTGAAACTGCTCCGCGTACTGCAGGACCGCGATTTTGAGCGTTTGGGCGGAACTAAGACACTCAAGGTGGACGTGCGGGTTGTCGCCGCGACCAACCAGGATCTGCGTGCCGCGCTCGAGGAAGGAACGTTTCGGGAAGACCTCTATTACCGCCTGAACGTCGTGCCCATTAACATTCCCCCGCTGCGCGACCGCAAGGAAGACATTACATATCTTGCGGACTATTTCATCGAGCGCTTTGTGCGCGAGTCGGGAAAGCCGATTCGCGGCATTTCACCCGGAGCGATGGGCGTGCTGATGGACTTTCATTGGCCGGGTAATGTCCGCGAGCTCGAGAACATCATTGAGCGCGGTGTAGCGCTGTCCGCGGGCGACATGCTTGACGTAGCCGACATTCGGCTCGACCTCTCCCCCGCACGTCCTGCGCCCGCCGCCGGCGGCACGGGTTTCATCCCTGAAGGCATGACGCTCGAACAATTCGAAGACGGGATGATTCAGGAGGCTGTTCGCCGCGCGGCAGGGAATAAGAGCCAGGCGGCTCGCTTGCTCGGAATCTCCCGCAATGCGCTCCGCTACCGCCTCACCAAGATCGGCGTTCCCGATGAGGAAGACAGTAAGCAGTAGTAGGGGCGGCCTCAGGCCGCCCGATTGCCTCGACAAGTGGGAGGGCAAAGCCCTCCCCTACAAGGCAGCAGTTTTGCCTCCGTTTGGGCCTCCCCCTCGCGAATTCGTTCATTTCTCCATGGAGGAACTACATGATGTATCGGACTTATTTTAGAAACTCCGTGTTTTTGGGTCTGCTCGTAGTTTTCTCCGCCCTTGCGCGTGAGAGCAGGTCGGCGGACATGATTGTGATTGCCGCGCAATCGCAGCTCAAATCCGTCATCGTCATCGGAAAAGGCGCCAGCGAGTCGCACCAGTTCGCGGCCGCTGAACTCCAGCGATACCTCCGCGTGCTTTCCGGCGCGGAGGTCAGCATCGTCAGTGACGATGCGCCCGCAAGCCGGCCGCGCGGCGAAACGGCGATTTTGCTGGGCGGACCGGAGGACAACGCCGCAGTGCGCGAGGCCGTGCAGGCGCGCTGGATTGATTTCACAAATCTGAAAGCAGACGGCTATGTCATCCGCGCGGGGCTATTCAAGGGGCAGCCTACGATTATCGCGGGTGGAACGGACGGCGTCGCGACCATGTACGCCGTCTACGACCTGCTCGAGACGCTGGGAATAAAGTTCCTGCTGACTGGCGACATCGTGCCGCCTCCCGAGGCGGGTTTGACCGTTCCAGTTCTCAACGTTCGCAAGGAACCTGCCTTCGCACGCCGCGGATTTCTGCTGCAATCGGGCGGCATGATCAACCTCATGGTGTTCTCCTTCGAAGACTACGTGAAGCTGCTCGACCAGATGGCCAAGATGAAGGCGAACTACCTGCAGTTCTGGTGGTTCTCCTACGAGCCCTGGCTCAAGTATTCCTACAAGGGTGAGCCGATGATGCTTGGCGACGTCTCGAAGAAGGAGAGCGGATTCTTCTCCTGGGCGCACGTCGGCTCGGGCCCGCACACGCCGGAAATCGCCGAGATTGGCAAAGAGCACTTCAAGTATCCGCGTCTTGCGCCCAGGGAATTCCAGAAGGTTGAAACCTCGGAGGACGCTTTCACGGTCGCGCAGGACCTGCTGCAGCGCGTGGTCCGGCACGCCGCGAAACGGGGCATCAAAGTGTGGCCCGCCGTGGAACTTGCCGCGCTTCCGCCCAACCTCGCACGCCACGCCGAGCGCGTGGGCGAGCTTCCTTTCCACACCATCTTTGGCTCGTTTGTTCATCCGCTCGACGAAGTAAACCGCGAGATTCAGGTCGAACGCCTGAAAGCCCTCATCAATACTTATCCCGAGGCGGAAGGCTATTTCATGGTCTTCGCGGAGATGTACCCGAACCTGAACAACCCCAAGCACCGCGAATTCTTCACCCGCGAGCGTCCCAAATTCCACGAACTCCGCGACCTGCGCCGCCCGTGGATCAACTGGGGCGAAGCCAATTCCGACGACAACCTGGTGGATTCGAACCTTGCCTACCTCGACCTGTTTCAATTCCTGCTCAAGAAACGTGACGAGATTTCGCCCAAAACCAAGCTGGGCGTGATGGGCATCGGGCGCGGCTACGCGCTCCCGCTGCTCGACAAACTGCTTCCCAAAGATGTTCCCTTTACCGACATGGACTCAAGCGGCGTCTGGACGCCCACGGGCGTGCCCATGAACTACTTCGGCGGGATGGGCGATCGCGAAAGAACTCTCGAACCGCGCGTGGATGATGATATCAACATGCTGGGCATGCAGTTCAATGTTACGCAGTACGCGGTGAAGGACAAAATCTTTTCCGACGGCGTGAAGTATGGCCTCACCGGCCACGCCGGACAATTGAACCGAGTCCGCGGACTTGAAGCGAACGCCGCCTTCCTGACCGAAGCGGCCTGGGCGCCCGCTCTCACCCCGGAGGAGTTCTACAAGAACTATTCGCGCTCCATCTTCGGCGAGCAGGTTTTAGCCGATATGCTCAAGGCCTTCATGGCGCTGGAGAAGAACGAGGCGCACCTCGGCTATTACAACTACGGCTACACCACCATGAATTGCTGTGGCGCGCTGCCGGAAGTCAGCATCGCGTACGAGTACTGGCAGCAGGCGAATCCCTACGACGGTCCGACGATGGCCAACTGGAACCCATACATCGCCAAATCTCCGGACGTGATTGAGCGCTTTGAGGGATCCATCCAGCTTCTGAACCAATCGCTTGGAAGTTTGAGGGCCGCGCAGACGCGAGTCGCGCCGCAGGGCGCCGCCGAGCTGCGCTACATGATCAACCGCACGGAATCCTACCGCGACCTCATCCAGTCGCTCATCACGATTCGGAAGGCGTACATTTCATTCGACCGGACATTG
>Ga0209343_10009384_pt1 | contig 11249 bp, 7 predicted proteins | sample RifCSPlowO2_02_FD_184026 | JGI IMG/M metagenome (GOLD analysis project Ga0209343, IMG submission 184026) | Groundwater microbial communities from Rifle, Colorado - Rifle CSP2_plank lowO2_0.2 (SPAdes) (version 2) | ecosystem: Environmental > Aquatic > Deep subsurface > Groundwater | place: Rifle... | reverse complement strand
CATCCAGCAAGGTGCGCAGGTTGTGGCTGGCCAGGTCGGGAAACACGCACAGCTTGAGATTGGACAGCGGACACACCGTGAGCGGGATGCGGTCCTGGGCCAGGCGCCGCATCAGGGCCGCGTCCTTGCTGGACTGCACGCCATGGTCTACGCGCTCCACCTTGAGCAGGTCCAGGGCCGTCCAGACATAGGCGGGCGGCCCTTCTTCGCCGGCATGCGCGACCAGGTGAAAGCCCAGCTCGCGGCAGCGCGCAAACACGCGGGCAAACTTTTCAGGCGGGTTGCCCACCTCGCCGGAGTCCAGCCCGACGCCAATGAATTTGTCGCGGTGAGGCAGCGCCTGCTCCAGCGTTTCGAACGCATCTTCTTCACTGAGATGGCGTAGAAAGCAGAGGATCAAGGAAGCACTCACCCCCAGCTCGGCCTTCGCATCGACGCAGGCGCGGTGCAGGCCGTTGATGACGGTGTCCATGCCGACACCGCGGGCCGTGTGTGTCTGCGGGTCGAAAAAAAGCTCAGCGTGGACCACGTTGTCCTGCGCCGCCCGCAACAGGTAGGCGCGGGCCATGTCGTAGAAGTCCTGCTCTTTCAGCAGCACGCTGGCGCCGGCGTAGTAGATGTCGAGGAAGCTCTGCAGGTTGGTGAAGGCGTAGGCGCTGCGCAGCTCGTCCACGCTGCGGTAAGGAATCGCCACGCCATTGCGCTGCGCCAGCGCAAAAATCAGCTCGGGCTCCAGCGAGCCTTCAATGTGGATATGCAGCTCGGCCTTGGGCATCAGGCGCAGCAGCTCGGGCAAGCGGTCGGGGGAAACAGGTTTGACCAAATTCATATTGACTCCAAAACGAAAAAAGGCCGCCCGAAAGCAGCCTGGCGCAGCGAGCAGCCCGGTAGCAACAGCGCTACCGGGTCGCGCCGTGGTCGGCCTCAATTGCCGGGGACTTTGCCTTCTACACCTTTGACGTAGCTCTTGAGCCCGCCCAGGAATTTGTCGTCGGCCACTACGTCCTTGGCCAGCAGTTCCTTGCCAGTGTTGTCCATGATCGGGCCCTTCCAGATCGCGAAGGAGCCGTCGGTCAGGCCTTTCTTGATCTCGGCAATCCTGGTCTTGCTTTCTTCGGGCACGTCGGCCGCGATCGACACCATGTCGATCGCGCCTTCCTTCACGCCCCACCAGTGCTGGCCGGTCGCCCACTTGCCTTCCAGCGCATCACGCGTGGCCTTGATGTAGTACGGGCCCCAGTTGATGACGGCCGAACCCAGGTGGGCCTTGGGGCCGTAGGCCGTCATGTCGGAGTCCCAGCCAAAGGCGCGCTTGCCCATTTTCTCGGCGGTCTGCAGCACGGCGGAGGAGTCGGTGTTTTGCATCAGCACGTCGGCGCCGCCGTTGATCAGCGCGGTGGCGGCTTCGGTTTCCTTCGGGGGATTGAACCACTCGTTGATCCAAACCACCTTGGTCTTGACCTTGGGGTTGACCGATTGGGCGCCCAGCGTGAAGCTGTTGATGTTGCGGATGACTTCCGGAATCGGGATCGAGCCGACCACGCCCACCGTGCCGGTCTTGCTCATCTTGCCGGCGATCACGCCCGCCATGTAGGCGCCTTCGTAGGTGCGGCTGTCGTAGGTGCGCATATTCTCGGCCGTCTTGTAGCCGGTGGCGTGCTCGAACTTCACATCCTTTGTGTCGGCGGCGACCTTGAGCATGGGCTCCATGTAGCCAAAGGTGGTGCCGAAGATCAGCTTGTTGCCCTGGCCCGCCATGTCGCGGATCACACGCTCGGCATCGGCCGACTCAGGCACTTTTTCGACAAAACTGGTGACCACCTTGTCGCCGAACTCCTTTTCCACCGCCTTGCGGCCGTTGTCGTGGGCGAAGGTCCAGCCGCCGTCGCCGACCGGGCCGACATAGGCAAACGCGATCTTCAGCGGCTCGGGCTTGGCGGGCGCGGGGGCTGCAACGGGCGCAGGTGCGGGCGTCGGCTCCTCCTTCTTGCCGCAACCCACAAGGGCTGCTGCCAAGGCGGATAGGGCCACGACTTGGAGCAGGGAACGTTTCAGGCCTCCGCCGGGCCGCCCCAAGGATGCCTGCGCCCCCCTGGGGGGCAGTGCAGCGGCATCGCCGCAAACGTGGGGGCTATGTTCTTCAGTCATGTCATTTCCTTTTTTTGAGGAGGTTACGAACTTACGAAAAAGAGATTATGAGCCGCCGGGCCGCCCAAGGCGATTGCGGCCCCCTCGGGGGGCAGAGAGCTACACGCAGGTGAGCAAACGTGGGGGCCATTCATGAGCCGGGATAAAAAGGCTTACCAAGCGATGCCGGCATGTTGATGCGAATCCAGGCCGGGTTGCGCGAGATCAGGGCCAGCACCACGATGGTGGCGACATAGGGCAGCATGCTCAGGAACTGGCTGGGCACTTCCACGCCCACGCCCTGCAGATGAAACTGCAGCATGGTCACACCGCCGAACAGGTAGGCGCCAAGCAACACCCGTGCCGGGCGCCAGGTGGCGAAGGTGGTGAGCGCCAGCGCGATCCAGCCCTTGCCCGCCACCATGCCTTCGACCCACAGCGGTGTGTAAATCACGGCGATGTAGGCACCGGCCAGGCCGCACAGCGCGCCGCCCACCACCACGGCGAGCAGACGGATGCGCCGCACCGGGTAGCCCAGCGCATGGGCCGACTCGGGCGATTCGCCCACCGAGCGCAGCACCAGGCCGGCGCGCGAACGGTAGAGGAACCAGATCAGGCCGAACACCAGCGCAATCGCCAGGTAGACCATGGGGTGCTGGCGAAACAGGGCCGGGCCGACCAGCGGGATGTCGCCGAGCACGGGAATCGAAAACTGCGGCCGCTCCGGCAGTTTTTCCCGCACGTACTGGATGCCGGCAAAAGCCGAGAAGCCGGCGCCGAACAGGCTCAGCGCCAGTCCGGTCGCGTACTGGTTGGTGTTGAGCCAGATCACCAGCACGCCGAAGATGGCGGCCAGCAAGGCGCCCGCCCCCATGCCGGCGGCAAAGCCCAGCCAGTCGTTGCCGGTGTGGACCACGGTGGCAAAGCCGGCGATGGCCGCGCACAGCATCATGCCCTCGGCCCCGAGGTTGACGATGCCGGATTTTTCGTTGATCAGCAGCCCCAGGGCCGCGATGGCCAGCACGGTGCCCGCGTTGAGCGTGGCGGCCAGCAGCAATGCGTAGGATTCCATTATTTGCCTCCTTCCTGCACCGCGGTAGCCAGCGCCGGGCCGCGGGGCCGCGGGCGGTTCCCCGATGAGGGGAGTTTGAATTTGATGCGGTAGGCGATCAGGGTGTCACAGGCCAGCAGCGTGAACAGCAGCAGGCCCTGGAACACGCCGGTCAGCGACTTGGGCAGGCCCAGGCGCGACTGCGCGAGTTCACCGCCGATGTAGAACATGCTCATCAGAATGGCCGAGAACACCATGCCCACGGGATGCAGGCGCCCGACGAAGGCCACGATGATGGCGGCAAAGCCGTAGCCCGCCGGCACATAGGGCGTGAGTTGGCCGATCGGCCCGGCCACTTCCAGCGCCCCGGCCAGCCCGGCGGCGCCGCCGGAGGTCAGCAGGGCAACCCACAGGGCCTTGCGCGACGAAAAACCCGCATAGCGCGCCGCCGCCGGGGCCAGCCCGCCCACCTGCTGGGCAAAACCGGCCCGGGTGCGGAACAGGAAGATCCACAGCGCCCCCACCCCCAGCAGGGCAATCAGCAGACCTATGCTCACGCGCGAGCCCTGCATCAGCCGGGGAATCTGCGTGATGGCCTCGAAAGTCTTGGTTTGCGGGAAGTTGTAGCCCGCCGGATCCTTCCACGGGCCGTAGACCAGGAAGCTCAGCACCAGGTCGGCCACATAAACCAGCATCAGGCTGACCAGGATTTCATTGGCGTTGAAGCGATCGCGCAGCAAGGCGGTGATGGCCGCCCAGGCCATGCCGCCGGCCACCCCGGCCAGGATGATCGCGGCGACGATCCAGCGGCCGGTTTCCTTACCAGCCAGCAGCGCCACGCCACCGGCAACCACCGCGCCAATCACAAACTGCCCTTCGGCACCGATGTTCCACACATTGGAGCGAAAGCACACGGCCAGGCCCAGCGCGATGATGAGCAGCGGCGTGGCCTTGACCATGAGCTCGCCCAAGGCGTAAGGCGACTTGATGGGTTCCCAGAAGAACACCTGCAAGCCCTTGACCGGGTCCTTGCCCAAGGCGGCAAACAGGATCACACCGATGATGACGGTGACAGCCAAGGCCAGCAGGGGCGAGCTGTAGCTCCAGAACCTGGAGGCCTGGGGACGGGGTTCGAGCTTAAGCATGCTGCGCTCCCGATGCCAGTACCGTTCGCACTGAGTCTGCCTGCGTGTCTGACGCCCGATCATCCTGAGCTTGTCGAAGGACGGGCTCGCCGCCGTCGGGGGATTCCCAGAGTCCAGACATCCATTCTCCAATCTTCGTCACCGTGGCCTGGGCCCGGTCCATCGAGGGCGACAGCCGCCCCTTGGCAATTACATGCAGGCGGTCGCTGATTTCAAACAGCTCGTCGAGTTCTTCGCTGACCACCAGCACGGCGCAGCCGGCATCGCGCAGCTTGAGGATTTCGCCGCGGATTTGCGCCGAAGCCCCCACGTCCACGCCCCAGGTCGGTTGCGAGATGATCAGCAGCTTGGGGTTGGCGTCGATCTCGCGGCCCACGATGAACTTCTGCAGGTTGCCGCCCGACAGCGACTTGGCCGCCGAGTTCGGCCCGCCGGCCTTGACGTTGAAGCGCCGGATGATGTCCTGCGCCTGGGCTTCCAGGGCCTTGACATTGATCCAGCCACTCTTGCCGATCGCGTTCTTGCGTGTCAGCATGAGGTTGTGCGCCAGGCCCAGCGTGGGCACGGCACCGCGCCCCAGCCGCTCTTCGGGCACGAAATGCACGCCCAGCGCGCGCCGGCGACCGGGGCCGAACTTGCCCACTTTCTTGTCAAACACCTGGATCATGGGCGCGGCGGCACGCGTGTCTTCGCCCGACAGCGCGTACAGCAGCTCCTTCTGGCCGTTGCCGGACACCCCGGCAATGCCCACCACTTCGCCCGCGCGCACCTCCAGCGAGATGCCTTCGAGGTCCACGCCGAACTGGTCTCCACGCGGCAGATCCAGGGACTGCACACGCAACACGGTCTTGCCCGTTTTTACCTGGTGGTGCTCCAGCTGCGGCGGCTCGGCGCCAATCATCAGGCAGCTCAGCGAGGCATTGGTTTCTTGCTGCGGATTGCACACGCCCGTGACCACCCCGCCGCGCAGCACCGTGCAGGCCGTGCAGAGCTCGCGGATCTCATGCAGCTTGTGGCTGATGTAAAGAATGCTGCAACCCTCGGAGACCAGCTGCTTGAGCACCACAAACAGCTTTTCCACCGCCTGCGGCGTCAGCACCGAGGTCGGCTCGTCGAGGATCAGCAGCTTGGGGTCGGTCAGCAGGGCGCGAATGATTTCCACCCGCTGCATCTCGCCCACGCTCAGGGTGTGAACCGGGCGCATCGGGTCGATGTCCAGGCCGTACGCGCCGGCCTTGGCCGTGATGCGCTGCGTGACCTCGGGCAGGCTCAGGCTCTTTTCCAGCCCGAGCCAGACGTTTTCCGCCACGGTCAGGGTGTCGAACAGGCTGAAGTGCTGGAACACCATGCTGATGCCCAGGGCCCGCGCTTCCTGCGGGTTGCGGATGTGGACCGGTTTGCCGTTGAAATGCACCGTGCCTTCGTCGGGTTTGACCGAGCCATAGATGATTTTCATCAGCGTGGATTTGCCGGCGCCGTTTTCACCCAGGATGGCGTGGGCCACGCCGGGCTCGACGCTCAGCGACACGTCGCTGTTGGCCACCACGGCGGGGTAGCTCTTGGTGATGTTGGCCAGCTGCAACCGGGGTGGCGCGTGGGGGGATGTGGGGATGTTCATGTCTCTTGTCTATTTATAATAAATCAGCTTACAGCTCTTAAGGAACGGTCATATTGCGCTATTCTTTTCGTAGCGCTGAAGCGACCGACTTGACACGTTCGCGCAGCCACTTGGCTGAGTTGGACGCGTGGGTTCGCTCATGCCAGAGCTGGTAGTACACCAGCTTGGGAAATTCAATCGGGCATTCCAGAATCTTCACGGGCAGCCGCCCCCCATGGTCCTCGGAATAGCGTTCGCAATACTGGCGGCCGGTGGTCAGCACCAGCAGGCTGGCGGCCACCATGCCCGGAATCAGGCCGAAGTGCGGGCAGCGCGCCGTGATGTTGCGCCGCAGGCCCAGGCTCTCCAGATGTTCGTCGATCACGCCCTTGGCGCCGGGATGGGTCGGCGTGGGAGCAATGTGCTCGGCTTCCAGCCAGGCCTGCTGGTCCCAGCCACGGCGCACGGCCGGGTGGCCCTTGCTGACCAGGCACACGACATCGTCGCCGAACAAGCGGCCCATGTGCAGGTCGTCCGACGGCTGGGTCCAGTTGCCGATCACCACATCGACATCGCCCTGCGCCAGATGGGCGTGGTAGTCGGAATCGGCCGACAGGGGCTGGATCTCGATGTGGCACAGCGGCGCCTGGGCCTTGATCTGCGAGACCAGCTGCGGCAGGAACAGGGGGTCGAGGTAGTCGCTGGCGGCCACGCGAAAGGTGTTGCGGGTGGTTTGCGGCTCGAAGCCGCGGGCGTCGGTGAACAGCACCTCGGCGGCGCGCAGTATGCTGGCGCTGGGCTCGATCATGCGCAGCCCGGCATCGGTGGGCACCATGCCGGGGCCCGAACGCACCAGCAGGGGGTCGCCCGCCAGCTCGCGCAGGCGCTTGAGCGCAGCCGACACGGCCGGCTGGTACATGCCCAGACGGATGGCGGCCCGAGAAACGCTGCGTTCGGTTAACACGGTGTGCAAGACCCTTATCAAGTGGAGGTCTATCTTGTCGAAAAGCGCTTGATCTCTCATACCTTTGCCTACATTCGTGTCATATACCAATGCTTATGGCGGCAAGGCGCATCTAGCCCTACCCTTATGCAACGCCGGAACCTACAGACCAACAACACTCTGATTCATGGAAACCAAAACGATTCAATTCATCCATCGCGGCGAGCTTGTCTCGCTGGGCAATGTACCACCCACGCGCACACTGTTAGAAGTGCTGCGCGAGGATCTGTCCTGCACCGGCACCAAGGAAGGCTGCGGCGAAGGCGACTGCGGCGCATGCACCGTTGTACTCGGTGAAGCGGCGGACGGCAAGCTCACCTACCGCGCCATCAACAGCTGCATCCGCCTGGCCCATTCCATCGACGGCATGGCGCTGTGGACGGTGGAAGACCTGGCAGCCGACGACGGCATGCTGCACCCGGCCCAGGAGGCCATGGTGCATTGCCACGGTTCGCAGTGTGGCTTTTGCACGCCCGGCTTTGTGATGAGCCTGTTCGGCATGTACCAGAACCATATAGCCCCCACGCTCGTCACTGCGTGTACTTCGCTGCCCCCCGAGGGGGCTGGCCTGGCTTGGGGCGGCCCGGCGCTGGCGGCCGGTGCCCCCACGCTTGCCACTTCGTGTGCTGCGCTGCCCCCCGAGGGGGCTGGCCTGGCTTGGGGCGGCCCGGCGCTGGCGGCCGGTGCCCCCACGCTTGCCACTTCGTGTACTTCGCTGCCCGCCGAGGGGACTGGCGCGCCTGGGGGCGGCCCGTCGGCGCACCGCGCCGTGGCCAACCCGATCACGCGCGAGCTGGCCGTCGAGGAGCTTTCGGGCAACCTGTGCCGCTGCACCGGCTACCGTCCCATCCTGGACGCGGCCCAGACCATGGCCCACTGGCCCGCCGTGCCGATTGACGAAGCGAATTTGCTGCAACAACTCAAGCAGATCGCGCCCCAGGCACGCGGCTTGCAGGCCGACTCTTCTTACTTCTCCCCCACCACGCTGGCCCAGCTGCTGTCCGCCCGCGCTGCCCACCCCGACGCACAAATCGTGGCCGGCTGCACCGATGTGGGTCTGTGGGTGACCAAGATGCACATGCAGTTCGACAAGGTGCTGGACGTCACGCAGGTCAAGGAACTGCGCCGCATCGAGCGCTATGACCACCATGTCGCCATCGGGGCCGCCGTCCCCCTGACCGATGCCTTCGCCGCCCTGGTGAAAGACCGGCCGCCGCTCAAGACCTTTGCCAACCGCTTTGCCGGCCTGCCGGTGCGCAACTCGGGCACGATGGGCGGCAATGTGGCCAACGGCTCGCCGATTGGCGACTCCATGCCCCTGCTGATTGCCCTGGGGGCCAACGTGGTGCTGATGAGTGTGCGCGGCCACCGCGAGATGCCGCTGGAAGCGTTGTACACCGGTTACCGCCAAAACGTGATCGCCCCGGATGAAGTGCTGGTCTGGATTAAGGTGCCGTTACCGGTGCCGGGTGAGCAACTCAAGGCCTACAAGATTTCCAAGCGCTACGACGACGACATTTCCGCCGTCTGCCTGGTGCTCAACCTGCGCATTTCCAGGGGCCGGGTCGCCCACGTGTCAATCGGCGCAGGCGGCGTGGCTGCCATGCCGGTGCGCGCGGTCCAGACTGAAGCCGCGCTGCGCGGCCAGCCCTGGACGCTGGCCACCGTGAAGCAGGCCACCGCCACGCTGCGCGGCGAGTTCCAGCCGATCTCCGACATGCGCGCATCAAGCGCCTACCGCAGCGAGGTGCTCGGCAACCTGATGCAGCGCTTCTGGCTCGAAAGCCAGGGCCTGCGGCAAATCAATCTGGAAAGTTTTGACGCGAAGGAGCTTGCATGAACGCCCCGGACAAACTCTTCACCGCTCCCGGCACGACCCACCCCCATGCCTGCGGCATATCCAAGGCGCATGAAAGCGCCGTGGCCCAGGTCGCCGGTACGGCCACCTACATCGACGACATTCCCGAGATCAAGGGCACGCTGTACGCCGCGCCCATCCTCTCGACCGTGGCCCATGGCCGGCTGCTGGGCGTGGATGCCAGCGCCGCGCTGGCCCTGGCCGGCGTGCACGACGTGATTCTGGCGAAAGACATTCCCGGCGACCCTGTCCTGGCGACCTTCACGCACGATGAACCGATCTTCGCCAGCACCCATGTCGAGCACATCGGCCAGGTCGTCGGCGTGGTCGTGGCCGACAGCGTGATGCTGGCGCGCCGCGCCGCACGCCTGGTCAAACTCGATATTGAAGCCCTGCCCGCCATTCTCACGGTGCATGAAGCGCTCAAGGCCCAGAGCTACGTGCTGCCGCCGGTGTTCGTCAAGCGCGGCGACCCGGACCGGGCGCTCGCCAGCGCTCCCCACGCCCTGAGCGGCTCGTTTGAGGTCGGCGGCCAGGAGCATTTCTACTTGGAAGGCCAGGTTGCCTACGCGCTGCCCTTGGAGCAGAACCAGTGGTGGGTTTACTCCAGCACCCAGCACCCCGGCGAGATCCAGCACTGGGTGGCCCATGCCTTGGGGCTAGCCAACCACGCGGTCAAGGTCGAGTGCCGTCGCATGGGCGGCGCCTTTGGCGGCAAGGAAACGCAAAGCGGCCACATGGCGGTCTGGTCGGCGATCGCGGCGAACAAGTTGCGCCGGCCGGTCAAGCTGCGCATGGACCGCGACGACGACTTCATGGTCACCGGCAAGCGCCACCCGTTTGCCTATGACTACACGGTGGGCTTCGACGACAGCGGCCTCATCACCGGCCTCAAGCTCATGCTGGCGGCCAATTGCGGTTTTAGCGCGGACTTGAGCGGCCCTGTGGCCGACCGCGCTGTTTTTCACAGTGACAACGCCTACTTCCTGAGCGACGTCGAGATTGCGTCCTACCGCTGCAAGACCCACACGCAAAGCAACACCGCGTTTCGCGGCTTCGGCGGCCCGCAGGGCATGATCGTCATTGAAGCCATCATGGGCGACATCGCACGCCAGCTGGGCCTGGACGCGCTGGATGTGCGCCTGCGCAACCTCTACGGTGTGGAAGACCGCAACGTCACCCATTACCAGATGAAGGTTGAAGACAATATTCTCCAACCGTTACTATCAAAACTGGAGTTGACTGCGCAATATCGGCGCCGGCGGCAAGCCATTTCGGCATGGAATGCGACCAGCCCGGTGATCAAGCGCGGCATCGCCATCACGCCGGTGAAGTTCGGCATCTCCTTCACCGCGACCTTCTTCAACCAGGCCGGCGCGCTGGTCCATGTCTACAACGACGGCAGCGTGCAGGTGAACCACGGCGGCACCGAAATGGGCCAGGGCCTGAACACCAAGGTCGCGCAGATCGTGGCCGACGAACTGGGCGTGCCGTTCGAGCGCGTGCTGGCCACGGCCAGCGACACCAGCAAAGTGCCCAATGCCTCGGCCACCGCGGCCTCCAGCGGCACCGACCTCAATGGCCGCGCCGCCCAGTTTGCCGCGCGCCAGGTGCGCGAGCGCCTGGTGAAATATGTGGCCGAGCACGAGGGCTGCGCCCCCGAGGCCGTGGTGATCGCCCAAGGCCAGGTCAGCTCGCCCAAGGGCACGCAAAGCTTTGAGCAACTGGTCGACAAGGCCTACCACGCCCGCGTGCAGCTGTGGAGCGACGGCTTCTACAAGACACCCAAGATCCACTACGACAAGCACACGCTGACCGGCCGGCCGTTCTACTACTTCGCCTACGGCGCGGCGTGCACCGAAGTCGCCATCGACACCCTGACCGGTGAAAACCGCGTGCTGAAAGTCGACATCCTGCACGACGTGGGCACCAGCATCAACCCGGCGATTGACATCGGGCAGATCGAGGGCGGTTTTGTGCAGGGCATGGGCTGGCTGACGACGGAGCAACTGGTGTGGAGCGACAAAGGCCAGCTCAGCACCCATGCGCCCAGCACCTACAAAATCCCGACCACCGGCGACGTTCCCGAGCATTTCAAGATCGATCTCTGGCCCGAACCCAACCGCGAAGACAACGTGTTCGGCAGCAAGGCCGTGGGCGAGCCTCCGCTGATGCTGGCGATCAGTGTGTATGAGGCCTTGCGCGATGCGATCGCTTCAGTCCGGCCGGACCGGACCGTCGTTCTGCAGGCGCCGGCCACGCCTGAGCATGTGCTGGCGGCGCTTGGCGGAGAAGGCTGAAGCAGCCTGCCCCGCGCTTAGAGCCGCTCGCAAAACCCAGCGAAGCGGTCCTGGCTAGGCGCGCCGCCGCAGACAGTGCTGGGGCCTGCCAACGCTATTTTTTGCAAATGCGAATGAGGTGAAAACAGCGCCAATCAAGTCGCGCGACGAAGCCCAGACCGGGCGTCT
>Ga0209343_10009383_pt1 | contig 11249 bp, 11 predicted proteins | sample RifCSPlowO2_02_FD_184026 | JGI IMG/M metagenome (GOLD analysis project Ga0209343, IMG submission 184026) | Groundwater microbial communities from Rifle, Colorado - Rifle CSP2_plank lowO2_0.2 (SPAdes) (version 2) | ecosystem: Environmental > Aquatic > Deep subsurface > Groundwater | place... | reverse complement strand
GGCTTCGAGATTGCCCGGCGCGACCTGGAGATTCGCGGTCCCGGCGAGTTTCTGGGGGCACGCCAATCCGGTGCTGCCATGCTGCGTTTTGCCGATCTGGCAACCGACACCGCGCTGCTGCAGTGGGCGCGCCAACTGGCGCCCGTCATGCTCGATCAACATCCGGCGCTGGCAGAGAAACACCTGCTGCGATGGCTTGGAGGCAAGGCGGAGTTTTTGAAGGCGTAACCGCCCCGGTGGCGGCCGGTGTGCCCCGGCGGGCCGGATGCAAGTGACACCGGCAGATCCCAGCTTTCTTGAACCTGTTCAGCTTGTGTTCATACAGGCGCAAGCAAACTACGCTCCATACCAACCCCAGGAGCTTTCCATGAAACGTCTTGTTATTGCCAGTTTGTTTGCTACCACCTTGCTCGGCGCCCAGGCGCAGAGCTTCACCGACAACGCGCGTGTTCGAAGCGCCGAGCCGCAATACGAAAGTATCAATGTGCCGCGCAATGAGTGCAGCAGTCAATGGATCAATGAACCCCGCCGCGGCGTTTACCAATCACAAGATCGTCAATATGGCGGCGCCATTGTTGGTGGCCTGGCCGGTGGTGTGATTGGGCACCAGATCGGCGGTGGCAGTGGCAAAGACGCGGCCACGGCTCTTGGCGTGGTGCTGGGCGCCATCACCGGCGACCGGCTTGAAAATCGGGACCAACGCCCACAGTATTCGCAGTATGAAGATGGGCAACGCGAAGTGAAGCGCTGCCGCACCGTGTATGACCCGCAAACACGCATCACCGGTTACCGCGTGACCTATGAATACCGCGGCCAGCACTACACCACGGTGATGCGCAGCAACCCGGGCAACAGCCTGCCGGTGCATGTGACGGTGCAGCCGATTGAGCAATAAGGAAGCGCCGCGGGAATCATCAGCCGTGGCCAGCCGTCTTCGGCGGTAGTACCATGGCTGGGGTCTGTCACCTGCAACTTCTTTTCACCATGAAATCGTTTTCTACCCTGCTCTGCGTTTTGCTGATGGCCTTGGGCCCTGCGGCCTGGGCCGACGTCAGCCGCGATCAGGCAGCGGCGGTAGCGCAGCAAGTCAGTGGCGCTCGCGTTCTGGCGGTGGAAATGACCGAGCGCGGCGGGCGACCGGTCTGGCGCGTGAAAGTGCTCAGCGCTCGGGGTGAAGTCAAGGTGATCCTGATCGACGCCGCCAGCGGGCGCGTGCTGTAGGCCACGTGGAACGATAAGTCTTCATGCGCCTGCTGTTGATCGAGGACGATGCGGTATTGCGACTGGGTCTGAAGCGCCAGCTGGAAGCCGATGGCTACCGCGTGGACCAGGCGGCCGACGGTGCTGATGGCTTGTTTCAGGCGCGCGAGTATCCGCTGGATCTGGCGATTGTCGATCTGGGCTTGCCCAAGGTAAACGGCCTGACGGTGGTGCAAACGCTGCGCGCCGAAGGCCGCACCCTGCCCATTTTGATCCTGACTGCACGCGGCAGTTGGCAAGACAAGGTGCAGGGGCTCGAAGCCGGCGCCGATGACTATCTGGTCAAACCCTTTGAATACCCGGAGCTCGCTGCACGCGTCAAAGCACTGCTGCGCCGCTCGCTCAAAGCGGCGTCAGACGTGCTCACGCTGGGCGCGTTGTGTATCGACTTTTCGGGTCAGAGCGCTCGCCTGCACGATGTGCCACTGCAATTGACGACCTTTGAATACCGGGTGCTGGAATATCTGGTGCGCGAGCGCGCCCGGGTGGTGCCCAAGCAAGAGCTGTCGGACTACCTGTATCCGCACGATGAAGACCGTGACAGCAATGTGCTGGAGGTTCTGATCGGGCGGCTTCGGCGCAAACTTGATCCGGACGGCACGCTGCTCCCGATCGAGACCCTGCGCGGGCGCGGCTACCGCTTTGCGCTGCAGTGATGGCGTCGCTCTCCAATCTCTCCATTCGCGCGCGCCTGGTGTGGGGTGCCGCCCTGGTGTTGCTGGCCTTTCTGGCCGGTGCTGCTTGGGCGGTGCAACAAGCGCATGCCGACAGCGTGCGCGCCGCCCGCTTTGCCCGTCTGCAAGCCACTATTTATCTGCTGATGGCGGGCGCCGAACTCAATGCCCAGGGCGCATTGCTGATGCCCGCCGCGCTGGCCGAGCCGCGTCTGTCGGTGCCCGCATCGGGCTTGTACGCCAACATTGCCAATGCGGATCGGGGGGAAGAGTGGCAATCGGCGTCGACCCTGGGACTTAATCCGCCGTTTCAGCGCCGGTTGGCCACGGGTGAGTGGCGCTTTGAGACGCTGGTGGCACCGCCGGCGCAGCGTGGCGACAAGTCAGAAACCGCCGCGGCGTTTCTGGCCGCTACTTACGCAGTCAAGTGGTCGGATAAGGCGCACACGGCGACACTGGTTTTTTCGGTGCTGGAAGACAAAACGGTGCTGGATCGCGAGTTGGCGGCCTTCGAGGGCACGCTGTGGCGCTGGCTCGGGGGCAGCGGGCTGTTGTTGTTACTCACTCAGACCCTGCTGCTGCGCTGGGGGCTGGCGCCGCTGGCGCGCATGACGCGGGAAATCCAGCATATTGAGCGTGGCGAACAGACCAAGGTGCAGGGGCGCTACCCGCGTGAGTTGGCCGGCCTGACCCACAACCTCAACACCTTGATCGATCAGGAACGGGCGCGGCAAACACGCTACAAGCATGCGCTCGATGACCTGGCGCACAGCCTGAAGACGCCGCTGGCGGTGTTGCGGGCTGCCTTGCCGGAGCCCAGCCAGTTGCCCACGCTGGTGGCAGAGCAGGTGAGCCGTATGGACGACATCGTTGGGCACCAGTTGGGGCGAGCCGGCGCCAGCGGGGCCGCGCGCTTTGCACCACGGCTGGCGCTGGCGCCGATTCTGCAGCGGGTTTGCGACTCGCTGGCCAAGGTTTACGTCGACAAGCAGCTGGTTTTTGAACTCGACTGCCCACCCGAGCTGAGTTGGCGCATTGATGAAGGCGACGCCTTCGAGATGCTGGGCAATGTGCTGGACAACGCGGCCAAGTGGGCCCGTCACACGGTGTCGGTACGACTCTGGCTGCAGGCCGGGCGCCTGTGCGTTCGTGTGACCGATGATGGCCCCGGTTTTGGTGACCGACAAGCGGTGCTGCAGCGGCGCGTGCGGCTTGACGAACAAGTGCCGGGCCACGGCATTGGCCTCGCGGTGGTCAGCGATCTGGTGGCCAGCCATCAAGGCGAATTAACGCTGTCGCGGGCGCAGGCGGGGGGCGCCCAGCTGGACATCGTGTTGCCCGCCGCGTGAGGCGCGCCCGCTGGCCCATGTCGACGCAAGGGGCCTCGCCCTTAGACTCTGCCCATCATGCGACTACAGCTCATTTCTGACCTTCATCTGGAGCGCTGCCCCGACTTTGTGGTCACACCGGCGCCAGACGTTGACGTGCTGGTACTGGCGGGCGATATTGGCTCCTACCAGGCCGGCTCCCATTTGACCGGGACCGATTTCGGCTTGACGCGCTTCTCGCCGCTGCGGCCGGGCTCGCCCTGGCCCAAAGTTCTCTATGTTCCTGGCAATCACGAATATGACGGATTGGACTATCAACAGACTTATTCCAGGCTGCGTGACACCTGCGACCAGCTTGGCATCATCTGGTTGGAGCGTGAAGTGCTGACCCTGGGCCAGGTGCGCTTCATTGGCTCGACGCTGTGGAGCGATTTTGACGCGTTCGCAGGCGCTGAAGGTGATCTGACCCGGCAGATGCAACTGCGCCAAAAGGCGTACCGCGCGGCAGATTACTACCTGCGCAAGAACACCACCCTGCACCAGGGCATGCCGATGTTGGCCGACGCCATCCGGGAGTTGTCGCTTGCATCCCAGGACTGGCTGCGCCAGGCCCTGCGCCAGCCGTTTGACGGCAGCACCGTCGTGGTGACGCACTTCGCACCGAGTCTGCGCAGTGCCGACGCCCGCTATGGCTTCACGCCTGGCACGGCCGGTTTCTGCAATGCGCTCGATGACCTGCTGCCCTGTGCGCAGCTCTGGCTGCACGGCCACCTGCATTGCGCCAACGACTATGTTGTCGAGGGCCAGGCAGAGGGTCGGGCGTTTGCTTGTCGCGTGGTGGCCAACCCCCTGGGCTACGCCAGCAAGAACGAACAAGCGGCTTTTCGGCCAGACCTGGTGATCGAGCTGCCTTGAGGCTTTGTGCCGCTTTCAGGGGGGCGCGCCGTGAATCCCTTATGCTCAAGGCCTCATGCTGCGTCTGACCCAAGCCCCCAACCTTGCCATTGCCACGCTGTGGGCTGATGCGCTTCAGGTGGAAGGCATTGCCGCCAGCGTGCAGCGCCAATATCTGAGCAGCGTGGCCGGTGAGTTGCCGCCCGACCAGTGCTTGCCCGAGGTCTGGATTCAGGACGCGGCGCAAGAGCCGCGGGCGCGCGAGCTGCTGTACCACCTGCAGCATGTGCCACAGCACCGCTGGCAGTGCAGCTGCGGCGAACTGGTCGAGGGCGGCTTCGAGCAGTGCTGGGCGTGTGGCGCCTGGATGCCGCGCTGAGTCGTGCGTTGACCCCTGTGCTGTGCTTGAGGCTCACTGGTAGGACAATAGCGCCATGACCCTGACCGAACTCAAATACATTGTGGCCGTGGCGCGTGAGCGCCACTTTGGCAAGGCGGCGGAGGCCTGCTATGTGTCGCAGCCAACGCTCTCGGTGGCTGTCAAGAAGCTCGAAGAAGAGCTCGATGTCAAGCTCTTTGAGCGCAGCGCCAATGAAGTCACGGTAACGCATCTGGGTGAAGAAATTGTGCGCCAAGCGCAAAGCGTGCTGGAGCAGGCTAGCGCCATCAAGGAGATTGCCAAGCGTGGCAAAGACCCGTTGGCCGGGCCGCTGACGCTGGGCATCATCTACACCATTGGCCCGTATCTATTGCCTGATCTGGTGCGCCAGATGATCAGCCACACACCGCAAATGCCGCTGATGCTGCAAGAAAACTTCACCGTCAAACTGCTGGAGATGCTGCGCACGGGTGAAATTGACTGCGCCATTCTGGCCGAGCCATTCCCGGATGCCGGGCTGGCGATTGCGCCGCTGTATGACGAGCCCTTTCTGGCGGTGGTGCCGGCCAATCATCCCTTGGCCGCGCAGACTCAGGTGACGACCGAACAACTCAAACAAGAGACGATGCTGTTGCTGGGCAGTGGACACTGTTTTCGCGACCATGTGCTGGAGGTCTGCCCGGAGTTTGCGCGTTTTTCTACCAATGCCGAGGGTATCCGCCGGAGTTTTGAAGGCTCCTCCCTGGAGACCATCAAGCACATGGTCGCGGCCGGCATGGGCGTCACGCTGGTGCCGCGTCTGAGTGTGCCCAAAGAGGCGCTGGCGCTCAAACCCCGGCGCAAACGCGATGAAGATCCGTATGTGAAATACCTGCCGTTTGAGGGCGACCCGCCCAAGCGCCGGGTGGTGCTGGCGTGGCGGCGCAGCTTCACGCGTTATGAGGCGATCGCCGCCCTGCGCAATGCCATCTACGCCTGCGAACTGCCGGGCGTACAGCGTTTATCCTGATCATTTGTTTATAATAAATTGGCATTTAGCCACCGTATTCATTAGGTGTATAGCTATTAAATATATAGCATACCCGTGTTTCTTCTAGCCTGAAAAATTCCTGTGAAACCCGCTTCATCCCGCCTGCGCTCGCCGCTGCAATCCCGACTCGCCCTCTACCTGGATCTCATTCGCTGGAACCGCCCGGCCGGCTGGCTGCTGCTGCTGTGGCCCACCTTGAGCGCCTTGTGGGTTGCGTCGGGTGGCTTCCCGGGCTGGCATCTCTTGAGTGTGTTCACGCTCGGCACGATCCTGATGCGCAGCGCCGGTTGTTGCATCAACGACGTGGCCGACCGTGACTTTGACCGCCACGTCAAGCGCACTGCGGCGCGGCCCGTGACCACCGGCGCCGTGTCGGTGAAAGAGGCGCTGGTGCTGGGCGCGGTGCTGGCGTTGCTGGCCTTTGCGCTGGTGCTCACCACCAACGCCATCACCATTGGCATATCCGGTGCCGCGCTGGCCATCACGCTGGCTTACCCCTATGCCAAACGTTACGTCTCCATGCCGCAAGCGGTGCTGGGCGTGGCTTTTGGCATGGGGATTCCAATGGCTTTTGCCGCCGTGCTGGGCGAGGTGCCGCGCCTGGCCTGGCTGCTCATGCTGGGTAACCTTTTTTGGGTGCTGGCCTATGACACCGAGTACGCCATGGTGGACCGGGATGATGATATTCGGCTGGGCCTGAAAACCTCAGCCATTACCTTGGGGCGCCTGGATGTGCCGGTGATCCTGCTCTGCTACCTTGCATTTATAGTCATTTGGGATGTGGCCCTGATGCTGTATGTGCAAGGCGCTCTCTTTACCATAGCATTTGCGCTCGCCTTCGGCCAAGTGGCGTGGCATTACACCCTGATTCGCAGCCGTTCGCGTGAGGGTTGTTTCAAGGCCTTTCGCCTGAACCACTGGCTCGGTTTTACCTTGTTTGTGGGTATTGCGGGCAGCTACGCTGTTCAATAGCCAGCCAAAGCAGAAGCAGCCCGTCAACCGGTCAGATTTTTATGTTTCAGCTGTCTGCTGTTCCAGAATATGCAGACGTACACATCACTCATCCTCATGCAAGAAACTGAGAAAAGCCCCTTCAAGGGCAAAACGGGAATGGGCAGGATAGCGAACGCCCTCGGTTACTCGCTGGACGGCTTAAAAGCGGCCTGGACACACGAAGCCGCTTTCCGGCAGGTTTGCCTGTTGGCTGTTGTGGGTGCTGGCGTGATGCTGTGGCTCCCGCTGCCAAGCGTCTCCAGGATGATCCTTCTTTTTGCGCATCTGTTTAGCATCGTTGTCGAACTCATCAACTCTGCCGTCGAGGCGGCAGTTGATCACACCTCATTGAACGAACACCCTTTGGCCAAACGCGCCAAAGACTTGGGTAGTGCGGCCCAGTTTGTCAGTCTGGTGAACATTGCCGCCGTGTGGCTCGTTTTGCTGTTCGCCTGACCCAGGGTCGGCCCTTCGATCGGGCCTTACTTTCCCAGCGAGGTGCGTACGTTCCAGTCAAGCAGGCCATAACGCGCGCGCTCCTGAAGGTCGTCTAGCGGATTGAAGCGGCAGTCTTCGGTCGGCGTCTCAACTGAACTGCAGGAAAAAGAATCTTTGTTACCCAACTGCCACATGCCTTGGGCGTTGCGGGCTTCGCCGGTAAAGAACAATGCGCGCGGCGCGTTGATCGGGTTGGGCTTGTCTGCCAGCGGTTGCAGCAGATTTCGCCCGGCATTGATGTAAGGTCCCGCCACACCCACCAAGGGCAGCAGCGTGCTGAACATGTCCCGGTGACTGGCAGGCAAGGTCTGCTGGTTGCCGCAGGACAAATCCTTGCCCCAAATCACGAAGGGAACCTGGCGCATCAGATAGCGCCGCCGCGCCTCGGCGTACACGCCAAAGGACCGCACATTGTGGTCCCCCGTGGCGGCCAGGATCGTGTTGCCGTAGTGCGGTCCATGCTGGACATCTTGCACAAACTCACCCAGAAGGTCGGTGGCGTAGTGGTAGGAGTCCAGGTTCAACTCCAGCGTGTCCGAGTTGGTCTCGCCGCGCCACAGCGCCATGTCACGGGGCACACGCTTGTAGTCGGCAGGCAGGTCGTAGGGCGGATGGTTGGTGGAGGACAGCACAAATATAAAAATGGGCCGGTCGGCAGGCTGCGCAGCGAGCCGTTTTTTCAGGTACTTGAAGATATAACCATCCCAGACGCCCCAAATACCCAAATTGGCTTCCGGATAGGCTGCTTTGAGTGTGTTGGCGTCCACCACCTCGTCAAAGCCCTGTACCTTGAGCACACGGTTGAGGTCACGCCAACCCGCCCGGCTGGATGTCACAAACAGCGTTTGGTACCCGGCTTGGCGAAGCACCAGGGGAATCGACCAGGCGATGGGCTTGCGCCCCACATCACCCAGCGTCAGGGGCGTGATCGGTGTTGAAAACAAGATGGCTTCCAAAGACGGGTGGGTGCCGCCGTTTGCAGAGTCGAAGTTGCTGAAATGGCAGGCTTTGTCCAAGGTCGGGGTCATGCGCCCCATCACATCGAAATGGGGGCTTTGGTACAGCAGGGGTTCTGCGCTCCAGGACTCCATCAAGAAAAAAACCAGGTTCTTCTTGGCCCCGTCTGGCACCGGTTCATGGGCGCGCAGGGCCGCTTTCAACGCAGCCTCGCTGTCGTGTGGCAGCCCCAGCACCTCAGCCGCAGCCAGCGGTGAATCAAACCCCAAGGATTTCAGCCCAACCAAGGGGTTTTTAAGATTTTGAGACATACCCCTGCTGTCCCAGGCGTATTTCAGCGCAATCACGCCGTTGGGCACCATGTCATTCAAAAACTGGGAGGTGGTGATCGTCAGGTGTTGGCGTTGCAGCGCCATCGCGCGCAGAGTGCCTTTGCCGGCCAACAAGATGGCAAAAAGTGCCACCACGATCACGGCGAGTTTCAGGACAACAGGACTGGCCTGCAGCAGGGTGTCCGGTTTCATGTGACGAAGCAACCAGCCGTGACCAGCGACCGTGCCCGCAGTGAGGGCGATGCCTAACAACATGGTCAGAATAACCGGGAAGTCGCGCCAAATGGTCTGTAATACGGCAACGGTGTCATCCTCCATCAGCCCAAACACCAGCGAATCGATGGGTGTCTTGTAAAAACCAAAATAGTGCAGGTTGATCAAAGACATCATGATGTAGCCGAACGCGACCGCTGTGCCAATACGCACGTTGACGCGACCTGTTACCCAGGGTAAGACCAGCAGCAGCAAAAAACCCGCAGCAGCACTGACCTTCAGGTCAAACCGCAACCCCTGCAAGATGACCGCCGCCACATCCAAGGTGGGCACTTGATAGCCCGCTGGCCAAAAATACGCCAATTGCCCCAGACGCACCAATGACAGTGCTACAACCAAAGAGACAATCAGTATCCACGCCCGCCCGATGCCCCTCAACAAGGCGTTGAAAAAGACAGCTTTCAAAGCTTGGTGCTCAGTTCAAAAACCAACGACGTTCAACAAAAGGCGCGCATCTGGTCGGTTGCTGAAGTGCTACGCACCGCCCAATTCGTCGCCCAACTCCTGGGCTCGTTGCCGGGCGGCGTAGATGGCGTTGATGAATTCGGCCTGCAGGTCGCCGTCTTCCATCGAAGAAATGGCCGCAAAGGTGGTGCCGCCCTTGGAGGTGACGCGCTGGCGCAAGACTTTGGGCGGCTCGCTCGAAGTGCGTGCCAGTTCACTGGCTCCGACAAAGGTGGCCACCGTCAGCTGGTGCGCCTGCTCGCGACTCAATCCCATTTCACAACCGGCGGTGGTCATCGCTTCCATGAAGTAAAAAACGTAGGCGGGGCCGGAGCCCGACAGGGCAGTGACCGCGTTCAGTTGCCCTTCGGCGTCAAGCCACAGAAACTCGCCGGTGCTGGCCATCACCTGGCCGATCCAGTCCTTGTCCGCACTTGACACTGCCGGGCGGGCAAACAGGCCGCTGATACCTTTGCCGATCAGCGCCGGCGTGTTGGGCATGGCGCGAACCACGCGCTCGGTACCGAGCCAGCGCGCGATGCTGTCGCTGGGAATGCCGGCGGCGACGCTCAGGTGCAAGGCGCCTGGGGTGTGGGGCGCCACGTCCAGTGCGGCGTCCTTGAAGCTTTGTGGCTTGACGGCCCAGATCACCAAGTCGGCCTGGGCCAAAAATGCCCCCGCCTCGGCGTGGGGCTGCAGGCCATAACTGCTGGCGAGCTTGTCGCGCGCTTCAGCCAGGGGCTCCACCACGTCAATCTGACTGGGGGCCAAACCTTGCTTGATCAAGCCGCCGATGATGGCGCTGGCCATGTTGCCGCCGCCAATGAATGCGATGCGTTGGGTCATGAATGTTCCTAGTTGTTTGGGGACAGAGCTTGTTCACTTCGTGTAACTGCGGTCTGTCCCGCAAAGTTTCAGTTTAGTTGAGGACAGAGCTTGCGCACTGCGTGTCGCTGCGGTCTGTCCCGCGAGATTCAAGTGGGGGAGTTTAATCAAAGCACGGTTTGCCGCACCGCATGTTCCCAGTGTTCCATCAGTTCAGCCGCACGCTCGGGCGCCAGCGTGGGCAAAAAGCGTCGCTCGGCTTGCCACAGCGTACTGATTTCGTCCGTACTTCGGTAAACGCCGGTGGCCAGCCCGGCCAGGTAAGCGGCGCCGAGTGCGGTGGTTTCAATCACCGCCGGGCGCACCACTGGAATGCCCAACAAGTCGGCCTGAAATTGCATCAGCAGGTTGTTGACGCAAGCGCCGCCATCGACGCGCAACTCCGCCACCGCGCTGCCGCCAGCCTGCACGGCGTCGCGGCTCATGGCCTGCAGCAGGGCGGCGCTTTGAAAAGCAATGCTCTCCAGCGCCGCGCGGGCGATGTGCGCCAGCGTGCTGCCACGGCTCAAGCCTGTGATGGTGCCGCGCGCGTCAGGCTTCCAGTAGGGCGCTCCCAGCCCGGTGAAGGCGGGCACCACCATCACACCGCCCGCGTCAGGCACGCTCTCGGCCAGCGCCTGCACTTCGGAGCTGCTCGGAATAGCGCGCAAGCCGTCGCGCAACCACTGCACGACGGCGCCGCCGACAAACACGCTGCCTTCCATGGCAAATTCAGGCTGCGCCGTGGTTTGTGCCGCGCTGGTGGTGATCAGGCCGTTGGTCGAGGTCTGGAAGCTGTGGCCGGTGTGCATCAGCATGAAGCAGCCGGTGCCATAGGTGTTCTTCACCATCCCGGGTTTGAAGCAGGCCTGGCCGAACAAGGCACTTTGCTGGTCGCCTGCCACGCCGCCGATCGGGATGGCAGCACCCAATAAATCTGGGCTGACCTCGCCAAACAGCGCGCTGGAGGGCTTGATAACGGGCAGCAAGTTGGCCGGAATATCGAGCGCCTGCAGCAGTTCATCGTCCCACTGGTTGCTGTGCACATTGAACAGCATGGTGCGCGAGGCGTTGCTGACATCGGTGGCGTGAACGGTGCCGTGGGTGAGCTGCCAGATCAGCCAACTGTCCACCGTGCCAAAGGCCAGTTCGCCGTTTTCGGCCTGCTGGCGCGCGCCAGGGACGTGGTCCAGAATCCATTTAAGCTTGGTGCCGGAGAAATAGGCGTCGACCAGCAAGCCGGTTTTGGCCTGGACCGTGGGCGTCAGGCCGCGTGCGCGCAAGTCAACGCAGGTCGGCTCGGCCCGCCGGTCTTGCCAGACG